>Ga0070735_10004335_pt1 | contig 12021 bp, 5 predicted proteins | sample Coa_R1_FD_66443 | JGI IMG/M metagenome (GOLD analysis project Ga0070735, IMG submission 66443) | Surface soil microbial communities from Centralia Pennsylvania, which are recovering from an underground coalmine fire - Coalmine... | ecosystem: Environmental > Terrestrial > Soil > Unclassified ... | reverse complement strand
GCGGAAGCAATCCGCAGAAACATCTCCCGCCATTTTCTCTACGGCACGATCGCTTAATAGGAAAAGGTCCAGCTCGGGACGGACTCGCTTGAGAGCCGTTGCCAGAGCCAGCGTCAACTGCCCAGAGTTCAGGTCATGACCGGTGGCTGTGAGGTGGGTGCTAAGAAATTCGCGAAGGATGGGACTATTGTGGGTCGATTCGAACGGAATTCCTTCATAAATTACCACGGACTCAACACTGCCGTTGAGAATGGTTCCCAGTACCGCATCTTCGAAGCTCGAAACGAAGACCGGTTCGTAAACAAACTTATCCTGAGGGCGCCGTAGTTTGCGCAGGTCTTGAGCGAGTTGTGCGGAGAAGGCGAGGTTAACAGGACTAACCATCAGGACTTCGAAATAAGGCCGATGTACCGTGCCTTCTTCCGTCGCGCTGGGGAGTCTTTCACTAAGGCTACCGAGGGATTCGTCTCCGTCCCAATCCTCGGGGTTCGTGCGAAAAGAGTGTGTCAACAAGGAAGCGCTGATCGCTTGCACGAGGCGGCTTGTGGCCAAAGCATCCCCTGCATTGATGCTTTCTTCAATAGCCCTGAGGCGGGCAGGTCCCGGGAAAGCAAAGAAATCCTCCCACTGGCGCAGATCCTGAAAAGCGGTTGTGGCAGCCATACGTGCATCTACCTGTTCCGGTCGAGATTGGCTGGCGAATCGCGCCCAGTCTCTGACCGCTTGCAGGAGTTCCCGCCAGCGATCGAAACGCGCTTCTGCTACCGTGAAAAACTCGTCTACTCGAGTGCCTTGTGCGCTGGTCCCAGTGCTCATGTTCCCTCCGTCACATTGCTGATGGTTGTCTCGTTAGTGTGTTGGCTGAGCTACTTTTTATCGGCGTCGACTTTCACGAAGGTGTACTTGGCGCTGAACTGGATGCGTGGTGCGTTCCCTTTCAAACCACTCTGTTCTACCTGCCAACCGTAGAGAAACTCTGCGCCCATGTTCAGAGACGATCCGAAGGGGTTCCAGATAATGTTGGCCGCGGTATATTCGCCGTGATTGTAGGTAGTGGCCGGTACAGCAAGTGTGCTGTTCACTCCCGCATAGGAAAAAACCGCGCTCGATCGAAGGGTCTTTCGCCAGTAATGTTGATATGCTGCATCCACCCCAACGTCGGGAGTTGGTTTCAAGTAGGTCCCTGAGGCGGCAACTTCGGCATCAATTCCAAGCCCTGAGGTGTCCTGGATGTATCGGGAGACTCCTTCGCCCCAGGCAACTGCGAAAATCAAATTGTCTTTGCCAATCGTTCGAAAACCGGTCGAAACATTTACGCCCCAACCAAACACCGATCCTGTCTTCCCAACTGTGCCGTTATTCACCGAAGCCGCGATGGAACGAAAGAGTCCCGATATCTGAAAATGACCACGCTCGAATTCCTCTCGTAGTCGGACGGTTCCATCAGGACTCGGTGCGTTCGGTTGGGACGTAAAATTCTGCGTCGTGAAAATAACATCTGAGCTCGGCTTCTCCGCCGAAAAGTAGAGCGTAGTGCTCTTGCCCAGCGCGAACCCGTATCGAATCTGCGGATTGCGAATGCTGACCATGCCGTTCGGCCCCTGGAAGTCCAACGTATCGGGGAATCCATCGGGATCCATGAAATTCGAGAACGTCTGCCCGATCAGGAAATTCGCTGCTTGAGCGTAAGCATGGCGCAGCCGCGGAGTAGTTGCGTTGGTTCCAAACAAATCCCCTTCCACATAGAAGCGCACTTCGCCAATCCTGGTACTCGGAATTCGGAAGTCCAGATTCATGCGAGTGGGACGAACTGAAATCGTAGTGTTGTTGACCGCGACGATTTGAGGGATCGGAATCGATGCAGGGACGAATGCGTCTGTATTTCCCGCGGGCTTGAGGTCGTAAATGAAATCTGTCTTGAAGTATCCGCCGATCTTCAGGATCGTCTGCGTGCCCGGCAGCCGGAAGAATCCGTGATACTTCGGGTCAAGCGGGACGTTGTTATAGCGAGCTGCTGCCTGAGAATCTTCAGAGAAAGTGTTATAGGTTGCGGTTGCCTCCCCGACTTGCGGGGATGTGGACCCCTGAATTGGAGGCTGATTCGCTTGAGTGGTGCTCTGGTTGGAGGATGACGCGGGAGCTTGGCTAGCCGTCGATGTTTGAGAGTTCTCCAGGTCGTCGAGCCGCGTTTGCACCCTCTTCATCTGCGCTTGCAGTTCGTTCAGTTCCTTGCGCAATTCCTCTGCGCTTTGGCTCGAATGCGAGTCTTGCCCAATGGCGGTAACTGACATTGAGATTGAAATCAAGAATCCGGCCACAACGCAGCGGGTCAGGCAGCGCACCGCTCACCTCCGATGGCGTTCATGCATTCGTGTCTTCCCATGGTATGTTCCGATTCGATCAGTGGCTACGCGAAGGCTTGTGCCGCCGCTAAGTGCAGGCTACGGTGCGCTTCCTGCAGGGGACACTGTCAGAAGTGACAGAAAGCGATGTGTGTACGAACTACAGAAGAATGCTGGGTGGATTTCGAAGGAAGGGACGCACAGGTGCGATGGAGAGCGAGCTCTCTATTGCTGCCAGCCGCCGCCCAAAGCGTTGTACAGTTGCACAAGTGCAAGGCGTTCGTTAAGTTTTGCCTGAGCTAAACTGAGTTGGGCGTCAAAATAGCGGGTGTCACTGTCCAGAACTTCCAGATAACTCGTTACGCCTCCCTGATAGCGAACGTTTGCAAGACGGACGGCATCCTGAGCTGAGGTAGTGAGCAGTGCCTGCTGCTCGCGGAACTCCTGATTCTTGCGATATGCGATCAGTGAATCGGCTACTTCTCGAAACGCCTGCTGAATTGTTTGTTCGTAAAACAGGACCGCTTCCTGTTTCTGCGCCTCGGTCAGCCTCACGCCCGAGCGAATTCTCCCTCCCTCGAAAATCGGCTGTGCCAGCTGCGCGCCGAAAGCCCACATTCCGGCGGGTCCGGTAAACAAATCGGTGAGGGCCGGGCTTTGGTAACCCGCGGTTGCTGTCAGAGTGATTTGAGGGAAATACGCCGCCTTCGCAACGCCGATTCGCGCATTAGCCGCGACCAACTGCTGCTCCACTGATTGAATATCGGGGCGTCTTTCGAGCAATGAAGAGGGCAAACCAGGAGGAACACTGCTCAGCACCGTAATCTCCGTCAACGGCCTGCCTCGTGTAACCGCAGCAGGATTGTGACCTAGCAGAATGCTGATAAAGTTTTCTTGTTGTTCGATCCGCCGTTCCAGGTCCGGAATGTTTGCTGCCGCTCCATAAACGAGTTGCTCCGATTGGCGCACATCAAGTAAGGAGGTTGTTCCTCCTCGCTGTCGTATTTCGACCAGTCGCAATGACTCCTTTCGGGAGTCTAATGTCCGGCGGGAAATTTCCATCTCCAGGTCGAGTTCAAGCAATTGGAAGTAGCCAGTCGCGACATTGCTAACAAGCGAAGAAATTACTGCGCGCTGACCCCACTCGGTCGCGAGCAGAGTTGCGCGGGCGGCTTGTGTGGCACGGCGGAACTTTCCCCAGAAATCCAGCTCCCAGAATAATGAGAGGTTAACTTGAGCCGGGCTGGTCTCGAATGCGGGTGTGATCGAGGTTTTCGCGAAGCGTTCGTTACTGCCCGAGGCACCACCTGTGATGGTTGGAAACTGATCGGCGCGGGTGATGCCCAATGAAGCCTGCGCTTCCAGAACGTGCTGCGCAGCGATTCTGACGTCGTAGTTATTTGCCAGGGCTGTGCGAATCAAGGCCTGCAACTGCAGATCCTGAAAGACCTCCCACCATTTTTCGTCGCCGATGGACGTGCTAGTTTGAGTGCCACTGTCAGGCGCAAGGCCACGATAGCCGCCAGGCACGTCGATTACGGGACGCTTGTAGTTCGGCCCGACTGTGCAGCCGGTTAACACCAGAAACGCAAATCCGGCGACACAGAAGCTGAGAAGCAGATTAGCGCGGCTAGTCATCACCAGCACCTTCGGGTATCGGCGATGGTCCAGGCCCGAGAGATTCCTTCTTTGTGCCGGATAGCCAGATGCCGAACTTCTCCACAACATCGAAACTGACCGGTATAAAGAAGATGGCCAATAGCGATGCTGCCGTCATTCCTCCGATCACAGTCGTTCCTAAAACCCGACGCGAAATGGCGCCGGCACCTGCCGCTGTCCAAAGTGGAACGCAGCCGAGAATGAAGGCAAATGCTGTCATCAGAATTGGACGCAGCCGCAGCTTGGCGCCGGTTAGTGCTGCATCGATCAAGGTTCTTCCCTTGTCGAACTCGGCTTTGGCGAATTCTACGATTAGGATGGCGTTCTTGGCGGAAAGTCCGATCAGCATGACCAGACCAATCTGTGCATACACATCGTTACTCAGCCGCCGCAAATAAAGCGTTGCGAAAGCGCCAAAAACGGCAATTGGGACTCCGAGCAAAACGCTGAATGGCAATGTCCAGCTCTCGTATTGAGCAGCCATAATCAGAAACACAACGAAGAAAGCCAAACCGAAGATCGTAGCCGGCGAAACTCCCTGCGCGGCCTTTTGCTCCTGATATGACATGCCCATGTAATCGAATCCCATTTGACTCGGCATCGAGTTGTGGAAGACATCCTCCAACGCTGCCATCGCCTGGGCAGAACTATAGCCCGGCGCTGCCGACGCGTTGATCTGCACGCAATTAAAAAGGTTGTAGCGCATGATGAACTCAGCGCCATTGCGTGCCTGAGTGGTGGTCAGCGTGCTCAACGGAACCATGGAACCTGATGCATTCCGCACATAGAATCTGCCGACATTCTCGGCTTGATTGCGAAACTCGCCATCCGCTTGGACGTACACCTGCCATTGCAATCCGAAACGATTGAAATAGTTGATCAGCGATCCACCCATAAACGTTTGTACGGTCTGGTACAAACTGCTCAGCGGAATTTGCTGGGTCATGGCTTTGGCGTTGTCTACTTTGACGCCTACCTGTGGAACTCCGAACAGGGCTGTTGTCATCACACCGGCTAATTCAGGCCGCTTGCGAGCCTCTGCCACAAATATCTGCGCATTCTTCGCGAGAAAATCGATGGTACCTCCGGATCGATCTTCGAGGAGAAATGTTGCTCCTCCAGATGTTCCTACGCCAGGAATCGCGGGTGGCGGAAATGAGAATGCAATTCCGGATGGCACCTTCGAAAGTGCGCGCTGCAGATGTGCTTTGATTCCTTCGTAGCTCGTTTCCGGAGTTTTGCGTTCTGCCCACGGCTTGAGCGATACAAAGAAAAAGGAGCTGTAAGTAGCATTGACTCCACTCAGCATGCTGTAACCCATGACCGAGCTCACGTACTCGACGCCGGGAGTTTCCATCATCACTTTTTCAACTTCTCTGGCAGCCTCAGAGGATCGTTGTAGCGAGGCTGCGTTCGGCAGCTGCAAGCCGGCATAGATGTAGCCCTGGTCTTCGTCTGGAAGGAAGCTCTTCGGCGTTCCCTTACCGAAAAAGGCCGCGGCAACTGTCAGCAGCGCGAGAAGTACAAACGCAAAACCGGCTTTGTGGATCAGGTATGCGCACCAATTCACATATCCATCTGTGGTGCGTCCGAAGACGCGATTGAACCAGCCAAAGAAAGCTCCTAATGGTCCTCGTGTCGGTTTCCGCGGCCGCAGCAGCATAGCAGAAAGAGCCGGGCTTAGAGTCAGCGCGTTGAAGGCCGAGAACAATACAGATACAGCAATGGTGACAGCAAACTGTTTGTAAAGTTGACCTGTGATTCCAGGAACAAATGCTGTTGGAATAAAGACCGCAGCCAGAATCAATCCAATTGCGATAACCGGCCCTGAGACTTCCTCCATCGCTTTGACGGTCGCGTCGTGAGGGGACAGGCCGTGCTGTATATGGTGCTCTACGGCTTCGACGACGACGATGGCGTCATCGACGACGAGTCCGATCGCCAATACCAGGCCAAAGAGCGACAGTGTGTTGATAGAGAAACCAAGTAGCGGAAAAACTGCGAAGGTTCCGATCAGTGAGACGGGAACAGCTAGCAGCGGAATCAGAGTGGCCCGGAATCCCTGCAGAAAGATGTAGACAACAAGAATGACAAGAATCAATGCCTCGAATAGTGTCTTGTAGATCTCGTGAATTCCTTCGCTCACGGCCAGTGTCGTGTCGAGAGCCACGATGTAATCGAGTCCTTGCGGGAATCTCAGTTTCGCCTGGTCCATCATCTTGAGGACTGCGTCTCGTGTTTGCAGCGCGTTGCTGCCAGGGTTGAGATAAAGCGCGATCAGGGCAGCGGGCTGGGAAGGCTTGTTTGCTCCTGCAGTGCCCATGCGAGCCAGGTAAGAGTAGTACTGGGAGCCCAGTTCTACCCGCGCTACGTCTTTCAGTCGGAGAATAGAACCATCGGGCTGAGCGCGAACGACGATGTCATTAAATTCCTCGACAGTCGGAAGTCGCCCTGGAGCGCGAACGTTGTAGGTGAACTGCTGGCCTGTCGGGACTGGCTCGCCGCCAACTTGACCAGCCGGGTTGACTTTATTTTGAGCTTTGACTGCATCCGTGATGTCGGAGACGGTTACACCCAGCCTCGCCAGCCGATCTGGGTTGACCCAAATGCGCATTGCATAAGGTCCAGCGCCATAAATCTGAACTTGGGAAATTCCTTGCACACGCGTGAGTGCGTACTGCAGATTGATGGTCGCGTAATTGGCGAGAAAAATGTTGTCGTATACGCCTCCGGGTGAATACAGGTCGAGCAGCATAAACGGCGCAGTCGTTCCAGGTTGAACGAGAACACCTTGTTGGACGACATCACTCGGCAACTGGGAGTTGGCTTGGCCAGTCCGCATCTGAGCGAGAATCTGATCAGTGTTGATGTTGGTGCCGAGTTGAAAATCTACATACAGCGTCATACCTCCGCCGGAGCTGGCGCTTAGCGAATACATGTAGTTCATGCCGGGAACACCCGACATCTGTTGTTCAATTGGAGTGGAAACAGACTCAGCAATCGTCTGCGCATCAGCGCCGGGATAAGTGGCTTTCACCTGGATCATCGGGTCCGCAATGTTGGGGAACTGAGCAGTGGGCAGCCCGAGCATCGAAACAATGCCGATCAAGACCATCAAAATGGAGATAACGATTGCGACAATTGGGCGATTGATGAAAAATGTCGCCATCAATTGCTCCCGCCGGCAGCCGCAAGGTACGGCTTTGGAACAACGGGGATGCCTTCCTTGGCCAAGTCCGGTGCCTGCGCGGCAAAGGTCTGCACCTTCTGAATCCCCTCAACCACGACCCTCTCGCTCGGTTTCAGTCCTTCACTAATGATCCAGTTTGGGCCGACGCGGTCCCCGACCTTCACCGGGCGAATTGTTGCTTTATTGTCTGATCCGACCACGATGAGCTGGTATTGGGACTGAACTTCGATCACGGAAGCCTGCGGAACCAGCAGTGCATCCTTGACCATGCCGGTCTGGACGCGCACGCGTCCAAACCCACCCGGCCGGAGGATGGCTTCTTTATTTGGGAAGGCCGCTGCTAGCTGTATAGTGCCGGTTCCGGCAGCGATCTCGCGGTTGACAAAAATGATACTTCCTTTGAACGCGTATGGTTCATCATTCGCTTGGATGAACTCAACTGGAACGGTGCTATTCACCGGGCCGCGTTGCAAGACTCGGGAAATCCTTGGAGCAAAGCGCAGATACAAACTCTCGCTGATGTTGAAATACGCCCAGATGGGGTCAGTCTGCGAGACCGTGGTCATCTTCGTGGTGGTCCCTACCAGATCGCCGACCTGTGAATTCGCCACGCCGGCGATGCCATCGACCGGTGAAGAAATGCTGGTCCAACCCACGTTCAATTCAGCCTGCTGCTCGGCAGCTTTCGAAGCCTCAAGTTGCGCCTTCGCCCACGCTTGGTTTGCAAGATCATCGTCGAGTTGCTTTTGCGGAATTGCATTCTGGGCTGCCAACGGTGTGTCCCGTTGCACATCGTTCGCCGCTTTCGAGAGCTGTGAAGCAGACCGCTCAACTTCGGCTTTGGACTGGTCTAACGCGGCCTGGAAGGGACGCGGATCGATTTCAAAAAGTAACTGTCCTTTCCTGACTAATGATCCGTTCACGTAATTTTGTTTGAGGAGATAGCCTTGCACCTTCGGGGTAATGTCGGCATTGACGGGTCCGTTCAGCTGCGCGACCCACTCTGCTTGTTCGGGTACGTCCTGCTCGAGCGCTTCTGCAACTTCGACATCAGGCGGCTGCGCCCTGGGCTTGTCTTCCTTTTTTCCGCAACTCACCGAGCATGTCCCAAGCGCCAGAGCAAGAATAAGCACGCAATGGAACCGTCCCGGCGCGAACGCAACGAATGCCGAGGCCGAAGCACGCGCGATTCTTCGATGAGCAGGAATCAGAAGTCCGGTTTGCATGGATCCCTCGAAGTGGACTGGACGACGATAGCGTACAGCCGTAGGAGAGGTTAGATCGCGCAGTGTGCGGGACAAACTGGTAGAAGTTACAGTTCGTTTCGAAGAATCAGGCGATGTATAAGGCCTGAGTGCTCAAGACTCTTCAGCCCGCACGAACTCTGCCGATCGATTTGTTGACCAGTCCGTTCATTCGCTTCGCAAAACTCGGGGCCGCAAGCGGAATCTTACTGCTGGTCAGCACTCTCGCCGCTATCGTTTGGGCTAATTCACCCTGGGAGCACAGCTATCACGAATTATGGAATACCCAGGTCTCAATCGGATTTGGCCGGTTTGTCCTTTCCGAGAGTCGCCACGCATGGGTTGACGACGGTTTGATGTCGATCTTCTTCTTCCTCGTCGGCTTGGAAATCAAACGCGAGGTGTTGATTGGAGAGTTGTCTTCGCTCAAACAGGCTACCCTCCCTCTAGTTGCCGCTCTGGGAGGAGTAATCGTTCCCGCTCTGGCTTATCTTCTAATTGCACATGTCGGGCCAAATCGACGGGGATGGGGCATCCCAATGGCGACCGACATCGCATTTGTTCTAGGGGCGCTTACGCTGCTTGGAGACCGGGTCCCAACTTCTCTTAAGATCTTCGTGACCGCGCTAGCTATCATCGATGACATCGCCGCTGTGCTTGTCATCAGCATTTTCTATACAGATCAGATTCGATTTTCCAGTCTTGCCGTCGGCATGGCCGGACTATTGCTCGCTCTCGTAGCGAATGTAATGGGTGTTCGCAGACCGATAATCTACGCCGCGATTGGTGTGGCCGTCTGGCTTGCGGTAGTGAAATCAGGCGTGCATGCAACCATCGCTGGAGTTCTACTGGCGTTTACCGTACCCGCCCGGACGTATGTAGATCGAGAGGTGTTCCTGGAGCGAAGCCGACGACTCCTCGACCGCTTCGATGCAGCGTGCACGAATTCCTTCGAAGCTCATGCGGCCATCCACACACTCGAGGGTCAACTCGAACTGATTGAATCACCCTTGCACCGCATCGAGCATTACTTGCAACCTTGGGTTAGCTTCGTCGTAATGCCACTCTTCGCATTTACCAATGGGGGGGTGCGAATCCTGGGCAATATCTCAGCCGCTTTGAAACAACCCGTGTGTGTCGGAGTGGTTCTGGGTCTCTTCGTCGGCAAACCGCTGGGAATATCGCTATTCGCTTGGGTTTCGGCGAGGATCGGATTAACCACAAAGCCTTCCGAGTTGTCTTGGGGACAGATCTTCGGAGCCGGTTGGTTGTGTGGAATTGGTTTCACCATGTCCCTATTCATTGCCTCTCTTGCTATACAGGGTGAGGCTTTGCTGGATATGGCAAAGCTTGGCATTTTGTCGGCTTCCATCGGATCAGGGATTTGCGGGAGCATCTTCCTCCGCAGAGCGGCAAACCGATCGGGTTAACCTGTTATCTCAAAGTTTCGGCGGACGCCGTCAGCATTTGACCCTGTCATATATCACAGTTGTCCGCTGCAGGGTGTCCCCACAGACTTGTCTCGTGCGCGTGCGCGAACCTGCAAGGGCGCACCTATGCGACATCGACTATTAATCATCAGCGTGGTTCTCTCTATCATTCTGTCTGGCCTTTCTGCCCCGACGCAGGGTCAGTCGTCAGCTACTAATCGTTCTCAAATAGGTCTAGTGCTGGAAGGCGGAGCGGCGCTCGGACTTGCTCACATCGGAGTGTTGCTCTGGTTAGAAGAGCATCGGATTCCGATCAGTTACGTAGCTGGAACGAGCATGGGCGGACTGGTCGGAGGCATCTACGCAACCGGACATTCGCCAGACGAAATTCGCAAGCTGGTTGACGCCATTGATTGGGATGAAGTCCTTCGCGGTGAAGTCCCTTTTCAAGATCTCGCTTTTCGGCGCAAAGAAGATGCGGAAGAGTACCCCAATGGCCTCGAGTTTGGACTCAAGAATGGGGTGGCGTTTCCTGAAGGCTTCAATTCGGGCCATCAGGTCGGGCTGATTTTTGATGCTATTTCGCTGCCCTACTCCGAGATGAAGACCTTTGATGATCTACCCATTCCATTCGCGTGTGTGGCTACAGATTTGGTCTCAGGAAAACCGCATGTCTTTCGCGATGGTTCATTAGCGCAGGCACTCCGCTCAACGATGTCTCTTCCTGGAGTATTCAGTCCCGTCCGGCGCGAAGATTCAGTTTTTGTTGATGGAGGGTTGCTGGACAACCTTCCGGTGGATGTCGCCCAGCAAATGGGCGCAAAGGTGACCATCGCAGTGCACCTGCAAACGAAACCCTTCGAACCAAAAGAAACACTGTCGTCGTTTGGCGTACTAGGCAAGTCCATCTCGGTGGTGATTGCCGCAAATGAACTTCGAAGCATGGAGAAGGCTGACATACTGATCCCGGTCCCGCTCGCCGAATTCTCCTCGTCAGATTATAAGAAGAGCGCCACATTGATTCGCATTGGCTACGAGGCGGCGGCCAGTAAGGCGGGCGTGTTATCTGGATTAAGTGTCGATGAAGCCACGTGGCAAAAGTATCTGAACGAACGCGATGCTCGCAGGAAGGCCGCGCCAGTGCCTCAATTTGTCGAGGTCACTGGCACGAAGCCTGTGCTGGCTCAGGAAATCAGCAAAGCGCTATCCGGTGGAATCGGAAAACCGGTGGACACGGACGAACTTGGGCAGCACCTAACCTACCTGCTGGGTTACGGACGTTATTCCCGGATCGGATACCGAATGATCGAAAAAGAGGACCAGCAAGGCCTTCTGATTGTCGCGGACGAAAAGGAATACGCCCCTCCTATTGTTCGCCCTCTGCTGGTGATTGATGGGTCCGAGTACAACCGGGTTCAGTTCATGGTAGGTGGGCGCATCACGTTCCTTGACGTGGGAGGCTTCGGCTCAGAGTGGCGAAATGACGTAATACTGGGTTCCGAATACGGCATCAGGTCGGAATTCTATCGTCCTTTCGGAGAGGGTCTTCATTGGTTCGTTGCGCCCCGAGTATTTGGCAGCAACAGCGAAACGGACTTTTACAAGAAGGAGACACTTCTTGCCCAATATCGAAATCGCGAATTGGGTGGCGCTCTTGACGCCGGATATCTTTTCAATCGGAAGAGCGAGCTTCGGATTGGGTATGAGGTCGAGGACCAAAAATTCTATCCCTATGTGGGCTCGCCAACATTCGGAACCCTTCAGGGAAGGGTTGGTGACACCTCACTCCGTTTCAATTTCATTGGTCGCGATGATCCTGTTATCCCAAGCAAAGGCTTCGACCTGCAATTCAGAACACAGTGGTACGATTCGAATCCTGGCGCGAAATCCGGTTTCCCTGTAACCGAAAACAGGATGACTCTGTTCCAGCCCTTTAGGAATTCCTCATCATTGTTTTTCTCAGCTTCGGGCGGCACTACATTCACATATCATCAAACGGGATTGCCGCCGTTTTCACTCGGAGGAAGTCAGGATCTCGCTGCCTATGGCAAGAACGAGTTCCTTACTAACCAGTACTTTCTTTTCAAGGCCGGTTACATCCGCAGACTCTGGCGGTTACCTCCCTTGTTGGGAGACAAGGTCTATGCGATCGGAAC
>Ga0070735_10004334_pt1 | contig 12024 bp, 8 predicted proteins | sample Coa_R1_FD_66443 | JGI IMG/M metagenome (GOLD analysis project Ga0070735, IMG submission 66443) | Surface soil microbial communities from Centralia Pennsylvania, which are recovering from an underground coalmine fire - Coalmine... | ecosystem: Environmental > Terrestrial > Soil > Unclassified ... | reverse complement strand
TTTTGGGTCGAGCTCCGTTCCGCAACGTTCAAGTGTCGCGCAAGTCGCGCCGGCTTCGAACGAAAACGTGCGGGCGGGGAATCAGACGTCGAAGAAGTCCTTCATCCGGCTATTGAGCATCCCAAGCTGGACCATTGCACCAGCTTCTGGGCGATAACCGCTTCCATGGGGTATACCTGGATCCATGGGGCCGGCACCGCCGGTAGTGTTGGATAATCCAGGACACCGGGACGGGCTGACAACGCATCGCTGAACCCAACATCGGCCTGGAGGAGATGCGGACGTTTTGCATCCGTGCCAGAGCTGGACACGGACGCCCTCGTACTCGTGATCCTCTTTGATGTTTTCGACGCTGACTGCCTCAGTAGCGATTTGAGACCGTCATCGGGAACGGCCAGCCCATAGAGTTCGCAGAAAACCGCGACGCAGTATTCGGGCGATGGATTTCCATTTGCCGCAAAGATTGAGCTCCCGCGTGGGCGGTGGGAGTGTCCGTCCAAATCTGAAAGAGCATCGCGCCCTTCAGAATGAACTGGTCACAGCGGATTGGCTTAGGCGGTATAGTAGCCGCTCCAGCGTAGCGGGTGAGAACCAGCCCGAAGTCTTCGGCCTGCCGCATACCGATATTGAGCAGTTTCTGGCGGACCGATGCTGCCACATTGCAGAGCTTGCCCGGTTTCAAACGAGAGCCTCCATGTACGGTCGCATGATGGTTTGCCACGCGGCATACTTTGGCGCCCGCCCCAAGATCGGCAGTTGTAGCCTTGCGCTGCTTGAGACATTCGCGGAGAGCCTCCAGCGTGGTGTCAAGACCGATCTTGAAGCAATCGACCGCGGTCTTCGCCACCGAAAAGATGCGGGCGGGCACCCCTTCAATCTCGTGGGCCTCCTGACCGAACGCTAGAGAGTGTTTCGAAAAACGGACCACGCGGACCGGCGGGAATCGCCTGCTGGGCGGCGATCTTTCTCGCCGATGGCGATCCAGACCTCAAACGGACTCTGTGTTCCGATTTGGTGGAATTGCAGCGCGGAAAGCAGGCATATGACGCCCCGTTTGCATGCGCTTCGAGGCTTCCGCAATCGTATGGAGTTCGGTGAAGGGCGCATCGGTCGTGGTGTAGAGTCCGCGCCCGGACCTGACGATGAGACCCTACTGCTCGGCTAGGCGAAGATATTGCTGGGCGATCTTGTGGGTATTCAGATCGCGGGAGGAAGAACCCCGGCGTCCTTTGCAAGTTGAGCGATCTTGGCCGGCGGGAGAGCAGAGGGCATCGCTTGAATGTTACAAAACGTCGGGGATTGTTAACAAATCCGGACAGAACCGAGGCGGTTGATCTTTCACGTCACCAAAACTCTGCCTGAGCTTCTCGTTCAGGTTGAAATGGATCTCGAGGAGTTCCGTCTGGCTCGCCCGTGTCCAACTGCTGCATCGGCCGCACGGTTTCCCAAGCCGGGTTCGTGTCGTGATGAAACCGGTTCGCGTATTCTGAGCGCGCAACTCCTGAAGTGCCTTCCAATCCAGGCTATGCCGCGCCGCGCCTTTCCACTTTTAGCGGGCAATCTTCACCAAAACCACGCCGTGCGATGGGACCTCGGCCGAGTACTCGCCAGTAGCCTCGCCGCGGTCCGCGTGAGCCCACAAATCGCGAACTTTGTGTGACCCGCTCAGACCGAGGTCGCTCCAACGGGCCGTCACTTTCGCCGTCTCGGGGCCTCGGTTGAACAGACCGACTGCGTGGCCGCCATCGGCCAGGGATCGCGCCCAAACTTCCACACCGCCAATCTTTGAGACGCGAGTTGCTTCCTGGCCGAGGCTATCCTGATCGATGGCAATGACCTCTTTATTCGTCAGGATCTCGCGGATATCCGGAGTCATAGAGCGCAAATCGTTACCGGCGAGCAACGGAGCCGCCAACAGACTCCACAGGCTCATGTGCGTCCGATATTCGGTGTCGCTCATTCCACCGTTGCCGATTTCCAGCATATCCGGATCGTTCCAGTGTCCGGGACCGGCAAATTTCTCGAGACCGATCTGCTGGTCGAATCCAATGGAGGACATGGACGCCCAGGTGTCCCGAATGTCGCCCGTGGTGCGCCACAAATTACCGCCGGCCCGCGCACCCCAATTCCCCACGTTAAGCCGACCGTACTCGCACAGACTGAACACGATCGGGCGGCCGGAATTCAACAGCGCCCGTCCCATGATCCCGTAGACCGCGGGCAGAGAGTGATAATCGTATACTTCCCGCGCGCTGCACCAGTCGTATTTCAGATAATCGATGCCCCAGGCGGCGAAGGTTTTGGCATCCTGTTCTTCATGCTTGAAGGTACCTTCGTAGCCGGCGCAAGTTTTAGGACCAGGCGACGAATAGATGCCTAATCTCAGACCCTTGCTGTGGACATATTCGGCAAGCGCTTTCATATCGGGAAATTTTTCGTTGCTGCGAATATTCCCTTGCTCATCGCGCGTGCCCTCCCATGTGTCGTCGATGTTGACGTACATGTAACCCGCATCTTTCATGCCGTTGCTCGCCATGGCGTCGGCGATTTCGCGGACTACCTGATCGCTCACCTTATTGCGGAATTTATTCCAGCTATTCCAACCCATCGGCGGCGTCCGTGCCAGGCCGTTTGACGGAACGTCTTCCAGCGGTGGCAAAGTGATTTTCAGCGGCGGCGCGGGCAGCGGCTGGGCTGCTTCGCTCGAGACGCGCTTCGCCACCAGCTCACGACCTGGACGCCCGCCGGATCCGGGCATTTGCAGCCTTAATTCATCACCGCTGATGGTTCCGGTGTAGTGTGTCCTCCGCTCCTCGCCAAAGTCATTGCGTACGATATCGAACGAGATATCACTTCCGTTCACCTTGCCCTCCGAGATCTCATCGGCTTCCTGCCGGGTGGACATGTAACCAGTGAGCTTTTCGCCATCCGCTTTCAGCGCAATTACGGTTTGACGAGTTGTGCCGTTCGGCAAATGCGTTTCGGCGGCCCATCGGCCGGTGACATCCGCCCTTGGCGCCGTTTGAGCCAATACTGCGCCGAAAATTCCGAGCAGGAGATATTTCATATGATTACTCCTATCCGTTATACACGAGAACCGGGCGGGTGTGTCCATTCGACACAGCGGCGGGCGGTCCATTCACCACCTTCCATTCACTCGCGCACAGCGGAACGCGGCGGCAGCGTATTTCTGGTCCCGATTGAGGATGCCGCCCGCCCTGTGCCGACGGGCGGGCGCCGCGGCGCGGGTTTCACATGAGTGAGCTTGAGCACAATCGGATTCGGCCACTCGCTGTTATCCTGCAGCCGCTGTGCGTGCATCGCGTGGATGTGCAGGCCATCGGCTTCCTGCTGAAATGTTGTCTTTGGGATAATGTTCGGCTGGTATTCGAGGGTGCGGTCGTTTTGTCCGAGCACGCCGATCGTGGTTGCAGGGGTCGCCTGGACGGAGTGCAAGATAATGTCTTTCCATTCGCCCCGTTTCCAGCGTTCCTTTCCCGTAACGATTGCGTAGAGCGTGTTTTCGTGTTTCTTTTTGGTAAACCAGATATCCTGCTCGTGGGTGACGGCCCACGGCCGCACGCCGTGGATCGCTTCGCCGTTGACGAACATCCAGAGTGCCATCTCACGGAGGCGCTCTTCCTGTTCAATCGGCAGTTCGCCGTCGGGTTTCGGGCCAACGTTCAACAGCAGATTGCCGCCCTTGGCGCGCGTCTCAACGAGCAACGAAATCAACTGGCCGCCGGGTTTATATCGCTCGTTCTGCGATTGATACTGCCACGCAGTCCCCATCGTTATGCAGGCTTCCCAGGGGCCTTCCAGCGGGACACCCGGCAAATGCTGTTCGGGCGTGGTCATGGCGCCGCGGGTGACCACGATGTCCGGTTGCAGTTGCCACGCCTCTTCCCGCAAACCCTCCGGAGGTCCATCGAGGAACACGACGCGGATAGGTCCGTAATTCGTCAGCAACTCCTTTAGCTGCGCCTTGTCGAGCGCGATCAGGCCCGGATTGTTGGCTGGTGCAACCTCGGGGCGCTCGCGATCCACCGGCAAGCCATGCTGGTGCAGCCAATGAAAGTCATCCGGTGAAAAATATATACCGGCAGCGATGCCCTGACCCCGGAATGCCTGCAACACGTCTGCGACAATGTCGCGATGAAACGGCGTGTGCATGACACCGAAATCGGTTGTCTTCGTATCCCACATACAAAAGCCGGAATGGTGCTTCGTGGTAAAAACCACGTATCGTACGCCGGCAAGTTTTGCTAGCGCCGCCCAATCCTGCGGATAGAATTTTCTGGGATTGAAGGTTTGGGGCAGTTCCGTGAAGAATCGCCTGGTGTAGTCGTCCGAAGCGCCAACGAGTGAATGACTGATGACGACCCCGAGTTGGCTATCGACGCTCCAATGGATGAAGAGTCCAAAGCCCTGATCGCGAAACCACTCCAGGCGCTCCGCTTTGTTGCCAAGCGTAGGATCATGCGGCGTTTGGCCGAGCATTGACGCCGCGCAGAACACAACGGAATACAATAAACTTTTCAAACTTTTCATCGCACTGCCTAACGGGCTAGTGAATCCAGTTACCTCACGGACACCTGCCTGCCTCACATCCTCTGTAATTTTTACCACGAAATTGCATCGGGTACCCTGCGGGGATATACGTAGGTCTTAAGAAACCAAGCGGAAATCGAATGGCAAGGAAGATGCTACAAAGAAGATATTATGGTGACCAAAGTCTCGACCCTCTTCTTTGCGGCGGCAGTAGCGACCTTTGCACAGGTGCCGAATCCGACCCAGAGCTCGTCCAGTCAGCTTACCAACACCGGACCCACTCCTGTGTTCCGTGTCGAAGTGGTGTCCCGGACCACGCAGGCGGTGAACTATCGCCATCGGGGCGGCTCCACCAAGATCGACTTTCAGGGAACCGCTCTTTCCTCAACGTCTAAAGGGGAAGCGAAAGTGGAAAGCGTGCGCGGCGTTATCCACATTTCTGCGGAATTCAAGAATCTGCCTCCACCCAGCAGTTTTGGGCCGGAGTATCTTACTTATGTTCTATGGGCCATTTCGCCGGACGGCCGGCCCGTCAATCTGGGGGAGTTGACGTTAAACAACTACGGCGCCGGATCGACCAGCCGGATCGACACCACGAGTGACATTCAGACTTTCGGCATGATTGTCACGGCTGAGCCCTATTACGCAGTCACACAACCCAGCGACGTGGTGGTGCTCGAGAACCAGATCCGAAAGGACACTATGGGCGTAGTAGAGGAGATCGACGCAAAATATGAGTTATTGCCGCGCGGCATGTACACCAGCCATGGAAGGGCTGCGGGGTTCGTTCCAGTGTACGTGAATAAAAAGCAGCCGTTCGAATTGTACGAGGCACAGAACGCCGTACAACTGGCGCGGATTGCAGGCGCAGACAAGTATGCTGCCCAGAGTTTTCAGAAAGCTGAGGATGCCTTCCAGCAGGCTCTCCGGTATCAGGCACAAAAGCCGGGGCAGAAACCTGTAATAACCATGGCCCGCGAGGCCTGTGTCCGGGCCGAAGATTCGCGCGTGATCTCGCTGCGGCGCGAGGCTCAGGAGCGGCGCGAGCAGGAGAAGCAGGCGATGATTGCGAGCGAGAACGCCGCCAAGGCAAAAGCCGCCGAGGAGGCCGAGAAGCGCGCTCTAGCCCAAGCGAACGCCGCGCAACAAACAGCGTTAGCTACGCAGGCCGAATCGGAGCGGGCCGCGGCGGAAAAAGCCAAGGCCGAAGCGCTAGCGGCCGCTGAGGCAGCGCGTCGCGAAAAGGCGGAAGCCGACGCCGCGCGCCAGGCCGCCCTCGAACAGCAGAAGCTGCTGGCTGCCCAAACGGAAAAGGCACAACAGGAGGCGGCTGAGGCAGAGCGCGCGCGCCAGAAAGCCGAACAGGATCAGGCGCAACTCCGGCAGCAGCTTCTCGATCAATTCAATCAGATTCTCCAGACGCGCGATACTGCCCGCGGTTTGATCGTGAACATGTCGGACGTCTTGTTTGATACCGCTCGCTACACGCTAAAGCCCTTGGCTAGAGAAAAGCTCGCCAGGTTTGCCGGCATTATTATCAGCCACCCCGGTTTGAAAGTGGAAGTGGATGGATATACAGACAGCGTGGGAAGCGATGAGTACAATATGCGCCTCTCGCAACAGCGGGCCGATTCGGTACACGATTACCTGGAGAGTCAGGGCGTTAACGGGGACAATATCACGGCAAAAGGTTTTGGCAAAAGCGATCCAGTGGCAGACAACGCCACAGCCGCGGGACGTCAGCAAAACCGCCGCGTTGAGCTGGTGGTTTCAGGCGATATCATCGGAACGCCGATCAATCCTAATGCAGCTCACCCGGGCACGGAGATTCCGCCGTCGGGAACTAATGCCACACCGGCGGCTCCTGGCGGCGCTACCCGATAATCACTTTACAAACTTTCTGGCACCTTTTTGCTGTCGTTTGCGTCTGTATGGGCGAGTAGGAGTTGATCAATGAACCGGCCTCTTCAAATTCCAGCCAATGACGTTTTCCGGGCGCGGGTCTATTGTCCGATCTGCACCCACACCGTGGATGCCAATGTCGTGCAGGCGAGCAAGCGTGTGATCGTCAAGCCGGGCCAGAAGTGCGGGCGCTGCTCTGCTTCTCTGGATGCCGGCTACATCATGCGTCTGGATCGCGCGGCCTAAGGCGAATGTGCCGATTTGAGTTGTCTGTTGAGTCCTGATTGGGCTTGGTGGGTCGCCCTCGACTCCTTGGATCGGCATTGCAAGATGTTTGAAAATCGAGCATGTTGATTCTCGATACGCATGTGCATATCTATTCCGAGGACGATCGGCGCTACCCGCCGAAGCCCAATCCTTACCGGCCACCTGGATCCAATGGCTCGCTTGCAAATCTCGAGCGGGTCACAAAAGCGAGCGGAAGTGGACCGCCGCCTTATGCACACTTGGCCCGGATGAGCCGCATTCGCCGGGGCTGATCCAGCATTTTGTGAAGAAATACGGGATGCTTGCACTACGGAGTTATGCCGCGAAAGACGGAAAACTCGGCAACCCCGGGGCCGCGGCGCTGTGGAAAGCGGGCGGCAAAGTTGGGATCGCCGGTGAACGTACTCTGCAATCGCAACAATGCATTTGTGCGCATGATCGAGAAATTCCCCGCCAGCCGGTTGTGATCGATTAATATAAAGAAGGGAAGAGAGGTAGGTAAAAGATTGAAACGCAAACTGACGCCACAACCCGAGCCAATCGTTGCCGATGAGGTTCTCCGCCGTGCGAAAGAGATGATGGAACCAGACAAGACGAAGCGCCCGGAAAAGTGTGTTGTATGTGGCGCTGAATGCGCTCCGACGTCCTCTGAATGCCTGTGCTGGGTTTGCCGGCGGCTTAAGATCAGCGCTTGGCGTGAATCCGACCCGCAAATCTCCGCTCAGGAATGAGATTCTCCGAGGCCGAGTTCCTTCGCCTTTTCATATACAAACGCTGCGGCGGCTACATCCTCCACCCCAAGTCCGTTCGATTTGAAGATAGTGATGCGGTCTTGTGCCCACATGGGCGGCTGCACGGAGATTTCCTTCAACTCCAGTAAGCGTGGCGTGTTCCAGTCATTCTCATTCCAGGCGAGCACCAGGTCCCCGGATTCCACGCGAGACTGCTCGATTGAATCGACCACAATGAGACTGGCGCGCTGGATCAAATCCGGGGGTAACTCACGGCGCTGCGAATTATTCGATCCCATAGCATTGATGTGCGTTCCGGGAGCGATCCAGGCATTCTGGATCACCGGATCTCGCGAGGAGGTTGCCGTGACCACGATCTCTGCGTGACGAATGGCTGCTTCGGCGGAGTCCAAGGCTTGTACAGGAACGTTAGAAAAAGCCGAGCATTCCTCGACGAATTTGCAGCGCGACTGCTCGCTGCGGCTCCAGACTCGCACATCGGCCAGCGCGCGCACGTGCATCATCGCTTCAAGTTGTGCGCGGGCCTGAAACCCGGTGCCAATCATGCCGAGGGTACGGGCGTCTGGGGCTGCCAATAAATCGGTGGCCAAGCCGCTGGCCGCTCCCGTGCGAATCTGGCCGAGATAATTGGCTTCGAACAAGGCGAGCGGCTTTGCGGTTGGCGCGTCGAACAGCACGAAGAAAAAATTCGCTCCGTGTTTGGGATGCGTCGAATAGATCTTTGTGCCGAAATAATTGCCGAATGCGCCCGCCAGGCTGTGCAAGACAGAGCCCGTGGGAAGGATCAGGCGTCTGCGGACTTGATTCTGCGCCTGACCCGACGCTAGTGCCTCAAACGTTTCCCGCATAAGCCGGATAGCTTCCGCCATCGGCAGAAGCGACCGGACCTGAGATTCAGTCAGAAAGAGCAAGCTTACTCAGGACCGCGCCGGGTCCTTGGCTTCGGTGTCGATGCCGAGATCGGAGAAAGCGGTTTTGGCTTGCGCCGGATCGAGCAAGCCGTTGCGGGCGAGCTTGGAAAGCGCTGCCGCCGTAATCGAGTCCGAGTTGATCTCGAAGAAACGCCGCAAGTGCTGGCGGTTGTCGCTGCGTCCGAAGCCGTCGGTCCCGAGCGAAACCAGGCGGCCCGGCAACCAGGGCGCAATCTGGTCCGGCACAATCTTCATGTAATCGGTGGCGGCGACGATCGGACCGTCAAAACCTCGCAAAGCCTCAACAATATGGGGGGTCCGCTCCGGCTCGGTGGGATGGAGACGGTTCCAGCGCTCGACAGCCAGTGCCTCGCGGCGCAGCTCATTGTAGCTGGTCACGCTCCAGACATTGGCTGCAACCTGATATTTTTCGGCCAGAATCTGCTGCGCTCGTAACGCTTCGTTCAGAATAGGGCCGCTGCCGAACAACTGGATGGCTGCCTGACCGTTAGCTGCAGGCTGATACAAATAGATGCCTTTGAGGATGCCTTCCTGGATACCTTCCCGTTCTGGCATGGGCGGCTGAACATAATTCTCGTTATAGATGGTCAGGTAATAAAATAGCGCCTCGTTCTCCTGATACATGCGCCGAATACCGTCCTGCACGATGACGGCGATCTCGTAGGCGTAAGCCGGATCGTAGGCCGCGCAGGTCGGCACCGTGCTGGCGAGTACGTGGCTGTGCCCGTCCTGGTGCTGCAAGCCCTCGCCCAGCAGCGTAGTACGCCCTGCTGTACCACCCATAAGGAAGCCCTTACCACGCGCGTCGCCGAATGCCCAGATGAGATCGCCAATGCGTTGGAAACCGAACATCGAGTAGTAGGTGAAGAATGGAATCATCGGCACGCCGTAGTTGGAGTAGGCCGCGCCCGCGGCGGTGAACGATGCCATGGAGCCCGCCTCGGTAATGCCTTCTTCCAGGATCTGGCCGTTCTTGGCCTCTTTGTAATACAGCAGAACGTTGCTATCCACCGGCTCATAAAGCTGGCCTCCGCTCGCATAGATGCCGTATTCGCGGAACATGGATTCCATCCCAAAAGTGCGCGCTTCATCCGGAATGATCGGGACGATCAATTTACTGAGGTCGTGATTTTTGAGCAGCGCTTTAAGAACGGCGACGAAAGCCGAAGTGGTGGAAGCCTCGCGTCCGCGGGAGCCCTTCAATGCATCTGAAAAGGTCTCCAGGGCCGGGGCCTTCACTTGAATCTGCGGTGGATTCCGCACGGGCAATGGGCCGCCCATTGCCTCAATGCGCTGCCGGAGGTATTTCATTTCCGGGCTGTCTTCCGGCGGGCGGTAGAAGGAGATCGTGTGGACGGCTTCATCCGGGATCGGAATTTGAAACCGGTTCTTCACGTAGATCAACTCGTCTTCATTGAGCTTCTTCTGCTGGTGCGTGACATTGCGGCCTTCGCCTGCCTCGCCAAGGCCGTATCCTTTTACTGTCTTGGCGAGGATGACGGTGGGTCCGGCAGTGTGCTCGATGGCGCGCTTATACGCATTGAAGACTTTGAGAGGATCGTGCCCGCCGCGATGGAGGTTGGCGAGCTGTTCGTCACTCATGTTCTCGACCAGCTTCAGCAGCTCTGGGTATTTGCCGAAAAAATTCTTTCGCACGAATGCGCCATCGCGTGCCTTGTAGGTTTGGAATTCACCGTCCGGGCACTCGTGCATGCGCTTCAGCAGCATTCCGCTCACGTCGCGGGCGAATAATTCGTCCCAATCGGAGCCCCACAGAACCTTGATCACGTTCCAGCCAGCGCCGCGGAACGACGCTTCCAATTCCTGAATGATGTTGCCGTTGCCGCGCACGGGTCCATCCAGGCGCTGGAGATTGCAGTTAACCACCCAGATCAGATTGTCGAGTTTTTCGCGTGAAGCCAGGGTGATAGCGCCCAGTGTTTCAGGCTCGTCGGTTTCGCCATCGCCCACGAACGCCCAGATCTTCCTCGGGGTCTTCGGCAGAATGCCCCGATTCTCCATGTACCGCATGAAACGCGCCTGGTAAATGGAACAGATCGGTCCGAGACCCATCGACACGGTGGGGAACTGCCAGAAATTCGGCATTAACCACGGATGCGGATAGGAAGAAAGGCCCGGGTGCTCGCGAACCTCATGCCGGAAATTTTCGAGATGTTTATCGGTGAGCCGGCCCTCCAAAAAAGCGCGCGCGTACATGCCCGGCGAGGCGTGGCCCTGAAAATAAATTAAGTCGCCAGGCTGATCGCCGTAGCGGCCGTGAAAGAAATGGTGATGTCCAACCTCGGTCAGCGTAGCGAGCGAAGCATAGGTAGAGATATGACCGCCGATATTCGGATCGTATTTATTAGCGCGCACCACCATGGCCATCGCATTCCAGCGAACCAGGCTTTTGAGGCGGCGCTCAATGGCGCGATCACCCGGATATTCCACTTCGTCTTCCGGTGGAATGGTATTGATATACGGTGTATTCAGAGTGAGTGGCGGACTGACGCCGAGGTTGGCGGCTCTATCGAATAATCGCTCGAGCAGAAACTTAACCCGGTCAGGCCCTTCTGCATCGATAATCTCGTCCAGCGCTTCCAACCATTCTCCGGTTTCCTGCGGATTAAGATCTTCAGACGCATCTACTTTGGTTTTAAGCATCGTCGTAAGGATGGCGGATTTCCTTCTTCAGGGTAGCGTTTTGGGATCCAGGACGCAACGAACACACGTATGGTGCTTCCCCTTCCTGCGTGATTTTTGAGTACCATAGGCGCTATGCCCGAAACGACCATCGAACGGCAATTTGGATTCAATACACGCTCCTTGCATCAGGGTTATCAGCCGGACCCAACTACGGGGGCGCGAGCGGTTCCGATCTATCAATCCACGTCCTTTGTATTCCAGGACTCCGATCACGCTGCGGCTCTGTTTGCCTTGCAGCAGCTAGGAAATATTTATACGCGCATCATGAATCCGACGACGGCGGTGCTCGAAGAACGTGTCGCATCGCTTGAAAACGGAGTTGCGGGACTGGCCATGTCGAGCGGCCAGGCGGCGCAGTTCATCACCATCAATAGCCTTCTGGAATCGGGCGACGAAATGGTCTCCGCCAGCACGCTGTACGGCGGAACTTACACGCAGTTTGAAGTAAGCTTCCGCAAGATGGGGTACAACGTCAAATTCGTTGAGCCGGACGACCCAGAGAACTTCCGCAAGGCCATCACGCCCAAAACGAAGTGCCTGTTCGGGGAGACCATCTCCAACCCGCGCGGCAACATTCTGGATATCGAAGCCGTAGCGAAGATTGCGCATGAGCACAACATTCCGCTGGTGGTCGACAACACGTTCGCGACGCCGTATTTGTGCCGGCCAATCGATTTCGGCGCGGATATTGTCGTCCACTCCCTGACAAAGTTCATGGGCGGCCACGGGAACTCAATTGGCGGCATCATCGTCGATAGCGGACGTTTCGACTGGACAAAGGGCGCGTTCCCGCAATTGACGCAACCATCCCGCGCCTATCACGGTATGAATTTCAGTGAAGTATTCGGGCCCATCGCGTTCATCATCCGCGCGCGTGTGGAAGGGCTGCGCGATCTGGGGACCTGCCTGAGCCC
>Ga0070735_10004332_pt1 | contig 12027 bp, 8 predicted proteins | sample Coa_R1_FD_66443 | JGI IMG/M metagenome (GOLD analysis project Ga0070735, IMG submission 66443) | Surface soil microbial communities from Centralia Pennsylvania, which are recovering from an underground coalmine fire - Coalmine... | ecosystem: Environmental > Terrestrial > Soil > Unclassified ... | reverse complement strand
GGGCTCGTGGGAGTCAGACGCAGCCGGTTGTCGCAGTGCGGCCCGCGACTATTCGAAACCCGATTGGAAGATTCAAGATCCGCAGCTTCCCAAGAGCCGCTGGTTTCATACCGACGCTCAGTTCCTGGGTTTTCGCGTTGTGCGTCCGCTCAACGGGCCTGACATCGAGCTGCCGCCGACGGAACCGAATAAAGACCGATAGTTCCAAATCAAATCTCCCAATTCCTTACTCTTTGCTTAAGGAGCCAGGCCATGACTCAACCCGCATCGCAATCCCCAGCCACGAACCGGCGCGAGTTCTTGAAATCCAGTTCGCTGGCGGCGGTGGGCGCGGGAGTCCTTGGAGGGCTTGGCTCTTTGCCGGCAGCCTACGCGGCCGGCGACGAAATGATCAGAGTGGGGCTCATTGGTTGCGGTGGCCGCGGGAGCGAAGCGGCCGTGCAGGCCGTTTCAACGGCGGGAAATGTAAAGCTGATCGCGATGGGCGACGCCTTCCCCTGGCAGCTTGAAGACAGCTTCGGCAAGATCAAGAATGCACTGGCCGAAACACCCGATCGGTTCGCCGTCACCGAAGAGCACAAGTTTGTCGGGCTCGATGCCTATCAGAAAGTGATCGACTCGGGCGTCGACCTGGTCGTGCTGGCGACGCCCCCCGGTTTCCGTCCGGTTCATTTCGAAGCCGCGATCAAGGCCGGCAAACACGTGTTCATGGAAAAACCGGTCGCCGTCGATCCTCCCGGCGTGCGCCAGGTGCTGGCGGCCGTCAGCGAGGCCAAGAAGAAGAACCTGGGCGTCGGCGTCGGGCTGCAGCGCCACCATCAGGCGTCGTATCTCGAAACGATCAAGCGCCTGCACGACGGCGCGATCGGCGACATCCATACGGCCCGCGCTTACTGGAATTCGCCGGGCGTTTGGGTCCGCGACCGCAAGCCGGGCATGTCCGAAATGGAGTACCAGGTCTGGAATTGGTACTACTTCAACTGGCTCTCCGGCGACCACATCGTCGAGCAGCACATTCACAACATGGACGTGATCAACTGGATCAAGGGGAGCTATCCTGTTCGTGCCCAGGGCCAGGGAGGCCGGCAAATGCGCGTGGGCAAGCAATACGGCGAAATCTTCGATCATCATTTTGTCGAGTTCGAATACGCCGACGGCTGCCGCATGTTCAGCCAGTGCCGCCATTCCGACACCTGCTGGGGGAGCGTTTCTGAGCACGCCCAGGGCACCAAGGGAACGGCGACGATGGATTCTCGCGGCGTCTACGAGATCGCGACAGGCAAAGACACGTGGCGGTTCCCTGGAAAATCAGGCAATCCGTACCAGATCGAGCACGACGATCTGTTCGCCAGCATTCGAGCGGGCAAGCCGATCAATGAAGGCGAATTCGGCGCGTTAAGCTCGATGACCGCCATTCTCGGCCGGCTGTGCACCTATTCCGGCCAGATGATTGCCTGGGAAACGGCGCTCAATTCCAACGTGAGCCTGCAGCCGAAACAATATGATTTCAAGACTGATCCGCCGGTCATGCCCAACTCGGACGGCACGTACGCCGTCGCCATGCCGGGTCTGACCAAGGTCGTGTAGCCCGGCACGCGTAGCTGAATTCGTGAGAATTCAGAGTCGCAAGCGGTCAGGGCTGCCTGCCCGCTGTTCGTTCGACGATCCAATCGGCCATCAGTCTGAGCGCCTCGGGGGCGATCGTTTCGTCGATCTTTCCGTACTCGGCCGGCGAGCCGGTCTGGGCGTGCTGAAATAAGTGATTGAGCCCTGCCAGCAACTTAACCGTGTAGTCCCGATTGCCGCCTTCTTTTAGCGCTTGTTCGATCGGCGGCAAGTTCTGCTTCGGATCGACTTGCAGGTCTTTTTCGCCGTTGATCGCCAGCACGGGGCAAACGACCTTGCGCAAGGCCGGCACGGGGTCATATTTCAAGAAGAAGCGGTACCAGGGCGTCAGAATGGTTTTCACCTGCGCGTCGGCTTGAGCCTCAAGCGCCTTTTTTGCTTCGGGCTTTGTGGAGGTGTCAGCCGCCACCTGCTCGGCGACTGCTTTGCGAATCTCTTCTTCGGCCTTCGCCAGGTCGGTTTCTTCTTTGACGATCTTGAAGATTCGTTCTTGTCCAGTTCGAGCGGCTGCCAGCGCAAGGTCGCTTGCTCCCATGGCCTTGGCGATGAGGGCGCCCTGGTGATAGATGATCTCTTCGCCCGAAACGCCGGTGCCGGCCATCATCACGATAAACGCCACATCGCTTGAGCGGCTGGCCGCAAGGGGCGCAACCAGGCCTCCTTCGCTGTGACCGATCAGTCCGATTTGCCGCGGATTGATTTCTTTCCGTCCCTTGAGATATGCCACTCCGGTCAAGACGTCGCCCGTAAAGTCATCGGTCGTCGAGCTGGACGTTTCTCCGGTCGAGCCGCCGACCCCACGGTCGTCAACGCGCAACACGGCCATGCCGCGGCGCGTGAGATGATCGGCCAGCACGAGGAACGGCTTATGTCCCAGCAGGCTCTCGTCGCGGTCTTGAGCGCCCGATCCCGTGATCAGCAGCACCGCGGGAACCGGCCCGTTGGATTTGGGCAAGGTGAGCGTTCCCGCCAGCGTGATCTTCGCCGCCGTGTTCTCATAGCGGACTTCTTCTTCGACATACGGGTAGGGTTTTTTCGGCTCCTGAGGCCGGCTCAAATCGGGCTCTTTGTCGAGCCGCTTGAGTTGAAGGGGAAATGCAGATCCTCCCTGCTTCCATTCCCCCTTGCTCACAGTTCGGTCGTCGCTGAGCTTGCCCTCGAAGACAGCCTTGATCTTTTTCGATTCGATTTTGAGCGCGTCCCCCTCCAGCGTCACGGAGTCTACCGGAATGCCCTTCGCTCCTTGATCGGGACTGTCGATCACGGCCTTGAGGCCGCCTTTGCCGTCGTTTTCGATTCTCACGATCAATCGCAGCTCGATGGCGCCCACCTTCATGACGCCTTGCCAGATGCCGTCGATCGGTTTTTTGGTCTCTGGCGAAACCTCGTCAGCAATCAGCCGCGGAGAAGCGCCGATCCATAAGGCCGCCGAAGCGACCATGACAACGCAGCATCGGGTGAGCGTCGAAAGCGGTGTGGACATGTGGACTCCTGTGGGCTGGATTTTGTCAACGTGTCGTCGTTGGAAATCGGCGGGAACCTGGCACAGAACGCCAGTTGCGCAAAAAATTGCGGCTTACGGCTGGTCGTTCGTCAACCCATCATGCGCCGTTTCGAGGCCTCGCGCCTCAGCCATTCGGCGATTTTTTTGTCGCTTTGCGGTGCATTGAGGGCGAACGGAACCACAAAACACACTCCGCCGGCGGGTGGGAATTGAAAAATGAAAATTGAAAATTTGAAATTGCAAATTGGGTAGCGCCGCACGGATTGCCCGGAGATCGCGGATGCATTGATGAAACGCCCGGCACGCCTGTGGCGGCAACCAAACGAACCCGACGTTGCGATCGCCGGTCAAACAGTGTAATTTTCTGGCTGGCGGGCCAAGCGAGGGAGCAGCCGGCGCTTTGCGAAAGGATGAGCAAATCATGAAAAGAGTCTTTCTTCCGCTGGGTTCGATCGTGGCAATTGCCGCCGTCTGTTTCGTCGCAGCCGACGAAAAGCAAAAGCCGGCCGGCGCTGGCCAGGCGGCGAAAACGCCTGCCAAATCGGGCGCCAAGACGGCGCCGGCCAAAGCGGCTCCGGCCGAGGCGCCGCCTGCCGCAGCCCCCAAGGCTTCGCCCGAAGAACAAACGGCCCGCCTGATCGGCCAGACGCTGGTTAAGATCTACAATCAGCGCGACGGCAAGGCGTTTTCCGCCCTGTTTACTCCCGACGGCGAGTACGTCGATGAGAAAGGATTCGTGTTCCATGGCCGCAAGGCGATCGAAGACGAATTCACCGCGTTTTTCAAATCGAATCCTGAAACGACTATCGACGTGGAGCTCACTTCGATGCGCTCGATTGCCGCCGGACTACTGGCCGCAGACGGCGCGACGCACTTTCGGCGCGCCAAGAGCGAACCCGCCGTGGTGGGACGATGCAGTTTCGTGGCCGCCAAAGACGGGGCCAAATGGCTGATTGCCAGCCTGCGCGAAGTCGAAGCGGCCGGCAATCAATTGTCACACCACGAGCAGGTCCAACAGCTTTCCTGGCTCATCGGAGAGTGGATTGACGAAGGCTCCAGCTCGCACGTCCACTTCTCGTGCCGCTGGGACGAAAGTCAGAATTTTCTGCTCCGCGATTTTGCCGTCCACGTCGCCGGCCAAAAAGCCATCACCGGCACGCAGCGCATCGGCTACGACCCCATCACCGGGCATCTCAAGACGTGGATCTTCGATTCGGGGGGCGGATACGGCGACGGGTATTTTCACCGCGAAGGGGATAGCTGGGTTCTGCATACTTCGGGCGTCACGTCGGATGGACGCATGGCCTCGGGAACCAACATCTTCACGCGCATCGACGACCACCGCATGTCGTGGGAGGGGGTCGATCGGGTCGTCGGCGGCGAGCGCGTTCCCGACATCGTCAAGGTGACGATCGTCCGCAAACCCCCGACTCCCATGGCCAAGGCCAAATAGATTTCTGCGTTTCCTTTCTTATTGATTCACCCGTTCGCGAGACACGCGCGGAGATTCTCATGAACACGCAAATTCGAAATCAATCATTCGTTGCGGCGCTTTCGGTCGCGCTCTTTGCCGGCTCGAGCCTCGCGGCGCCGGCGCCGGGCGGCGGCGGCTTTCGCGGGGGTGGCGGAGGCGCCCATCCCAGCGGCGGCGGGGCGCCGCATCCGAGCGGCGGGGGCGGCGGCGGTGCTCCCCACATCAGCGGCGGTGGCGGTGGCGGGACTCCGCACATCGGTGCTGGCGGCGGGGGCGGTGCTCCCCACATCAGCGGTGGTGGCGGGACTCCGCACATCAGTGCTGGCGGCGGGGGCGGTGCTCCCCACATCAGCGGTGGCGGTGGCGGGGCAAGTTTCCATCCTGCCACGGTGCCGCATGCGGGACCGGCGACGACCACATTCAGCCACAGCGCTCCCACGTTCACTCACACCAGCCCCACTCTCAGCCATACGACAACCACCTTCAGTCACACCGGCACACCCGGCTTCAGCCGTACTCCGACGACATTTCCAACCGGAAAGCTGGCAAGCGGCGGCGTGCACGTGGGAGCGGGCCCTGCCATCGGGCCGCACCCGGGCGCGATCCATTCGCCCGGGGCCGGCGCATTCGCCCATCATCCCGTCGGCGGCGCCGCGTTCGTGCACACGCCGGGGGCCATTCACCCGGTCAACGCGCACGTTTACAACCAGATGTATTTCGGCAATCATGCCCTGCACCTGGCCGGCGCGGGGTACTATCCCAGTTATTACCACCACCCCTGGTACCACGGTCCGTGGAGCGGAAATGCCTGGGGATGGGGTTGGGGATTGGGACCGGGTTTGGGTTTTGGATTCGGCGGCGGCGGCTGGGGCATCGGAATTGGCTCGGGCTGGGGATACGGCGGCTACGGCGGTTACGGTTATCCCTACGGCCCATACGGATACTGGGGGCGTCCTCTGGGTTGGGGATTCGGCGGCTGGGGATTGGGAGGCCTCGCCTACAATTCGGGCTACTATCCTTATTACAACCCGTATTACGTCCCCGTCGTCAATCAGCCGATTGTCTACAATTATTCGACGCCCATTCCCGTCGCGACGCAAGACCCGGGCGTGGCGGTTGCCGACACCGCAGCCGACGAGCCGCCGCCCGTTCCGCAAAGCGACAACCCCGACTTCGACGCGGCGCGAGAGGCATTCAAGGTAGGCGATTACGGCGCGGCTTTGGCCAGCGTCGATGCGGCGATCGCCAAAGTCTCCACCGACGCCGTGCTCCACGAATTTCGCGCCCTCGTCCTGTTCGCCATGCAGAATTTTCAGCAGGCCGCGGGCGTGATTCATTCTCTGCTGGCCGTGGGACCCGGCTGGGACTGGACGACGATGAGCAGCCTGTACGCCGATCCCGATATTTACACGCAGCAACTGCGGGTTTTGGAAGATTACACGCTCGCGCATCCCAAGGCCGCCGACGCGCATTTCCTTCTGGCCTACCACTACACGATCTGCAGCCATTCCGATGCGGCGGCCGCCCAACTCCAGCAGGTTGTGAGGCTCATGCCCAGCGATCGGCTGGCCGGCGAGCTGTTGCAGATGATCCAGGGGCCGCCCAAACAAACCGAACCGAGCGAGCCCCCCGCCCCCGGCGCCCAGTCGGCTTCGACGACGCCTTCGGATGAAGGTCCTCAACCCGATCCGATCGATAAGGACCTTCTGCCGGGCTCGTGGAGGTCCGCGCGCAACGATGGCTCGAAATTTGAATTGAAGCTGACCGACGACGGCAACTTCACCTGGAAATTTTCGCCGCCCAAACAAAAAGGCGAGGAATTCGGCGGAACATACACCGTCGATGGACCCGTCCTTGCATTGGAGCGAAAAGAGGGAGGAGCGCTGGCAGGCGTGGTGACTTTCGACGGAAATAGTAAATTCAACTTCCGCATGGTCGGCGCGCCGCCGCAAGACAAGGGCCTCGACTTCAGCAAATAATCTCCGTCACCCATTGAGCAAGCGAAACGCTTGCTCGACGTAGCACAAGCGTCTCGCTTGTGCGTGCAGGCGTGCGCGATTGAGACTTGCCGGGGGGCGTCGCGCCGCGACCACGCCCGGCGACGTGGTCGAAAGTAGAATTGCAATCCAGCCATTGAAAATTGTAAATTGATCGAATCGGGTGGCCCGCCCGTCCCGTTCAGGGCGGGCGGGTTCCGCAGGAACAAGAGGCCATGCCGTTCGCGCTGCCGACAAGATGATCTCCCGCCAATCGTGCGGCACGCGCCTACATATTGTGATCGATGGGCACAAAGTCGGGAACCGAGCGAGGTGATTCTGCACAATCCTTGGGCATCCGCACTGCGATCTTTCAATTTTTCTTCGCGCCGCCCAAATTCTTAAGTCGCGAATGGACCGGAAAAACCGCGGATTTCGCCGATACGCGCGGATAGATAGGAGCAGGACCGAACTGCGCAGCACCCCGATGAGGGGTGCAAGATAGTTAGCCGGGGGTCGTCGCGCAGCGACCACCCCCGGTAAGCGTGTTTTTTCATATCCATCCGACCCCACGGGGGTCGCAGAATCGCTCGCATGGACGCCGGTCGCGTCGGACGTTTACGTCGCACCCCGATGATGAAGCATTTCAATCAGCTCCTCGCGAAACAGTTCGACCCGGTGTTGTTCGACTTGATTGGCATTCGAAGTTCCATTCGCCTGGCACCCCTGTTCGGGGTGCTGCTCGATCGAATCCCGGGTCTTCGCTCCGCTCGACCCCCGGCTATCGACTTGCAACCTTTCAGGTTGCCGGTTCCCAGCCGGGCCCCGGTGGTCCCGCGTCCACAACTTATGGAACTCGCCGCATGAAATTCTTCGCGCGGCGCGCAAAAATAAACTGTTTGCGTTGCAGATACGCGCGGATGTACAAATTGGCCCTCGTCGTGCTTATCCGCGCGTATCCGCGAAATCCGCGGTTCTTCATTCCAATCACCGCCCTAAAAATCTTCGCGGCACGCAAAGAAACAAACTTTTAGTAGTACGCATATCACTGATGAGTGGGATCGGGATGGACAGGCCCATCCGTGCTGTCCGTGCGATCCGTGGTTCTCTTTGCCGCAGTCGGTCGAAACTTTCGTGTCGTTCGCGTGTTTCGTGGTTCCTTTTGAGTTCGTCATTGGGGTCCCAGCGCGGCTCGATCGCGCTCGTACCGATCCGCGCGTAAATCCGCGGTCATCGTGCCCCTTCGTTGGCTTCCGCGAGAGGCCCCGCTCGGCGCTTACGATTTGTAAACGGCCGTCTTGGCGAGGATGTCGTGGAGTGCCTGGCGATTCTGGCCGAGCACGAAGAAGCATCCCACGAAAATCACGAATCCGGCCAATGAGCCCAGATTGCCGATCAGACGAATGCCCGTGGCGGCGGCGACGAGTTGTAAGATCGACGAAATGTGCTTGATCGCGGCACGAGTCAACAGGCGATCGACCCCGGCAATCGACCCGTCTGCCGATTTGACGCGAATTTTGAGCAGCATTTTTCCCAGAGCTTGTCCGGTGAGGCCTTCCCAAATCATCCAAACAAGACTTACGAGTGAGATGCCAATGATCGCTCCTCCGACCGCGCCCATGATTCCGCCGAGAGCGCCCCCCGCAGCCGTCTCGTCGACCGCGGCGCCAGCCAACGCGCCCACGCTGCCTCCCAACATGCCGCCAACAAAGCTGCCCACGATCGAACCGACGATCCCGATTACAATCCAATCGATGAGAGACGCGACCAACCGCAGTCCGAAACCGATCCGTTCGTTCATGATAGGGCCTTTCCGGATAGAGATGAGAGACCGCGCAACCGAAAGAACGCTCCAGAGACGCTGGAATCGAAGTGTGACGACGCCGAATTCGCCGAACGTGCGAACGCACCCACCATACCGCCGCCGGAGCTCGGCTTCAATTGTTCAACCTGATGCCGTCCGAAGCCGGTAATCGTCGAGCATATGGTGCTGTGCCGCGTCCCATTCTCCCACCAATTTCATCGTCGATCCAAAGGAAGCGAGCCAAGGACTCCGTTGCGAAGAGCAGTCGTGATATCACCGTCGCCCTGATTAAAGCTGCGTTGGTTATTTGACGCCACGTGGGCGCCAATCAGGGCGCTTCCCGACCGCGATTGTTGATCTTTCCGCGCGCACGCCGTGCCTGTTACAGTTTCGCAATGATCGACGCGATTCTGACGGTCATGGGCGTCGCTCTCTCGGCGTTTGCCGTTTGGCTGACAGTGCGGATCATCAACCGGCGGGAAAGATGGGCCAAGCGGATGGCGGGAGCGCTGGCTATCGCGCTGGCGTACCCGTTGAGCTTCGGGCCGGCGTGCTGGCTCACAAGTCGTCTGGGGCACGGTGCAAGTCTGCTTCCGACAATCTACCGGCCGCTCGTGGCCGCGATGAGATTCGGGGACGAAGAGAATGAACGGCGCTTCTGCAGCGCCTATTCATGGATGGAGGGCCGCCCCGAAAGAGTGCCCAATGTCCCCGGTGGCCGCCTGGCCCGGTTTGCCAGTATCGGCGCGGCCGCGGGATGGCGGTGGCGATATGAAGCGATTTACACAATCCGACCAGTCGCGACGGGGGACGCCCGAATCCGCCTTCGTGATGAAGCCTGGGAGTGGAGTAACCAACCGTAGCGCGACTTTAGCTGTGCTGGCTCGGTTTTCGGACGTGTCTTTGAATTGGTCGCCGTTATGCCGCGCGAGGAACATTGAAAATCGGCTTCGATTTTCCGATGAGACGTTGGTCAACCGGCCGCAGCAACTTCTTTGAAGGCAGCATTGCGTATGACACAACAAACAGTTCTGGTTTTGGCCGCCAGAACTCACTGGCCATCGCGGCCAACGTCTGGGGGCGGCAAAGCAACTCAATTCCGTGGCGTAGGCGTTCGGTCGCCCGTGGGAATTTCAACCCAAGATGCTCTGAATGGGCGATCCCATTTCGATGTCGAGCCGCCGGCGGCCGGGCACTTCCATCGTTTTGGGATCGAGGCCCAGTTGGCGGAGCACCGTCGCGTGAATGTCTGTGATGTAATGCCGGTCTTCGACAGCGTGGAATCCCAGTTCGTCCGTTTTGCCGCAAACGACGCCGGTCTTGACGCCCCCTCCAGCCATCCATGCCGAGAATCCGTAAATGTGATGATCGCGGCCATTGCGGTCGTCTTCGGTTTCGTTGGGGCCTTTTGTCCGCAGGTCAACGTTGGGAGATCGACCAAACTCTGTCATGAACACGACGAGCGTCCGTTCGAGCATTCCACGGCGCTTCAGATCCTGAAGCAGACCGGATATGGGCACGTCCACCTCCCCGCAGCGTTTCGCCTGGTTGTCCTTGAGGCGATTGTGCGAATCCCACTCCCCGTTGTCGTTGTCAGCGCTTCCCCCATGATAAATTTGAACAAAACGCACGCCCTTCTCGACCAGTCGGCGGGCCGTCAGGCACTGCTGGCCGAAAGGCCGTGTTGTAGGATTGTCAAGGCCATAGATTCGCTGAGTCTCTCTTCGGTTTCTTCGCTCAGATGGACGATTCCCGGGACTGAAGTCTGCATCTCGAACGCCAATTCGTACGACTTGATCCGGGCGGTGAGGGCCATGTCATTCGGGTATTCCACTTGGGCCATCCGATTGAGCCGCTTGATGAATGAGAACTCGTTTCGCTGGGCGTCGCGGTAGAGCTTGGACGGATTCGGCGAGAACGGAATCGCCCGCACCGGGTCGACGTCGATCGGCACACCGTCATGTTCGGGCCCCAGGTAGCTGGCCAGATGCGGTGTCGCGCCGCCGCAAAAATCGCTCGGGGGACGGCCCAGGACGACAAACGATGGAAGGGTATGATTGAGAGAGCCCAGGCCGTAGTGCACCCATGAACCAATCGAGGGGTCGCCGCTATCGATGATGAGTTTTCCCGTGTGCGCCAAACTCTGAGCCGAGTGATTGAAGTCGGTCGTCCATAACGACCGGACGACGGCAAGATCGTCGGCGCAACGGGCCAGATTCGGCCACCAATCACTGATTTCGATGCCGCTTTGGCCGCGCGGGGCATATCCAATTTGCAGCGGCAGTATCCGGGTTTCGTGCTTTGGTTCGCCGTTGAACACCCGCAAGTTTTTCGACAGCTCTTGTGATTTGAGAACGTCATTGTACGGCGTTTCGGAGATCGTCTTGCCGGCGTATTGGTTCAGCAGTGGCTTGGGATCGAACGATTCGAGATGGCTGACCCCTCCGATCATGAACAGCCAGATCACACTATCGGCCTTCGCCGTGGATTGACTCGCGTGGACTCGGCCTTCCTCTCCGAGCATCGATGCCAGCACCAGGCCTGTAAACCCCATCCCCAGGTCCGACAAGAAGGCCCGGCGGCCGAATCGCGGCTCTTGTGCAAGTGGATCTCTTCCGGTTTTCGTCGGCATGGATTGTGATTTCCAATAATTCGGCCAGCGCTAGCGGACGGTGACGAAGTCGTTGTGATTCACGAGGGCATGAACCAGGTATACGCGCGCCATATGTTCGGGGGCGTCTGTCTGTTCCCCCGAATCGGCGTCACGGAATGCGGTCAATTCGACATTCGCACTATTCTCAAGAAGTTTGCCCTGTTCTTCGAGGAACTCGATGCTTGCAGCACGTTCGTGCTCGGACGGATCGCGGCAGAGGATAAGTCGAAATGCAGATTTGACGAAATCATGAGGCGTCGGGCTGTGGGAATAGAGTTGGCCGGTGATTTTTCTCGCCTGCCGCCACACAAAGTCGCTGTTTGCCAGCGCCAGAGCCTGCTGGGGGACGATGCCTTCCGTGCGACGATAGCAGTCGTCGACGCTGGCGGCATCGAATAGCGTCAGCATCACGAGCTTATCTTCTCGAGAGTAGCGGAAATACAAGCTGCGGCGGTTCGAGACTTGTTCTTGGTCGACAGCGACGGGTTCCCCGCCAATCGTCGTGTCGAGGCTGCCAGAAATATGAAGCAGCGAATCGCGAACGACCTCGGCCTCCATGCGCCGTCCGCTGGCCCTCCAAAAAAATTCGTTGTCGGGTTCGACTCGATTGGCGGTTTCGCCGGTCATTCGCGTTGCCGGGCCGAGCCGGTAGGCGCCGGAAGTTACGATCAGCCGATGCAGCCGCTTCATGCTCCACCCATGCGAGCGAAAATCCTCGGCCAGCCAGTCGAGCAGCTTACGGTTCGGGCCGGCTTTGGTCCGGGTGCCAAAATCATACATATTGTCGATCAGTGGACGGCCGAAGTGCCGCAACCAGATGTGGTTGACGGCCACGCGAGCCAGCGCGGGGTTTCCGGGGTCGATCATCCAGCGGGCCAGCGCGAGGCGCCGCCCCGTGCTTGTGTCGACGGGAGCAACCTCAGGCAACGCAACGTGCCGCGCCAAAATGGAGGGCACTTGACATTCGATCCGCGTTTCTTCTTCGGGCGC
>Ga0070735_10004331_pt1 | contig 12030 bp, 6 predicted proteins | sample Coa_R1_FD_66443 | JGI IMG/M metagenome (GOLD analysis project Ga0070735, IMG submission 66443) | Surface soil microbial communities from Centralia Pennsylvania, which are recovering from an underground coalmine fire - Coalmine... | ecosystem: Environmental > Terrestrial > Soil > Unclassified ... | reverse complement strand
TTGCGGGGCATGGCGAGGCAGTGGCAGGCGCGCGGCGGGCACCGGGCCATCGGATGAAGCGAACAGACCGGCATGGTAACCGACGGCCAGCACCCGATCGCGAACGATGCGGGCGGCATCGGGGTGACGGTCGGGGCGCAGGCGCTCCGGGCGGCGAGGAATGGCGACGAGCAATGCGGCTTGAGTAGGCTCGAGTGCCTCAGGCGGCACGCCGAACCAGGCCAGCGAGCCGGCGCGAATTCCTTCCAGGTTGCCGCCGAACGGCGCCAGGGTCATCCAGATATCGAGAACGCCGTGGCGGCCGAAGCGCAGCTCGAGCTGAAGCGCGCGCGCCATCTCGATCAGCTTGGCGCGGACTGTGCGCGCGCGGGGATGCAGCAGGCGAGCGGCCTGCATGGCGATCGTGGAGCCGCCGGAGATGATGCGGCCTGACCGGACGAGTTGCGCCGTGGCGCGGATCAGGGCCAGCGGATCGACGCCGGGGTGGTACCAAAAGCGCTTGTCCTCGACTGCTATCAGCAGGTTGGTGACGAGGGGTGGCTCGGTATCCGCACGGAAGCGCCAGACGCCCCCGGAGGCTGGGAGCACCGCGAGCGGGCGGTCGTTACGGTCCACCACCTCGGTGCCGACGGAGGCGAGGCGGGAGAGGTCGGGCGGGAAGATGCGATCGAGGGCAATCGGCAACAGCGAAAGAACGAACAGCAGGGAGGGCAGAGTTGCCAGAGCGCGGCGGCTGAATCTCCAGATCCCTACGTCCTTGCTCACTCGGCGCCCACGATCGTGATCCGTCCGGCCGCCTGGCGCGCAAAGACGCCAGGACGGTACATGTCAGCCACCTCGGCACCTGGAAGCTCGAACGTGCCCGGCGTCACTGCACGGATCCGCACGGCCAGATGGAAATCCGGATGCTCCGGCGTGAGCGCCACGACGGCCGCATAGCGGTCATCGGCGGCCGGCTGCGCCTCGGTGTCCGACAGTTTCCCGAGCCAGGACATCCCAGGCACATCGCCACTACTGAGCTTGCCGGCAACCTCCCAGCCAGCCGGGAGGCCATGCAGGATCATGGCACGATGCGGCTGGCCGTCCTCGGCCTTGCCGTCGAGCACGATGACGAAGACCTGGTTCTGCTTCAGGTGATCGAGGTCCAGCGTCTGGCCGTCCAGCGTCTTGTACTGCCGCGTGATCCGCATGCCGGAGCGTGCGGCGGGGAGTGGCGAGGCTGGGACGCCGGTGGCTGATACGGCGCGCCAGACCGGCTGGCTCGACAGGTTGCGGACGCTGGCTGGACCGCTGAGGGCCACGGAGACGACCGGCCCCTCCGGCAGGTCCTTGCCATCGAGGGCGACGTGTGCCGGGGCAGCACCTCGGCTCAGTACGGCACCCGCCGTCGCCGCCCACGCCTGCTCTTGCGTGGACAGGGTCTCGGGTGAGAGGTCGGCTCCTGGCATGGCGTCGACCAGCTTCTTCAGTTGATCGCCGGGTAGTCCGCTCTCTTTCAGCAGGACGGCAATCGCCGCCTGGTCGCGCAACGCAGTGCCATAATCGAAGGACCACCACTTGCGTGCAGGCGCGGCGAGCGCGGCGGTGAACGCTGCCTGGGCGCGCGGTTCGTCGTGCGCCAGTGCCAGCGCGGCGCCAATCTGCGCCTTTGCCAACGGTGTGGGCAGCGTGTTGATACGCTCCGCCATGACGCGCGCCGCACCAGGTCTGCCCTGGCCGGCCAGCGCAAGCACGTACAGCCGATAGGCCTGGGCGGCCATGTCATCCGGCTTGTCGCCTGGTTCATCGGCGGCACCGGCGATGAACTTCTTCGCATCGATCAATGCCTGATCGGGGATCGCCGCCCCGGCCTGGCGGGCGCGGAGCAGGAAATCGGTGGCGTAGACCGAGAGCCAGGGTTCTGCTTCCTCGGAAGCCGACCACAGGCCAAAGCCGCCATCGAAGCGCTGGCGGTCGAGCACGAAGCCCACCGCCTGTTGCAGTCGCGCGGCGCGATCGGGACCGGCGACCGGGCCATCCTGCAGTACCGCAAGCGGGAAGCCTCGGCTCGTTGCCTGCTCCAGGCACCAAAGCGGATAGTCGTCGAGGTCTTGCACCAGCCCGGCGACGTCGTAGTGCACCACACCACCAAAGGTGGCCGACGCCTTCCAGGTGCCCGGGATGAACTGGCTGAGCGGCGGGGCAAGCTGCATCTCTGCCCGCGGTGCGAGGTCGCCGGCCGCTATGATGGTCGTGGGCCCGCGCGCCGGGCGCACCCAGATCGCTGTCTCGCGCTGAATGTGGAAGCCGCCGGTGCCCTGCACGTCCAGCCGTACGACGCCGCGACCGGCGCCGGTTGCGGTCAGTGTGGTGAACGGCAGCGCCTGAGCATTGGGCCCAAGCGTCGCGGCAAGACGCTTCTCGCCGGTGATCTCCAGGGGGCCATCCACCGAGAAGGTGACGGCCTGCTCGCCCGCCGGCAGTTCCAGGTTCTGCAGCAGCAATGTCAGCCGCGCCTGATCGCCGGGAGCGAGGAACCGTGGCAACAGCGGCTCAGCCACCAGCGGATCGCGCACATATACATCCGTGGATGCAGCACCGAGATGGGTGCCGCTCCACGCCACCGCCATCAGTCGCACCTGTCCGTTGAAGTCGGGGAAGTCGAGCGGCAGTTCGGCAACGCCATCAGCCCCGGCCTGCACCGGTGCATCGAACAGCGTCACTGTCTTCTGCGGGATTTCCGGCAGCACGAAGCTGCCTTCGTCGCCGCCCTGTCGCAGCACCGTTGCAGTGCCGTCGGGCGGAGCGATCAGACGCCCCCAGTCGTCGCGGATATCCATTCCCAGCTTGCGGCGGCCAAGGAAATGGTTGGTGGGATCGGGCGAAACGAAGCGGGTCAGGCGCAGGATGCCCTCATCCACGGCGGCGAGGCTGACCCATGCACCCGGCGCCGCATGCACCTTGATCGTGGCTCGGGCCCGCGGCGGATATTTGTCCGGCACGTCGAAGCTGACCGGGATCTTGCGGACCCCTGGATCGATGCCAACCCAGGCGAGGCCAATGGCGCGGCTTGGGCGCGACTTTGCGTCGGCGGCAGTGCGGAAGACGTGGACCGTGACATAGGCTCCTGGCCCCCAATCGGCGGACACCGGCACGTCGACGTCAGTGCCACCTGCCGCCACGGGCAGATCGCGCGTGAGATGCACACGGTCGGTGAGCACCAGCAGCGTCGCCTGGCCCGCAAACGGCGGCGCGATGTGGATGTGCGCCGTATCGCCGGGTGCATAGGCTTTCTTGTCGGCCGAGACATCCACCTGGTCCGGCACATCCGGATTGTCGGACGACACCCAGCCGGAGCGGAACCGCACCGACGTTGCGGCCATGCCGTTGTTCTCCAGCACCTCCAGGCGATAGCGGCCGAAGTCGAGCGTCTTGGCATAGTGCAGCGGTTTATCGGCCGGGATGTCGACCGCTGTCGTTTCCAGCGGCTGGTCGCGCCAGACGGTCTCGTAGCGTGCGAGGTTGCCGTGCATGACGAGGCGCCAGTCGGGACGCTCGCGCACCAGGCGCAATTTGGCTTTCAACGCGATGCGCGTTCCGCCGGGATCGACGGCGGCGATGTCGAAACCGGCCTCGGTGCCGGCGTCCACTGCGAAGTCGGCAAAGGCCGGCTTGATGCCGATGAGGTTGCCCGCAGGGCGCACGGGTATCTCTGTGGTGGCGAGCGAGGCGTGGCCGGACGGATCATTCACCCCCACGGTGATCGACGCCTTCAGTGCGTGAGTGGTGTCGGGCGCATGCGGCACATCGATGGCGACAGAGCTGTGGCCGTGCTCATCAGTGTCGGGCACCTGCAGGTCGGTGGCATCGGGCGCGTAGGTCTCGTTGACCAGCCCGATGAGATAGCCGGCCAGAACGGGGAACGGCGCGGGATCGATCAGCAGCCGCATCTGGCCCTGGCCGGTCAGACCCGCCGCAGGCGCGCCATACAGGAAGCGCGAGGTGATCGGCAGCGAATAGGGCTTGCCTGGCACGATCGGACCGGCGGCGGGCCCGAGATCCACGGCCATGCGATCGGGCACGAATGCGTCGACCCGGAACGCTCCGGTGCCGATGGGAGGCAGGCTGGGATCGGCCTTCACCTCGATCGACCAGTTGCCCGCCGGCGCACCTGACGACAGCGCGACAGGCAGATGGATCGAAGCTTCGGCAGCACGCCCCGGCGTGGCGTCGAGGTAGACCTGCCCGTTGGGCCGCTTGACGATGACATGCACCGGAATGTCGGCTGGTTTGCCGGCATCATCGCGGACGATGGTCATGACATGGACGGTTTCGCCCGGGCGATAGATTCCGCGATCCATCCAGACATAGGCATCGAGCGGTCCCGGATGCGGCAGTCCTGTCACGCCGCGATCCGAGAGATCGAACGCGGCGCTGCTGAGGTCGATGATGGTGTAGTCCTCGCCCCCCATCACTTCGACCGCGCGCGGTGCGGTGGCCCCTTCGCCGTGCAGCAGCGGGGCCGCGAAGCGGCCGATACCGTCGGCATCGGTGGTGGTCTCGCCGAGGATCTCGTTGTTCTCGGCCAGCAGGCGCAGCGTCGCACCCTGACGCGGCAGGACGTCGGAGTAGCCGCGGACCTGTATTGTCAGCCCGTCGGTCCCGCGCCAGACGGTCGGAGCGAAATCGGTGCGCAGGATCATCTGCACAGCCGAAGCGCCCGTGGGCGTGCCGTCGCCCGCACGGACGATCAGGGCGTAAAGGCCGGGGCCGGCATTCGCGAGCGCATCTGGCATCGGCAGCGCAGTGTGCGCCGAACGGTTGGCGACCCAGTTCGGTATGTCGGCCTTGCCCTCCCAGATGATGCGGCCGCTCTGGTCGCCGATGTTGTCGGCATCCGAGGCATCGACTGGCTGGCCAAGCTTCTGTTCGCGCACCCAGCCGATGATGTTGCGTTCGGTCAGCCGAGAAAGCGTCAGCTTGACGCTGGACAGGTTGACGGTGCTGAGGCCGATCGCCGGGGTTTGGCCGCGCGGCAGCAGGAACATGCGCGTATCGAAGTCGATGCGCGGCGCCCGGTTGGCCATTGCGATGTTCAGGCTGGTGTCCTTCACCAGGGTCAGGCCGCCCTCGCCGGGCATGCCGGCATGGAAGGTGATGCGGGTGGTGGCACCCGACGGCAGCCCGGAAACGCAGATCTGATCGCCTTCGCGGGTGACGGCGGCGGCGGATACGGGTGGCGTCAGCTTCACCCAGTCCTCAGCGTGGAAATCGTCGCGGCGGGCGGGAGCGACGGTGAAGTCGACGCAGGCGCGTGGGGGATCTGCTTCCGCCTCGGTGGTGACGTGGCGGACCAGGATGCCGGTGGCGCGGCGCATCTCGTCCAGCTTCGCGACGATCGCCTTGTTGTCGGTTGTGAGTTCGGCTGCGGCCTCCAGCGCCTGGATCGCTTGCGCCGGCCGGTCCAGCGCCTTCAGTGCGTCCGCCATCAACATCAGGGCGGGGATCTGCTTGTCGCCGGTATCGAGCGCCGAGAAATTCTCCCAGGCGGCCTGGAGTGCACGCCGAAGTTCGGGCGGCGTGCGGTGCATCTGCGCTTCGGCCAGCGCCAGCCACTGTTCGGGCTGCGCATCACCCTGGCCGATGCGCTTTTCCAAAGCTGCCGCTGCGGCGGCCCAGTCCTGCTTCTTGACGGCAGCGGCTGCCTGCGCCTCGGCCTGCTTGCGCGCGGCAGGCGTGCCGCCGGCCGGGAAGTGCGACGTCAGGGTGCTTTCGTAGGCGTTGGCGTCCGATTCGAGTCCGGGGAGGCTGAAAGTGTCGGCCCAAGCGGTGCCACAGGCGAGCGACAACAGTGCCGCGAACAGCCATCCGAAACGCCGCATGACGCCCCTCCGTTGCGATGGGCGCAGTGTAATGCGGCAGAGCGCAGTCCGGGTGGGAAAAATGCTCCCCCACAAATCCGCTGCGCGGCAATACCATTGCATGTCCGACGTTGCCACTGGGGGCGGCAGATCGCATAAAGCATGCATGGAATCGCCCTACCCGTCGTGCGGGCAGAGCGGGATGCGGCCTCGTCCGGACCAGTGGTCCGTCCCGTAATGTTCTTCCTTCGCGCTTCATCCAGATATCACTTGGCCATCCTGTGGCTGGTCGGCATCGTCACCATCGGGCTGGTGACCGGCATCTGCTTCGCCCTGAGCGTTCCTGCATCCACGACCAGTTTCATCTACCTGATGGCCATCGTCCTGCTGTCGCTTTGGGACAGCTTCGTGTCATCGGCGCTATTCTCAGTAGTTGCTGTTGTTGCTCTCGACTACTTCTTCTTCACCCCGCTCTTTTCCTTCACCATCGCCTCGCAGAGCGATATCGCGTTGTTCGCGGCGTTTCTGCTTACTTCCTTCGTGATCACCAGTCTGGTGCGCAGGCTGCAGGCATCGGCGCTGATGCAGACAAGGCAGGCACGCCTGCTCGATCTGACGCATGACACGGTGCTCGTTCGTGATCCGGGCGACGTCATCATCTTCTGGAATCGGGGCGCAGAGCAGCTTTACGGCTGGAGCCGCGATGAGGCAGTGGGGACGGTCAGGGACAATCTGCTGCACACGGTTTTCCCAATTCCACTGGAAACGATCAAAGAGCAGTTGCAGCAGGCGGGGCATTGGGAGGGAGAGCTCGTCCATACACGCAAGGACGGCTCGCAGGTGACCGTCGCGAGCCGATGGTCGTTGCAACGAGACGACCATGGGCAGCCAATCGGCACGCTGGAAACCAACAACGACATCACTGAACGCAAGCGTGCCGAGGAAGCGCTTCGCCGCAGCCAGGCGGCATATCTCGCCGAAGCGCAGAAGCTGAGCCTGACAGGTAGTTTTGGCTGGAATACAGCAGGCGGCGAGGTGTTCTGGTCAGATCAGAGTTTTGACATTCTGGGCTATGATCAGACTGTGACGCCGTCGATCGATCTGCTGATTGACCGCGTGCATGCTGATGATGCGGCCTTTGTGCGCACGACAGTCGAGACGGCCGCGCGAGACCGCAGCGGCTTCGATATCGAATTCCGCCTGGCGCTCCCCGGCGGTGCGACGAAGAACATCCACGCGGTGGCGCACGTCATGGAGGATGCGCCGGTCACGACGCAGTTCGTCGGCGCACTGATGGACGTGACAAAGATCAGGCAGGCGGAGGCTCAGCTGCATCAGGCCGAGGCGCAGGTCGCGCACGCGGCGCGCATCACCAGCCTTGGTGCGCTGTCCGCGTCGATCGCCCATGAGGTGAACCAGCCGCTCGCCGCGATCGTTTCGCATGGCGAAGCGAGCCTGCGCTGGCTCAATCGCGATCCACCCCGGCTGGACGAGGTCGAGTCTTCGGTCCGTCATATCGTCGCGAACGGCAAGCGTGCCAGCGAGGTGATCCAGCGCATCCGCGGCCTGACCAGCAGGACGGTACGGGACAGGAGCCCGCTCAACCTGAACGCGGTGGTCGAGGGAGTGGTGCCGCTGGTGCGGCGCGAGGTGATGAGGTACCGCGCCACGCTGCAATTGGATCTTGCACCCGACCTGCCAGATGTCTCCGGTGACGAGATCCAGCTTCAGCAGGTCATCATCAACCTCATCCTGAATGCGGCGCAGGCAATGGTTTCGATTGAAGGACGGCCGCGCACGGTGGTCGTCGGCACCCGGGTGGATGAAACGGATCACGTGGTGCTCGACGTGGCAGATGCCGGGTCCGGTGTTGCCCCCGAGCATGCAGCCCAGTTGTTCGATGCGTTCTTCTCAACCAAACCGAACGGTATGGGCATGGGGCTGTCGATCTGCCGCCAGATTATCGAGGCGCATGGTGGTCAGATCAGCGCGCTCACGCGATCGCCCGAACCAGGCGCGTTGTTCCGCAGCCGCCTGCCGAGGCACGTTGACGCATAGACCGTCGCGATGAGCCGCGCTTGACGGAATTTGCCAGGGCGCAGCATGTTCGTTTGGACGGCCGCGAGCAAAGCGGTGGATCAGTTGACCCGGGAAGCGTTTCGTGACGGAGCCATCGGCAGCAGCGGAAACGGGTAGTGAGCAGCCGCTCATCGTTGTGGTTGACGACGATGCGGGCATGCTGGAAGCGCTGCGCAGCCTCCTGCAATCGGTCAATCTTAGGGTGGAACTGTTCCGTTCGGCAGCAGCCTTCCTGCAAGCCGATCTGTCCGCTGATCCAAGCTGTATCGTGCTCGATGTGCGGCTGCCCGGACAAAGCGGTCTGGAACTGCAGGCCGAGTTGATCCGCGAGGACATCCGCATCCCGATCATCTTCATGACCGGCCACGGCGACGTGCCGATGTCGGTGAAGGCGCTCAAGGCAGGCGCGATCGATTTCCTGATCAAGCCGTTCCGTGACCAGGACCTGCTGGATGCCATCAGCGCGGCAATCGAGCTGGATCGCAAACAGCGCGGTGAGGAGGCGCGGCGATCGGACCTGCGCGCGCGCTACGAGGCGCTGACCGGCCGCGAACGCGAGATCATGAAATACGTGACCGACGGACTGCTGAACAAGCAGGTCGCGCACGCCATCGGCGTATCGGAGATCACGGTGAAGATCCACCGCGGCAACGTCATGCGGAAGATGGACGCCAAATCGTTGCCTGAACTGGTGAGAATGGCGGAAGTCCTGGCGCCAAGGCCAGCGAGGCCGCCTCGCTGAGGGGGCACCGTTCAGCAAAACGGTGCGGCGGATAAACCCTTGTATAGCTATCCTGCCATGCCCCTGGCACGGCACTGTAAGCGCGGTGGCTGGAGGCAGATGTCGTCCTGGCCGCTGCCATACAGGGTGTGATCGGATTACAGCGTGGACGCTCCTCTTATCGCGATTGTCGATGATGACGAGTCGGTGTGCATCGGAATGACAAGCCTGGTCCGGTCACTTGGCTACGAGGTGCAGACCTTCGGGTCGGCCGAGGATTTCCTGCAATCGCAGCAACGTTTCGGCACTGCCTGCCTGATCTCCGATGTGCAGATGCCCGGACTTGGCGGGCTGGAATTGCAGAGGATTCTGGTTACCGAGGGCAGCCGTCTGCCGATCATCTTCATCACTGCGTATCCGGATGCCGACGTCAGGCGGCATGCCTTGCAAAACGGCGCGCTGTGTTTTCTGAGCAAGCCATTCGACGGGGCAGACCTGGTTCAGTGCCTGGAGAACGCCCTGGCCGGCGGCGCCGGGTAGTCGCAGCCCGTCCGGCCGCATCACACTTTCGTTATCGTAGCAATCTTCGAGGCTGCCACCGCGCCCGGCAGCCGAGCGCGCGATGTCGAGCCATCTCGGCGCAGATACGCGGACAGTTCGTGGCTGGTATGAAAAAGTCGCAGAGAACCGCGGCCATTCCTGCGCCGGGCCGTGGTTGATGTATCCACACTCGTTGCATCGTGAAGCGATGCATGCACGGTGGTAAGCGGGAAGCCCGCTAAACCTTGGTATAGCAGGCCACAACGATCGTAGAGGGCTCGGCCAACTCAAGTGCGATAGGCCCCTTACCGGGAAAACCTCAGTGTTCCCCGGTCAACCACGGCGACAGAATGCGGCGGTGGCCAATGAGGAGCTCAAGTATCGCGACCCCGTTCCGAATACCGGAAGGGATCAGCCCGGGAGCGGCGGTAGGCAGCGCGTCGCAGAGTGCGTCCGATGCCCTGACGTTTAGGCGTTTTCGCCTCCTGCCCGTGCAACGCATCTTGCTGGAGGAAGGCCGTCCCGTTCGGCTCGGCGCGCGCGCATTCGACATCCTGGTGGCGTTGGCCCGGCGGCCCGGCGAACTTGTCTCGAGGGAAACCTTGATGGCCGAGGTATGGCCGGGGACCTTCGTCGAAGGCGCCAATCTCCGTGTCAATATCGCCGCCCTGCGCAAGGCTTTGGGCGATACGGATGCGCAGCTGATCCGTACCGACTCCGGCCGTGGCTACCGCTTCACCGGCAGCGTGGATGTGGTGGCGAAAACGCCATCAGTGCCGACGCCTTCTGAGGCTTGGCCGCGACATTTCCCAAATCCGACAACCCGGCTCGTGGGCCGGTCTGAATTCGTCGACCAGGTGGTGGGTCAATTGCCGACGCGCCGCCTGATCACGCTGACCGGCCCTGGCGGGATCGGCAAGACGAGAGTCGCCATCGCCTGCGCTCAGGCGATGACCGGGTCGTGTCGCGATGGCATCGCGTTCGTTGATCTGACTGGCGCGACGGACCAGCAATCGGTGACTGCGGCAGTCGCGAAAGGGCTGGGCATCGCCGACGGCGACGCGGTGGTTCAGCAACTCCACGGCAGGCAGATGCTGCTGGTGCTCGATAACTGCGAGCATGTCATACAGGGGGCGGCCGAGCTGGCAGAGAAGATCATCACGCGCTCGCCGGGCGTGCACGTGCTTGCAACCAGCCGGGAGTCACTGCGCGTGTTCGGCGAGCTGGTGCGTGTGCTGCCGCCATTACAAAGCCCGCCGGCTGGCGTGCCTCTGACCGCTGCTGAGGCGTTGACCTATCCGGCGGTGGAGCTGTTCGTCGAACGTGTGTCCGCGACACACGAAGGCTTCCAGCTGTCCGATCACGACGCTCCGCTGGTTGGTGAAATCTGCCGCCGGCTGGATGGCGTGGCGCTGGCGATCGAGCTTGCCGCCGCGCAGGTCGACGTGCTGGGTATTGCCTGGCTCGCCGCACATCTGGACGATCGCCTGTGGATCCTCAACCGCGGTCCACGGACTGCCGCGCCGCGCCATCAGACGCTCGGTTCGTCGATGGACTGGAGCTATACGCTGCTGTCGGAGCAGGAGCGCACGACGCTGCAAAGCGTGGCGAAGTTCCCGGGTGATTTCTCCCTGGGCGATGCGGTCACCATCGCGGCGAACAATGGCGTCGGTGAGATCCAGGTGGTGGCCGCGCTCGGCGGGCTGGTTTCGAAGTCGCTGGCGATGCTGGATGTCAGCGGTGCGCTTCCCCGCTACCGGTTGCCTGAGACCACACGCGTCTATGTTTGCGCCAAGTCCGCGCACGCGAGCAGGGCGGCAGCGCTGGTCGCGTAATACTCTGGCGACGGTGCCGACAATCTGGTGAACTCCGCCCATTGGCCGCGCAGTCCACGGGAGCACGATGACCGAATTCCACGGCACCTACACCGTGATGGTGACGCCATTCAGCGACGACGGCAGCGTCAACGTCGCTGCGCTGCGTGCATTCGTTGACTGGCAGATCGCGGAAGGGATCCACGGCCTGATCCCGCTGGGATCAACCGGCGAATTCCTGTCGTTGTCCGATGACGAGAAGGAGCTTGTTGCGGCAACCGTGATCGAACAGGCAGCTCGGCGCGTGCCTGTCTTGATTGGCACGGGTTCCGAAGATACGCGGGAGGTGGTTCGGCTCAGTCGTCGCGCGGAAGCGATGGGCGCGGATGGCGTGATGATCATTCCGCCATTCTACTCGACGCCGACAGACGAGGAGATCGTGCATCATTACCGCACGGTGTCCGATGCCATCGGCATTCCGATCATGGTCTACAACAATCCTGCCGTGGCAAATATCGATCTGCGCCCGGCTCTGGTCGCGCGGCTGTCCGAGATAGATAATTGCCGATACATAAAGGAGTCGACGCTGGAGGTTACGCGTGTGCGCGACATCATCCGCTTGTGCGGCAACCGGATGCGGGTGTTCGGCGGCATCCTGGGCTTCGAGTCATTCGTGGAAGGCGCGGTGGGCTGGACGGCGGTGGCTGCCAACGTGGTTCCCGGACCCTTGGCGCGGCTGTACGAATTGGTTGTGACGGAAAAGAACATCGACGACGCCCGCGCCCTGTCGCTGCGCTATCTGCCGCTGGTGGAGTTCGTGGGCGGCCAAGCGTACGTGGCGGGCACAAAATCGCTGCTGGGACATATGGGGTTTGCCGCCGGCAAGCCGCGTCCGCCACGGCTGCCGTTACCTGCGGACATGGACGTGGCGGCCCACGATCTTGTTCAGCGGTTCGAACTGCGTTTCACGAGCCCAGCACCTTCGCCGTCGCCCCGCTGATCACGCCAAGCTTTTCGCCTTTGGCAACACGATCCT
>Ga0070735_10004330_pt1 | contig 12031 bp, 9 predicted proteins | sample Coa_R1_FD_66443 | JGI IMG/M metagenome (GOLD analysis project Ga0070735, IMG submission 66443) | Surface soil microbial communities from Centralia Pennsylvania, which are recovering from an underground coalmine fire - Coalmine... | ecosystem: Environmental > Terrestrial > Soil > Unclassified ... | reverse complement strand
GACGCGGAACAGAGGCTGGCCGAACTCGACTGGGTCCCCGTTCTTGACCAAGACCTCGGTGATGGTGCCGTTGATGTCGGCGGTGATCTGGTTGAAGACCTTCATGGCCTCGATGATGCAAACGACGGAATCCTCGGTAACCTTGGACCCGACGCTGACAAACGCGGGATCCCCCGGCGCAGGGGCCTCGTAGAACGTCCCCACCGTCGGGCTTTTTATGGGCACGGTGTCGCTTGCCACGGGGGGAGCGGGCTGCGTCGGCGGGCCCGCCGCCGTCGCGGGAGCCGCCGCTGACGGAAACGCTCCAGCGGGAATCATTTGCATCACTTCGGCGGGCCCACGTCGCAGCTTCCAGCGCTGGTCTTGCCGGCGGAGGTCGATCTCGGTGAGGCCGTGCTCCTCCATCAAAGCGATCAAAGCGCGCAACCTGTCCAGATCGAAGGGCTCGGACGAGCCAGGCTTGTCTGCTTCCATAGTGTTTTGCCTCTGGTCTTGTGCAGGCCGAATGAAATCGTCGGGCGGAATGAAATCAACGCAACACGACTTCGGCAAATGCTTTAGGGACGTTGGTCAGAATCTCGCATCCGCCCCGCATGACGAGACAATCGTCTTCGATTCTGACGCCGCCCCATCCTTCCAGATAGATTCCCGGTTCGACCGTCACGACCATGCCGGGCCTCAGTTTAGATTCCGACGCGGCACGCAACCGCGGTCCTTCGTGCACGTTCAACCCGATGCCGTGGCCCAAGCTATGACTGAAATTCTTGCCAAATCCGGCATCTTCGATCACCCGGCGGGCGACGGCATCGACATCGCAACAGCGCATTCCAGCCCGAATGGAATTGATCGCCGCCTGCTGTGCTGTCAACACAACTCCATACACCTTTTCGAGTTTAGGCGAAATCTTACCGGTGACCAAAATACGCGTCAAGTCACTCCGGTAGCCGCTGGCTGCCGTCGCGCCCCAGTCAATCAGCACGAAATCGGCTGAAGAAATCAACTCGGCCGTCGGCCGCGCGTGCGGCAAGGCGGCACGCGGCCCCACGGCGACAATCGGTGGAAAAGCCGCTCCAGTGGCCCCGAACTGACGCATCGACTGCTCCAAGACGTGGGCCGCCTGCAATTCGGTCATTTCCCCCACGAGCTGGGCGCGAAGAACTTCGAAGCCCTTTTCAGCCTGGCGAATGGCGCGACGAATTTCGGCGATTTCACCGGCATCCTTGATTTCGCGCAGGCCTTCGACCATGCCCGATAGCGGAAACGCCTCGAGGCTTTTGACTGCCGCCTTGAGGCTTTCGAAGTCAGACACCGACAGGTGCTCGGATTCGATTCCGATCTTTCTCAGCTTCGCCTTTTCAATGACTTTTGCGGCGGCAGCGATAATCGTTTCAGCTTGCGGCCTGATGTAGACGTCCAAATCCGGGCATTCGCCGGCGATTTGCGTGGTGTACCGCCCATCGCTCACCAGCGTGCAAATTCCTTCGCCGAGCAACAGAAAACTGCTGTCGCCGCTAAACCCCGTCAGATAAGACACATTGGTCTCGTCCGACACCAAGAGGGTTCGCGCGGGCTGATTCTTCAGCTTGTGCAATAGCTTCTGGCGGCGGGACAGGTGGCGATCTGAGGGCGACATGGAAACCGATTTTTGGGTACGGGACTGTGTGATGCGAACGTCGGCCGACGCGATGCAATTTTCAACGACTTCGATCGAGCAAGACGGCCAAAATTACTCCTTCTCGCCGGACTGACGCCAGAATCTGTCGATCTTCGAGCGGCCGTCGCAGTTCGGCAGGCAAATACTCGGGGCGCACGAATATCAGCAAGTACTTTGGTTCCTTTGCGCCGTCATCAACGAGCGGAACAAACTGGACTTCTCGCTCCCGGAGAATCGGCGATTGCAGCCTGATTTCATCCCACTGGCCGTCGTAGAGCACCGGGGCTACCGAAATTTTCGCCCGATCGGGAACGCTTTCGGCGACCTCAGACAGCAGGCTGCGGGTGACGCCATCTCCCCAATACGAGATTTCCAAGCCCAGTTTTGTGGCTCCCGCAAGGCCACCCACCGCGAGGTTGTAATAGCTGAGCCAGCACGGCCTCAATGCCAATAGCCCGTACGATTGGCACGCGAGAAACAGCCCCACCGCGATCGAGGCGAGCTTCGGCGACCAAAGCCGAACGAGCGTGCCGCGCACCTGCTCGGCGCCGCGCGCGATAAGAATCGCCCATAGGGGAAAAACGAGGGAAAAGAGCCGCTCGCCGTCGTAAACGGCCACTCCAGGGACGCTAAAGACAAATAGGGGAAAAATTGTGCAGGCGATGATGAGAAGGCTACCTGGCGATTTCCAAGCACGTCCCCCAGGCCCCCAAAGGCCGCAGATACCCAGAACGTGCAGCCCTAAGGGAACCGTTGTGAGGAAGATAACCCAAGGATAGTGCCAGGGCACGTCGCGGTCGCGAATCGCCTCTCCGATGTACCAGACATAAAGCACGGCCCGATTCGTGGTGCGCCCCAGATATTGCCGCAGATGATCGATTGGCGCATTCCATAAATAGGGCCAAAACGCGAAGAAAACGGCCAGACCGACCAAACCCCAAACAGCCAGCAAGGCAAGCGCCCGCCGGCGCATGTGAAAAAGCGCCCATGCGGCGACAGGCAGAGGCAACAAAATCGCCTGCACCTTGGTTAAAAGAGCCAATCCGAAAATGACGCCACCCAAAGCGGCCGTCCCAAAAACGGGAAGCGAACTTCCAAATGAGCGCCATAGGCGGCTCCCCTCGTCGCCGGGCAGGCTCTCGTGCCCGATCTTTCCCCACTTTTCGGCCAGAAACAGCACAGTCGCGGTGCAGGTGAGGTCGACCATCGTTTCGAGCGCCGCAAGATGGGCGTGCCCAAACTGACGAGGCATGAAGACCAAAGCCAAAGCGGCCATGCCGCCGGCAAACCGACCATACCAACGCCCCGCATAGATGCCCACCAGGGCCACAAGAACGGCGAATGCCATGGCTGGCGCCGTGCGGGCGCACGTAACGGAAAAGGCGACGTGTCGATCGACAGGTGGAAAGGCGAGATAGGCCAACTCGTGGGCCAGGCCGATACACATGCGACCCAGTGGCGGATGATCTGGAAACTCGGCATCAACCTTGCGAAAACCAGCCAAGTCGAAGTCGAGCAATCGATCGGCGAGTCGCACTCCCTGTTCGACGTTGAAGGCTTCGTCGACCGTAAGTCCCGGCCCATCGAACAGCCTCGGATGATCGCCGGACGGGTCGAGCGCAACGACGATCGCCAACCAGGTTCCTGCCGCAATCGCCACCGGCCAGAACCAGTTCGTCGAGACGAATCGAACGACGCTCATGCCGGTTTAAAGACCCGCTGCAACTCTTCCAGGGAAGTGCGACCCTCGGCCACCAGCCGCAGGCCGTCTTGTTGGAGCGTCGTCATTTTGTCTTTCTTCATCTGCGATCGGATGGCGGCGGCGTCGGGTTTGGCGGAGACGACCGCGCGCATGCCGTCGGTCATTTCGAGCAGCTCGAACATTCCGGTGCGGCCGAGATAGCCCACCGAGCCACAGGTTTCACACTGTTCCATGCCTCCTTGCTGCTGATCGGGGGGCTTGCGATACAGCGCCTGGGTGTCTTCAGGCAATCCAAGCCTTTTCAGGAACTCGGATTTCGGCTTATAGGCCAGCCGGCAATCGGGACACAAAACGCGAATTAATTTCTGCGTCACGACGCCTTTGAGCCCCGAAGCGACCAATTGCGGGTCGCCTAGCCACTCGATGAGCTGCAAAACGGCCGATGGCGTATCTTTGGCAGCCAATTCGGTGAGCAGCATCACGTCTTCGTGCTTTGAAAAGACGGCCTTGGCGGAGGCAGCCTCTTTCAACGGATCGCACAAGATGACGTTGGCCTCTTTGCGAATGGCCCGCATGATCGTCGTCGCCAGGTCGTCGTTGGGGTCGATTTCGAGAGGCGAGATCTGCTGGAATTTCCGCCCTTCGGTGTCACCGATCGTGAAGATCGTGTAGAGGTAGGCGTCGACATTGCGCACGAGCGCATACAGCGTCGTTGTCGTTCCCGACCCGGAAGGCCCGGTCACGACGAGCACGCCCGGAGCGCCGCAAAGCTCGCGCAGCTTCGCGCGCATGGCATCGCCCATGCCGACGTCGCCGGGCGTGTCGAGCTTGATCTTGGAATCGGTGACGCGCACCAATAGGCGCTCGCCGTCGGCGACGGGAACCGTTTTGATTCCCAGCGAATACGGCCTGGAATCGAACTCGGCCTTGATGCCCCCCGCTTGAGCCGCCTTGCGCTCTTTCACGTCAAGCCCCGCCAGCAGCTTGAGCATTTGCGTAATCGCATGCCCTTCGGCTTTCGCGAGTCGTCCGCCGGGATAGGGCATGCCGTCGACCAGCAGCGTCACGACGGCCTGCGGGCCTTTGGGTTCGATGCGAATTGTGTCCGCGCGCCGGGAAAGAGCGTCGGTCACGAGGTCTTTGGCGCGCATGAGGCCTGCGTCGACGAGCCGCGCGTTGGCCTTCAGGTTGACTTCCTGCCCGCTCAAAGGACCTAAGAAACTGACCGGCTCATAGTCGAATTCCTCTTCCTCTTGTTCTTCGTCCTGCTTACGGAAGAATCCAAATACCACGAAACAACTCCTTGTCGTTGGTCCCGCACCGTTTGGCCCGCGGCGGACGGGAAAAACTGCCTGGACTACAACAACCCATACGCTCGCAACGTGGCGACGAGCTTTTGCTCTTCTGCCGAAGTGAGAGACGTCATCGGCAGCCGCACTTCCCCCGTATCGCGCCCCAGAATTTTCATGGCCCCCTTGATGGGAATCGGATTGGTCGCCAATCCCAACAGATCGCGGCACAGCGGAAACAGCTTGTAATGCCAGCGTCGCGCCTCAGACAAGTCGCCTCGGTCGAAGGCCGACAACATGGCTTTTACGTCGCGAGGAATGATGTTTCCCACGACCGAAACAACGCCTCGTCCACCCAGCGCCAATAGCGGCAGAGTGAGGCTGTCGTCGCCCGAGAGCACGGTCAGGTTGCTGAGGGCCAGCACTTGCGAGGCCTGGTCCATCGAGCCGGTCGATTCTTTCACCGCCACGACGCTCGGCAGCTCCCCGATGCGGGCGATTGTTTCCGGCTCGATGTTCTTCGCGGTCCGGCCGGGAATGTTATAGACCACGATCGGCAGGTCGACCTCTTGGGCAACAGCCTGGTAATGGCGGAAAAATCCTTCCTGCGTCGGTTTGTTGTAATACGGAGCGACCATCAGCGCCCCGTCTGCCCCGGCCTTTTTCGCAAACCGCGTGAGGCGGATCGCCTCGCGCGTGCTGTTCGACCCTGTTCCGGCAACAACCTTGACGCGCTGGCCGGCCTGCTCGCAGACAACGGCGATCACCCGTTCGTGTTCATCGTGCGAGAGTGTCGGGCTTTCGCCGGTGGTCCCAACGGGGCTGATGCAATCGGTCCCCATTTCGACGTGCCAATCGACCAGCCGCCGCAGCGCTGCCTCATCGACCTCGCCGTCTCGAAAGGGGGTGACGAGCGCCACCATCAGGCCCGCAAACTGTTCACCCTTGGTTGCCATGCTGCTTTCGGTTTCTCCAATCGATGCCGGCCAGACGTGCAAGCGCCAGCTCCAGGGCATGCGTGCCGTCCCGCCCGTGTCCCTGGGCTTTAACGGCCAGATAAAGCTGATGCGCGAGCGCCAGCCCGGGCAAACTGAGCCCCATGCGTTTGGCCTCGTCCAAAGCGATTCCCATGTCCTTGATGAAGTGTTCCACGAAAAAGCCCGGATCGAAATTGTTGTCCATGATCCGCGGACCCAAATTCGAAAGAGACCAGCTTCCGGCGGCTCCGCTCCCGACCGATTTGAGCACCGTCGGCAGGTCAAGCCCGGCTTTGAAACCATAGAGCAGCGCCTCGCAGACGCCGATCATGTTCGTCGCAATCAACACCTGGTTGACCATCTTGGTGTGCTGCCCGGCCCCCGGCCCTCCCTGATGGACGATCGTTTTGCCCATCGCGTTCCAGCAGGGCGAGAGCGCCTCCGAGACATCCTTGTCGCCGCCGATCATGATCGAAAGCCGCGCTTCGCGCGCTCCTACGTCGCCGCCGGAAACGGGAGCGTCGATGCTGTAGACGCCTTTGGTCCGCGCGGCTTCGTAGATTTCAACCGCCAGCGAAGGTTCGCTGGTCGTCATGTCCACGAGCACCGTGCCCGATTTCGAGCCGGCCAGCGCTCCGCTTGCGCCCAGCATGACTTCGCGCACGTCGCTCGGAAAACCCACGATGGAAAATACGACGTCGGATGCCTCGGCGACCGACTTGGGCGAACCTGCCCATTTTGCCCCTTTGCCCAAAAGGGGTTCGGCCTTCTCTTTGTGGCGGTTATAGACCGTCGCCGAAAAACCGGCATGCATCAGATGGCCGACCATGCTGGCGCCCATCACGCCGGTTCCGATCCAGCCAATGCGAGTTTTTCCCGGTGCAATCGTTGGTAGCGGCATGCGGTATCGAGCGACTTGAGAGAGTGGTTGTCAGTCCTTGCACTCAGTATACAACCGCCCTGTGGGGAAGTCATCTCACGCATCGGCCGGAGGCTTGCATCCCCCAGGCAAAACGGATACATCCGAACACAACCAGCAGAGTCCAAAATGGAGACGGCAATCATGGCAGACCAGCTCGAATGCACTACGGCCGATGCGGGTTTTTCGACAACGGCCGCCGATCTCCCCTATCATTTGCCGCTCGATTTGACCGTCGAAGACGCCGATACGATCGCCGAGCTTTGCCAACACCCGGAGGGTGACGAGCGCGAGCGGTTCGCCTTGAGCGCGCTGCGGATCGGCGTGCTGGCCCTGCGGCAGGCGCGCGGCGAGGTCGATGGCGAACAAATCCGCCGGCAAACCGACCGCATGCTGCTGGCGCTCGAGGCCCAGCTTGCCGAACATGCGGGAGTCGTTCACAACCGCCTGGCAGGGTCTCTCAAAGACTATTTTGATCCAGAGAGCGGCCGGTTCCAGGAACGGGTGAACCGCCTGATCCGCAAAGATGGAGAATTGGAGGATTTGCTCCGCCGGCAAATCGGGACAGAAAACTCCGAGCTTTCAAGAACGCTGGCGGTTCACTTCGGAAACGAAAGCCCGTTGCTCAAGCTGCTCACCCCCGATGAGTCGCGCGGGCTGTTAAAGGCGCTGCGCGACACATTCGATGAGCAATTGAGATTTCAGCGAGAACGGATTCTGGGAGAATTCTCGCTGGACAACAAGGACGGGGCTCTGTCGCGGCTGATTGCCGAGCTCAGCACGCGCCACGACGCGCTCACTGAAAACCTGCACGGGAAAATCGGCGAAGTCGTCAAGGAATTTTCGCTGGACGAAGAGAACTCGGCCTTAAGCCGGCTCGTGCGAAACGTCGAAGGGGCCCAGCGAACGATCACGAGTGAGTTTTCGCTCGATAACGAGTCATCGGCCCTCTCGCGCCTCAAAGGCCTGCTCGAAGCCACGCAGCACGCCATCGACGGCAACCTGACGCTCGATAGCGACGATTCGGCCCTGTCGCGCTTACGAAAAGAGGTGCTCGAAATTCTCGCCGCGCACTCGAAGACCAACCAGTCGTTCCAGGAAGAAGTGAAGCTGGCGCTCTCGAAAATGGTCGTGCAGCGCCAAGAGGCGGCGCGGTCGACGACGCACGGTCTGGTCTTCGAAGATGTCGTCTGCGAATTCGTGTCGCGCGAGGCTCTCAAGCTGGGGGACGTAGCCACGCGCACCGGAGAGACGACGGGGCTCATCAAGAATCGCAAAGTCGGCGACTGCGTGATCGAGCTGGGTCCGGACAGCGCAGCTCCGGGGGCGCGCATCGTGGTCGAAGCCAAGGAAAAGGATCAGTACCCGATCGCCCAGGCCCGGCAGGAAATCGACGAGGCCCGCAAAAACCGCGATGCACAAATCGGCCTGTTCGTCTATTCCGCCAGCCTCGCGCCCGACGAAATGGCGGCCGCTCCCTTATTGCGTTACGGCGCCGACGTGTTCGTCGCGTGGAACCCGGAGGAGCCGGCGACCGACCTGTTCCTCAAGACGGCTCTTACCCTGACGCGGGCCTTGTGCGTGCGAATGGCTCGCCAGCATGACGCCCAGGCGGCCGACTTTCGGGCGATCGACGAGGCGATCTGCGAGATCGAAAAGCGCACTGAGGGGCTTAACGAGATTGAAACATCGGCCAAGACGATCCAGTCGGGGAGCGAAAAAATACTCAAGCGAGTCGATCTGTGCCGCAAGGCGCTCGTGCAACAGGTCGAGGTACTGCGCGAGAAGATGGACGAGTTGAAACAATTGACGGGAGGCGTGTCTTTGAGCGAATCCTGAGAGACCGGGCCTTGGCTCGCTGCGCCGCAACTTTGGAGCGAACCGGGCCCCAACCAACCCACCGCGACGCGCGAGCGACGTGTGTCATTTCCCTTGCCTGCCCCTGTCCAATTTCGTTTCCGACTCCGTTTCGTTAGGCTTTGCCGTGACCACCGACCCCAGTCCCCCAACCGCCCCCCCGACGCAAGTGCGGTATCTGGTTCTGGCATGGTTTTCGGCCGCATGCATCATTGCTTATTGCCAGCGAAACTCTCTAGGCGTCGTTGAGATTGAAATGCGCGAGGAATTGCAACTGACCAAAAAGCAGTCTGCCTTGGCCATGACCAGCGCGTTCTTTTTCGCTTATGCGCTCCTTCAGGTGCCTGCGGGATGGGTAGGACACGTGTGGGGTTCCCGCCGCGCGTTGACTGTGTTTGCCGTCATCTGCTCGGCGGCAACCTCGTTGTGCATGGTGGCCGGGCGGTTCCCTCCGTTTGTTATTTTGCGCGGCCTGATGGGAAGTTCGCAGGCGGGTTTGTTTCCCTGCACGACCGGCGCGATCAAGAACTGGTTTCCTTCGTATCAATGGGGTTGGTCCAACGGCATGTTGACCGCCTTCCAGCAAGTCGGCGGCGCCGGCGGCGCAATGATCGCGGGATTCGTGGCAGCGAGTTTTGGCTGGCGGTCGACATTTTTGGTGTTTGGCATACCGGGTTTGCTTTGGGCCATCGGCTTTTATTTCTGGTTTCGCGATCGTCCGCAGGATCACCCCAGTGTGAATGCGGGAGAGCTTGCCGTCATCCGCGGCTCTGCGATCAGTGATGATTCGGATCGAGCCCGTGCCGACACGTCGGTTCCCTGGCGAGTGATTTTGCTGAGTCCCGCCATGACCTGGATCTGCACGCAACAATTCTTTCGCGGCGCGGCATACATTTTCTACAGCACTTGGTTTTCAACCTATTTGAGAGAGTCGCGCGGCGTCGACATCAGGTCGGCCGGATGGCTGACGAGCCTTCCCTTGTGGGCCAATGCCATCGGCTGCGTGGCCGGCGGCGGATTTTCGGACTGGCTGCTTGTCCAAACCGGAAGCCGGCGAGTCAGCCGCCAGGGGCTGGCGATCGCCAGTCAATTGGCCGGAGCCGCGCTCGTGTTGGCCGCCTATCCCGTGAACAGCCCTACATTGGCGGTCTTGATTATCAGTCTGGGTTCATTCTGTGCGGCGGCAGGCGGGCCCATCGCTTACGCCATAACGATCGACATGGGGGGAGAATTTGTTCGCCCGATCTTCAGCTTGATGAATATGTGGGGCAACCTCGGATCATTCGCTTCTCCATTCGTTGTCGCCTGGCTTGTGGGCGAAGGCCCATCGGCCAACTGGGACTTTGTTTTGCCGGTGTTCGCCGGAATGTACGTCGTCGCCGGCGCGGCGTGGCTGGGTTTCAATCCCAGCCGGCCCATTGTGCCGGATGAACCGCAGCCGACGGGCGGCGCCGAAGCCGCGCCTGACGAGAAGGATCAATCTCCGAACGCGGATTGAGGGCGAATATTGATTTTCATCGCCGAACCGGAACGATCTGCCGCAAGGAGCCATCATGCCGCACGTTGATACGCCGCAATCTCGCTGCCGCCTGGGTGTCGCGCGCTGCGACATTACGCCGCCGGTCGGAATCTATCACCGCATGTGGGGGGCCGCGACGCATGAGCGGGCCGCGGGAATCCATCGGCCGCTCACCGCGACGGCGATCGCCTTTTCCAGTCTGGAATCCCGCGCGCGCGAAGGCCGCGATGCGGCTGGGCTCGAGCGCGGCGCGCAACTCGGCACGGCCGAACAGCCGGGCGCCTCGGCCGATGGCTCCGGCGACGGCGAACAAATTCTCATCGCCGTCGACCACTGCATCTTCTTTGGCAACGACATGGAGTCGCTGCTCGATGCAATCTCGCGCCGAGCGGACGTCGGTCGCGAAAAACTGCTGATTGTCTTTTCGCACACGCACGCGGCGGGCCTCATCAACACCGACCGGGCGCATTTGCCCGGCGGCGATTTGATCGCGCCCTATCTGGAAGAGCTGGGCGCGAAACTTGCCGATATTGTGCGCCAGACGCGCCTGGCGGCTCGCCCGGCGACTCTGGTCTACGGCGCCGGCCGCTGTGCGATGGCCGCACACCGCGATTTTTTCGATGAAGCAATGGGCGGCTACGTGTGCGGTTATGATCCGCAAGGTCCCGCCGACGACACCGTGCTCGTGGCTCGCGCTGTCGATGACGACGGCCGAACCATGGCCACATTCGTCAATTATGCCTGCCATCCCACGACGCTTGCCTGGCAAAACCAGCTCATCAGCCCGGATTTTCCAGGAGCGATGCGAGAGATCGTCGAGGCGGCCATCGATGCGCCGTGCGTGTTTTTGCAGGGCGCCTCGGGCGACCTGGGACCGCGCGAAGGCTTTGTGGGCGATGTGTCGCTCGCCGATCGCAATGGCCGACAGCTCGGGTTTGCGGCGCTGGCGGCGCTCGAAGCCCTCCCCGCGCCGGCCACTCGCTTCGAGTACGCCGGCGCGGTCGTTTCGGGCGCGACGATCGGTACGTGGCGGCATGCGCCGCTTTCCAAGGCCGATCTCGCGAATCTGGCCAAGTGGCGTCTCGAACGCTGGACCATCGATCTCGCCTATCGACCGGGGCTTCCCACCGTCGGCGCGCTGACGGAAGACCGCGCCCGCTGGGAGCTGGAAAAAGCTCAAGCGCAGAAGTCCGGGAAGTTGGAATCGGCCCGCGACGCGCATGCGATGATCGAACGGGCCGATCGCCAACTGGCGCGGCTCAAGAATCTGCCCCCCGGCGCCGAATTTCCCTTGCCTGCCACCATGTGGAGCATCGGTGGCGGCATCTGGCTGGGAGTCGAAGCCGAGCTTTACCAGTTGCTGCAATGCGCACTTCGCGAGCGGTTTCCCGAAACGCCGATCGTCGTCATGACGCTGGCCAACGGCGCCCGGCCCACTTACCTGCCCACACAGCAGGCTTATGAAACGGGCGTCTACCCTGAAACAATCGCCCTTCTGGCGCGCGGCTCACTCGAAAGGCTGATCGAGACGATCGGCGACCGGATCGCCGCCTGGCGGGGCGACTTGTCAAAATGAGCCGTTCGATTTAATTTTCAAAGACAACCGTCTCAATGAGCGTTTGCTTTGAAAGGAAGACTCCATGACGGGCTACACGGTGCACACCGGTTCGACAGAGAAATTCGCGGCAGGCTGGGACGAGATTTTCAAGAAGGGACGACCTGGCCGATCGGCGGGAACGAAAGAATCGTCGGCGAAAAAGAAATCGCATGGGTCGGCCAAGCGATCGCAAGGCCGCAGACGGCGAAAAAAATAGCCCGCCGAAGTGCGCGGATCGACAAAGTAGTCATTTCGCTCCGCGAGATGAGTCTCGGCGTATCCATCGCAGACTGCGCCACGCAAGCCAAATGGAGTCTGAATCGTCGCGTGCGCCGGCGCTACATTCAACGATCGGTCCCACTTGGCCGGATGCTCGACGGTGATGCATACGCCAGCAAAAAAGGAAAAGCGGGGGAGCATATCGCCACTCCCCCGCTTTTTGAATTCTGCGGTGAACTTTTCGGTCAGCACGAACGCCGATTACTTCTTCTCTTTCTCGACCTTGAACCCGGCCTTC
>Ga0070735_10004329_pt1 | contig 12031 bp, 10 predicted proteins | sample Coa_R1_FD_66443 | JGI IMG/M metagenome (GOLD analysis project Ga0070735, IMG submission 66443) | Surface soil microbial communities from Centralia Pennsylvania, which are recovering from an underground coalmine fire - Coalmine... | ecosystem: Environmental > Terrestrial > Soil > Unclassified ... | reverse complement strand
GATCCCGCTGCACCGCTTCGGGAAGCCGGAGGAGGTGGCGAAGGCGGTTCGGTTCTTCTGTGTGGACGCCGACTACATCACCGGTGAAGTGCTCGGCGTCAACGGCGGTCTGTATATGTAATTCAGAGAGTGAGATGCGGTGAGGGCGCCGGCGCCCTCATCCCAGCCCACCGAGCCGGACCCACGCGGGCCGTTCGGTGGACTCTTCTGTCTCTCGGAGACGCGCCCGCCGCTCACACGCAGAACCTGCCACGCGTGAGCGGCGGGCGCTGCCCGGTTTCGAAACGAACCTCAGGCGGCTCGCTCGAAGACCGCGGCGATTCCCATGCCGCCCCCGATGCAAAGCGCGGACACGCCGTAGCGTGCCTGGCGGCGCTCCAGCTCGTGGGCGAGCTTGACCGTGATGATCGCGCCGGAGGCGCCGATCGGATGACCCAGCGCGATTGCGCCACCTACCGGGTTGAGCTTCTCTTCGGGGATACACAGCTGCCGTCCGGCAGTGACGGCGATCGAAGCAAACGCTTCGTTGATCTCGAAGACGTCGATGTCCTCGATCCGGAGACCGGCCTTTTCCAGCGCCCGGCAGGTGGCAGGGATTGGTCCCAGTCCCATGTATGCCGGATCAACGCCCACCACGGCGTATGATACGAGCCGCATGGCGATCGGCAGTCCCAGCTCCTCAGCCCGGTCGCGGCTAGCGACGAGCATGAATCCCGCGCCGTCGTTGATGCCACTGGCGTTCCCGGCCGTGACGGTTCCGTCCTTATCGAACGCCGGTTTCAGCCGTGCCAGACTTTCCAGGGTCGTTTCAGGGCGGACGTGCTCGTCCCGCTTGAAGGAGATCGTCTCCTTCCGACGCGGTATCGCAACCGGCACGATCTGATCGTCGAAATATCCCTTGTCGATGGCCTCCGCCGCCAGGCGGTGGCTGCGCACCGCGTACTCGTCGGCCGCCTCACGGCTGACGTCGTATTTGCGGGCGATGTTCTCGGCTGTCATACCCATGTGGTAGTTGTGGTAGACGTCCCACAGGCCATCCGAGACCATGCTGTCGAGTAACTCGCCGCCGGGCATCCCCATGCGGTAGCCGTACCGGGCCTTGGGCAGCAGGAACGGGGCGAGATCCATGTTCTCGATGCCGCCTGCCACGATCAGCTGGGCCTCGCCCAGTGTGATCTCCTGGGCCGCCGAGACGACCGCCTGCAGACCCGAGCCACAGAGCCGGTTGACCATCAACGCCGGGCTGCTGACCGGAATCCCGGATTTGATACCTACCTGCCGGCCGGGGTGCATGCCCTGTCCGGCCTGAAGGACATTCCCGACGATGACCTGATCGACCTCGGTGCCATCCAGGCCATTGCGGCCCAGTAGCTCCTTCACCACTGTCACCCCCAGCTCGGCGGCCGGCGTCTCCTTCAGCGTCCCACCGAAGGTGCCGATGGCAGTGCGCAGCGGCGTGGAGATGACGATCTCGTTCCCGTTCAGTCCCATGACGTTCTCCCTATCTCATCAATGCGTGCGTCTCGCGGTGGCCCGCGTGACCGCACCCAGGCGTGGACGCGTCGGCGCATCTGTCGCCTAGCCACCAGGATAGGGTGGTTGAGTCAGACGGCGTATAGGCTCCTGACCCGATATCCTCGGTGGGGACGTATGAGATAGGCCGATTGGGGCCGGCCCGCTACGGCGTATCCGGTGTCCCCCCGGTCTGGCCCCATGTCCAGTTCTGGATTCGCGGTAGATCCTCGAGGCGTTCCCGTGAGTAGGTGACTGCCTTGGCGATGAGGTTCTGAAGCTCGGCGATCAGGCCCGGTGCCTGGAAGCGAAGACGTGGGGCGCGCTCCAGCGCGGCACTTGCCAGTTGGTAGCGGCTCATGCCGTTCAGTACAGCCATGTCAAAGGGAGTCGTCGTCGTCCCCTGCTCCTGAAAGCCGCGCACGTGGAACCGCTCGGCATTGACGCGGCCGTGAATGATCTCGTGCATCGCCCGCTGGTAGCCGTGGAAGGCGAAGATGACCGGCTTGTCGGCGGTGAAGAGATCGACAAACTCGGTATCGCTCATACCGTGTGGGTGGTGCTCACGGGGAAAGAGCGTCATCAGATCGACGACGTTCACGACGCGCACCTTCAGCTCGGGGAGCCGGTGCCGCAGCCACTCGGCCGCCGCTACGATCTCCATGGTGGCGATGTCGCCAGCGCATCCGAGGACCACATCAGGCTCGAATCCTTGATCGTTGCTTGCCCAGTGCCAGATCGATGCGCCGCGCGTGCAGTGCTCGACTGCACTTGCCATGTCGAGATACTGCAGCTGCGGCTGCTTATCGATGACGATGAGGTTGACGTAATTGCGGCTGCGCAGGCAGTGGTCCGCCACCGACAGGAGGCAGTTGGCATCGGGCGGCAGGTAGATACGGGCCACCGTACCGCGCTTGGAGAGCATCACGTCGATCAGCCCCGGTCCCTGGTGGCTGAAGCCGTTGTGGTCGTTGCGCCAGCAGGTGGAGGTCAGGAGGATATTGAGTGATGGAATCGGTTCGCGCCAGGCGAGGTTGATGGCTTCTTCCAGCCACTTGGTGTGCTGGACCGTCATCGAGGCCGATACCATAGCGAACGCCTCATACGTCACGTACAGCCCGTGCCGTCCCGTCAGGTTGTACCCTTCGAGCCAGCCCTCGCAGAGATGCTCGCTCAGTACTTCGATGACCCGGCCATCCGGCGCCAGTTTGTCGTCGACATCCACGCTGGGACCGACGAAGCAGCGGTTCTCGACCTCGAAGATTGCATCGAGACGGTTGGAACGGAGCTCGTCGGGACAGGTGATGCGGAAGTTGGCAGCCCCGGCATTCTTCCGGAAGACATCCCGCAGCATCACCCCCAACCGTCGCGTCGACTCCACGCGCTCGGTCGCCGGCTGCTGCACCGGGACCGCGTAGTCCCGGAAGTCAGGCAGATCGAGCGCAACCGTACAGGTGCCGCCGTTGGCGCGCGGATTCGATCCCATCCGGCGATCGCCGGCTGGCGCCAGCTCGGCGAGCTCCGGCATCAGGCGCCCGTTTCGGTCGAACTGGTCATCGGGGCGGTAGCTCTGCAGCCACTCCTCGAGCATCGCCAGCTGTGTGGGATCGGTTGCCACCTGGGCGAGCGGCACCTGGTGGGAGCGGAAGGTTCCTTCCATCGGCAGCCCGTTCACGACCCTGGGACCGGTCCAACCCTTCGGCGTGCGTAGCACGATCGCCGGCCAGCGCGGCCGGTCAGGCGCGCCGTGCGCCCGCGCCTCTTCCTGGATACCGCGTATCCTGGCGTAGCACGTGTCGAGCGCGAGAGCCAGCGCCTGGTGCACGGACGCCGATTCATCGCCCTCCACGAAGTACACCTCGTACCCCTGTCCCTCGATAAGTGCCCGGACATCGCTATCGTCGGTCCTGCCCAGCACTGTCGGATTGGCGATCTTGTAGCCGTTGAGGTGAAGTATAGGAAGAACCGCGCCATCGCGCGCCGGGTTGAGGAAGTAGGTGCTCTTCCAGGAACCGGCGAGCGGACCGGTTTCCGCCTCACCGTCACCGATCACGGCGGCGACGATCAGGTCCGGGTTATCCCAGGCAGCGCCAAAGGCATGAGTCAGCACGTAGCCCAGCTCACCTCCTTCGTGGATTGAGCCCGGCGTGGTGACACTGACGTGGCTCGGAATGCCGCCCGGCGTCGAAAACTGGCGGAAGAAGTGCCGGATACCGTCCACGTCCTGGCCGATATGGGGATAAATCTCGGAGTAGCTCCCCTCGAGATAGACGTTGGCCAGGATCGCGGGCGCGCCGTGTCCCGGGCCGGTGAGATAGATCATGCTCGCGTCGTGCTGCTGGATCAGCCGGTTGAGGTGGACGTAGATGAGGCTCAGGCCGGGTGATGTGCCCCAGTGACCGAGGAGACGTGGCTTGATGTGCTCGGGGCGAAGCGGGTAGCGGAGGAGTGGATTGGACTGCAGGTAGATCTGGCCGACCGCCAGGTAGTTGGTGGCCATCCAGTAGCGCTGCATCCGCTCCAGCAGATCCGGGGAGAGCGGGCCGTCGACCGGGGCAGGTTCGAGAGGGGCCGGCTGTCCACTTACCTGGATAGCGCTGGACAGGTGCGTGTCAAACCGGAACTGAGTCTCCATTGGATAGCTCTCCCGTCTCCGCCAAGAGGCGTCGTGTATGTCGGGCGATCATGACATCCTCGTCGGTATGCATCACTCGAACGGTGACCGTACCGCCGGCAGGCGAGATGACCGGCGCCTGCTCCCGGTTCTTGCTGCGGTTGAGTCGGATTCCCAGGAACTCGAGACCGGAGCAGATGCGCTCCCGAATCGCGGGGGCATGCTCCCCGATACCGGCGGTGAAGACCAGGGTGTCGAGTCCGCCGAGCACGGTCGCCAGCGCACCGAGATGCTTCCTCGCCTGATAGCAGTACATCTCGACCGCCAGTGTCGCCCACTCATCCTGTCCTTGCCGCGCCAGGAGGTCACGCATGTCCGGGCTCCGGCCGGATACGCCGAGCAGTCCGGCCTCCTTATTGAGCATATGGTTCAGAGCGCTCGGGCTCATATGTCGCGTCTGGAGCAGGTAGAGCAGCACACCCGGATCCAGGTCACCGCTGCGGGTTCCCATCATCAATCCTCCGGTCGGCGTGAAGCCCATGGTGGTGTCGACGCTGATTCCGCCGTGTACCGCAGCCATGCTGGATCCATTGCCCAGATGCGCGATCACGACCCGGCCCGCGACTGCCCCTCCGTCGACGGTGCGCAAGCGGTCCGTAATGTACTCGTACGACAGCCCATGGAAGCCATAGCGCAGGACACCGGCTTCCGCCAGCTGACGGGGAAGTGGGTACATCTGCGCCACGCGCGGCATCCGGCGATGGAAGGCGGTATCAAAGCACGCGACCTGCGGCAATCCGGGAAAATCCCGGCCCAGCCGCTCGATCACCTCCAGCGCCTGTGGCAGATGATCGGGAGCGAGCGGCACGAGCCCTTTCAGCGTCGCAATCATCTCGGGTGTGATCTCGGCAGGCGCTGAGTACCGCTCCCCGCCGTGTACCACCCGATGGCCGACCGCCACGAGGTGCTTCGAGTAGCCTTTGCCCTTGAGCCAGGAAAGGAGTCGGACCACTGCTGCGGCATGATTCGGCAGGGCGGCGGTCTCCTGGAGGAGAGCCGTGCCGGCACGATCGGTGACCCCAAAGCTGGCATCCGCGGTTCCGACCCGTTCGATCTCGAGCAGCAGATCGGCGTGCTCGATGTCGCGAGTCGGGTAGAGGGCAGACTTGATGCTGGAGGAGCCGGTGTTGATCGTCAGGATGGAACCGACTGCGGCGCCCGGCGGAGCGGAAGGTCGGTCGCCGGCACTCATGCAGGAATGAGCCGGCCGTTGCGGAGCTGCCAGCTGAGATAGCGATCGCTGGCGGCCTTGAAGTAATGTGCGACCTGCCCCGGCACCTCCGCGGCGGTGTGGCGTAGCTCCTCTCTGCCGGTGGAGGTGATGAGCAGTCCCACATCGCCGCCGTCCAGGACACGGGTGTCGACGACATATGGCAGGGGATGCTCGGCCGGTGTGCCGGAGCCAAGGGAGGCGGCGACGTTTGTTCCCGCGACTCTCCCCATATGGAGAGAGAGGTAGCCCGTGTGAGGCGCCGGCCACTGGTTAAGCGGAGGAACCGGCTGCTCGAAGTAAGCCGCCACCCCCGCCGCGTACACCTCCGGGAAGCTCGCGTGCCGGTACTCGGCAGTGACCGGAACAAGCCCGGTGGCATCGGTCAGGCCCGCGCTGTGCCAGATGTTCACCGATCCCGAGAACGGCGGCATGATGATGGCGCCGGCCGCCTCGAGGATCCGGCCGTCGGTGAGCCGGATGACGCCCTGTTCCACTCGCCGGATGCCGGCGCCGGCGTGGAACGCGATGTCGCGCTCCTCGAACAACCGCTCCAGTGCGTGGTGCGCCGCGGTTTGACCGATGCGGAGATCGCCGAGGGCGCGCTCGCCGGTGACGAACGTGATCGGGACGCGCTCGCGCTGTCCCCGCCGGCGCAGCTCATTGTCGAGATTGAGCGCCAGCTCGTAGGCCGCGCTGATGTAGCTGGCCCCCTGCGCCGCGCCTACCACCAGCGGCCCAGGGTGCTCGAAGATGCGGTGGAGCATGGCGCGCGCATCCCGTGCCGAGTCCTCGCCGACGATCCACGTGGCGCGGCGCAGCTCGCCGGCAAGCCCCGGAATCGCCGCTGCATTGGGTACGCCTCCGGTCGCGATTACCAACCGGTCGTATGGGATCTCCGCCTGTTCGGTCACCACCAGCTGCTGGTCGGTACGAATTGCGTCAACCGGGGCTCGAACGAACTCGATGCCCTTCGCGCCAAGCGCGGCATCCAGATTGAACGAGGTATGGGGCACCGGTTTGTCGAACGCGGTCCAGATCAGGGAGGGAGCGAAGATAAAGCGGCCGGTCGCGGCGATCACCGTTACGCGGCCGTCCGGTCGCAGGTGCTCCCGCGCGGCATATGCCGCCGCCAGCCCGGCGAAGCTGCCACCAACGATCACCACTCGAGGGCCGGTCGATCCGTTTCCGCTCATCGGTCTCCTCCTGTTATCGGCGGCGGGCCGCTCCCCACACTTCCACGATAGTGGCAGCACGTCCGGTTGGCGGCATAGTGTCTCGCCATATTGTGCGCGGTATCGGCTTCACCGGGCTTCCCAGCGAGAGACCGCGAGCCCGGCAGATCAGCGATCCGCCGGGCTCGTGATGCCGCGATACGTTCGTTACTTGCCGGCCAGCGCCTTGTTTACCTCATGGGAGAGGGCGGCGTAGGTGTGTACTCCCATCGAGGCGAAGCTGACCTTGCCCTGCTTGTCGATGATGTACAGGCCCGGGTACGAGTTGACGCCGTACTGGTTGACGGTGGCGAATTTGGGATCGACCAGCGCCGGATACGTTGCCTTGAACTGTCGCGCGTACCAGGCCAGATCGCCCCGGTCCGCCAACCGCAGGTCGGTCCGGTTGCTGGTGTCGTAGTCCTTACCATACGGGTTCGCCAGGACGGTCCAGACGCGCACCCCGCGTGACTCGTAGGTGTTCGCCAGCCGCTCGATTGTCGGCGCTTCCGCCTGGCAATTCGGGCACCAGACCGCGAAGAACTCGAGGAAGACAACGTGTCCGCGCTGCGAGGCCAGGTTGTATTTCAGCCCCAGCACATCCTTCAAGGTGAAGTCGGGGGCCTTCTGGCCGACTTGAAGCAGGGAGGACGCCGGATTTAGCGCGTTGGGGTCAGTAAGACCCGGTTTGTTCTGCACCGTGCTGTTGGTGCTCGTGATCGCGTGGATCACAATGGCGAGCACGATCGCGAGTGTGACGATCCCCCCGATGATGGAGGCGGTTGGTATCCGCCTCTGGTCGGTCCGGGTGCGGCGGCGGGCGCCCGGTTGCGCCTCTCGCTCCGCCGCGCGCCGTTGCGCTCGCGTCTGCCTGGATGTGTTGACAGGGGGTACTGCTCGATCCTTCATTTGATAACCTCACCACTTTCATGTCCGCGGACGCCGAGCGATCGCGGATAGCTGCACCATCGACTGTACGGAGGACCAGACACGGGCGGTATCAGGCCCGGGCCCGATATTTGCGCTTCTTGGTACCGACTTTGCGGTCGCTCGGCGTGGGCGCGGGTGGTGTCTCACGCCGGCCGCGCAGATAGCCGTCGAGTGAGAGCGCGCCGGCTCCGTACACCACCAGGGCGGCGGCCAATGCCGCCAGCATGATGTCGCGGATCAGATCCCACCAGGTGATCGTCTCCCCGCCGCTGAGGAAGGCCAGGATGGGATTGGCGCCGCCGCTGCTACCAAAGCATCCACAGGCATGATTGGTGTCGCCGGTCGCCAGCGACTTACCGAGCGCGACGATGAACATCCCGAGCATCAGGAACGCTCCCGCTGCTGCCAGTCGCGTCATGTAGCCCAGCAACAGGTAGGCCGCGACCGCTATCTCCAGCCACGGAACGAGGAACGCGAACGGCAGGACCAACCCCGGTGGCAGGAGATGGTAGGTGCGCACCGCGTCGGCGAACGCGCCAGGTGCCTGCACCTTGTCCACGCCCGCGATCAGGAAGATACCGGCAAGAACGAGTCGGGCCCCCAGGAGTAGCTGGGGGCCGACACGTCGGAGAGTGATTGCGTCAAATGACATGGCACGGACACTGTAGCGGGCCAGGGGGAGCGGTTCCCATCGGGTGCAGACCCGATATTTTGGTGGGTTGAGGACCCGAGGTCACCGGGTCCTCAACCCAATCGATTTCATCCGTGAAACGACCAAATATCAGGTCTTCGCCTGATCCTTGCGACTACAAAATCGCCGTACAGTGAGACCGAAGTTCGATGAGCTTCGTTGAAATGCTTCGCAGGAGGTTTAAGAAACCATGACACGCGAGATTCGCTGGAGAATCCTCACCCTCCAGGTGGTCGTCATCGTCGTCCTCGCCTTCGCCGCCGGCGTTGGCTTCTGGGCGCACAACTTCACCCACGACCAGGTGACCAGCCAGCTCAAGGAGCAGCAGATCACCTTCCCCGCTGCCAACAGCCCGGAAATTACCGCGCTGCCGGCGGCTGATGCCAGCGCCATGAAGCAGTATGCTGGTCTTCCGATGACAACGGGCGATCAGGCACGGGTGTGGGCCGAAAACTTCATCGCCGTCCATCTCAAGAACATCGGTATGGATCCCAAGACCAAGATCTCCCATCCGTATGACTACTGGAGCGGTCTGGCGATGAGCACCAAGAACCCCGCGCTGGCCGCCAAGTACGACGGAATCGCCAATACCCTTTTCAAGGGTGAGACGCTGCGGTCGCTACTCAATCAGGCCTGGGCCTTCTGGTTCGTCGGCACCATCGCTCTCTACGGGGCGATCGGCATGCTGATCGCAGCCCTGGTCGTGTTGGCCGCCTTCCTCTTCGAGCTCGCGGTGGTCCCGCGGCGCGAGGGAGTGGTGAGCCTGAGTAAGAAGCCTGGCTCGTCCTCAGCGGCGGTGCCAGTCTCCTGACGCTCACTGGGAGGGAGGAAGTGACTCACCCCTTCAGGTAGCATAACCTCCCACAAGCAGAGGCTCCGGATTTCGATGAGAAATCCGGAGCCTTCTCATGTTGGCCGGCGAGCTGGTACGTCCTTCCGCCGTGTGGGACGGCTACTGGAGCCGGCCGTTTGCGGATCAGGATCGGAATCCCGCGGGGAAGAAGTGATCGGAAGGGTGATGACGAAGCGGGCGCCGCCGCCGGGCGCCGCCTCTGCCCGCACTGACCCACCGTGCACCGTCACGATACGCCGGCAGATAGCCAGTCCCAGCCCGTGCGATTCACCTGGAGTGCGCGCCGCCGCCACCTGGTAGAACGGCTCGAAGATCCGCTCCCGGTCCGCTTCTGGGATGCCCGGTCCCTCATCCTCGATGACCAGGACTGCTTCCTCTGCTGCCTGTCGGCCGGTGATGCGTACCGCGCCGCCGCGGGGCGACGCTTTCACCGCATTGTCGATGACGTTTCGCACTGCGCGCTGCAGCAGCGCCGGTGCTCCGAGCACCAGGAGATCGGCCGGAATGGAGGTCTCGATGCTCACTTCCCGCTCGGCCGGTGGTGGGTGGCACTGCCGTACAGCCGCCGCCACGATCTCGCCGAGCGACACCGGAGTGGTGTCTACCCCTCGTAGGGCTTCGGCGCGTGCCAGGAGCAGCAAGCCGGCGACGAGATCCTCCATCGTCGCCGCCTGATCGTCGATCACCGCCAGCACTCGCCGGTACTCGTCGGCATCGCGCGGTCGATCGAGCGCCAGGGTCGCTTCGGCGCGGATGACGGCCAGAGGGGATCGCAGCTCGTGCGATGCGTCGGCGGTGAAGCGTCGCTCGCGCTCCATGCCGGATTCGAGCCGCGCGATCATGGCGTTGAAGGTCGAGGCCAGTGCGCTCAGCTCATCGCGAACCGGGCTGTCCGGGACCCGGCGGTGCAGGTCGCTGGTCGAGATGGCCGATGCCACGCTCGTGATCTCGGCGACGGGCCGCAACCCACGGCGTGCCAGGGCGTAGCCGCCGGCGCCGGCCAGGACGAGCAAGAGCGGGCCGGCGCCGAGCAGGATCAGCAGGAGCGCGTGGCGGGCGTCGTCGACCGGCTTGAGGGACTGGTAGACCAGCGCGTAGCCGGCAACCGCTCCACCGTGATAAATCGTTCGAGTGGCGAATCGAGTACCTGCCGCGCTGCGAAATGCATCGCCGGAGGCGGGACTGAGCGGATGGTGGGCGAGCAGGCTCCCGACATCCGGTGGCAGTGTCCCGAGTAGGACATGTCCGCGCGGGTCCAGGAGCACATCGGGAACGAGCGCGTCATCCGAGTTGTCACCGCCGTTCGGCAGCCCGAGGTGCCCATTGTCATCTCGCACCGCGACCGCAACCTGGTTGAGTCGCTGACGCAGAGTGGTATCCAGATTGCTGAGCAGTGCCGATGCCATCACAAAGTAGACGGCGAGCGAGAAGGCGAGGAGTGCCGCGGCGAGCAAGCCGCTGTACCAGATGGTGAGTCTGGCCCGAATGGACAGTTTCACGGGCTGCGCAGTCGATACCCCGCGTTCCGCACCGTCTCGATGATCGAGGGCCCGTCCGGCGAGTCGAGCTTACGCCGCAGCCGGCCGATGTGCACGTCGACGGTGTTCGAGAGACCGGGCAAGCTGCTACCCCAGACGTGGTCTTCGATCATGATTCGAGTTAGAACCCGTCCCGGATTCTGGGCCAGGTAGGCGAGGACCTGATATTCGCGATTGGTCAGCGGAATGGTACGGCCGTCCCGCCGGACCTCACGGGTTGACATATCCAGCTCGATGTCTCCGATGCGGACGCGGGGGAATGCCATACTCGCCGGCCGGCGGGTCACCGCATGCAGCCGCGCCCGAAGCTCGCGGAAGGCGAACGGTTTGCGGAGATAATCGTCGGCGCCGGCTTCGAGACCCAGGACCGTGTCATCCACGCTATCGCGGGCCGTCAGGATGAGAATCGGGGTCGTCACGCCCAGGTCTCGCAGCTCGCGACACACGTCGAGGCCGTTCTTGCCTGGCAGCATGATGTCCAGCACGATGCCGTCGTACTCGATCACCGAGGCCTGAGCCAGCGCGTCGTTGCCGTTGTCGCTCAGGTCAACGGCGTGGCCTTCCTCGCTCAGCCCGCGGTACAGCACGCTTGCCAGGGAGCGGTCATCTTCGACGACGAGTATGCGCATATCGGTGGTTCGCCTGGTTCGATCCACATCCGAGGATCGTCCCATCATCACATAGCCTGATGGACGCCGTATGAAGGAGCGTTCATCTGACCACGTCGCCGGGCGGTCGCCACCTGTGTGCGGTGGAGACGGTGGGATTCTCCGAGCTGCAGAAGGCGGAAGCCGGTGTGATGTGCTGCAGCGTCTTCCTTTAGACGGTCTGACGCCACTCCTCGGGTACACGCACCGCCACGACCTGGGCCCGTGCACACTCTGCACCCGCCGAAAGCAGCCGGCAGCTGATGACGGATTTCCGGCCTTTCGCGTCCTCGACGCGGGCGCGCAGCTCGAGCGGCGGCGCGATCGGGGTCGGCCGTAGGTACGTTACCTGGAGGGAAGCGGTAGCGTACCAGATTGGCGGGTCGCTCTGTATCGACCGCCCCTCACTGCGGTAAGCGGCGGCGATCGCTGTGCAAACGCAGTGGCAGTCAATGACAGTAGCAATGATGCCGCCGTTCACGATGTGCGGTGGCCCGGCCCTGTGCCAGGGCTGAGGCTGCCAGAGGCATACCGCCTCGTCCCCCTCCCACCGGCTCTTCACATGCAGTCCGTGATCGTTGTGGGGCCCGCAGCCCCAGCAGTCGTTGCCGGGGATCATGTCCTGGAACGCCCGATCGTGCATCTGTTGTCGTCCCGGCTGACTCTCCTGAGGAGCGCGCTCTACCATCTCGCTCACAGGGTACCAATTGGCCCGGGGCCGGAAGGCGGTTCACCTCGGAGTGCCCAGGAACACGAATCGAG
>Ga0070735_10004328_pt1 | contig 12032 bp, 11 predicted proteins | sample Coa_R1_FD_66443 | JGI IMG/M metagenome (GOLD analysis project Ga0070735, IMG submission 66443) | Surface soil microbial communities from Centralia Pennsylvania, which are recovering from an underground coalmine fire - Coalmine... | ecosystem: Environmental > Terrestrial > Soil > Unclassified ... | reverse complement strand
CGCTACCGCCACGGACCCGCACCCGCGGCCGGCGCGCGTGCCGGGAAGCTTCCGGCTGCTGGTCCTCGAGCCCTGAGCCAGCCATGAGATCACCTATCGCCGGGCCCGGCGTCGCGGCCTTTGGGTGTATCGCGGCGGGGATCGCTGCGGCGGCAGCGGGGGGCGATGCCGCCAGCGATGCCCTGGCCCACGACATCTTCAAACAGCTGATCGAGATCGACACCAGCGATTCGACCGGCAACGTGACGACCGCCGCCGAAGCTCTGCGCAAGCGCTTTCTCGAGGCCGGTTTTCCGGCAGCGGACCTCGCCCTCGTCGGCCCCAATGAGCGCAAGAAGAATCTGGTCGTACGGCTGCACGGCACCGGGGCTCACAAGCCGCTGCTCCTCATTGGCCATCTGGACGTGGTGGACGCCAGGCGCGAGGACTGGACCACAGATCCCTACAAGCTGATCGAGAAGGACGGCTACTTCTACGGTCGCGGCGCCATCGACATGAAGGACGGCGATGCGGTGATGGCCGCGGCGCTCATTCGCATGAAGCAGGAGGGATTGCGTCCGAGCCGCGACCTCATCGCCGCGTTCACCGCGGACGAGGAGGGCGGTTGCTGCAACGGCGTGAGCTGGCTGCTGAAGAATCAGCGCGAGCTGATCGAGGCCGAGTACGTCCTGAATCAGGACGACTGGTCTGTGATGTCGCTCCACGGCGTGCCGAAGGTGGCCCGGCTCATCGCCACGGAGAAGCTGTACGCGGACTATCAGCTGAGCGTTACCAACAGGGGCGGCCACAGCTCGGTGCCACGACCCGACAACGCGATCTACGAGCTGGCGCGCGGACTCACCCGCCTCGCGCGCTTCCAGTTCCCGTTCGAGCTCAATCCCGTCAACCGGGCCTACTTCGCCCAGCTGGCTGAAGTCTCGACGGGCCGTGAAGCCGAGGACATGCGCGCGATTCTCAAGGACCCGCCGGACGCCGAGGCGATCGCACGCCTGTCGATGAACCCCGACCACTACTCGGTCACGCGCACGACCTGCGTGGCGACACGGCTCGCGGCTGGGCATGCGAACAATGCGCTGCCGCAGCGTGCCGAGGCGGTGGTGAACTGCCGCATCTTCCCCGGGCATTCGAAGGAAGATATCCGCCAGCTGCTCGTGAAGGCCCTGAACGATCCGCAGATCACGGTGCGCTACGTGGCGGACGATGGCACGGTCTCCGACCGGGCGACCGACGAGCGTGCCGTGGCGCCCTCGCCGCTGCGCCCCGACGTGATGCAGGCGCTCACCACGCTCTCGAGCTCCGCCTGGCCGCAGGCGAAGGTGATTCCGTTCCTCGACCCCGGCGCATCGGACGCCAAGTACACGATCGCCGCGGGGATGCCGACCTACACTTTCGGCGGGGTGGCGGTGGACCGCGACGATGTCCGCGCGCATGGGCGCGACGAGCGGCTCGCGGTCGCGGAGTTCTACAAGTGGAACCGCTTCTTCTATCGCTACGTGACTCGGCTCACGGCGCACTAGGTCCCGTGTCCGCCGGATGCGCGGCGGGGGGCGCCTCAGGACATGCGGCGTGAAACGGCAATGACCCCGATCACGACGATGAGGACGTTGAGGATCCACCAGGACGCCTGCTTGTGCATGAGCGTCGCGACCAGGCCCGCACCGCCGCCGCGCGCCGCCGCACTGTCAGCCGCCGCCGCGGGCGGTGTGCCAGTGCGGGGAATCTGACCCTCGAGCACCTCGCGCACGCCATCGTGCGCCACCACGATCTCGATCTTCCCGGGCGATGCCGCGGGAAGCTCCGGGAGTGCCGCCGTCCAGGTGCCGTCGGGCCGCACGGTACCCGGGACACTCTGCCCGTCGATGGTGACCGCGAGCTCGGCGCCCTTGACCGGCTGGCGATCCTGCGCGCGGTGCACGCGCAGCCACAGGGTCTGCGCCGCCACCGCCCCGTCCACACTGAGGAGCGCCGAGTGGGCAACGGGGACGAGCACGGGGGTTGCGGGCAGCGGCGCCGACGCCAGCGGGATGAGCGCGACCAGCGCGGCAGCGATGCAAGCGGGAAGTGTCACCACACGTTTGATGTTAGCAGCCGAAATCTCGAGCGCGAAGCGGGCCGCGCTAGAATGAGCCCATGGCACCGCACTATCTCCCGGGCTTCGGCAACCACTTCGCCACCGAGGCGCTGCCCGGCGCACTGCCGCAGGGCCGGAACTCTCCCCAGCGCTGCGCTTACGGGCTCTATGCCGAGCAGTACTCGGGCACGGCCTTTACGGCCCCGCGGCACGCCAACCGGCGCAGCTGGCTCTACCGCATCCGACCGGCGGCGGTGCACGGACGCTTCGTGCCGCTCAAGGCACCGCGGCTCGTCAGCCGCTTCGAGACGGTGGCGCCGTCCCCCAATCAGCTGCGCTGGGACCCGCTGCCGCTGCCGCGCGCCCCGACCGATTTCGTCGCGGGACTCACCACCGCGGCCGGCAACGGCTCACCGGACTTCGGCAGCGGGTGCGCCATTCACTGGTACCTCGCCAACCGCTCGATGGAGAGGCGTTTCTTCTGCGATGCGGACGGGGAGCTTCTGATCGTGCCGCAGCTCGGAGCGCTGCGCTTCGCAACCGAGCTCGGGGTGATCGAGGCGGAGCCGCAGGAGGTCGTGGTGCTGCCGCGCGGGCTGCGCTTTCGCGTGGAGCTGCTGTCGGAGAGTGCGCGTGGCTATGTCTGCGAGAACTTCGGGGCACCGCTGCGACTGCCTGACCTGGGGCCAATCGGCTCCAACGGGCTCGCCAACCCGCGCGATTTTCTCACCCCCGTGGCCTGGTACGAGGACCGGGAAGGAGACTTCGAGCTCATCGAGAAGCTCGGCGGCGCACTGTGGCGCGCGCCGATCGATCACTCGCCGCTCGACGTCGTCGCCTGGCACGGCAACCATGCGCCCTACAAGTACGATCTGCGCCGCTTCAATACCCTGGGCTCGGTGAGCTACGACCACCCCGACCCCTCGATCTTCCTGGTGCTGCAGTCGCAGAGCGATACGCCGGGGGTCGACTCGATCGACTTCGTGATCTTTCCGCCGCGCTGGCTCGCGATGCAGGACACCTTCCGGCCGCCGTGGTTTCACCGCAATGTCGCGAGCGAGTTCATGGGCCTCATCACCGGGACCTACGACGCGAAGGCCGAAGGCTTCACGCCGGGCGGCGCTTCGCTTCACAACTGCATGAGCGGCCATGGTCCGGACGCGGCAACTTACGAGAAGGCGGTGCGCGCCGACACGTCGCGTCCGGTGCACGTCACCGACACCATGGCCTTCATGTTCGAGACGCGCGCGCTGATCCGGCCGACGCGCTTTGCACTCGACTGCCCGCAGCTGCAGCGCGGTTATCAGCGCGCCTGGACGCAGCTGCGCAGGAACTTCACGCCCACCGATGCGCCGCGTGCCCCGGGCGGTGCCGGCGGGGCGCGGCGCAAGCGGCGCGCCCGCTGACAGGCTGGCAAACTTGGCCCGCATGACATCGGTCGATGAGACTCACGATCCTGCGCTGCGCAGCTGGGTGCAATCGGCGAATGCGTCGGGGTGTGATTTTCCAATCCAGAATCTGCCGTTCGCCGCTTTCCGGCGGGCCGGGAGTCATGAGCCTTTCCGCGGCGCCGTCGCGATCGGGGATGAGGTGCTCGACCTCGGGGCGCTGCACGGCGCAGGCGTATTCGACGGAGCCGCGGGGCGCGCGCTCGCTGCCGCCGCGCAGCCGACGCTCAATGCGCTCATGGGCGAGGGCCGGGGCGCCGCCGCAGCGCTCCGACGTGCCCTCTCGGGGGCGCTGCGCACGGGCAGTGCGCTCGAAAGGCGGCTGCGGACCCTGCTCGTTCCGCAGCGCGCCGCCGAGTACCGCGTCGCCGCCGAGGTCGGGGACTACACCGATTTCTACGCCTCGATTCATCATGCGACCTCGGTCGGCCGCCTGTTCCGGCCCGACAATCCGCTGCTGCCGAATTACAAGTGGGTGCCGATCGCCTATCACGGACGTGCCTCATCGATCCGGGTGTCGGGCTTTGAGCTCCAGCGCCCCGTCGGGCAACTCCTTCCACCGGGGGCCGCTCAGCCGGTCCTCGGCCCGACGCGCCGCCTCGACTATGAGCTCGAGGTTGGGGTCTTCATCGGGCGCGGTAACGCACTCGGCGAGGCCGTGCCCTTGGCGCAAGCCGAGGAACATGTGTTTGGCCTGTGCCTTCTGAATGACTGGTCGGCGCGCGACATCCAGTCCTGGGAGTACCAGCCGCTGGGTCCCTTTCTCGCCAAGAACTTCGCCACCACGGTCTCGCCGTGGGTGGTGACACTCGAGGCGCTCATCCCCTACCGCACTGCCTGGACGCGACCGGCGGGCGAGCCGCCGCCGCTTGCCTACCTCGACGATGAGCCGGTGCGCCGCGCGGGCGGCTTCGACCTCAGGCTCGAGGTATGGCTCGACACCGCGAAGATGCGCGCCCGCGGCATCGCCGCTCAGCGTCTTTCGCACTCCAACTTCCGCGATTCGTGGTGGACCGTGTCGCAGATGGTGGCGCACCACACCGTCAACGGCTGCAATCTGCGCCCGGGGGATCTCTTTGGCAGCGGCACCCAGTCGGGGCCCGCGCCGGATGAGGCGGGCTCGCTCCTGGAGCTCTCGGGCGGGGGCAAACGCCCGATTGCCCTGGGCGAGGGGGAGAGCCGCACGTTTCTCGAGGACGGCGATCGCGTGAGCTTCCGTGCATGGTGCGAAAGGGAGGGGCTCGCGCGCATCGGATTCGGGGAGCTCACCGGCACCGTGCGGCCCGCGGCTTGAGGCGCCGCTCGTGAAGGCCTATCGCTATTACGACCTGATCCTCGGCGCTTACGTGTGCGTACTGCTGTGCGCCAACCTGATCGGCGCGGCCAAGGTGTCGGTGGTGACGTTGCCCTTCCTCGGGCCGCGCGAGTACATGGCCGGGGTGCTGTTCTTTCCGATCTCCTACCTGTTCGGAGACATCCTCACCGAGGTCTACGGTTATGCGCGCGACCGGCGCGCGGTGTGGAGCGGTTTTGCCGCGCTCATCTTCGCTGCCTTCATGGCGGCGGTGATCGTGCACCTGCCGCCCGCCGGGTTCTGGCGCGACCGCCAGCCGGCGGTCGAGGAGATGTTCGGCAACACTCCCCGCATCGTCTGCGCTTCGATGCTCGCATTCTGGTGCGGCTCGTTCGTCAACAGCTACGTGCTGGCGAAGATGAAGATCTGGACACGCGGTCGATGGCTGTGGACCCGCCTGGTGGGCTCGACCATCTGCGGCGAGCTCATCGATACCGGGCTCTTTTACGCGATCGCCTTCGGCGGACTGTGGGCGGCTCGGGACCTGATCGCGGTCACGGTCGACCAGTACGTGCTGAAAGTCCTGTGGGAGGTGATCGCGACGCCGGCGACTTACCGGATCGTCGCCTTTCTCAAGCGTGCCGAGCAGGAGGACTACTACGACCGGCGCACCAATTTCACACCTTTCTCGCTCAAGGCATGAGGGCACCGAAGCCGACCGCAAGCAACGGGTCGCCGGGCGGAGCGTCTGTCGCTACGCTCCGCCCGGGTGTCGCCCGCAGTCAGAGCTTACTTGCCGATCTGCTTGCTGACCTGGTTTTCCTGCTGGTTGAGCGACTTCTGCTCGGCCTTGGTGACGTGGCCGCCGTTGGTGCTCGCCATGGTCCGCTCTTCCTGGCGGATCGCATGATCCTCGCTGTGCAGCTGCTTGGCCTGCGCCTTGTTGATCTCGCCTTCCTTGCGCTCCTGCTTGATGCGCTTGTTCTGGTTGGCGAGGCGGTTGTTGACCTGCTCGCGGCGCGGATGGTTCTTCTGCCACTTCGTGTCGGTGTCGGCGGCCAGGGCGGGGGCCGCGAGCGCCCCGAGAGTGGCGGCGACGATCGCCGAGATGAGTCCGGTGCGGATCGAATGGGTCATGGACATAACCTCCTGGGAAGTGCGGTTGAGCGGTTCGTATTGAGCCGGAATGTCCGGCTTTCAGGTCGTTAACAACGTCGCAGCTCCGGAGGTGCTGACCTTTGTTACGGAAAGTTAACCGGCCGTGCAGTGTGACGCAGTTCACGACGCATGCGCGGTGCTCCCGCGGCGCCCGCCCTCTCGGGCTCGCCTGTCTGCTGCTCACGACAGCGGGCGCTGCGATCGGGAATGGCGATCCGCCCGCGCCGACACCCCCCGACGCGACGGTGCCGCAGCAGTCGCGCGACGATGCCTGGTGGACCGGGCCGCTGCTCGCGCCCAACGCCTCGACTTTTCCGGCGGGTCATGCGCTCGTCGAAACCTACCTCTTCGATGTGATCACCAACGGCAGCTACGACCGGAGCGGCAGGTGGCAGCATCTCGATGGCGGCCACACGCCGGGCTCTCTCACCTATCTCATTTATGGGCTCACCGATCGCGTGTCCGTGGGCCTGTTGCCGCGGTTCGCCTATAACGAGCCGGCCGGTGCGCCCAACAGCTCCGGGGTCGGCGTCGGCGATGTCGGTGCCCAGGTGCAATACGGACTCACCAGCTTTCACGAGGGAAGCCTGGTGCCGGCGACCGCGCTGGTGCTCGGTGAGACCTTCCCCACGGGTCGCTACGACCGTCTCGCGCAGCCGGCCGACGGTTTCGGCGCCGGCGCCTGGACGACCTCGCTCTCGTGGTATTCGCAGGACTACCTGTGGCTGCCGAACGGACGGATTCTGCGCGTGCGACTCGATCTGACCTATGCGGTCTCGAGCTCGGCGAGCGTCGCGGACGTGAGCGTCTACGGCACATCCGCGGGATTCCGTGGCCGCGCGCATCCCGGCGATTCCTTCACCGTCGATGCCGCCGCGGAGTACAGCCTGACGCGCCGTTGGGTTCTGGCGACCGACTTCGTCTACGTGAACGCTGCCAGCACGGGCCTCACGGGGAGCGACCCGGCCGCGGGCGCCCCGACCGCCGTGAATCTCCAGTCGGGGTGGAGCGATTACTTCGCCATTGCTCCCGCGGTGGAGTTCAACTGGAGCAGCCGCGCCGGCGTGATCCTCGGTGCCCGCATCTTCATCGCGGGACACAATACCCCGGCGAGCATCACGCCCGCGGCGGCGATCAACCTGGTTTTCTGAAGCGCCGCCTTCGTGCCTTAAGAAAGCTCAAGGAAGCTCGCGCTGTGCGAGCTGAATACAGCATGAAAACCGCAGTCCGCGTGTGATGCGCTGCGCAGGGAACGTGCCTCGAAGGGCCTTCTGACAAACCGTCAACGCTGCGCCGGGTGACTGCGTTTTAATGTCCAAGAGCTTGAACGACCCCACGGAGGGGGCGTCTAATCGAGTAACGGAGAAACCTCGGAAAAGGCCTTTCGAGGCCTGAAATTGCAACTGAGGTGAAGGCTGTGAAAACACTGAACGTACGACCTCTGGTCCGAACCCTCGGCGCGCTGCTGCTCGGCTTTGCCGTAGCGGGGGTGCCCGCCTTGAGCTATGCGCAGCACAGCGGCGGCGGTGGTCACGGGGGCGGTGGTGGCGGCGGCCACTTCAGTGGCGGCGGCGGCGGTCACTTCGGCGGCGGCGGCCACTTCGGCGGTGGCGGCCACTTCGGCGGTGGTGGCCACTTCGGTGGCGGCGGTCACTTCGGTGGCGGGGGGTACTACGGTGGCGGTGGCCATTTCGCCAGCGCGCCGCACTACCTCGGTCACGGCTTCGCCGGCGGCTACGCGGGCGGGCGAGGCTATGGCTACGGTGGCGGTCGTTACGCCGCGGGCGTGCATAACTTCGGTGCTTCCCCACACTACGGCGCCGGATTCGCCCCGGGCCGCTATGCGGGTGGACACGTCTTTTATCCGGGCCGCGGCGGCTTCTACGCCGGCCGTGCCTGGGGTGGTGGTTACTGGGGCGGCGCATTCTGGCCGCGCTGCTGGTTCTATCCTGGCTTCGCGTGGTTCCTGCCCGTGCTGCCCTTCGGCTATGCGACCTACTGGTGGGACGGCGTGCCGTACTACTATGCGAACAGCCTCTACTACACGTATAGCCCTGACGACAACGGCTACGTCGCGACCGAGCCGCCGCCGGCGGCGGGCGATGAGGCTCCTGAGGCGGGTAGCGCGGTCCCGGCGGCCCCGGGCGGCGGGAGCGATGCGGATCTCTACGTCTACCCGCGCAACGGGCAGAGCGATCAGCAGATGTCGAACGACCGGTACGAGTGCCATAGCTGGGCCGCGGGTCAGACCGGGTTCGATCCCACCCGCAGTGGTGGACAGTCCGGCAATCCCGCCGACTATCGCCGCGCGATGGTCGCCTGCCTCGATGCGCGAGGATACTCGGCCCGCTGAGGCGTCAAGAAAAACAACAAAGCTGACAGAGATGGAGAACGCGCCCGGCTTGCCGCCGGGCGCGTTTTTGTTTTTATCGGGGTCAGTTTCCGACCTGCACGGGATTGGCGAAGGTGCCGGGCGTCGCGGCGTTCTGCAGCAGCACGATCGCGCTCGTGCCGTCGGCCACTGCGATATCCGGGTGACCGTCGCCATTCAGATCGCCGATCGCGACACTGAGGGGCTGTCCGAATCCCTGGTAAGCGGTGGCCGCGCCGAAGGTGCCGGCGGTCGTCGAGCTCTGCAGCAGCACTGAGATTGCGCCGGTCGGGAAGGGTCCGAGGCTGGCCACCACCAGATCCGGTCGGCCATCGCCATTCAAGTCGCCGACGGCGAGGTCGACCGGCCCCTGCGCAGTCGGATAGGTGACCGGTGCGAGGAAGTGGCCGGGATTGGTCTTGTCCTGCAGCAGCACCGATACGCCCGCCATGCCGGTTCCATCGGCCCCGGGCCCAAAGTTGGCGACCACGATGTCGGGGAGCCCGTCGCCGTCGACATCGGCAATCCTCACCGCCTGCGGTTGGGCGCCGGCGGGGAAGGTCAGCGGGGCTGCGAAGGTCACCGGGCTCGCGGAAGTCTCGACGAACACGTAGACCGCGCCATTGTTGCCATTGACGTCGTAAGTGGCCGCGACGACCGCCACCGTGCCGTTGCCCAGGCTGCCGATGGCGACCGATGGAGTGAAGTTGTTGGTCGCGAGCATGACGGGCGCCTGGAACTGTCCCGGATTCGCCGCATCGTGCAGCAACACGATGGCGTTGCCCGAGGGACTGTCGTCCGCAAGCGCGAGATCGAGGCTCTTGCCGCTGCCGGTGAGGTCACCGGCAACGACCTGGTTGGGCTGGCCGCCGGTCACGATGTTCACTGCGGGCTGGAAGCTTCCCTTGGTTGCGCCGTGCATGAAAAAAGAGAGGCTGCCCGAGCCGAAGTTGGAGACCGCGAGGTCGACATTCCCGGAGTTCATCAGATCCGCGGCGACGATTCCGGAAGGATTGAAGCCGGTGGTGGAGTACTGGACTCCGGCGTTGAAGGTACCCGCGGGATTTGCGATGCCGAGGATGACATTGGCGAAGCCGGCGTTGTTGAAGGCGCCCATGTCGGCTGTGGTCGCGACCGCGAGGTCGGGCACGCCGTCGCCGTTGATGTCCGCGATCGCAATCGAGTTCGGGGTGTTGACCGCGACCGGAGGGCCGCCGCCGCAGCCCGCGTAGCAACCATAGTCGTGGTGGTAACCGCAGCCCGCGAGAGCCAGCAGCAAAGCCGCGATGAACAGTTCGCAACCGCCGCACGCGGCATGATGAGCTAAGCGCACTGATCTCATGTCAAGCTCCTCCCACGCAAAGTACGCCTGATCGGGTGCAACGCAGCACGGCGTACCGGGTTGACCCCTTACCTGCACCGTTGCGTTCCCTTAGCCGGCGTACACTGCCTCCGGAGAGGGTCCGGGAAACGTGAAGCAAGTGCCAGATTCGAAAACGGTTTTTCTGTTCGACGTCGACAACACCCTTCTGGATAACGATGCCATTCAGGGGGATTTGAGCGCCTACCTGGAGCGCCAGTTTGGCCGCCCCGCCCGGGACCGCTATTGGACCTTGTTCGAGGAGCTGCGCACCGAGCTCGGATATGCCGACTACCTCGGCGCACTGCAGCGTTACCGGCTGGAGAATCTCGACGACCCGCAGCTTCTCGAGGTCTCGTCCTTCCTCGTGGACTACCCCTTCGCCGCGCGGCTCTATCCGGGCGCGCTGGAGGCGATCGCACGCTGCGCGCGGCTCGGCCCCACGGTGATCCTTTCCGATGGCGATGTGGTATTTCAGCCGCGCAAGGTGCGGCGCTCGGGGTTGTGGGACGCGGCCGCAGGCCACGTACTCATCTATCTGCACAAGGAGAAGATGCTGAGCGCGGTGGAACGCCGTTACCCGGCGCTTCACTACGTGATGATCGATGACAAGTTGCGCATACTTACGGCCATGAAGCAGATCTGGGGCCCGCGGCTGACGACGATCTTCCCGCGTCAGGGCCACTACGCGCTCGATCCACGCGAGCTTGCCGCGTGGCCGCCCGCCGATATCACGCTGAGCCACATCGGTGAGCTCGCCGAGTGCGCATTGCCGGGAGGCATCGCGTGAGCGGGAGCGCCGGCCGCCCCTGGCTCGAGGGCCTGCGCGCACTCAGTGCAGCGCTGCAGACCGTGCTCGGAGCGCTGCTCGAGGCCGAGCGGCGGCTTGCACCGCCCGCTTCCCCGCTCGAGCGGCTGCAGCAGATCACGACGGATCCGGCCTGGGCCTGGCTGCAGCCCCTCCCCGGACTGATCGCGGACGTCGATCACGCCCTCGCGCACGTGCGCGATCTCCCCGAGAGCGAAGCGGCGGCGATCGGCGGGCACGCGCGCGAGCTCCTCGCCGGAGGTGGCGGACCGGCCGAACAGCAGTTTCTCGAGCGCTACCGCGGCCTCCTGCAGAGCGACCCGGCGGTTGCGATGGCGCACGCGGGCGCACTGCGGGCTCTCGGCGCGCTTCCTGCTGAGGCGACCGACCAGGCCGATCGGCTGCATGCGCGCCACCAGTGGAATGAGCGGCGCCGGTTCCTGCGCCTCGGGCCGCGTGGACGGGGCAGCTGATTTACTGGGCAAAAGTCGCCTGCGGCGCTTTTGCCGGACATCAGCTTCGTTGCCGGCGGCAAAAGGCGTGACTTTTGCCGCCTGCGCATCAGAGGGAGCCGTGGGGTGGCCGTAAGGATGCGGCTTTCACCAGCTGCGCAGCGCCGACCGCCCCAGGGATCGCCTGCCGAGGTGCTGCGGGCGTTTGCGGGCCTCGGGATTCGCTCCTTCGGCGGACCGATCGCGCATCTCGGCTACTTCCGTCAGGAGTTCGTCGAACGCCGCCGCTGGCTGAGCGAGGCCGCATACGCGGAGCTCGTGGCGCTCGCCCAGTTTCTGCCCGGGCCCGCGAGCAGCCAGGTGGGATTCGCGATCGGGCTCGCGCGTGCGGGCTACGCGGGCGCCCTCGCCGCGTGGGCCGGCTTCACGCTTCCCTCGGCGGTGGCGCTGGTCGCCTTTGCGTTCGGTGCGCGCTGGCTCGCTGGCGCGTTGGGCTCAGGTCTCATGCATGGACTTCAGCTGGTCGCGGTGGCGATCGTCGCGCAGGCGGTACTCTCCATGGCGAGGAGCTTCTGTCCCGATCGGGCGCGCACGGCGATCGCGCTGGGGGCGATGCTGCTGGTGCTCGCCGGGGGCTCGGCGGCCGCGCAGATCGGCGCCATCGCAGGAGGCGCCATCGCGGGACTTGCGCTGTGCCGCGGCGCCTCTCCACTCGCCGCCCCGGAGCTGCGCGTTGCGGTGTCGCGCACCGCGGCCGTGATGGCGCTCGCCCTCTTTGCGGTGCTGCTGCTCGCGCTGCCGGTGGTGCGCGGCGCGACGGGCTCAACTGATGTGGCCCTGATCGATGCGTTCTACCGCTCCGGCGCTCTGGTGTTTGGAGGCGGCCACGTGGTGCTGCCGCTGCTGCGCTCCGCGGTGGTTGCGCCCGGATGGATGAGCGATCAGGTGTTCCTCAGCGGCTATGGGGCGGCCCAGGCGGTGCCGGGGCCGCTCTTCAGCTTCGCCGCCTACCTTGGCGCGCTTGTCAACGCGGGTCCGCGTGGCGTCCCCGGGGCCGCGCTCGCGCTCCT
>Ga0070735_10004327_pt1 | contig 12033 bp, 11 predicted proteins | sample Coa_R1_FD_66443 | JGI IMG/M metagenome (GOLD analysis project Ga0070735, IMG submission 66443) | Surface soil microbial communities from Centralia Pennsylvania, which are recovering from an underground coalmine fire - Coalmine... | ecosystem: Environmental > Terrestrial > Soil > Unclassified ... | reverse complement strand
CCGTTCCCGCCGGCCGGCCAGCCAGTCCCGCACCGCGGCGAGATCGCCGGGCTTGCGCACGGTAATGCCGTCGCACCCGAAGCCGCGCGCGATGCTGGCCAGGTCGGCCGGCGGGAACGTCACCGTGCCGAGCGGATCGCCGTCCGGCCCGAAGTGGTGCACCTCCGCGCCGTACGCCTCGTCGTCATACACCACGATGACCATGTCGTTCAGCCCGAGCCGCACCACCGTCTCAAGCTCGCTTATGCCCATCAGCGCGCCGCCGTCGCCGAGCGCCGCCACGGTCGTCCGGTCCGGGCGCGCCACGGCCGCGCCGATCGCTGTGGCCAGGCCGAGCCCGATCGACTGGAACGCCTGGGTGAAGCAGAACCCGTGCTGATCCGGTACGTCCAGGTACATGCTCGGGTATCCCATGAAGTTCCCCGAGTCGACGGCGACCGTCCGCTCGGCGGGCAGCATGTCATCGAGCGCGATCGATAGCGTGCGCGGGTCAATGCGCTCCCCATCGCTGTCATCGTCATAAGGCACGTCACGCCAGCGCACTGAGCCAGTGATTAGCTCCAGATTGCTCTTAGGAGTCATAACGGCCGTGGCTGACTGTCGCAGCACCCCCGAAACGGCCAGCGCGGTGGCGGCCGCATCACCGGTCACGCCCAGGTGCACCGAATGGTGCGCGCCTATCGCGCCAGGGTCGTCGTCCACCTGGACCACGACCGTATCCGCGCCGATGAGCGAGCCGTGCCTGGTCGTCCACATGTTCAGCCCGCAGCCCCAGCCGACGACCAGGTCGGCGCGCCCGATCAGCTCGGCCGCGAGCGGCGAGGCGAAGCCGCCGCTGACGTCAAGGCTGCGCGGATTGTGGCGGAACAGGCCCTTGGTCACCGCCGACGTGGCCAGCAGCGCGTCGGCCTGGTCGGCCAGCCGGGCCAGCTCGTCGCCGGCCTGCCGGGCACCGCGGCCGGCGATGAACACCGGCAGGTCGGCCCCGGCGACCAGGGCGGCGAGCGCCTGCACGGCCTCGTCGCCTGGCTGCTGCGGATGGATCATCGGGCCAGCGCACACGGTGCTCATCTGAGTCTCGGCGGCCTGCACGTCGAGGGGGAGGGCGAGCACGACCGTGCGGCGACCGAGCGCGGTCTGGTAGGCGTGGCATGCGATGTCCACCGCCGCTCGCGCGTCGGTCAGCCGCAGGTGCACGGCCCCGACCGCGCCCGCCAGCCCGGCGACATCCACGTAGAAGTTGGAGCGCGGATTCGGCGCCTCCGGGGCCAGTACGATCAGCGGCGTGCGGCTCTTGGCCGCCTCGGCGATGCCGGTCATCGCGTTGGTCAGCCCAGGTCCCTGGTGCACGGACACGATGCCGGCCCGCCCCGTCGTCCGCGCCCAGGCGTCCGCCATCACCGCCGCGCCGCACTCGTGCCGCGCCGCGATGAACCGGGCGCCCCCCGCGATCAGCGCGTTCGTCACGTGGAAGTTCCCGCTGCCGACCACGCCGAACACCGCCTGCGGCGCCTGGCCGCCCTGCGCGCTGATCCCGGCCAGTGCCCGGCCGACCGCCTCGGCTACCCGCATCGCCGCTCCGCTCGTTCGGGCCTCTCCCGCACCGTCACCGTTCTACCAGCGCCACCACGCGGCATGGGGAACCGGAGCCGCGCACGATCGGCAGCGGACCCGCGATCACCACCGCGCCCTGGGCGGGCAGCCGGTCCAGGTTGCGCAGCTGGGTGAGGCCGTACTTGCCGGCGCCAAGGAGGGAGGAATGGCACGGGAATGGCGGGTCGAACGAATGCGCGGTGCCCGCGTCGGTGCCGACGGTCTCGACCCCGATGCCGATCACAGGGGCCTCCTCGGCCAGCCACCTGGCGCAGGCCACGCTGACGCCCGGTGTGTGCGGCCCGGTCTCGTCCGCGTTGAGGAAATCGGCCTGGCTGTCCGACCGCGCGTCCCAGCCGCTGCGGTACAGCAGCCATCCGCCGTCCGGCAGCGGGCCGTTCGATGCCTCCCACGCCCTGATGTGGTCGACTTCCAGCAGGAAGTCGGGGTCCTTCGCCGTCTGCTCAGAGAAGTCAAGCACCACGGCGGGGGCGATGAGCTTGCGCACCGGCACCTGGGCGACATCCTCGCCGTCCTGCCCGGTGAGCCAGTGGATGGGCGCGTCGAAATGAGTGCCGGTGTGCTCGCCGGTCGAGATGTCGTTCCAGTACCAGGCCGGCCCGCGCTCGTCATAGTGGCTGATCTCGGACAGCTCGAAGCGCCGGGTATTGCCGAACGGCGGCGGCAGCTGGATGATGGGCGTCTTGTCGCTCAGCGGCGCGGTGAGGTCGATCACCTCGACCGTGTTATCGCGGATGGCGGTGGTAAGCGCGGACAGCACAGACATAGCGGCTCCTGATCATGCCAAAACGGGTACTACACGAAAGCTTCCCCCACCGTCACCCTGGTCCACCAGCGAAACGAGGGGAAAATCCGCGTGCCAGGTACCCTCGATGCGTGCCTGTGGCTGCCGTAACGACGCTGGTCACTGACGACGGTGTGCAGATCGATGCCGTCCACCTGCCGGGAAGCTCGGATCTCGTCATCATCGTGGCACACGGTTTCACGCTGTCCTGGCACAAACCGCACCTCATGCGGGTGGGCGCCGCACTCGGACAGGGCGGGGCGGGCGTGGTGATGTTCGACTTCCGCGGCCACGGCAGGTCCGGCGGGCGCTCGACGCTCGGCGACCTGGAGGTGCTGGACCTCGATGCCGCCATCGGCTGGGCGCGGCGGCTTGGCTACCGGCGCATCGGGACGGTGGGGTTCTCGATGGGCGGCTCGGTGGTCCTGCGGCACGCCGGGCTGATCGGCGGAGCGAACGCCGTAGTGTCGGTGAGCAGCCCAGGCCGCTGGTACTACCGCGGCACCGAGCGGATGCGCTGGGTGCACTACGCCGTCGAGCGGAGGCTTGGCCGGCTCGTCACCAGGCAGTTCCTCCGTACCAGGGTCAGCTCGCGCGGCTGGGCCCAGGTACCGCCGGTTCCGCCCGCCGAGGCGGCGGCGAGGATCGCGCCCGTGCCGCTGCTCATCGTGCACGGCGACCGCGATCTCTACTTCCCGGCCGAGCATGCCCGGCAGCTCTATGCCGCCGCCAGCGAGCCGAAGGAGCTGTGGATCATCCCCGGCATGGGCCACGCCGAGTCCGCTACCAGCGACGACCTGGCGATCCGCATCGCCACCTGGGCCGACAGTGTGTCGGCAGCCCCCGCGGTCCCGTCATAGCGGGCGCGCCCGGTACCGGCGGGCCAAGGCCGAAGGGCATGCGTGCTCCACAAACCCCCACAGGTGGATACGTGTGCGCCACGCATGCCCGGCGCGCGGCCGACCGGAGGGCACACGTGCTCCCCGTACACCCTGCCAGCCGATCCGCGCCCGCTGATCCCGCCCCAACGTTTGCCAGTAACCGCACATTTCCGGCACACCGGACGCGGCGCAGGGGAGGGTGGTCGGCTGGTTGTGGCAACCAGCCGGTTATAGGCGGCTGGTTGCCACAACCATCCGCGCGGTTCTGGGGGTGCGGAGGATGGTCAGCGCAGCGACCACCACACCGATCGATCGGCACGTATCAGGCCTCAGCAGCATCGTCAGCCGCCAGCCCGCCCCGGGACCCGCGCGAGATCAGCGGAACGTCACTAGCGGCCGGATGCGGTCATCGTGTCGGCCGGGCGCCGCGGTACCGGGATGGTGGTGAGCGCTGGATGCGGTCTGCGCCGGAACTCCCTGCGTAGCGAGCCGGCGGAATACGCGGCGACCGCCATGATGGTCAGCGCCGCGCCCCCGAGGATGACGGCCCAGAACACGGGCCAGAAAGCCGAGCCGTAGGAGAGCATCGTCCCCCGCCTCCTTGATCGGCTTCGCGGGATATGCTCCCATGAAGCTAAAGTCACTAAGGAACCGTGCTTAATTTACCATCCGGGATGGACCATTGGCGAGTAACGGACGGCCGAGCATCAGGCTGACCCCGACTTCCTACATCGTCCTTGGCATGCTCGCCGAATGCGGCGAGGCGACCCCCTACGAGCTGAAGGCGCTGTGCGGCGACGGCATCGGGAACCTGTGGTCGCTGCAGCACACGCAGCTGTACGCCGAGCCGGAGCGGCTGGCCGCGGCCGGCTACCTGACTGAGACCCAGGAGGACGGCGGCCGCCGGCGCAAGCTGTACCGGGTCACCGAGGCGGGCCGTGCCGCGTTCGAGGACTGGCTCGCCTCCGGCCCCACCGATGACCTGCCGGAGATCCGCGACATCAACCTGCTGAAGGTGTTCTTCGGCGCCGACCCTGGCCCGATCGCGGTGCGGCAGGTGCAGGCCCACCAGGCCAAGCTCCATGAGTACATGGAAGTGCAGCGCACGCACGACTTTACCGGCCGGCCGGGCAAGGCGATCGCGCTGCGTGCCGGACTGCGGTACGAGCAGCAGTTCATCCGGTTCTGGGAGTCGCTGACCATGGAACCGGCCGACCGCGAGCCCGCCGACTGAGCGGATGAGCTAGTGCCCGCCCAGGTTGCCGGCCATCGCGGCGAGCACCTGGTTGAACACCTCGATCTGGTCCGCCGGGATGCCCGCGGCGGCGGCGGCGAGTACCTCGTGCCCGGCCTCGGACAGCTTCGCTTCCAGGCCGCGGGCGGTACCGGTGAGGTAGTAGCGGACGCGGCGGGCGTCCTCGGGATCCGGCGCTGACGTCACCAGCCGGTCGCGTTCCATCCGGGCGAGCGTCTTGGCCATTGTCGACTGGTCGACACTGGCGATCTCGCACAGCTCGCGCTGTGTCTGGCCGTCGCGCTCGTACAGCGCGAGCAGGGCAGGGAACTGTCCGGGCACCACGCCGTACCTGGCGATGCGCTGGCGCAGTGCGGCCTCGTAGAGCCGGGCCAGCCGGTTGACCTGGTATCCCGCGGAGCTACCCGGGCGCAGCGGTGCGGCACCCGGCGGCCCAGTCCCCGTGACCTCTGCCGGTGACCTCATACTCCCGTGTTTATCATGCGGCCGGCCGGTGACAGTGACTCCGTCTGCCTCCTGGTGCGGCGGCCCGCGGTCAGCCGGCGTCCGTCCCGGAAGTTCAGTGCCAGCATGACGACGTTGACCGCGCCCGCCGCCAGCTCGGTGATCTCCAGGGGCACCACGGCAGGACCAGACGTGAGCAGCGACCCTACGGCGGCGAGCGCGCCCGCGGCTGCCAGCCGGTGGACGCGGGCGAGCGTGTGACGGTGCATGAGACCCTCCCCGAATTGATATGGCTTGCCATCTATAATGCATGGCTTGCCATAATATGGCAAGCCATAGAAATAGCTACTCGTTGGTAGCATTGGGTCACTTTGCCGCCGGAACCCTTGAGCGGTCACGACGCGCGGTGTTAAGGAGAGCATGAACGCACAGTCATCAGCCCGTAGTCGCGGCCTCGCGGCGCCTCAAGGAGGAGCATGGCATGGCAGCACGTCGCCGGAACATCCGTCTGACCGTCCTCGGCGCCGCCGCCGCACTGATGGCCGGCGCGGTCGCCATCGCGGCGCCGCCGGTCTCGGCGACCGCCGCGAGGAGCGAGGGACTGGGCGGGGGAGGCGCGGCGCAGCGGGCGGCGGCGGGGTGCGATCCCATCGGGGTCGCCACCTGCCTGATCCCGTTCCCCGACGACTATTACGCCGCGCGCGACCCGGGCAGCCTCACCGGTGAGCGGATCGCGTTCAGTGCGTCGATGCTGCCGGCCAGCACGGCCGGCGTGCACCTGGACCCGGCGCCGTTCAACCGGGCTGACGGCTTCTCGCCCGGCAGTCCGGTTATCACCGTGCTGCCCGGCGCCGACCTGGCCGCCTCCCATGTCGCGTCGATCACCGACATCGGCTCCTCGCTCGCGCCCGGCGCGCCCATCGTGCTGCTCGATACCCGCACCGGCCACCGGGTTCCGTACTGGGCCGAGCCCGACAGCACCGATCCCGACCCGGTCGGCCGGGCGATACTGATCCACCCGGCGTACCGGCTCGCCGACGGCACGACCTACATAGTCGCGATCAGGAACCTGGCGACGGCCAGCGGGCAGCCGGTCGCGGTGCCGGCCGGGTTCCAGGCGATGCTCGGCGCGACTGCCCCGGCGGCGCAGCCGCTGCGTACCCGCTGGTTCCAGCTCCGTCATGTGTTCCGCTACCTGGCAGAACACGGCGTTATGACACAAAGTCTCGATCAGGCGTGGCAGTTCACGACGGCGAGCAGCCGCGACCTCACCGGGCAGGCGCTGCACATGCGCGATGAGGCATTCGCGGCGCTCGGCGGGCGAGCCCCGGCCGTCACCGTCACCAAGGTCACCAGCTTCACCCAGGCGCGGAACCCGATGGTCGCCAGGATCGTCGACGGCTACGTCGCGGTGCCGAGCTACCTGAACGCCCCGGGCGGCCCGCCCGGGTCGACGCTGCACTTCACGAGCGGTCAGCTCTACGCGAACCCGGCACAGATTCCCGGCAACACGCAGCAGGCACAGTTCGAGTGCGTGATCCCGCAGGGCGCATTGGCCGCGGCGGCCCGCAATGTGCTGCTATTCGGGCACGGGCTACTGCAGGACCAGACAATCGTTTCTAATCATTCGATTGAGCTGGAGGCCGCTGAGCACGACGAGATTGTCTGCGGCGCGGACTGGCTCGGGCTGTCCGCTCAAGACGTGCCGACGCTGATCGGGCTTGCGCAGGACCTGTCGAGGTTCAGCACGGTTCCTGACCGGATGCAGCAGGCCTACCTCGACTTCCTGTTCCTCGGCCGGGCGATGATCCGAGCGGACGGACTGGCCGCGCAGCATGCATTCCGCACCGCGCAGGGGCGGCCGGTGATCGCGGCCAGTCCCCGGCTGCAGTACGCCGGGTACAGTCTCGGCGGCATCCAGGGCAGCGCGCTGGCCACGCTCGCGCAGGACTTCACGAGGGCGGCGCTGTACGTGCCGGGCAGTGAGTTCAGCTTGATGATTGAGCGGAGCGTCGATTTCGCGCCGTTCGCCGCGCTTATCGCCAAGACGTATCCGAGCAGGCTCGACATTCAGATTGGCATCGCGCTCATGCAGATGCTGTGGGATCGCGGCGAGCCAGACGGGTACGTCGACCACCTGCTCCGCGACCCGCTGCCGGGGACGCCGGTCAAGCGGGTGCTGATACAGGAGGTGTTCGGGGATCACCAGGTGCCGAACATCGCCACCGAGACCTTGGTCCGCACTCTCGGCATTCCGGCCTACACGCCGGAGCTGCAGCCGGGGCGCGGTTCCGACGTGCTGCCGTTCTGGGGGATCGGCGCGATTCCTGACTTCCCGTACCACGGGTCGGCGCTGTTCATGTGGGACAGCGGCAGCCCGCGGCCGCCGGTGGCGAACGTCCCGCCGACGGCCGGGCACGATCCGCACGACGACCTGTCGGTCACTCCGGCGCCGCAGGAACTCGGCGCCGACTTCCTGCTGACCGGGGAACTGCTCGACGTATGCGGCGGGACTCCGTGCTACGCGCTGCCTGACGGCTGAGCCCGGCTACCGCGCAGCTTCACGCGCAGGCGCGCCAGACCGTCGTCGCCGAGGCCATGCGCGATGAGCCAGCCGGCCGCGCCGCCGTGCCTGGCGTCGAGTTCGGCGAGGAACGCGGTCATGGTATCGGCCTCCGGACGGTGCTCGTCGGGGGTCCGGCGCTCGATGTCTTCGGTGTAAATGGGCCGGCGGCTAAGCCGGTCCACGATCTCGTAGACGCGATCCCCGGTGGCCACGTAGTCCGCGACTATCGCGGCCGGCTCGACGCCCGCCGCGCCGAGCGCGACCGCCACGACCACACCGGTCCGGTCCTTGCCCGCCGCGCAGTGCACGATGGCCGCGCCGCCGGCGGTCGCGATACTCCGCACCGCGCTCACCACATTGTCCGGACATTCGTCGAGGTAACCGAGGTAGTGGCCGGTCTGCGGGTTCAGCGGGTAGCGGCTCTTGTCACGCTCGCCACGGGCCAGGATCGCGTCGGCGACCACATCGGTGGCGGACCCTAGCTCGGGCAGCACCGGGTGGTGCGTGTGGCGGACCTCGGGCACGGCGTCCAGCGGCGCCGGCCCCTCCGCGGTGAGCTCCGCCGAGCTGCGCAGGTCGACGACGACGGTCACGCCGATCTCGTCCACCAGCTTCTTGATGTCGCCAGGGGACAGCTCCTGCAGGTTATCCGCCCGAATCAGCTGGCCCGTGGCTGTCACGCCGCCGCCGGCCAGCGGCAGGCCGCCGAGGTCGCGCACGTTGACCGCGCCGTCAAGATTGATCCACGCCATGCGTCCATGGTCGCAGCATCGCGCGAACGGTTCCCGTCACCCTGGTGTATCGGCCATGACAAGATCCCGCTTCGGGTCACCGGTGCGCTGTGCCGTCAGCTGCCACTAGCCGGACACGGTCTTAGCCGCCGGGCTGCCAGCCGGGTGGAATACACCGAGTACTCGCAGGTCACCAGCCTCGGTGTTCTCTAGGCAGTGCGGCGTTCCCGGGGCGAGGTAGATCGAGGTACCCGGCGTGATCGGCCGGTCGCCTCCTGGCAGATGCACCACGCCGCCGCCAGAGAGCACGTGGACCACCTCGTCGTAGGTGTGCTGATGCTCCGGCGCGCGCCCGGGCGGGATTACCCCGACGAACTGGGTGACGTTCAGGCCGGCGCTGAGCAGTACCCGGAACTGACGGTCTCCGGTCCATTCCGGTGCGCAATCCTCGTACCGCACGAGGTGCGGTTCCGCCGGCGCGCCGGCTGTTGTCGCGGCCCGGACGGTGACCGCGATGATCCGCAGCCCGTCGCCGGAGACCTCATATGCCATCCCGCCCGGGAGCCAGACCGCGGAGCCTTCCGACAGGTCGTGGGCCGCCGGGGCATGCAAATGGCCAGTGCCCGTCGCCACATACCACGCCTCGCCCGCGCCGTCCGCGGTTCCGTCGGTGATACCGCACAGCGTGAGCAGACGCTGGTGCAGGCCGTGACTGCCGTGCGAGTCGTTGAGCAATTCCGTCACTGTGACATCAGCCGTCGCCATACTGCGAGTGAAACATCCCCCCACGATGCCGGTCAATGCGCCCGCGGAACGGTTTGGGCGGCCCCGGCTGCCTCGGACACGTCCCGAAGAAGCGGAGTCCCGCTGATGTCCCGAACCGGTGGCCGTTTCGTCCGGATTGGCGCAGTCCGCGTTCGGCTGGCCGGCTCTTGATCACGAAGTTCTTTGGCATCGCGAAGGGAAAGCGGCCACGTTCTGGCCGCCTTCCCTACTCGCTGCGCGAATCCTTCATGGTGAGCGCCCGAAATGTGCCAGTTGCCGCGTTCGTGTAGCTGGGCGGCCGTTAACCAGCTGGTGGGGACGGGCATGCCCTCGCTGTAGCCGGAGGCGCTCTGCACGCCAATCGTGGCCCGCTCGGCGAGCTCGGGGAGGGAACGCGCGCCTGCGTACGTGCAGGAGGACCGCAAGCCGGCGATGATCATGTCGATCAGGTCCTCCACGCCGGGCCGGTCGGGGTCGAGGTACATCCGGGCAGATGAGATGCCCTCCTCGAACAGCTCCTTGCGTGCCCGCTCGAACGCCGTGTCCGAAGCGGACCGCAGTCGCACCGCGCGAGCCGAGGCCATGCCGAAGCTCTCTTTGTAGAGCCGGCCTTCCGGCGAGCGGAACGTGTCACCGGGCGACTCGTACGTCCCGGCGAACCACGACCCGATCATCACCGCGGACGCCCCGGCCGCCAGGGCCAGCGCCACGTCACGCGGATGCCGCACTCCGCCGTCCGCCCAGACAAACGCGCCGAGCCGCCGTGCTTCCGCCGCGCATTCCAGCACCGCGGAGAACTGCGGCCGGCCCACCCCGGTCATCATCCGGGTGGTGCACATCGCGCCTGGCCCCACGCCGACCTTCACAATCGACGCGCCCGCCGACACCAGGTCCTCGACTCCCGACGCGGTCACCACGTTCCCGGCCACCACCGGCACCGACGGCGTCAGCGCGCGCACCGCCCGCAACGCGCCGATCATCTTCTCCTGGTGCCCGTGCGCGGTGTCCACTACCAGGACGTCGGCACCGGCGTCCAGCAGCAGCTTCGCCTTCGCCGCCACGTCGCCGTTGACGCCGATCGCCGCGCCCACCCGCAGCCGCCCCGACGCGTCGACGGCCGGTGCGTACAGTGTGGACCGCAGCGCCCCGGTCCTGGTCATGACCCCGACACACCGGCCCGCGGCGTCCACCACCGGAGCCAGCCGGTGCCGCCCGGCGTGCAGTACCTCGAACGCCTCGGCCGGCGGCGTGCCCGCCCGGAGCGTTACCGGATCCGGCGTCATCACCTGCCGGAGCTGGGTGAACCGGTCCACGCCCTGGCAGTCCGTCTCGGTGACGACGCCCACCGGCCGCTTGTCCGCCGCGACGACGACGGCGCCGTAGGCGCGCTTCGGCAGCAGGCTCAGCGCGTCCCCGACCGTATCGCCTGGACCGAGCGTCAGCGCGGTTTCCGCGACCAGGTCCCGCGACTTAACCCAGGAGATCACGTCCGCGACCACGTCACCGGGGATGTCCTGCGGGATGATGGCCAGGCCGCCGCGCCGTGCGACCGTCTCGGCCATCCGCCGCCCGGAGACCGCGGTCATGTTGGCGGCGATGACCGGTATCGTCGCCCCGCTGCCGTCGGGTACCGACAAGTCGACATCGAGCCGTGAGGCGACGCCGGACCGGTCCGGCACCATGAAGACGTCGCTGTAGGTCAGGTCATATCCGGGCACCAGCCCGTTCAGGAAACGCACGTCCCCCATTCTTCCCGCACTGGCCTGGTGCTATAGCCTCACGTGCGATGGAACCCACGACGCTGGACCTCGGGAACCGCCAGTGGCCGCCGGGCACGTTCGCCGTGATGGCCGTCATCAACCGCACCCCCGACTCGTTCTACGAGCGCGATCCCGGGTTCGGCGCCGCCCTGGACGCGGCCAGCCGGGCGATCGCCGACGGTGCGGACATCGTCGACGTCGGCGGGGTGAAGGCGGGCCCCGGCGACGAGGTGTCGCCCGCCCAGGAGATCGATCGCGTGGCGGGCCTGGTCGCCGCCATCCGCGGTCGGCACCCCGACGCGGTGATCAGCGTCGACACCTGGCGTGCCGAGGTGGGCGCGGCCGTCGCCGAGGCGGGCGCGGACCTGCTCAACGATGCCTGGGGCGGCGCCGACCCCGGCCTCGCCGCGGTCGCCGCCCGCTATGGCACCGGGCTGGTCTGCGCGCACACCGGCGGCCTCGCACCGCGCACCCGCCCGCTGCGGCCGAGCTTCCCCGACGTGATGGCCGACGTCAGGGATTACACGACCAGCCTGGCAGAACGAGCGGTCCTGACTGGTGTCAGCCCGCGATCTGTCCTGGTCGACCCGGCGCACGACTTCGGCAAGAACACGTGGCAGTCGCTGGAGGTGACGCGTCGCCTTGGTGAACTTTGCGATACCGGCTGGCCCGTGCTCGTCGCGGTCTCGCACAAGGACTTCATCGGTGAGACGCTCGGCCTGCCGGTGGACCAGCGCGCCGAGGGCACGATCGCCGCGATCGCGATCAGTGCGTTGCTGGGGGCCAGGGTGTTCCGCGTGCACGACGTGACGGCGGCGCGCGCCGCGCTGAAGGCGGTCAGCGAGCTGCGGTAGCGGCGGTCATGAGACGGGGGCGAAAGCGGCGTAGATGATGTCGGCGATGCGGTCGGCCATCTCCTCCTCGGGGAGCTGGACCTCGGAGCTGATCACGTAATTGACCCGCTCCAGCATCAGCAGGCAGGCCAGCGCGGTCAGTTCCACGTGCTCCTGCTGCTGGCCGGAGGCCTTGGTGGCCGCCGTCATGCCGGTGGTCATCGCCTCGGCGATGCCGAAGAACAGCTGCAATCCGTCGCTGAACATCTCGCCAGGTGCGTTAGCTGAGCTGAGCGTGCGCAGGACGGTGCCGTGCCCGGCGTAGGCACGGGCGAACTTCCGCACCCACTGCCGCAGGACCCGGCGGCCGTTCTCGTCGCGAGTCACCACGGGAAAGTCG
>Ga0070735_10004326_pt1 | contig 12033 bp, 9 predicted proteins | sample Coa_R1_FD_66443 | JGI IMG/M metagenome (GOLD analysis project Ga0070735, IMG submission 66443) | Surface soil microbial communities from Centralia Pennsylvania, which are recovering from an underground coalmine fire - Coalmine... | ecosystem: Environmental > Terrestrial > Soil > Unclassified ... | reverse complement strand
AAGCAAGCCTGCCCGACCAGCGCGGCCTGTTGGTCGCCAGCGATCGAGAGCACGGGCAATGGCAGGTTGAGATGCTCCGGGGCGATAGCGCCAAAACAGCCGGCGCTGTCTTTGACCTCCGGGACCATGGAGCGCGGGATGCGGAAGAGACGCAATAATTCCTCGTCCCATTGGCCGCTGTGAATATTGTAGAGCAAGGTCCGGGATGCGTTCGTTGCGTCGGTCGCGTGAACGGCGCCGTTGGTAAATCGCCACAGGAGAAAAGCGTCGACCGTGCCGAAAATCAGTTCGCCATTCTCGGCGCGTTCGCGGGCGCCGGAGATATTGTCGAGGATCCAGGCTATCTTCGTCGCTGAAAAATAGGGATCGAGCAATAGGCCAGAACGTTTCGTTACGAGGCCCTCGGCGCCGTCCTCCTTCAGGCGCGCGCAAAGATCGGCCGTGCGACGGTCCTGCCAAACGATGGCGTTGCCGATGGTTTCGCCGGTCTTCCGGCTCCAGACCAGCGTCGTCTCGCGCTGGTTGGCGATGCCTACGGCGGAAAGGGCGTTACGCGGCAGGTTCGCCTTTGCGATTGCTTCGCGCATTGTCGCGAGGGTCGTCGCCCAAAGATCGGCGGGATTGTGCTCGACCCATCCGGGATGAGGATAGAACTGCTCGAACTCCTGTTGCGCGCTTGCGACAGGCGCCACATCGGGTCCGAAAATGATCGAGCGGGTTGATGTCGTGCCTTGGTCGACGACCAATATGTGAGTCATGAGGCGCTTCCCCGAAGCGGTCGTTTTTTTAGAGCGGACGGTACAAGCCGAAATTGAAAGCGATCGAGATGCGCAGGCCGTTGCCTCGGTAAGGCCGAACGGCGTGCAGAAGAAATGATGGAAAGATAAACATAAGACCCGGCCGCGGCCGGATGGTCTCGGCGCTTCCCGCCGAGAGTCCATCTTCGCCGCCGAATTTAAGCGAAGGCGCGTGCATCATCGGCGAAGGTCCGCGTGGATCGAACATCTCGAACTCTCCACCGAGCGACGGATCGTCGGCGCAGCCGCCATCGCGGACGTAATAACTGCCGGACCAGAACGAGCCGGGGTGATAGTGACATGAATTGGAATCGCCAGGTCCATTGACATTGGCCCAGGCTTCGACGGTCCAATCGGGCTTTACAGCCTTTCCGTCGCGATCGGTCGTCAGCTTGGTGACGACGGAGCGGGCGATCGACAGAACTTCTTGCGCGCGCCCGCCGCCCCATTCAGCGAAATCGCGCGTCGAGTGCCAGCCGCCGATATTCGAGGCGCCAAGCGTCGGACGTTCCGCGCGGCGCCGCAAAATGACCTCTTCAAGTTCGGCGTTCCGCGCCTCGGCGTCCGGCAGCATCAAGGCGGCGACCGGCGTCGCAAACAGGCCCTTCACTTGGATTTCGCCAGCCGCCATGCTCTTTCCTCACCGCCTCGCTTGGAAGCTTCAAGCGCGGCCGTCGCGCCGCATCACCATGAAAGCCTCGAGCGCCGCAACCTCGTCAGAGGACAGACGGAGGCCGAGTTTTGAGCGTCGCCAAATCACGTCCGCGGCTTCCTGCGCCCATTCTTCATTCATCAAATAAAGCGTCTCGGCTTCGGTGAGGCCAGCGCCAAAATTTCGTCCCAACTGGCCGGCGTTCTCTGCATCACCGAGAATGACGCGCGCCTTGGTCCCGTAGGCGCGGCACAAGCGACGGCATTGCGAAGGGTCCAGCCAAGGAAAGTCGTCCGCGAGACCCTTCACCAAATCTTCGAAGCCTAAAATGGGAAAATCTCCGCCAGGTAAAGCGGAAGCGCTCGTCCAACCGCGCTTGGCGTGCGCCGCGGGTCCAATGTGAGCGGCGAGTTTCTCTAAAGCGTGCTCGGCAAGACGGCGGTACGTCGTGATCTTGCCGCCAAAGATTGAAAGAACAGGCGCGCCGTCCTCATCGAGTTCGAGGACATAATCGCGCGTCGCCGCCTGAGCCTCGCTCGCGCCGTCGTCATAGAGCGGACGCACGCCAGAATAAGTCCACACCACATCGGCCGGTGTGATCGCGGATGCAAAATACTCGCTGGCCGATCGGCAGAGGTAGTCGATCTCTTCCGCGGACGCAGCGACTTTCGCTGGGTCGCCTACATAGTCGCGATCCGTTGTGCCGATCAGCGTGAAATCCCGCTCGTAAGGAATCGCGAATATGATCCGATTGTCGGCGTTTTGGAAGATATAGCAACGATCGTGGTCATAGAGCCGCCTGACGACGATATGCGAACCTTGCACAAGGCGAACATTAGCCGCCGAATTGCGGCGCATCGCCGTCCCAAGGACATCGCCAACCCAAGGCCCGGCGGCGTTAATCAATATCCGTGCTCGGATCTTCTGCGTTTCGCCGGTCCGACGCCGCCGTGTCGTCAGGGTCCACCCATCAGCGCTGCGTTCTGCGGCGATCGCGCTCGTCCTCGTTTGGATATCCGCGCCGCGCGCGGCGGCGTCGCGGGCGTTCAGCGCCACGAGGCGGGCGTCCTCGACCCAGCAATCCGAATATTCGAAACCGCGGCGGAATTCGCGCCGAAGCGGCTTGCCAGTGGGATCAACGGTGAGGTCGAGACTGCGGGCGGGCGGCAAGACCTTGCGGCCGCCGAGATGGTCATAAAGGAAAAGGCCGAGCCGCAGCAGCCAGGGCGGCCTGAGGCCTTTATGATGCGGCAGAACAAAGCGAAGCGGCCAAATGATGTGCGGAGCGATCCCCCATAGGGTCTCTCGTTCCATTAGGGCTTCGCGGACCAGTCGGAATTCGAAATATTCGAGGTAGCGGAGCCCGCCATGAATGAGTTTGGTCGCCGCCGAGGAGGTTCCGCTCGCCAAATCCTCTCGTTCGCAAAGATAAACGGAAAGGCCGCGTCCCGCGGCGTCCCGAGCTATGCCGCAACCGTTGATCCCGCCGCCTATGATCGCGAGATCGTAAGCCTCCTTCAAAACGACCTCCCGCTAGGCGTTTTCAATCTTGTTTTCGTATTATGATCGATATGAACGTAAACGAAAATAAATTCAAACACAAGCTGCGGGGCTGAAATCGGGAGCTGAAAAAGAGCGCTCGAACCTGTCGCGATCACGAATCGCTGTCGTCCGGTAGCGCGTTCGGGTGAGCTTCGATTACCTCGACATGATGGAGAGCGCAGACCTGTCGCAAGGCAGGCGATTCGAGCCGGTCGGTGACGAAAGCGTCCACCTGCGACATATGGCCAATTTTCACCGGAGCCGCGCGCTCAAGCTTCATGTGGTCACAAACCAGAAGCACGCGGCGCGCGTTTTCGATAATCGCGCGCGATACATTGACTTCAAGCGCGTCGAAATCGAGCAGCGTGCCGTCTGGATCCAGCGCCGAAGCGCCAATGACCGCATTATCCACCTTGAACTGGCGGATGAGGTCTACCGCTGCGCTTCCGATGACGGCTCCATCGGACCGTCGGATCGGGCCGCCGGCGACGATCACTTCGATCGTCGGGCGTCGATAGAGCGTCATGGCGACGTTGAGATTGTTGGTAATAACGAGCAGATTCTCATGATCGGCCAAGGCCGCGGCGACTTCCTCCGTCGTCGTGCCGATGTTGATGAACAATGAGGATTTGTTCGGAATCAAAGCGGCGGCGGCGGCGCCGATGGCGCGTTTGGCGTCGGCGGCGATGAAGCGGCGCGCTTCATAAGCGAGGTTTTCGACTGACGAGGAAATAACCGCGCCGCCGTGAGTTCGTGACAGCACGCGAAGGTCGCAAAGTTCGTTGAGGTCGCGACGAATAGTCTGCGGCGTCACGTCAAATCGCGCCGCGAGATCCTCCACTGTGACGCGGCCTATCGACCGCGCCAAGGCGACAATTTCATTCTGACGGTCGTTGAGCGGTTGGGTCATGAGCTTGTCTCGGGCGGCGGACCGCAGCGCAGCGCCGGGCTTGGTCGGTCGGGACACGGGACAATTGACTGCGGCCTCGAGAGCCGTGACGCCAACTGTCGGCCTCGCCGTGCGCCAAACTGCTTCCTACCCTCTTCCATTTTTCGTTTGATTTTCGTTTTGATCGCTTGTAGCGTATATTTGTTTCGCCTAGAAGGCAACGAACGAAAAGACAGAACATGGGGGACGCTGGTGGGGGTCGGTTATCGCCACGTCGGGTGCTTGAAACGCGCTCGTCGTCCGGAAATCCGCAGGCGTCGCAATGGAGGGTCGCTTCAAGGACCGCTCATGACGCCAACCGATATCGCCCGCGCCGTACTTGCGCCCTCCAACATGCCGCAGATGGCGGTCAATCATTCCGCTCGCCGAGGCTGTTCCTGCGGGCCTGTCGCAGCATGAGCGTACGGCTGGAGAACGTCAGCGTCGTCTCGGCCGGCGAGACAATTATCGACAATGTCAATTTGGCGTTCGAACGAGGCACGATGAACGTGCTTCTCGGGGTCACCCTATCCGGCAAGACGACGTTGATGCGACTGATGGCCGGTCTTGACAAGCCAAGCAGCGGGCGGGTTTTCGCCGCGGACTCGGACGTGACAGGGACGCCAGTGCGCAAGCGCTCCGTGGCGATGGTCTACCAGCAATTCATCAATTATCCGTCGCTCACGGTCTATGAGAATATTGCATCGCCGCTACGTGTGGCGCGTCTCGCTCAGGCGGAGGTTGATACGCGCGTTCGCGAGGCGGCGAGAGTCCTCGGCCTCGAGCCGCTGTTAGACCGATTGCCCGCGCAGCTTTCGGGTGGCCAACAGCAACGAACAGCGATCGCCCGTGCTATCGTGAAGGGCGCCGAGCTTGTACTTATGGACGAACCGCTCGCCAATCTCGATTACAAATTGCGCGAGGAATTACGCGAGGAATTGCCGCGCATTCTCAAGCAATCGGGAGCGGTCCTCGTTTACGCGACGACCGAACCGCTCGAGGCGCTTCTGCTCGGCGGCAATACGGCGACGCTCTCGAAAGGACGGGTGATCCAATTCGGTCCGACGGCGGATGTCTACCACCATCCCAATCACATTGAGTCCGCCCGCGTCTTCTCTGATCCGCCTTTGAACGAAATCGCGATCGTCAAGCGTGAAGGCGTCATTCAATTCGGCGACTTTCATCATGCGCCGTCGGTCGGCCTCCTCTCCGGAATCGCCGATGGAGCTTACACGCTCGCTTTCCGCGCGGATGCGATGAGCCTCACCGAGGCTTGGCCGAATTCTTTGAAGTTCGATGGTCGCATTTCAGTCGCCGAAATCAGCGGGTCTGAAAGTTTCGTTCACGTCGAATCGCCGCATGGCGTGTTGGTTTGTGTCGAGCCGGGCGTCAGCGCCCGACAGCCAGGGCAGCCGGTTACGCTTTATGTCGACGCCACCCGCGTTTTCGTCTTTGACCGCGCCGGCGCGCCTGTCGCCGCCAGCCAGTGAGGGACGGACATGGCCCGCATCACCCTCGACGGCGTCGCGCATAGCTACCAGACCGACTCGGCCGAGACGACTTACGCATTGCGACGTCTCGACCATGTCTGGCGACAAGGTCGCGCCTATGCGCTGCTCGGCCCATCGGGCTGCGGTAAGACCACGCTCCTCAATATAATTTCGGGCCTGATCACGCCGTCGAGCGGGCGTATCTTGTTCGACGACAAAGACGTCACCGCGCTGCCGACCGAGAAGCGGAACATCGCCCAGGTCTTCCAATTCCCCGTCATCTACGACACGATGACGGTCGCCCAGAATCTTGCCTTTCCATTGAAAAACCGGGGAGTGGAGCGCGGCGCCATCGAGCGTCGCGTCCGCGAAATCGCCGAGCTTCTAGATCTGACGAAGGATCTGGGGCGCCCGGCGCGCGGACTGACTGCCGACGCCAAGCAGAAGATATCGCTTGGCCGCGGCTTAGTGAGGCCGGACGTCGCCGCAGTGCTCTTCGACGAGCCTCTGACAGTGATCGATCCTTCCTTGAAGTGGGAGCTCCGTTCAAAGCTCAAGGCGGTGCATCGCGCCCTCGACGTCTTGATGATCTACGTCACCCACGACCAGATTGAAGCGCTGACCTTTGCGGACGAGGTCGTCGTGATGAAAGACGGCCGCGTCCTGCAGATCGCGACGCCGGGGCAACTCTTCGACGAGCCCGATCATACTTTCGTCGGCTATTTCATCGGCTCGCCCGGCATGAATCTCGTTGAGGCGGAAGTCGACGGCGCGACGGCGCGCGTCGCCGGCCAGACTATCCAACTCGCACGACGCTATCCCAAGCCGCCCGCAGGCAGCTCGGTACGGTTGGGTTTCCGACCCGACTACGCAAGATTGTCGTCAGAGGGCGTCCTGAAGGTGCAGGTTCAGAAAATCGACGATCTTGGCCGGCGACGACTCGCCCGCGTCAAGTTGGGGCCACACGAGATTTTCGCCACCGTCCCGAATGATGCACCGATAAACGACGGGATGGCCAATCTCGCGATCAAGCCCGAGCGGCTCTTTGTCTACGTAAACGACGAGCGCGTCGCCGGAGAGCCGTCATGACCGACAAACCGATCAACAATCGGGCCTGGCTTCTCGTCGCTCCCGTTCTGGCTTTCGTTCTGTTCTCCGCGCTGCTGCCGATGATGACCGTAGTGAACTACTCGGTCCAAGATACGATGGGCGCTAACAACTTCTTCTGGAACGGCGACGGTTGGTTCCGCGCGGTGCTCGACCCTTCGACCGAATCAGGCCAGCGATTCGCCGATGCGCTGTTTCGCAACCTGAGTTTTTCCTTCGTTGCGCTTCTGATCGAAGTGCCGCTCGGCGTCGCCATTGCTCTGTGTTTGCCGCGCCGAGGCTGGGTCGTGGGCCTCTGCTTGGTCATCATGGCGCTGCCCATGCTTATTCCGTGGAACGTTGTCGGTACGATCTGGCAGATTTTCGCTCGCGCCGATATCGGGCTCTTCGGGGCTACTCTGACCGGCCTTGGCCTCCACTACAACGACACTCAGGATCCCGTCTCCGCCTGGTGCACGATCGTCGTGATCGACGTCTGGCATTGGACGCCATTGGTCATTTTGTTGAGCTATGCCGGTCTGCGAGCCATTTCCGACGCGTATTATCAGGCCGCAAAAATTGACGGCGCGAGTCGCTGGGCCGTTTTCGTCAACATAGAATTGCCTAAGCTGCGCAAGGTGCTTGTTCTCGCGATACTGCTTCGCTTCATGCAAACCTTCATGATCTACACCGAGCCTTTCGTCGTCACCGGCGGCGGGCCGGGTAGCGCCACGACGTTCCTGTCCATCGATCTGGTCAAGATTGCACTCGGACAGGTCGATCTCGGCGCGGCCGCCGCGATGTCGCTTATTTACAACCTCATCACGATTACGCTTTGTTGGATTTTCTACACGATCATGACCCAACTCGATCGCCGGAGAGACGCCTGATGCGCCGCGGCGTCGTTCCAAAGATTCTACTGGCCATTTACCTTGTGGCGCTTTTGCTGCCGATCTATTGGCTCATCAATATGAGTCTTCGCACGAACGAAGACATCATGTCGGGCCTCACCTTTTGGCCGCGTCATCCTTCTTTCGAGAAGTATTCTGCGATTTTCAACGACCCGACCTGGGTGCACGCCTTTGCGGTATCTCTCGCCTATGTGGTGATCAATACCGTGATTTCTGTTACGGTAGCGTTGCCCGCCGCTTATGCTTTCAATCGTTATCGCTTCGTCGGCGACAAGCACCTTTTCTTTTGGCTTCTGACTAATCTGATGGCGCCGGCGTCTGTGTACGCAATGCCGTTCTTCAACCTCTATTACGCTCTTGGCCTCTTTGACTCGGTCTGGGCTGTCGCCCTGGCGCATTGTCTCTTCAATGTGCCGCTCGCGGTTTGGATTCTCGAAGGTTTCATCGGCGGCGTCCCCCGTGAGATCGACGAAACAGCGGCGATCGATGGTTATTCCTTCCCTCGCTTCTTCGTACGCATATTTCTGCCGCTCATCGCCAATGGCGTCGGCGTCACCGCCTTCTTCTGCTTCATGTTCTCTTGGGTCGAGCAATTGTTAGCGACGACATTGACGGCGACCGAAGCGTTGCCCTTTGCCGCCGTCATGACGCGCAGCTATTCGGCTTCCGGCATGGATTGGTCATTGCTAGCCGCCGCCGGCGTCCTGACCATGATTCCGGGCGCTATCGTCATCTGGTTCGTGCGCAATCACATCGCCAAGGGTTTCGCCTTGGGGCGAGTGTAAGGGAGACGCGCGATGTTTGAGGGAATCGCCGCCTTTTGGAGTGGATTGAGCGAAAAACTCGCCTGGATGGCCTGGACTTGGGTCACCGCGCTATTTTTTGGCTTTATTGCATCGGCTCTTATCGTACTGACCATTTTGGCGATTTACCGACCCGAGACGCCACGTAAAGGCGTGCTCGGCTTTCCCACGACGCGGGGCGATCGGTTCTTCGTCACGCTTATCGGCGCCGCCTACATTCATATCTTTTGGATGCGGTTTAGCGGGGGAGCCCTTTGGTACCCGCTTGGGCTCTCAGTGCTCTTTGGCGTCGCTATGTTTGTTTTTGCATAAACGGCTTTTTTATGGACCGCGCATAGTGCGCGGCGAACAGGGAAGGAAACGACATGGACTTGAAACGTCGTGACGTATTGAAGGGCGCGGCCGCCACGGCGGCGGCCGCAGTCAGCGCGCCGGCTTTGTTGACGCCGACGCCGAGCTACGCGCAGCAAGTCGACGCCGCAAAGAAGTGGATCGACTCCGAATTCCAGCCCTCGACGCTGAGCAAGGATCAGCAGATGGCGGAGATGGAATGGTTTGTGAAGGCGTCGCAGCCCTTCAAGGGCATGAAGGTCAGTACCGTCTCGGAAATCCTCAGCATTCACGAATATGAGTCGAAGACCTTGACCAAGGCCTTCGCCGAGATCACCGGCATTCAGGTCAATCACGAAATGATGGACGAGGGTCTGCTCGTCGACAAGATCGAAGTCGAAATCCAGTCCGGTAAGCCTATCTACGACTTCTGGATGAACGATTCGGACTTCATCGGAACGCATCCCCGCTACAACGATATCATCGGCGGCTCGCTTACCGACTTCATGGCCGGCGAGGGCAAGGAAATCACCAATCCGAATCTTGATCTCGAAGACTTCATCGGACTGTCGTTCGGTACATTCACCGACGGCAAACTGTATCAGCTTCCCGACCAGCAATTCGCGAATCTCTATTGGTTCCGGTACGACTGGTTCCAGCGGCCGGAGCTCAAGGAAGGGTTCAAGAAACAATTCGGTTATGAACTCGGCGTCCCGGTCAACTGGTCGGCCTATGAAGACATCGCGGAATTCTTCACCAACACGGTGAAGGAGATCGACGGCCAGCGCGTCTATGGCCACATGGACTACGGCAAGAAAGACCCCTCGCTCGGCTGGCGCTTCACCGACGCGTGGCTCTCGATGGCCGGCAATGGCGATCGCGGCTTGCCGAACGGCCGTCCCGTCGACGAATGGGGCATTCGCATGGAGGACGGCATTCCGCGCGGTTCTTCGGTCACGCGCGGTGGCGACGCCAACGGACCGGCGGCGGTCTATGCGCTGACAAAGTTCGTGGAGTGGTTGAAGAAATATGCGCCGCCGGAAGCCGCGGGTATGGACTTCCTGGAGGCCGGCGCCGTGCCAGGCCAGGGCCACATCGCCCAGCAGATCTTCTGGTACAGCGCCTTCACCCATGCGCTGTCGCAGCCGGACCTGCCGGTGATGAACAAGGACGGCACGCCGAAATGGCGCATGGCGCCGAGCCCGCACGGCTCTTACTGGAAAGAGGGCATGAAGCTCGGCTACCAGGACGTCGGCTGCTGGACCATGCTCAAATACGCGGCGCCGGAGCGCGTCAAGGCGGGGTGGCTCTATGCTCAGTTCTGCGTCTCGAAGACCGTCACGCTGAAGAAGTCCGTCACGTCGCTGCACCTGATCCGCGAGAGCGATATCTGGCATGATGCGATGACGCAACTGGCGCCGAAAGTGGGCGGTCTCGTCGAGTTCTATCGCAGCCCCGCGCGTAAGCTGTGGACGCCGACCGGCGTCAACGTTCCCGAATACGGTAAGCTCGCGCAGGTCTGGTGGCAGAATGTCTCCAAGGCGATCTCGGGCGAGACCACGCCGCAACAAGCCATGGATGGACTGGCGCGCGACCAGGACGCGATCATGGCGCGCGTCCAAAAGTCTGGCGTTCAAGGAAAACTGGGTCCGCAGCTCAATGAGGAAAAAGATGCGGAATATTGGTACGCCAAGGCGGAAAAGGACGGCAATCTCGCGCCGCAACGTAAACTCGCGAACGAAAAGCCGCAGGGCGTCACTGTCGACTATGACGAGCTTCTGAAGACTTGGAAGGCGCAGGCCCCGCATAAGGGCTAAAAAAAGGCCGACCTGAAACCTCTCCCAGAGCCGCGGAAGTCATTCCGCGGCTCTTTTTTTCGACTGGCTCTCGTACGATTGACGTCGTCGTGCAACGGGCGATCAATCCTTCCGAATGCGGAATCGCCATGCACAGCCTCGGTAACGGCGAAAAGGATGGTCTATTTGACTTGGGGACAGGGCGTTGCATACTAGCATGTGCGCAGCCTCGACCGCTTTCGGCGATTTCCCCACGAGATCGGGTTCGAGGTCAGCCTTCGACCAGGGCGGATAAGCTCGGCGGAGGCGCCGCAGTACTTTAAGGGAGGACTGCCGTGAGAGTAGGTATTTACAATCAGCTTATGGCCATGCAGGCCAGTCGCCGCCAACTGCTCAAAGGCGCTGCGGGCGCAACAGCCGCATTGGCGGCCAGTGGGCCTTTGGGCCTAGCGTCCTCGCCAGCCTACGCCGCCGATAGCGTCGTCTCCCAGATCATGAAAATCCCCGGCGCCGGCAATGGATCGCCGACCGACGCCGACTGGCAGAAAGTCGGGGAACTCTGCCTCGGGCCGACCAAGGAGTTCGTTAAGGAGGGCGAGTTCAAAGGCGTCAATTTCGCCTTCATGGGCCTGAATAACCAGAACCTGCACAACTTCCTTTTCCGCGGCTTTCTGAAGCCGTGGGAAGCTTATACCGGCGCCTCGATCAAATGGATCGATCTTGCGCAGGCCGACTATAACGCGCGCCTGCAGCAGACGATTGCGACCGGCACGGTCGACTACGACATTATCGAAATGGGCGCGCCTTTCGAAGGCGACATGGGCGTCAAGGATCTGCTGTCGGAAATGCCCGACTGGGTGAAGAAGCAGATCGATTTCGACGATTATGTCGACTATCTCAAGCCGCCAGTCGGCACCTGGGCCGGCAAGATCCATCGTGTCACTATCGACAGCGATTGCCACACGATGAACATTCGCACCGATGTCTTCTCGGATGCGGATCTCGCCAAGCAGTGGAAGGACTGGAAGGAGAAGGCTGGCCTGAACGATTGGGGCGCGCCTAAGACCTGGCAGCAAGTGCAGCAGGTCACCAAGTTCCTCAAGGGCAAGAAGGTGAAAGGGAAGGAAGTCTTCGGCTTCCTCGACCAGCCGAAACCTTGGGGCGGATTCCAATTCTATTTCACCGGCAGCCGCGCGACGGCCTATGCCAAATATCCCGGCGAAAAGAATTGGCTGTTTGACGAGAACATGAAACCGCTCGTCAACAACCCTGCTTGGGTGCGCGCGATCCAGGACATCGTCGACGCGCTTCCCTACGAGCCGGCCGACCAAATCAACGCTGATCCTGGCACGACAGCCTTCCAGCAGTTCCTGACCGGCACTGGCTCGTTGCTCGAATGGTGGGGCGATATCGGCACCACCGCCAGGGCGAGCGATACGGCGACGATCGGCGACGTGCTCGATTTCGACATCCTGCCGGGCTCGGATGACGTCTATAACTTCCGCAAGAGCGCGTGGGAGAAGCTTCCGAGCGGGCCGAACCAGGCGCCCAACATGGCGTACCTGGGCTGGGGCATTTATGTGATGAAGTCGGTTGATTCCGATCCCAAGCGCCAAAAGGCCGCCTGGAGCGCAGCAGCCCATCTCGGCGGCAAGGATCTCTCAATGTGGACGGCGGCCTATCCGTCAGGCTTCCAAC
>Ga0070735_10004325_pt1 | contig 12034 bp, 11 predicted proteins | sample Coa_R1_FD_66443 | JGI IMG/M metagenome (GOLD analysis project Ga0070735, IMG submission 66443) | Surface soil microbial communities from Centralia Pennsylvania, which are recovering from an underground coalmine fire - Coalmine... | ecosystem: Environmental > Terrestrial > Soil > Unclassified ... | reverse complement strand
CTCTTGCGAAAACACCCGGGGGGTATACCCCCTTTCGCCTCTTTCGCCCCTCCTCGCTCAACCGCTATCAATCAGGTAGGCTGTCCCGATGAAGAAGCTTCATGGCGAAATCCGGCTCTCGGCAACCGATTTGAGCAATCACCTCGCTTGCCGCCACCTCACCGAACTCGAACTCTCCGCCGCTCGCGGCGAGCGCGATGTCCCAAAATGGGAATCGCCCGACATGAAGGTCATTCAGGAGCTCGGCCTCCGCCACGAAACCAAATACCTCAAGCTCCTCGAAAGAGAAGTCGGCCAACTTCTGAATCTCAGCGGCATGGACGAAAAGCGCCTGCTCGACGAAACGCGCAAAGCGATGGAAGCCGGCATCGAAGCGATCGCCCAAGGCGCGCTCCTCCACGGCCGCTTCTTCGGCCGCCCCGACGTTCTCCGCAAAGTGAAGGGAAAACTCAGCCGCTTCGGCGACTGGTCCTACGAAGCTTACGACTGCAAGCTCTCCAAAGAAACAAAAGCAACGACGATCCTCCAGCTCTCTTTTTATTCCGAACTCCTCGGCGAAATTCAGCGCCCGCCCAACGCGACTACGACGCCGTCGCCCGCGACCGATTCAAAATCAAAATCGAAATCCAATAAATCCCAAAGCGCCTTCGACTTCGACGCCGCCCAAATCTCCCCCGCCGACTACCTCCCCGAATTCATGTGGGTCGTCCCGCCCGGCAAAGAATCTTCGCCCGAGCAATATCGCGTCGCCGAATATTCCGCCTACTATCGTCACGTCAAAGATCGCCTCGAAAAATCCACCAACAACGGCCACAGCGACACCTATCCTGAGCCATGCCAGCACTGCGACGTCTGCCGCTGGTTCCGCGAGTGCGATCGCCGCCGCCGCGACGACAAACATCTTTCACTCGTCGCCGGAATCCGCCGCCAGCAACGCGACCAACTGGAAATCTGGGAAGTCGGTGACATCGAGAAGCTCGCCGCCATGCAATACCCTCTTCCCCGCGAAAAAAAACCTCTCCACGGCTCGCGCGAGAGCTACGACCGAGTTCGCGAACAAGCCCGCATCCAGATCGAAAGCAAAGATCTCGAGATTCCGAAGCACGAACCAATTCTTCCCGTCGTAGAAAAAACCGGCTTCTGCAAACTCCCGAAACCTTCCGACGGCGACGTCTTCGTCGATCTCGAAGGCGATCCCTTCGTCGGCGACTCCGGCCTGCAATACCTCTTCGGCGTAGCAATGAAAGATGCCGCCGGAAAACTACGATACGAAAAGCTCTGGGCCAACACTCCGGCCGAAGAAAAATCCGCCTTCGAGTGGTTCGTCGATCTCGTCACCGCCCGCCGCAAAGAATTCCCCGACATGCACGTCTACCACTTCGGCGGCTACGAACCCGGCGCCTTCAAGCACCTCATGGGTTTCTACGCCACCCGCGAAGAAGAAATCGACAGCATGCTCCGCGCCGGCCTCTTCATCGATCTTCACTCCATCTTCAAACAAGCCCTCCGTGCCGGCGTCGAAGAATACTCGCTGAAAACACTCGAACACTTCTGCGGTTTCAAACGTTCCATCCACAAAGACGAATCGCGCGCCGCCATGCGTTACATCACACACAGCCTCGAACTTGGCTGGTCCGACGCCATCCCCGAAAAATTCATCACCGCGATGGAAACCTACAACCGCGACGACTGTTTCGCCACAAGCGCCCTTCGCGACTGGCTCGAGTCCCAACGCGCTGCGCAAATCGCCGCCGGCCACAAAATCGACCGGCCGCCCCTCGGCGACGGCGCCCCCACCGAAGAACTCAACGCCCGCCAACAACGCGTGCAGGATCTCGTAAAAAAACTCGCCGCCGACATTCCGGTCGATCCGGCCGAACGCGACGAAAAACAATCCGCAACCTGGCTCCTCGCACAACTTCTCGACTTCCACCGCCGCGAAAGCAAAGCCACTTATTGGGAAGGCTTCCGCCTCGCCGACCTGGACGACGACGATCTACTCGATGATCGCGCCGGCATCTCCGGACTAAAATTTAAAGAACGCCTGAAAGTGGAGCGAACGATCCCCACCGATCGTTATTCATTCGAGAAGCAAGAGACAGAAGCCCGCACCGACAAAAAGTTGTACTACGGGAAAGAACGCACGCAGTTGGGTTGCGTAGTCGATGTCGATCTGGCGGCGTTAACGATCGACGTCAAGAAAATGAAGAAAACCGCGGATGTTCACCCGGCTTCCGCCTATGTTTGGGACGCTCCGATCAATTCAGACAAGATTGCCGACTCCATGCTTCGACTTGGTGACTGGGTTGCCACTTCCGCAATCGACGCGCCGGGCCAGCTTCGCGCCGTTCGCGATCTTCTCTTGCGTAAGCCGCCCCGTTTGCTCCACGGCGAAACGCTCGCCGCTCTTCCAAACGAAGGACCGAAAGAACGAGCATGCCGCATCGTAAGCGCGCTCGACCGCTCCGTCTTCGCGATTCAAGGCCCGCCGGGAGCGGGAAAAACCTTCACCGGAGCGCGCATGATCTGCCAGCTCGTCAAGCAAGGCAAAAAAGTTGGCGTCACCGCACTCAGCCACAAAGTGATTCGTAAATTACTGGAAGAGGTGTTGGAAGCGGCCGAAGAAGACAAGATTCCAAGCGTGCGCTGTTTGCAAAAATGCAGCGAAGACGACGGCCTCCCACCGATCCCTGAGATCCCTACAGTTGACGACAACAAGGAAGCACTCGCCGCGCTGGAACACGGCACTGCCAACGTTATCGGCGCTACCTCATGGATGTGGCCGCGTGAAGAATTCTTCGAGTCCCTCGATGCGTTATTCATCGACGAGGCAGGACAAATGGCTCTGGCCGACGTGATTGCCGCGGGCCAGGCCGCGCACAATCTCATCCTCATCGGCGATCCGCAACAACTCGAGCGGCCGCTCAAAGGCAGTCACCCGGTCGGCGCTGAAAAATCCGCGCTCGAACATCTGATCGGCGAACACAAAACGATTCCCGCCGACAAAGGCATGCTCCTGCCAGAAACGTGGCGGCTGCATCCCAACATTTGCGAATTTACTTCCGAGATGTTCTACGAAGCTCGCCTTCGTCCTCATGCCACTCTGGACCAGCGCGTAATCGCCGGACACCCATGGATGAGCGGCGCGGGCCTATGGTTCGTTCCTATCGTTCACACGGGCTGCCGCAACTCCTCACAGCAAGAGGTCGAGATCATAAAAGAAATCATTTCAAGCCTCACGGTACCCGGCGTCGAATGGTTCCGCACCACAACCACGAAAAAACCGATGACGCTCGACGATATTCTCGTCGTCGCTCCGTACAACGCGCAAGTGTCCGATCTGCTCACCGCGCTGCCGAAAGGCGCAAAGGTCGGCACGGTCGATAAATTTCAAGGACAGGAAGCGCCGGTGGTGATTTATTCGCTGACGACTTCGACGCCGGAAGACGCGCCGCGAGGAATGGAATTTCTCTACAGCCTGAATCGATTCAATGTCGCGACATCGCGCGCGCAAACCTCCGTCATCGTCGTCGGTAATCCGCTCCTCTTCGAGCCCGAATGCAAGAGCCCGCGCCAGATGCAGCTAGCCAACGCATTCTGCGCCTACCTCGAACGCGCCAAGGTCAAACCCGCGTCTGAGATCTAGACTGTCGGAATATCGGCCTTAAGAAAGGCAGCAAAACAATCGCGAGCACACTCGCGGCACAAATCACACTCCGAAAATATTCGTATCCAGAAACTCGTTGCGGAATTTTCCGGTCGGATCGAGCGATTTCGCCAGTTCGATGAAGTCGCCCATCTTGCCGTAGCTCTTGCGCAACTGTTGCGGCGTCATCGTGAACAGCTTGCCCCAATGTGGCCGCGCGCGGAACGGAATGATTTCCTTTTCGATCTGCGGCAACAAGGCCTTCACCTCGGGCCACTCCGGCTTCCACGTAAAATGAATCGTCACGCAGTCCTGGTGGCGGCACGGGCTCATCCACAAATCGTCGCTCGCGATGCTGCGAATTTCCGTGATCAGCAAATGCGGCGTGATCTGCTCATGCAATTTTTCGACGGCCATGATCGCATCGACCGCGTTGTGCCGCGGAACAAAATACTCCGACTGCAATTCCTTGCCGGCGCTCGGAGTAAAGCCCATCTTGAAATGCGGCAAGCGGTCGTACCATGGCCCTGGCACGCCCATCTGCTCCGTACAATTTTCGGCAGAGAGCGCCGCGATCGGATGCATATTTTTCTTCGCCAGAGTCGCGCCGAAAAACTGTGGCTCGGCTTTGAAGTTTTCTTTCGCGGTGACGCGGCTCTTCAGCCACACTTCGCTGAACTTTTGCCCCGACCAGTCGGTGAACAAGCTGACGCTATATGCCGCACCCATGATCTGCTCGAAATGATCTTTCAGCGCCGACATCGGCAGATTTTCATACAGCACCTGCCGCACCTGATACGTCGGTTGAATGTTGAGCGTGACTTTCGTCACTACGCCGAGCGCGCCGAGATGAACCACAGCACCGAGAAATTTCTCGCCGTCGTACTTCCGCGATAGTTTCAAAATATCGCCGGACGCAGTGACCATTTCGAGCGCAGCGACCGCTGAAGAAAGATTGCCGTTGTTGTCGCCGGAGCCATGCGTCGCCGTCGCGCACGAACCCGCAACCGAAATGTGCGGCAGCGACGCAAGATTGTGCAGCGCCCAGCCTTTGGAATCGAGATACGGCGCAAGCTGCCCATAACTCATTCCCGGCTCGACCGTGACGGTACGCTCGTTCTCATCGATCGATACCGCGTGATCGAGCGGCTTCATTTCCAGGAGCGCATGCGTACTGTTCGCGATTTGGTTAAAGCAATGCCGCGTCCCGAGCGCTTTAAACTTTTCGTGCGACTTGACGTACTGCTGCACCTGCTCCAGCGATTTCGCCGGCGTCACGTCTTCTGTGCTGAACTCGAAATTGCCCGACCAGTTCTTCAGTTTTTCACCCGCGGCCCAGCTCATGAGCGGGGACAAAATCGGAGTCGCTGCAACCGCCGACGAAAGCTTCAAGAATGTGCGTTTGTTCATTGTCTTGAAAGGGGGCGTGAATGGCTCCGCGCGAAAACAATCTTAATTCCCTTCGTAAATTTCGCGAACGGTGCGATTGTACACCGTGTCGGGACGAGATTCGCGCTCGAAGGGTTGGTCGCTGACACAAAGGAAAGCGCCGGCAAGATGCCGGCGCTTCCAAGCCATTACAGAAGAATGCCGCAAAAGATGAAAAGCTACTTCACGCCCTTGGCGGGATCCCACCAGCCCTTTGCGCGGCGGATGTAGAGGATCTGCCCCGTGTGATATGCGTTGTGCGCCGCGACGTGCGCGATGCGTGATGCGTTTTTCTCGAGCGTCGCTTCGTCGGCGGTCTCCACGAATTTCTCCAGATCTGTCATTACCTGATCCAGCTGCGAGACTGTCGCGTCCCATGTTTTCGCATCGAAACTATCGAAGGTCTTCTCGTTGTCCGAGACATTTTCGGGCTTCTCGCCTTTCACTCTGGCCAGCGATTCCTTGTTCCAGAAAACAAGATGATAGGCCAGCTGGCCGATCGAGTGGTTGCCAGTGATGTCCTTCCACGACGCTTGCTCGGCGGTCAAGCCCGCAACGGCAAGACTCGCAGGCACAAACCAATCCTGTTTCTTATGATTCGTCTGAAGTTGTTCGAGAAGGATGCTGCGGAGCGTCACGGGTTTCTTCTCCTTTTCCTGCGAGCGCGCGGGCACGCAGAACATTGCCAGGACAGCGATGAGCACAATCGTACGTTTCATTTTTCACCCCGTTTAGATGCACTGCTTTGGACGGAGTATACGGCAGGTAGGTGAGCTACTTCGATTCTTCTGTTCTACTTCCGTGCGGAGGCTTCGGCTTCTCGTTTCTCTTCCAGCTTCATCATTTCAACAAGCAACTGACGCGCGCTCGACGGCTGAACTTCAGCTTTTCGGCTGGTTGAGCGCTTGTCCCGAAAACCAGTCCAAGCGAGGACCGCGATCACAATCAGCAGTCCGGAGAATGGGAGCGCAATCAAAGGGTTCATTTGACTCAATCCTTACCCATGCGAGTGCCCAACGCCAATGATACACCCCCGGCTGCCAGGATTGCTGAAGCGATGATGAAGTCGATAGCATGGGGACTAGCGCCTTTCAGAAGAGCTTCTAGCGGACCAAAAACGACAAGAAGTATTCCAATTTCTCTCAACGACTCTGCATTGATGTCCCGCACCGACTGCGCCATAAGGCGACTATTATCGATCGAAGTTTGATAACTATACAAGTATAATTACTATTAATTCATCACATTAACGACTACTGGGGTCCGGTGAGGTAGGTCTTGCGGTGGCGGACTTGGTAGTTTCCGTCTACTTTGACTTCGATTTTGCGGTACGAATTTGCGGGGCCGCGCGGCTCGGGATAGTAGCCGAGACGATACTGCGTGCGCAGCTCGCGATTGATGCGATCGAAAATCCCGTCGAGCTCCTGAATCTGGTCGGGATAAAACATCGCACCGCCCATCGTGTCGGTGATGGTGTCGAGCGCGTGCTCGCCGGCGGTGTTGCGGCCGCTTTCGTTTTTCACGGGGCGCACAACGATCGTATAAAGCAGCGCGCCACATTTCACGGCAGCCTTACGCGCGGCATCGAAATCGGTGTAACTCGTCGTCTCACCCGCGTCGGTCACCATGATCATGACGCGGCGTCGATCCTCGGCGCGGCGTTCGAGCTGGCGCGAACCCAGCAAAATCGCGTCATAAAGCGATGTGCCCGAACCCGTCGGCATCTTATGAACCGCCGATTCGAGCGTGCCCACGTTATCGCTAAATCCCGCGAGTTGCACAACGTCTTCGCCAACGCTGTAGACAGCGAGGCGATCGCCAGGCCGTAGAACCTGCCGAATAAAACGCGCGGCCGCTTCCTGCTCGAATAGAATTTCTTTGTGCGCGCTGAGGCTCGCGTCGATCATCAGCTCAAGATCGAGCGGCTGCTGCGTTTCAGACTCGAATACTTCAAGCTTCTGCTCGACATCTTCTTCGAAAACATGGAACTTCTCGCGCGGGATATCGATCGCTGGGCGATTGTGCTCGTCGAGCACGCTGGCGAGAACACTCACGAGCTGCACGTTGACCTTGATGCGTCCGCGCTGCTGCTGCTGATCCGCGGGGGGATCGTCCGCCGGAATCGGCTGCACGATCGGTGGTGGATTCGTCGAAGCCGTTGAGCTGTCCGTGTTTTTCGCCGAACCACTCGATCCGGTCGAAACCGAGTCCTTCGATGAACTAGCGCCGTTGCTGTTCGAGTCGCCCTTGTTCTTCCGCGCCCACGGTGGCCGATCGGTCTGCTGCGGGGGCGGAGTTGGCGTCGGTTGGGATGAGTCCTGCGAACGCGCGCCACGCGCACCAAACGCCGCAACCGCGCACGCCAAGCCAAAGGTCACGGCAAAAACGCGGCATTGGCGACGAGATGTTGTGGGCATTGGGATATTAGGATGCAGGTTTCGCGGTTCGCGTCGTGGTAGGGGCGGCCGCACCAGCATCCGAAGACTCGACCGGCGCTGGCGGCAGCTCGCCGTCGGCCCAAACCGCACCATCGGCGAAATACTCCTTCTTCCAGATCGGCACAGTCCGCTTGAGCGTATCAATCGCGAAGCGGCACGCTTCGAACGCGGCCGCCCGGTGCGCCGCACTCACAGCGATGAAGACGCTCGTTTCGCCGATCTCAAGCCGTCCGAGCCGATGCGCGATCGCAACGCGATCGATCGCAAACCGGCCGCGAATCTCGGCCGCAATTTCGCCCAACTTCGCAACCGCCATCACTTCGTAGGCTTCGTAGTAGAGGTACAGCGTCCGTCTTCCGTGCGAATTGTCACGCACGCAGCCATCAAAGGTAACGATGGCGCCATCCGAATCGGCTCGAACGTGCCGCACCAACGCGGCACCATCGATCGGTTCGCGCCCGAGCTGGATAAGATCGTTCGTTTGGGTGGGAGGCATGGCGTAGTTTCAGCGGGCGAGCTCAGCCGCCGCTCACCGGCGGCAGGAATGCCACTTCGTCTCCGGCCTGAACCGGCGTCGTCCAGGCGGCAAACTCTCGATTGCGCGACACGGCCATTGCCTTGCGGTGCGCCCTCAACTCCGGATAGCGCGCCACGCACAGAGCGAAAACATCCTCGATGCTGGAGTCGCTCGCAATTTCCACCGATTCCTGACCGTGACCAATCACGTCCTTCAATCGTCCAAAATAGAGCACATTCAGCCGCATCGCATTGGTGTCTTTGGCGGGCATTGGCACATGGGAATTGTAGCCCCGGGGCGGGATTGCGGCCAGCGGCGCGGTTTCGGCAAGTTCGACGGGTTCGAGCATAGTGATGCCTGTGGGTGGAACCCACGGCACGCCAGTTAGTTGCAGCGTGCCATCGGCTCGGTGATTGCTTCGGGGAACCAGATCACCCCGGTTGACGTACTAGAGATTTGAGGCATCGGAGTTGGCAGGGCCGTTCGCAAGCGAGATTGAAGTGTGTCTTCAGGAGAGCGCATGAAAGTACTGATTACGGGTGCCACGGGATTGGTCGGCACGGCGCTGATCAAGTCGCTGGTAGCCGACGGCCATTCGGTTTGCCGCCTGGTACGCCGCGAAAGCGCCGCGCCCAAAAAAGGCACGCGCAAGAAAGATCCCAACTCGCCGTCGAACAATCCTCAGATCGTAGATGTCCCCTGGGACCCGGAAGCTTCCGACGGCCTGTCGCTAGCAGACTCGCAGGGCACCATCGCCGGCGCCGAAGCGGTGGTGAACCTCGCTGGCGCGAGTGTCGCCGACGGCAAATGGACGCAGCAGCGCAAAATGGTACTGCGAGCCAGCCGCGTAAAAACCACCATGGCCTTGGTCAACGCCCTCGCCAAACTGAAAGCCCGTCCAAAAGTTCTGGTCTCCGCGTCCGCCGTCGGATTTTACGGCAACCGCGGCGACGAAACGCTGACCGAAGAGAGCACGCACGGCCAAGGCTTCTTGCCGAAGGTGTCGCTCGATTGGGAAGCCGAAGCCCGCAAGGCCGAAGCACTCGGCATGCGCGTCGTCCTGACGCGATTCGGAATCATCCTCGCCAAGCAAGGCGGCGCCTTGCCCCAGATGATGAAGCCCTTCAAATTTTTTGTCGGTGGAAAACTAGGCTCGGGACGCCAATGGATGTCGTGGGTCACCCTCGACGACGTGATCGGAGCCATTCGCTGGGCGCTCGAAAATGACAGCGTCAGCGGCGTTGTAAACGTCGTCTCGCCAAAGCCGGTGAGAAACAAAGAGTTCACTGAAGAACTAGCGCGCGCAATGCACCGCCCCGGAATCTTCACCGCCCCTGCATTCGCATTGCGCACCGCGATGGGCCAAGAAATGGCCGACGAAATGTTGCTGGTCAGTGAGCGCGTCGTCCCGAACAGACTCAAGCAGCTCGGCTTCGCCTTTCAGCATGAAAACCTCGGCGATGCGCTAGCCAGCATCCTGTAGACAAAACTTGATCGGCACAAAAAACCGCACCCTCTAAAATATGAGGGTGCGGCACCCGCTTCCGCGGTTTCATTTCACGAGTACCTGTTACTTTGGCGCGGTCAGCGTCAATTCGACCTTGAGAATCTTTCCGTTCAGCGGATCCGCCGCCGCAGTCGTTTCTACGGTTTGGCCATCGCGCGCGATCAGATACGCATCTGTCCGGTACCCTCCGATCACGGGTTGATTGAACGTGGGATTTCCACCCGATCCCCCCTGCGAGTTGTCTCCGGCGAGATGAATGGTTTCCTGAACCCAGGAGCGCTCCAAAGAAAGTTTGAGCCCATAGCTGCCATCTTCCCGGCGCTCAGCACGACAATCAAGATTCGTTCCGATGTCGATATATTGAAAATTGCCTTCCTTCCCTACAAGAACGGGTATCCGGCTCCCGACACGCAGCTTGGCAACTTCCGCATCGCGATGAGAACCAGAAGTAAAAACCATGGTGTAAGGAAGGCTTTTGACTTTCTTGTCGCCCTCAAACTCGGTGACTACGATTTGAACCTTAAGGGGCGTGTATGAATTCGTGTAATCGTCCGATTTCGGTTTTTCCTGAGCGCGAGCCGGTAAAGCGCCGCAGAACGACAGAGCGATTGCTGCAAAAATCAAAGTGCGTCCGATTCTTAGCATTCCTTTTTTCCTCCGAGATTTGTCTATGCCATCTATCTGCGTGTTTCTTCCCAAATCGGTTCAATAACGATGCCAGCTGTGCTCATATCGGGAATTTCTATGCTTCGAACGGGTTCCTCGGGACTTCGTCGAAGTAGCCTGACAAGCCCCGCGACAAGTTCGGGCCGCCTTTCGGAGGCTGCGATGAACTGCGCCAGCGCCACGCGCTCGTCGTCTGGCATAAGCAACTCGGGTTCTGCGCGCTTCTGTGCGTCCAAGACTCGCGCGATATGCGATCGCGTGTGCCCCGGCGCCCCAGCCTGAATCTTTACAGGCCCACTCGTGGATGGTTGCGGCGGCGCCTTGGCTATTCGCAGATCATCGACTCGCTGGCTTTTTACCGAGTCTGGACCAACCTGTTTGGCTTCATCGATCCGCGGTTGGCGTCGAGGAAGCATGATTAAGACTGTTGCTGCCACGACAAGTGTCGCGAGCGCCCCCGCGAAAAGTTGGGCGAAACGTGGCGTACGCTTGGGTTGCGGTTGCTGGGCCAAGTGGGCTTCGACCCGCCGGAGCATCGCAGCCGGCACCGGCGCATTCATTTGCCGGGACACATTGGTGTCGATCGCAGCAACGAGCGATCGCTGTTGCCTCAGCTCCGCGGCGCAGTTCGCGCATTCCTCAACGTGAACACGCACGCGTGGCGCGAGTTCGCCACCCGTCACCACCGCCTCAATCAACGCGTCTTTGTATTTTTCACATAGCATTGCAACTTCTCCGCTAACTGCCTCTTCGCTGCAAACAACCTCGACTTCACCGTCCCGATCGGTAGCCCCAGCATCTGCGCCACGTCGTCCAGCGGATGCTCCTCCATCGCCGCCAGCAAAAGCACAAGCCGCAACTTCGGCGACAACTCATCGACCGCGCGATTGAGATGCGCTTGGAATTCGCTCGACGCGGCGAGATCTTCGGTCGTATCCGACGGCCGCTGCCGCGCCCATTCCGTTTCTCGCGATTCCCGCCGGCCAGCCGAACGCGCCCGATCAAGCGCCAATCGAAATGTGATCCGCACCAGCCAAGCCCGAAACCGCGTCCGATCCCTCAGTCGCTCGAACCGCCGGTAAGCGCGCAGCAAAGCCTCCTGCGCAACGTCCTCGGCATCGGCCGCATTCCGCAACACTCCTCGCGCCACGCGAAACGCCAGCGGACCGCACTCGGAAAGCCTCTCCTCGAACTCGACGCGCAGCGCGGCAGCCGCCGCAGCTTTCGCCTCGGCGTCGCCGGACCAGCCCGCTCGGGCTGCACTGGTTGGCTGGGTCAGAGCCAGCTCCCGCATCAGTTAGTGGCCGAGCCGCCTGCGCTCGCCTCCCTGTACAGCTACCAGACGCCACCATCACAGAAATGGTTCGCTCGCTAGGAACAAATAGTGGCAGCCGTCGTGCTTCGATTGAAATGGGCATATTACAGGCATGAAAATGACAGTGGAAATTCCGGATGGGATCTCTCGCCGGGCAAAAAAAAACGGCCGAAGAAGGGATTTCTCTGCGTCAGTTCGTTACCGAGGCGATAGAGGCTCGGCTTCAAAATGAGCCTGAACGCGACCCCAAACCGTGGATGAGACACTTCGGCACATTGAAAAGGCCTTCGAAAGAAACCCGCCGCGTCAAAATGCGACCTGAGTGAGCACGTCGTAGGAAAGAACGAACTGCGTGACGAGTCCAGTTCGACTAATTTTCAGAAGGTGAGAGCCAGGCGCCGCCAAAAACCAGCCCCGGGCCAAGCGACGCCAGAAAAATCGGCTTGCGCGCAGCCTGGGGACAACCGCGAAACATTTGCAGCGCGCTGTGCAGCGCAGCGCCGCAAGTCGAAGAGCC
>Ga0070735_10004324_pt1 | contig 12034 bp, 8 predicted proteins | sample Coa_R1_FD_66443 | JGI IMG/M metagenome (GOLD analysis project Ga0070735, IMG submission 66443) | Surface soil microbial communities from Centralia Pennsylvania, which are recovering from an underground coalmine fire - Coalmine... | ecosystem: Environmental > Terrestrial > Soil > Unclassified ... | reverse complement strand
TGTGACGCTGGTGGCGGTCACCAAAAACGTGGAATCGGAGCGGATTCTGAAGGCCGTCGAAGCCGGCATTTCAGACTGCGGCGAGAACTACGTCCAGGAGGCCCTCGCGAAACAGAGCGCCCTGTCCGGAAGGCTGCCCACAATCCGATGGCACTTCATCGGCCATCTCCAGCGGAACAAGGCCCGATCCGTTGTCGGTAGCTTTGCAATTATTCAGAGTGTGGACAGCCTGCCGCTAGCCAGCGAGCTAGGCGAACGCGCCCTACAATCCGGCCTTGAGGCCCGCATACTGCTGCAGGTGAAGCTGGATACCAGCCAGACCAAGTTTGGCTTCCAGATCCGCGACACACTGCACACGCTCGAAAGCGCGCGGAGTATTCCCGGCATACAGGTCCTCGGATTGATGGGCATGGCCCCATTCACGGAAAACCCCGAGACCGTCCGTCGCTGTTTTCGTGATCTGCGGGCGTTGTACGATACACTCCCGCCGGATTGCCGCCAGATCCTATCCATGGGCATGACCGCAGACTTCGAGGTCGCCATCGAAGAGGGCGCCACGATGGTCCGCATCGGGACAGCGATCTTTGGACCGCGCTCCCGTGTTTGAACTGCCCGCCGATTCCCGTAGACACACGGGCCGCCATCCCCGCGGCTTCTTGATCAAACCGAAATTCGCACTGGAGGATGTTACATGATAGAGCCTCAACCCGCCCCGGACGGATTCGAGCGCAAGAGCTTCTGGACAAAGGTGAAAGATACCCTGCTCGGCGCAGAGGAGCATGACGAGGAGGAGGTGGATGCCGCGTCCCCATCCGCCACCGCCGTGGTGAACACCGGCGTGCGAAAGCAGACCTCGCTGCGGCTGCAGAGCGCCCGGCTCCTCAGCGTCAATGTGCGCACCAACGCCCAGGTTTTCGAGGATGCGAAGGTCGCTGCGGACGGCTTCAAGAACGGCGAGCAGCAGATTGTAAACCTGGAGCGCGCCACGCCTCAGATGGCCGAGCGCATCATCGACTTTCTGAACGGCGTCTGCTATGCCCTCGATGGAACGGTCGAGCGCGTGGGCGAGAAAGTCTATCTGTTCGCGCCGGCCAACGTGGCCGTCGAGGTGGATGAGGGCGCAACGGCCTCCTCCAATCCCGCACCCGCGCCGACTCGTCGCGCCTTCGGGGACAAGCGGGAGCTGTAGCCTCGACCGCCCCGGCTGCCGCCCGTAACACATGCAATGCTCCACGCCTCTTCCGGGCGCGGAGCATTTCTTTACTTGTCGCGAGCGCGGCACGACGCCGACTGCGAGGCGTGTATGCTGTCCGGCGGCAAGCGCGAAGCGGTCGCACTCGCAACACCGTGGGCGCGCCGAACCAACCGCCTCCGCGGCGACATAGCGCCCGAATTGCCTGGAATATCGCGAGACGTAACATGATCGACGACAAGACAATCTGCGTGATCGGCGCTGGCGCAATGGGCGGCGCGCTCTGCCGCGGCCTCGTGAGCGCGGGGGCCGCAGCGGCCGAATCGATCTACGTGAGCGACGCACACGCCGCGCACGTGGAGGCGCTGCGCGCGACCCTCGGCATCAAAGTAGCTGCGACCAACATAGAGGCCGCGCGGCGAGCCGACATTCTCGTCCTGGCCGTCAAGCCGTACAACGTCGATCTCGTGCTGCGCGAGATTGCCGGCGAGCTCGCGCGCGAAGGCGGCGCCAGCCTGCCGCTGCTCGTGAGCATCGCAGCCGGCTATCCGCTCGCTAAGCTGGAGGCGCACTGCGCGGGACCGGTGCCGGTCATTCGCGCGATGCCCAACACGCCGGCGCAGGTCGGCAAGGGAGCGTGCGCCTTCTGCCGCGGCGCGCACGCCGGGGATGCCCACGCGGCGCAGGCGATGGCGATCTTCAATTCGGTCGGAACGGCTGTCGAGGTTCCGGAATCCATGATGGACGCCGTGACGGCGCTCTCCGGTTCCGGGCCGGCCTACATCTACCTAATGATCGAGGCGCTGATAGACGGCGGCGTCAAGGCAGGATTGCCGCGCGATACCGCACATCAGCTGGCGGCCCAGACCGTGCTCGGCGCCGCGCAGATGGTCATCGAGACCGGCATGCACCCGGCGCAGCTTCGGGACATGGTCACCACGCCCGCCGGCACCACAATCGAGGCGATCGCCGCGCTGGAGCACTCCGGCCTTCGCGCGGCGCTGATCGACGCCGTCGGCCGCGCCGCGGCGCGGTCGCGCGAGCTGGGAGCGCAGTAGGCTACTCCCACGCGATCAGGGAGAGCTCCTGCGGAAGCACCGCGTCCGCGTGCGTCGGGCGGACGCGCGTGGCGAAGCCCTGCAGGCCGCTGCGGTCGCACGGCAGCTCGCCCTCATACCGGTGCAAGTCTCCCTCTTTCGCGATCCACTTGAGCGGCTTGGCGGTGGCGTTCGTCACCTGCCGGTTACTGTCCAGCACGCCGTGCATCAGCTCGACGGTAACGTCGTCAGGTGTGATGGCGCCCAGGCGCACGTAGGCCGTCACGGCCAGACTATCGCCGATCGAGAGCGGAGCCGCGACGACGCCGTCCGGGTTCGCTGCCGCCTCCGGATCGTCGGTAGTCACGCGCTCGACGCGCACGTCGTGCCAGCCGTCGCCCATTCGCCGCTTCCATGTCACCAGATCCTGCGCCAGCGCGAGATCGTCCTTACTGAGCCGGTGGTAGCGCGCGGCATTCGGGAAATAGAACGACTCCGCATACTGGGCCACCATGCGATGCGTGTTGTAGAGCGGGCACAGCTTCTTCATCGAGCTTTTGATTCGCCGGACCCACGCGCGCGGAAGATCCTCGGTGTTCCGATCGTAGAACAGCGGCACGACCTCCTTCTCAAGAAGCTCGTACAGCGCAAGCGCCTCCATACGGTCCTGATAGTCCGGATCCGCGTACTCCTCCCCCTTGCCGATGGACCAGCCTGCGCGCGGATCGTACCCTTCCGCCCACCAGCCGTCCGGGATCGACAGATTGAGGCCGCCGTTCGGCAGCACCTTCATGCCGCTCGTCCCGCTGGCCTCCATCAGCATGCGGGGCGTATTGAGCCACACGTCGACGCCCTGAACGAGCTGTCGCGCCAGCCCGATGTCGTAGTCCTCCAGGAAGACCATGCGGTTGCGCACGTCCTCGCGCCGCGCGAACTGCTGGATTTGCCGGATCAACTCCTTGCCGCCGTCGTCGCGCGGGTGCGCCTTGCCGGCGAGAAGGATTTGGACCGGCCGCGCCGTGTCCGTGAGAAGCTTGACGAGCCGCGCGGGGTCGCTCAGGATCAGCGTCGCCCGCTTGTAGGTCGCGAAGCGCCGGGCGAAGCCGATCGTCAGCGCGTTCGGGTTCAGGACCTCGCGCGTCTGCCGTATCTCGTATTCGCTCATATTACGCTGCTCGTACTGCGTCTTGAGCCGGCCGCGGGCGAAATTGACAAGCTGCTCGCGTCGGCGCTCGCGAACCCGCCAGAGCTCGTCGTCGGGGATTTCGTCCACGCGCTCCCAGGCGGTTGGGTCCGGCGCGTTCTGCGTCCAGCGTCCCTCCAGGTAGCGATCCAACAGGCCTGCCATCTCCGGGCTGATGAACGACCGAATGTGAATGCCGTTGGTGACTCCCGAGATCGGTACCTCCTCCTCCGGGAAACCGGGGTACATGGTCTGCACCATGCGGCGCGTAACGCTGGCGTGAAGCTGGCTGACGGCGTTGACGTGGTGCGCGTGGCGGAGCGCGAGGACCGCCATGTTGAACTGCTCGCCCTTGTCGAAGCTGCGCACGCGTCCCAGGCCGAGAAAGTCCTCGAAGGAGAGGCCAAGTTCGTCCAGCATCGGGTCGAAGTATTTGTGAAGCAGGTCCGAGGAGAAGACGTCGAACCCGGCCGGGACCGGGGTGTGCGTCGTGAAGAGATTTCCGGCCGCGCTGGCCTCCTGCGCGACCCAGAAGTCGACCCCGTGCTCCTTGCGCAGGAGACGGACGCGCTCCAGCGCAAGAAAGGCCGCGTGACCCTCGTTCATGTGGCAGACCGTTGGAGTGATTCCCACCGCCTGCAGTGCGCGCAGGCCCCCGATGCCGAGGATCAGCTCCTGGCAGAGCCGCTTCTCGGTATCGCCGCCGTACAGCGCGTCGGTGATGTTCTGGTCCGCCGCGCTGTTTACGGGGATGTTCGTGTCGAGCAGATAGAGCGGGACGCGGCCCACCTCGGCGCGCCACACCTGCGCGTGGACCGTCCTGCCGGGAAATTCGACCGAGATGCGGACCGGCTCGCCATTGCTCCCCAGCTCCGGAAGCACAGGCAGGTTGTAGAAGTCGTTCTTGGGATACCGCTCCTGCTGCCATCCGTCTGCGTTCAGCCGCTGGCGAAAATAGCCCTGCTGGTACAGCAGCCCGACGCCGACGAGCGGGACGCCGAGGTCGCTTGCCGACTTCAGATGGTCGCCTGCGAGCACGCCGAGGCCGCCGGAGTAGATCGGCAGACACTCCGTAAGCCCGAACTCCATCGAGAAGTAGGCGACGCGCAGGCCGGGGTCGCAGGCGGCGGCGTGATTGCGCAGGTACCAGGTGTTCGTCGAGCTGAGATAGCTGTTCAGGCTGCTCGCCGCGCGCTCCATGTGCGCCAGGAACGACTCGTCCTGCGCCGCCTCCTGAAGCCTCTGCTGCGAGATACTCCCGAGCATTCGCACGGGGTTTCGCGTGGTCTTTTCCCAAAGATCGCGGTCGAGCCTCTGAAACAGCTCGGCCGCCTCGAAGTCCCACGCCCATCGAATATTGTAAGCGAGTTTTCTTAGTGGCTTAAGGGATTCCGGTAGCGCCGGAACGACGTGAAACGTGTGCACAGTTGGCATACAGGTTACTTCCTCCCTGGGTACGTTCTGCAAAGCAGGGAGGCTTACCTTCCCGCGCACGCGGAATTTCCCGCCCGCCAAACGGCGCCCCTTGGCCGATCCGCGTGGCTTCGCGTGCCAGCCGCAACCGCGGGAACGCGGGCCGGCCGCAAGCCGTCTGCCGTTTGGCGCCAAGCTCAGTCCGCCGTGCCGGGCCGGCTCGCGACCAACACGCATATTGAGGATAGCGAAGAGGAGGCGACCATGCAGAACAAACGGAGCCGAGCGACGGGCCGTCCAGAGGCTCTCGCAGAGGCGGTAGAGCCGCGAGACCGCCCTTCCGGCGGCCACGAGGACCTGGCGAGCCACGATTTTCCCGCCGACCCGCAGCAAATCCGGCGCGAGCACGGCCGTGTCGCGATCGACACGGGCGCGCCCCCGCCGGAGAAGATTCAGCCGAGCGGACAGCCCGGCACGCGCAAAGGCGACCGTCAGCCAGTCGGCGATGTCGGAGCCATCATGGACGAGTACTCCTCAACGCCGACCGACATCGTCGATCGCTAGGCGACCAACCCTAAGAGCAGCCGTAGACCGAGCCGCAGTTCAGGCACTTGAAGCAGGCGCCGTTGCGGACCATCAGGCTGCCGCACTCGCTGCAGATAGGCGCGTCCGCCTGGTTCTGGAACGTCGAGTCGGGCGCGGCCTCCGCCATCGCCGCGCCGGCCCCGGTCCGGGTCAGCGTGGGCAGTTGGGCCGCGCTCTTGCCGTTGACATGCGGGTAGGTCGTGGAGTCGTCCACACCGTTTCCGAGCGACGGACCGCCCGCTTCCGGTGCCTCCGCGAGGAACTTCGACCCGAGCCAGCGGAAGATGTAGTCCATGATCGACTTGGCGAAGCGAACGTCCGGGTTGTTGGTCACGCCGCTCGGTTCAAACCGGGTGTGAGAGAACTTGTCCACCAGGGTCTGGAGCGGGACGCCATACTGCAGGGCCAGCGAGATCGCCGTCGCGAAAGAGTCCATCAGCCCTGAGATTGTCGAGCCCTCCTTGCTCATGGTCAGGAAGATTTCGCCCGGCGTGCCGTCGTCGTACATCCCCACCGTGATATAGCCCTCGTGGCCCGCGATGCTGAACTTGTGGGTAATGCTGTGCCGCTCGTCCGGCAGCTTCCGGCGCATCGGCCGCCGCACCTCCCGCACGGCCACCGGCTCCGGCGCCGGCTCGGCGGCCGCCTTTGCAGGTGCGTCGGCCCGCTTGGTCATGAGCGGCTGCGTCCGCTTGGATCCGTCGCGGTAGATCGCGATCGCCTTCAGTCCGAGCCGCCATCCCTCCATGTAGGTGCCGACAATCTCCTCCGGCGTCGCCTCGGGCGGCATATTTACCGTCTTGGAGATCGCGCCTGAGATGAACGGCTGCGCCGCGGCCATCATCTTCACGTGGCCCATGTAGTGGATCGACCGCGTGCCGTTGCCCGGGCGGAAGGCGCAGTCGAAGATCGGCAGATGCTCGTCCTTCAGCCCCGGCGCGCCCTCGATGGTATCGTGATCCTCGATGTACTGCAGTATCGCCTGCGCCTGCTCCACATCGTAACCCAGCCGGTTCAGCGCCTCCGGGACCGTATTGTTGACAATCTTCATCACGCCGCCGCCGACAAGGTTCTTATACTTGACGATAGCGATGTCCGGCTCGATGCCGGTCGTGTCGCAATCCATCAGGAAGCCGATCGTGCCCGTCGGCGCCAGGACGGTCGCCTGCGCGTTCCGGTACCCGTGCTTCTCGCCGGATTCTATCGCGCGGTCCCACGACGAGCGCGCGGCATCGAGCAGCGAAGAGTCGACCAGGCCGGAGTCGATCTTTTCAATCGCGTGCCGGTGCATCCGCATCACGTCCAGGAACGGCTCGCGGTTCTTCGCGTAGCCGGGGAAGGCCCAGCCATGGTCCCGCGCGATCACGCTGGACTGGTAGTAGGCCTCGCCCGTCATGATCGCGGTGATCGCGCCGGCAAATGCGCGGCCCTCGTCGCTGTCGTACGGCAGGCCGTTTGCCATCAGCAGCGCGCCGAGGTTGGCATAACCGAGACCGAGCGGCCGGTAGTCGTGCGAGTTCTCGCCGATGCGCGGCGTCGGGTAGCTCGCGTTATCGACGATGATCTCCTGCGCCGTGATCAAGATGCGGCAGGCGTGCTGAAAGCCCTCGATGTCGATCGTGCCATCAGGATTGCGGAACTTCATCAGGTTTATCGACGCAAGGTTGCAGGCGCTGTCGTTGAGGAACATATACTCGCTGCAAGGATTGCTCGCATGGATGCGGTCCGTGTTCTTGCAGGTGTGCCACCTGTTGATCTCGGTATCGTACTGCATGCCCGGATCGCCGCACACCCACGCCCCCTTCCCGATCATTCCCATCAGGTCCCGCGCCCGGTACGTAGGACCTGGCGTGCCGTCGAGCACCTGCCGCGTCGTCCAGTCGCCGTCGCGCGTAACCGCCTCCATGAACTCGTCCGTCACGCGCACCGAATGGTTGGCGTTCTGGAAGTTGACGCTGTCGTATGCACCGCCCGGCACGTTGAACGAGCCGTTGTATCCCGCGTCGATAAGCGCCCAGGCCTTCTCCTCCTCCTTTTCCTTGCAGGAGATGAAGTCCGCGATGTCCGGGTGATCGATGTTGAGGATCACCATCTTGGCGGCGCGCCGGGTCTTGCCGCCGCTCTTGATCGCGCCGGCGAACTGGTCGAAGCCGCGCATGAACGAGATCGGCCCCGAAGCCGTGCCGCCGCCCGCGAGCGGCTCGCGGCTGCCGCGAATCGGAGAGAGGTTGGTGCCGGTGCCGCTGCCATACTTGAACAGCATGCCCTCCGTGCGCGCGAGCGAAAGGATCGAATCCATATCGTCCCGGACGCTGTTGATGAAGCAGGCGCTGCACTGCGGTCGAGGCTGATCCACCAGGCCGACGTTGAACCAGACCGGCGAGTTGAAGGCGGCCTTCTGGTGCAGCAGGACGTGCGTCAGCTCATCCTGGAATGCCTGCGCGTCCTCCTCCGTGGCGAAGTAGTCCATCGCGCGGCCCCAATCCGCCATCGTATCGGCCACGCGGGAGATGAGCTGGCGGACGCTGTGCTCGCGCTCCGGCGTGCCGAGATGCCCGCGGAAATACTTGGAGACCACTACGTTGGTGGCGAGCTGCGTCCAGGACGTCGGGATTTCGGCGCCGCGCTGCTCGAAGACCTTCTCTCCCCGCTCGTTCGTGATGACGGCGTCGCGCAGCTCCCACGCGACGGTCGAGTAGACATCCTCTCCTGCCCGCGTGAACCGCCGCTGGATAGTGAGACCCGGAGCGCCCGCGCCCCGCGCGCTGGGCGGGGGCGCGCTCGCGGGCACCTGCACCCGGCCGTTGGACTTGCCGTTCGCCGGCCTGGCGACGGCAACCGCGCTGGACACGTTGTAAGGCGGCGTCGTCGCGTCATCCGAATGAATGACCGAATCGATGTTCGTCTGTAGCTGGTCGTCTTTCACTGCATCGTCTCCTGAGCGACTTCTTGTGCTTTTGCTGGTTAATTCGTTTGACGGCGGACGATCGTGGCCCGGGGTCGTAATGCGCGGATCGCACTTGAACCGAATCTGAAATTGGATCGAATCTGAGAAGGCATTTGTGGCGTCGCGGCCACAAAGGTCCGGCAGACTTGGCCGGAGTTATGGGCGCGCGTCAGGCCTTTCTCGGACTGCCGCGCCGCCTGAGCACGTTGACGATCTCCCGAAACTGCGTCGCGTCCTCGAACTGCCGATAGACCGAGGCGAACCGGACGTAGGCGACGTGATCCAGCTCCTTGAGCCGCTCCATCACCAGCTCGCCCACGTCCCGCGACGAGACCTCTTTCTCCAGGCGGTTGAAGAGCATCCGCTCGATGTCCGCCGCCGTCTGGTCCAGGGTCTCCACGCTGATCTCGCGCCCCTTGCAGGCGATCTGCATACCGTGAACGATCTTCCGCCGGTCGAACAGCTCCCGCCGGTTGTTACTCTTGATCACGAAGAGCTGCATCTCCTCGATCTCTTCCATCGTCGTGAAGCGCCGGCCGCAGGCCTCGCACTCCCGACGCCTCTTTATCGACGCGCCCTCGTTCAGCGTACGCGTCTCGAGCACCCTATCCCGGTTTTGGGATCCGCAAAATGGACACTTCATAAATTCACAAAGTCCGGCACGTCGATCGCCGCATGCGGCCGCAATTCACGCCGCGGATGCGAAAACTGCAGCAGTGTACCCTATATTTAGGGCGAATCGCGTTCGCACGGGGCGCTACGCCCTATATACGCAGTCCGCAGCGGTTCGTGCCCCAGATTTAGGCGGTCACCTAGAATATCACCCTATCGCTAGCCTGTCAAGGGCTTTTCGCCGTCCGGGAAGGGTTTTTTTCGTCTCCGCCGAACCTCTGTGTTGCAATGTCTAAAGGTCACCATGAATCCGTGCCGGCGCCCGGCGACGCCGCTCCCGCCGTTCCGCTCTACGAAGAGCGCGCCTACCACTCCGCCTCGCTTCACCGCGAACAGAGCTACGCCTGCATGCTTCCGGACGGCGCAATCGCCTCCGGCCGGCGGTACCCCCTGCTGGTGCTATTGCATGGCCATAGCGGCGGCTTCCGGGACTGGGCCGCTTGTACGCGAATCCGGAAGTACCTCGCCGGCCGGAATTTGATCGTCGTCTGCCCGGACGGCGGCAACGGATGGTACACCAACGGCGTGGCCGGCGGCGAGCGGCGCGAAGACGACATCATGGAGGACCTGCTCCCGGCCGTGGAGCGGGAGCTGCCGGTGCTCCCCGCGCCTGCTCGCGCCGTTGCCGGCCTCTCCATGGGTGGCTTCGGCGCGGTGAAACTGGCGCTTAAGCACCCCGGCGCATTCCGGATCGCGGCGAGCCATAGCGGCGCCTTCGCAGTGACGGAGCGGCCTGAGCGCAGCGCGATATTTGGAGACCCGGAGCTGCACGCCGCCTTTCGCCGGCGCGAGGGCATTCCATGGCTCGCGGAGCAGGCGCTGTGCGGTCCTGCGACGCTGCGGCCGGCGCTCGTCTTCGACTGCGGACAAAGCGATCCGCTGCTGGACGACAATCGCCGTCTCTCGGACCATCTCAACTTCATCGGCTACGGCCACACCTATCGGGAGATGCCCGGCTACCATACCTGGCCCTACTGGGATCGTGCGTTCCGAACCGCCCTCCCGGAGATAGCACGGGCGGTAGGCGGCTGACCGAAGGCAAGCATTCGGTGTTCGATGAGAGACGCCCGCAAACACCCAACACCCAACACCAAACTCCACGGAGGTACTGGATTGCGCGAGTTCGACCTGGTTGTAATCGGCGGCGGGTCCGCGGGGCTGAAGGCGGCGCGCACCGCGGCGCGCGCCGGCCGCAGCGTGGCTCTCGCCGAGGAGCGGGAGCTGGGCGGCGAGTGCTTCTGGGCCGGCTGCGTGCCGACGAAGGCCATGGTCCGTGCCGCGCAGGTGTGGCATCTTGTTCGCGACGCCGCCAGATTCGGCATGGAGGTGAAGATCGAGAGCGCGGACTTCGCCGCGGCGATGCGCTACAAGGACCGGGCTGTGCGCGAGGTCGCCGGGGACGGCCCCGAGGATGGCGGACTCGCCTCGCTCGGCGCTTCCTACTATCCGACGCATGCGCGCTTCGAGTCGGGCCACGAGATCCGCGTGGGGAACGAGGTAGTGCGCGGCCGGCAAATCCTGATCGCGACCGGCACCACACCGGGAGTCCCACCCATTCCCGGGCTCCGCGAGGCAGGCTACATCACGAACCGGGAGGCGGTTCACCTGGAGGCCCTGCCCCGCCGCATCGTCGTACTGGGCGGTGGCCCGATCGGCCTCGAATTCGGCCAGGTGTTCCGTCGCTTCGGTGCGGAGGTCACGGTGATCGAGCGCTCCGATCGCATTCTGCCCCGTGAGGACGAGGCAGTCAGCGCGCTCGCCGCCACCTACCTCCGCTCGGAGGGCATCCAGATTCTCACAGGCGCCGAGGCCAAGCGAGTATCGCATGACTCCGCCGGCAAGAAAGTGCATCTGCGAGGGACCGGCGCCGCGGACCAGATCGCATGCGACGAAATCCTGGTGGCGACCGGGCGGAACGCCGCGACAGGAGGATTGGACATCGAGGCGGCGCGCGTGGAGCATAACGCTGGGAAGGTCCCGGTGGACCGGTTTCTCCGCACGAATGTGCCGCACATCTGGGCGGCCGGCGATATTTGCGGCGGCTACATGTTCACACACGTCGCTAGCTACGAAGGCAAGCTCGTGGCCTGTAACATGTTCGCGGAGCGGCCGGAGCCCTTTGACGATCGTGTCGTTCCGCGCTGTACGTTCATCGATCCCGAGGTGGCGTCGATCGGCCTGAGCGAACGGGAGGCGCGCGAGGAGCGCGCCGACATCGACGCGCATACATTCCGCATAGAGCACCTGGACCGCGCAGTGCTGCACGGCGATCCGCGCGGTCTCGTCAAATTGGTGACTGACGCAAGAGACGGGCAGATTCTCGGCGCGCACATCATTGGCCCGGACGCCTCCAGCATGATCGCGGAGGTCGCCGTCTGCATGCGGAGGCACCTGCCTATCGCGGCGATCGCGGACACGATGCACGCCTACCCTAGCTTCCCGGAAGCCGTCGAAGCCGCCGCGCTCTCCGCGCCGAACTATCGCGGCCAGGTGGAGGGCGCCCTTGGGAATTGACCTCTCTGGTAGCTTAAATACCATGGGACAGGATTTACAGGATTGGATTCCGTCGTGGCCGGCGAGAACCGGCCTCTCCCGTCCGATCGATTCGCCCGCGGGCCTGGCTGCCGCCGGCGCCCAAGCCGCACGGCTCCGCGCAGGCCTCGCCGCCGTGCCATTTTCGGCCGCCGCGCGCTCGCCGCGCGTGTCGATGCGGAGGCTGGCCGCGCCGGAGCAGATCGCCTCCACGTGGGCTGCCCGCGCCGCCATGATAGGTCTCACCCTCCTTTGCGCGCTGAATCGGTCTCCCGCGGAGGCACAGGCGGCCGGTCCGCCGCAGCCGCTTCATACGTATCTGTTCCCTTCGGACGTGACGTCCATAGCATTCCGTCCCGGCTCCAGCGATCTCGCGGTCGGGCTGTCCTCCGTAAAGGACGGTGGCCGGGCGCAGATCCTGCGATCCTGGCACGAGAGTTCGCAGCGGGACGCGACGTTCGCGACGATGCCCT
>Ga0070735_10004323_pt1 | contig 12034 bp, 9 predicted proteins | sample Coa_R1_FD_66443 | JGI IMG/M metagenome (GOLD analysis project Ga0070735, IMG submission 66443) | Surface soil microbial communities from Centralia Pennsylvania, which are recovering from an underground coalmine fire - Coalmine... | ecosystem: Environmental > Terrestrial > Soil > Unclassified ... | reverse complement strand
GGTCCTCGGTATAGGGATACAGGTCGAAGCCGAGTCGCTCGCCGGCTGAGCCATATCCGCAGCGGCGGAGCTCGAGCGCGAGCTCTAGGGTCTCCATGAACCTGGTCGTGCCGACCATGTTGTCGTCGTCGGTCGTGCCCCAGCCATCGTTGGCGTGCAGGTGGCCGAGCAGCCCGTCGGAGGCGAGCAGCGCCGCGTACTCGGGCAGGTGCTCGCCGTTCATGATCAGGTGCTGCCAGTCCATGTTGATCTGGACGTTGCCGATCCCCTGGGCCTTCAGCTTGTGGACGACGTAGAGGCACATGCCGATGTTGCGCATGAGGATCTTCATCGCCGGCTCGGAGTTCTTGTGCTCGAGGAACAGCTTGATCCCGTGCCTGGCGCAGATCTCAGCCGCCTCGCCCATCCCCTCGATCATCCACTGCCAGGAGTCGACGTACGGGGCCTGGAAGGGATAGTTGTAGCCCTCGATCCCCGGCCAGATGATGAGGTGCGCGCCCAGCGAGCCGGCGAACTCGGCCGCCTCGCGCGTGATCCGCCTGGCCTCCTCGCGCACCGCCGCATCCGGGTTGACGAGGCCCCCCTTGCCGAAGCGCGGATCGACGTGCAGCCCGGTGGCGATGCAGTAGACGTCGTGGCCGTCGAGCGCGGAGCGAACCTCGTCGAGGTTGTCCGGAGAGAGCTCGCCGGGATAGTGGAACTCGTAGCCGTCGATCAGCTCGCCCAGCCCCTGTACCGCGCGGTGCACCTTCTCGGCCACTGGCTCGGGGTCGTAGCCGTGGATAGGCTGGTAGCCCCCCGGAACAAACCGGGTGATCATCGGCCCGAAGGCCCAGATGCCGAGGCTCGTCTTCATCTCTCCTCCTTGCCAGTCAATGAGGGGCCGATCCTACCTCGTTAGCGCTAACATGCATGTCCGGCGGGGCGTGTCGGATTCTTCGCGGAGGTGAGATGGAGGGTCAACGAAGGCGCCGTGCGGCCATCATGGCCGATGTCGGCCAGCTAGCCGGCGTCTCGCACCAGACCGTCTCGCGCGTCATCAACGGCAGCCCGAACGTCCGCCCCGAGACACGCGAGCGCGTGATCGCGGCGATGCGCGAGCTCGACTACCGGCCGAACTCGCTCGCCCGCGCCCTGGTCACCGGCCGCTCGAAGATGCTCGGCGTGATCAGCTTCGACACGACTCTCTACGGGCCGGCCTCGACGCTGCTGGGGATCGAGCGTGCCGCGCACGACGCAAACAACTTCATCATCGTGGCCAGCCTGGAAGCGATGACCGAGGCGTCGGTCACCCACGCGATCGAGCGCCTGCGGCTGCACGGGGTCGACGGCATCGTCGTCATCGCGCCTTTCGACGGGGCCGCGAACGCGCTGCTGGACGTGTCGTCCGAGGTGCCGGTGGTCGCAGTCGAGGCGGGCCCGCAGGATGGCGTGCCCGTCGTCTGCGTGGACCAGTTCGAGGCCGCCCGCCTGGCCACCGGCCATCTGCTCGAGCTCGGTCACGAGACCGTCTGGCATCTCGCGGGGCCGCATGACTTCCTGGAGGCGCGCGAGCGGGTCGCCGGTTGGCGCGCGACGCTAAAGGAGGCCGGGGCGGCCGTCCACGAGCCGCTGATGGGCGACTGGAGCGCACGCTCGGGCTACGAGCTGGGCCAGCGGCTGGCCCGCGAGCCGGCGCTGACGGCGCTGTTCGTGGCCAACGATCAGATGTCGCTGGGCGTGCTGCGGGCGCTGCACGAGGCCGGGCGGCGGGTGCCCGACGAGGTCAGCGTGGTCGGCTTCGACGACATCCCGGAGTCGCCGTATTTCATGCCACCGCTGACCACGATCCGCCAGGACTTCGACGAGATGGGCAGCCGCGGCGTGCGCCTGCTGCTCGAGATGGTCGAGTCCGGCGAGGTGCTCCCTGGGGCCTCGCCGGTGGCCCCCGAGCTGATCGTGCGAGCCAGCACCGCCCCGCCGGCACGCTGATGTGCCGTCCGTTAGGGCCGCATAAACATGCATTGACACGGCGCGTGTTATCGCTAACATCGCGCCCGATCCGAGCACGCGCTCACCCCGCGACGGAGAGGAGCAGCACCCGATCGGGGCGGAGCGAGCGCGGTGAGGTATTCGTAGGAACTGCTGGCGCGCACGTGGAATTGCACGCATGAACCCGAGCGGCATCCCATGAGAGCGTTCACAATCGGTCAAATGCGGTAGCCGGCCATTGGGGTCGAAACCAGAGGAGGAGAGAGGCGAATGGCGGACGAGGGCTTCACCAGCGACGCGATCGAGCGTCTGGAATGGGATGAGCGAAAGCTCCCCGACAGCCGGTTCAAGACCCTGCGGCAGATGACCCGCCGCACGGCGCTGACCGGCGGCGCGGCGGCGATCGCGGCGACCGTGCTCGAGGCATGCGGCAAGAGCGGCACCACGAGCTCGTCAGCCTCGACCGGAAGCGGAGGCGCTGCGAACGTCTTCGGCAACGGCCAGAAGTATCACTTCGTGATGGTCAACCACGTGACGACGAACTCGTTCTTCACGGCGACGATCTACGGATGCCAGGATGCGTGCGCGCTGACCGGCAGCTCGTTCCAGTGGACGGGCTCCACCAACTCGATCGTCAACCAGATGGTCTCGGCGTTCAACAGCGCCATCGCGGCCAAGGCGAGCGGGATCGGGTGCTGTCTGATCGACAACACGGCGTTCAACTCGCCGGTCGACTCCGCCCTGAGCGCCGGCATCCCGGTGATCGCGTATAACGCCGACGTCGCGGCGGGCACCCCGAACCACCGGATGGCCTACGTCGGCCAGAACAACCTCACGGCGGGCGCCGCCGTCGGCAAGCAGATCCTCTCCACCGGAGTGAAGTCGGGCGACCTCGTCGCCGGGATCATCGCCACGCCGGGCACCGGCAACATCCAGCCGCGGATCGACGGCGCCAAGCCCGTCCTCACCGCCGCCGGCGTCAACTTCGTCGAGGTCGGGACCTCGGCGACCGAGGGCTCGCCCGAGTACAACAAGATCGCCTCGTGGTACGCCGGCCACAAAGACGTGAAGTTCATGTTCACGGTCGACAGCGGCGACAGCAACGCGCTCGCGCAGTTCATCCACGCCCAGGGCCTGCAGGGCAAGGTCGGCGGCGCGGGGTGGGATGTCGGGCTGCCGGTCGTGCAGGGCATCCAGGCCGGCAACTTGACGTTCACGATCGACCAGCAGGCCTACCTGCAGGGGTTCGACACGATCATGCAGCTGTTCCTGTACAACGCTTCGGGCGGGCTGATGAAGCCGACCAACACCGACACGGGACTGGGCATCGTCGTGAAGGGGAACGTCTCGCCGTATCTGGCCACGAACAGGTTCGAGGGAACCGCCTCGGCGAAGAAGTCCCTGACGCCGCCGTCCTCGATCCCGACGTAGGCTTCAAGGCGTGCCACCCGACGCTGCTACGTCTGCCGCTGTCCCGGAGGCGAGTCCGCCGGGACAGCAGCAGGACCCCCTGTCGCCTCGGAATCCGAACCTGTCGACGGGACGTCGCATCCTGGGTCTCTTCCTCTACCAGCGGGAGCTGACTCCGGTCGTCATCACGATTGGAGTCTTCCTGTACTTCACGATCAGAGCCGGGTCGAACTTCACCGACTCGCTCAGCCTCAGCTCGGCCGCCGGCTATGCGGGACCGATCGGCGCGATCGCGATCGGAGAGGTGCTGCTGCTCGTGCTCGCCGAGATCGACCTGTCCGTCGGCCAGGTGTTCCTGTTCTGCCCGTGGATGATGTACTGGATGCACAACGACGGGCTGCCGCTCGCCGTCGCGATCCTGATCGCGCTGCTCGTCGTCTGCATGGTGGGTGCCGTCAACGGGCTCATCACCGTGCGGCTGAACGTGCCGTCGTTCGTCACCACGCTGGCCACGAACTTCATCCTCTACGGCCTCGTGCTCGTCGAATCGAACGACCAGCAGGGGAGCCCGATCCCGCTGAGCGGGCAGACGGGCTTCATCAGTCAGCTGATGGGCTCCTGGAAGTGGGCCGAGATCCTCTGGGTGCTCGCGATCACGATCTTCCTCTCCGTGATGCTCACCCGAACCCGCTTCGGCACTCGGATCATCGCCACCGGCGGGAACCTCGTCGGCGCGGCGGAGGCAGGCGTGCCGATCCGGCGCGTCAAGGTCTGGGCCTTCGTGCTCTGCTCCTTCTTCGCCGGTCTCGTGGGGATCGTCGACTCGGTCAAGTACGGGACGCTGGACCCGGGCAACTTCGGCGTCGACTACATCCTCTACGCCGTCGGCGCCTGCGTGATCGGGGGAACCGCGCTCACCGGCGGGCGCGGCACGATCGTGGGGGCGTTCATCGGCGCGATCCTGATCGGCGTTCTCGAGGACGGGCTGACGCTGATCGGGGTGAGCACCAATGACTTCTTCATCTACGTCGGCGTGGTGATCATCTTCGCCATGGCCCTGAACGTCCAGTTCGACCGCCTGATCGCACGCTCGAGGGTCAGATGAGCGCCGCCGCGGAGCCGCTCCCACCCGAACCCCCCGTCCCCGCCGGCACGCCGGTGCTCGAGGTGCGCAGCGTGACGAAGAGCTTCGGCGCGATCGGGGTGCTGCGCGGCATCGACCTCGTCCTGGGCCAGGGTGAGGTGCTCGGGCTCGTCGGCGACAACGGAGCCGGAAAGAGCACGCTCGTCAAGATCCTGAGCGGCTTCCATCAGCAGGACGGGGGAGACATCGTGCTCGGGGGAGAGCGGGTCAGCTTCCACTCGGTCGCGGCCGCTCGATCCCACGGAATCGAGACCGTCTACCAGGATCTCGCGCTGATCCCCCAGCTGTCCGTCTACCAGAACCTGTTCCTGGGCCACGAGGTGACGAGGCTCGGACCGCTCCGCTTCCTCGACAAGGGCGCGATGCGCAAGCTCGCGCGGCAGTACCTCGACGACATCCACGTGTACGTGCCCAGCATCGAGGCCGAGGCCGAGCAGCTCTCCGGCGGCCAGCGGCAGGCGATCGCCGTCGCCCGAGCCGTGCGCGCGTCGCCGAAGATCCTGCTGCTCGACGAGCCGCTCTCGGCCATGGGCGCGCGCGAGTCGCGTCTGATCATCAACCTCGTGAAGGATCTCGCCTCCAGCGGCCGCGTCTCGATCATCGTGATCGACCACAACTACGCTCACCTCTTCGAGCTCTGCGACCGCATCAATGTCATGCAGGGCGGCCGCATCACGATCGACCAGCGGGTGCATGAGACCTCGATGGAGGAGCTCACCGAGCTGATGGTCTCGAGCTATCGCCGCCAACTGGAAGAGGTGCAGAACGCCGGGGCCTGAGCCCGGCCCGCGCCGGGGTCGCAGCGCCTACGCGATCGGCGTCGACTTCGGGACGGAGTCCGGCAGGGCGCTGCTGCTCGACCTGGACTCGGGCGATGAGCTCGCCGTCGAGGTCGTCCCGTATCCGAGCGCGGTGATCGATCGGACCCTGCCCTCGACCGGCGAGCAGCTGCCGCCCGACTGGGCGCTGCAGGATCCCCGCGACTGGGTGACGGTGATGGAGACCGGCATCCCGGCGCTGCTGTCGCGGTCGGGGGCCCGCGCTGACGAGGTGGTCGGGATCGGCGTCGACTTCACCTCGTGCACGGTGCTGCCGGTGGCCGCCGACGGGGCGCCGCTGTGCACGCTCGAGCGGTGGCGCAACCGCAGGCACGCGTGGCCGAAGCTCTGGAAGCACCATTCGGCGCAGCCGGTCGCCGACCGGCTGAACGAGGTCGCGCTCGAGCGGGGAGAGGATTTCCTCGCGCGGTACGGCGGGCGGATCTCCTCGGAGTGGTACTTCCCCAAGCTGATCGAGCTCTGGCTCGAGGACCGCGAGGTCTACGACGCCGCGGGCGCCTTTCTCGAGGCCACCGACTGGATCATCTGGCATCTGACCGGCCGCGAGTGCCGCCAGCTGTGCACGGCCGGCTATAAGGCGCTCTACCTGCCCGAGCATGGCGGGCTGCCGCCGGCCGACTACTTCGCCGCCGCCTACCCGGGCTTCGAGCGGCCGGCCGAGAAGCTCGGGCAGCGGTTCGTGCCGCTCGGCACCTCGGCCGGACGGCTGCGCCCGGAGGTGGCCTCGCGCCTGGGCCTGGGAGACGGCGTGTCGGTCGCGGTCGGGAACGTCGACTCGTTCGTGTCCGTGCCCGGGGCCGGCGTGCGCGAGCCGGGGGTGTTCGTGACCGTGGTCGGAACCTCGATCTGCGACATGGTCGTACACGGCGAGGAGCGCCCGATCCCCGGCATCACGGGCGTGGTGCGCGATGGGATCCTGCCCGGGCTCTACGGCTACGAGGCCGGCCAGGTCGCGGTCGGCGACATGCTCGCCTGGTTCGCGCGCGAGGTTGCACGCGATCGCACGCTCGGTGAGCTCGAGCGCGCCGCGTCGTCGCTGGCACCCGGCCAGACCGGCCTCGTCGCGCTCGACTGGTGGAACGGCAACCGCTCGATCCTCGCCGACGCCGATCTCAGCGGGGCGATCTTCGGGCTCGGGCTGCACAGCACCTCCACCGAGGTCTACCGCGCGCTGCTCGAATCGATCGCCTTCGGCAACCGCCGCATCGTCGAGAACTTCACCGAGCACGGGCTGGCGATCACGGAGATCCTGGCCTGCGGTGGCATCGCCGTGCGCAGCCCGCTGCTGATGCAGACCTTCGCCGACGTCAGCGGCCTGCGGGTGCGCGTCCCCGACTCGGATGAGATCCCCGCGCGCGGGGCCGCCCTGTTCGGGGGTGTCGCGGCCGGCTACTTCGAGGACATCTACGCGGCGATCGAGGCCACGCGGCCGGCCGACCGCCGCGTGTACGAGCCGGAGCCACACGCCGAGGCGGTCTACGAGCAGGTGTACGGCATCTACCGGGAGCTCTACGGCCTGCTCGGATCCGAGCGCGCCGAGCTCTTGCGGACGCTGAAGCAGATCAGGAACGAGAGGAGACGGGCATGACCGGCGGGCGTGAGAAACCGAAGATCGGGCTGCTGGGGATCATGCAGGAGCTCTACGACGACATGCTCCCGGGCATCACCGAGCGCCAGGCCGCCTACGCGGCCGAGCTGGCGCGGACGCTCGAGCCGGTGGCCGACGTCACCTTCCTGCGCCCCGCCCGCAACCGCGAGGACGTCGAGGCGCTGATGCGCGAGCTGCAGGCGCGCGACGTGGACGGGATCGCGATCGTGATGCTCACCTTCGGCCCGGCGATGCGCACCGTGCGAGCGCTGATCGACTGCCGGGTGCCGCTGCTGTTGGCCAACGTCCAGCCCGAGCGCAGCGTGACCGCGGAATGGGACATGGCCGACCTCACCTACAACCAGGGGATCCACGGCGCCCAGGACCAGGCCAACGCGCTCGTGCGCACCGGGGCGGCGTTCTCGGTGCTCACCGGCGACTGGCGCTCGGAGCGCTTCCGGGCGGCGTTCGAGGACTGGGCGCGGGCCGCCCAGACCGTGAGCGGGCTTCGGCGCACGCGGATCGCGCTGCTCGGCTACCCGATGAACGGGATGGGTGACGTTCTCTACGACGCCCCGGCGATGATGCGCCGGTTCGGGCCGATGGTCGTGAGCGAGGACCTGGGCGGCCTGTACCGGCGGATCGAGGCGGCGAGCGAGCCCGACGTCGCGGCCGTGCTGGCACGGCACCGCGAGCTGTTCGAAGTCGACGGTGGGCTGCCGTCGGAGCGCCACGCCTACGCCGCGCGGATGGAGCTGGCGATCCGGGCGATGCTGGAGGAGGGCGGCTACGCCGGGTTCTCGTTCCACTTCGACTCGATCGGCGGTGATGGGCGCTTTCGCCAGCTGCCGCTGCTGGCGGCCTCGGACCTGATGGCCGACGGCTACGGGTTCGCCGCCGAGGGGGACACGAACACCGCCACGCTGATGTGCGCCGCCCAGACGCTGGTCGGCGACGCGCACTTCAGCGAGATGTACGCGATGGACTGGGAGCTCGACTCGCTGCTGATCAGCCACATGGGGGAGGGCAACTGGAGAATCGCCCGCCGCGACCGCCCGATCCGCCTGATCGACCGCGAGCTCGGGATCGGGCGGCTGGACAACCCGCCCACCCCCGTGTTCTCCGCCGAGCCCGGCCCGGCCACGACGGCGGCGCTGGTCCCGCTCGAGGGGGAGCGCTATCGCCTGGTGATCGGCCGCGGCGAGGTCCTGGACACGCCCGAGCTGCCTAAGGTCGAGATGCACTACTTCCATTTCCGCCCCCGGGTGGGCATGGAGGCGTTCATGGACGAATGGCTGGAGCTCGGGGCTCCCCACCACTTCGTCATGAACCTCGGCGAGCACGCCGTGCGCTGGCGGCGGCTGGCCGAGCAACTCGGATTGGACTGCATGGAGCTGTGATGTCGTCGCTGCGTCACGAGGTTCTGGCGGCCAACCTGGCACTGAAGTCGCACGGGCTGGTCACGCTGACGTGGGGGAACGTGAGCGCGATCGATCGGGATCGTGGAGTCGTGGCGATCAAGCCGAGCGGGGTGGACTACGGCGAGATGACGGTGGACGACATCGTGGTGCTCGATCTCGACGGGCAGCTGCTCGAGGGCTCGCGGCGCCCGTCGTCGGACACGCCGACCCATCTGGCCCTCTACCGCCGCTACCCCCAGCTCGGCGCCGTGGCGCACACGCATTCGACGTGGGCCACGGCGTGGGCCCAGGCGGGCCGGGAGATCCCGCTGCTCGGGACCACCCACGCCGACCTCTCACCGCATCCGATCCCGCTGACCCGCGAGCTGACGGCCGAGGAGGTCGAGCGCGGCTACGAGGCGGCCACGGCTGAGGTGCTGATCGAGGCGGTCGGCTCGCGTCCACCGCTGTCGGTGCCGTGCGTCCTCGCGCGGGGGCACGGGCCGTTCTGCTGGGGGCCGGGCGCCGCGGCGGCGGTGGCGGCCGCGGTCACGCTCGAGGAGGTGGCGCGGTTGGCGCTGCTGACGACGGTGCTCGATCCCGCGGGGCCGGGGCTCGCCGAGTTCGTACGCGACAAGCATTTCACCCGCAAGCACGGCCCGGGCGCGTACTACGGCCAGGGCTGATCCCGCCCTACCAGCGGTCGTGCACGTGCTCGCGGATATGGCGGTCGTAGACCTCGCGCACGCCGTCCAGCTGGGTGGCCGTCAGCGGCGGGCTGTCAGCCGCGGCCGCATTCTTCGTGGCCTGCTCCGGATTCCGCGCGCCCGGAATGACCGTGCTCACTCCGGGCTGGTCGATCACCCAGCGCAGCGCGAACTCGGCCAGCGGCCGGTCCTCGCCGGCCACCTCTCTGAGCGCTTTGACGGCGTTCAGCCCCACGTCGTAGGGAACGCCCGAGAACGTCTCGCCGACGTCGAAGGCCTCGCCGTGGCGGTTGTAGCTGCGGTGATCGTCGGGGGCGAACCGGGTGTTCTCGTCGTAGCGGCCTGAGAGCAGTCCCGAGGCCAGCGGGACGCGGGCGATGATGCCGACCCCGGCCTGCTTGGCTCTTGGCAGCACCTCTTCCAGCGGCTTCAGGCGAAAGCAGTTCAGGATGATCTGCACGGTGGCGACGTTCGGGCGCTCGATCGCTCTGAGCGCCTGGGCACAGGTCTCCACCGAGACGCCATAGGCGCGGATCCGGCCGTGCTGCACGAGATCGTCGAGGACCGCGAAGACCTGGCTGTCCTCGTAGACCTCGTCGGGAGGGCAGTGCAGCTGCACGAGGTCGAGCGGCTCCATGTCCAGGTACTCGCGCGAGCGCCGGTTCCAGACCTCGAGGTTGAAGCGGTTGTAGTTCTCGGGCTCCTGGGCCACGCGGCGACCCATCTTGGTGGCGACGATGACGTCGTCCGGGTGCCGGGCGCGGAACTCCCCGACCAGTTGCTCGCTGCGCCCGTCGCCGTAGACATCGGCGGTGTCGTAGAAGGTCACGCCGTGCTCATACGCCGTCTCGAGCACCTGCCGCGCCTCATCGGGATCGACCGACCCCCAGTCGGCGCCGAGCTGCCACGTGCCCAAGCCCACGACGCTGACGTCGCGTCCGAGGCGTTCGATGGTCCGGGTCTCCATGTGAGCGCTCACGCTACCCGAAACGCCGAGCCTCCTGTCTGCTGGTGGAAAACTTCGACCCAGGTCCAGTTATCCCCCAGGCCACGGGATAGGCTCCCTGGGATGATCAGCTCCGAGTCGTTCGTGATCGTCGAGTGGACCGCTCAGCCTGACACCAGCGCCGAGCGGCCGATCGCCGGCCTGCACATCCACCGCTCAGACGACGAGGCCTGGTACGTCCTCGACGGCCGCCTCGGCTTCCGCGTCGGCGACGACCGCCGCGAGATCGGCGCCGGCGAGTGGCTCCTCGCCACCCGCGGCACCCCACATTCCTACTGGAACGCCAGCGGGCAGCCGACCCGCTACCTGCTGGTCATGACCCCTCGCATCCACCAGTTGATCCAGGCCCTCCACGCCGGCGACCGCTCCGACTTCCCCGCCATCTTCGAAGCGCACGATTCCGAGCTGCTTTAAGGCAGCGATGGGGCACGACCGAGCGGGGAGGGGTCGACGGCGGGCGGGCCGGACCGCGATCCGGCTACTTGATGAACAGGATCTCCGAGTACTTGGGCAGCGGCCACAGATCGTCGGCCACCACCTTCTCCAGCCGGTCCGCGACCTCGCGCACCCGCGCCATCGCCGGCAAGACCGAGTCGTGCATGTACTGCGCCCACGGCATCGGCTCCTCGTCGGGCTGGTTCTCCTTGAGGTTGGCCGACTCGAGCTCGCGGATCCCGGCGTCGAACTCCATCACCAGCTCCGAGGCCTCGGTCGCCAGGGCATCGAGCCCGGCCGCGCGCAGCATCGCCACGTGCCGTGCAGCCGCCGGCAGCAGCATCGTCCGCGCGATCGACGCCGCCGTCTCGGCCTCGATGTTGATCTTCGTGCAGTACTGCTCGAGGAACACCTCGTAGCGCGACTCGAGCTCACGCTCGGACAGCACGCCGTAGTTCGAGAACAGCGCGACCGTGTCGTCGGCCACCAGGTAGGGCAGCGCGTCCGGCGTGGCCCGCAGGTTCAGCAGTCCGCGGCGCTCGGCCTCCGCGTGCCACTCCTCGGAGTAGTTGTCGCCGCTGAAGACGATCTGCTTGTTCTCGGCGTAGGTGCGCTGCAGGATCGGGCGAAGCGCGGCCTCGAGCTCGGCGCCGCCCTGCAGCGCGTTCTCGAGCTCCTCGGCCAGGTCGTCGATCGCCTCGGCGACGATCGTGTTCAGCACCGTGTTGGGCAGGGCCAGCGACATGCTGGAGCCCAGGGCGCGGAACTCGAACTTGTTGCCGGTGAAGGCGAACGGGCTCGTGCGGTTCCGGTCGCCGCCGTGCATCGGCAGCGGCGGGAGCACCGGGGTGCCCAGGCCGAGGAACGACTCCGGCGTGGACTCGCCGGCCTCGCCGCGCTCGATCGCCCCGAACACCTTCTCGAGCTCGGCGCCGAGGAAGATCGAGATGATCGCCGGCGGGGCCTCGTTCGCGCCCAGGCGCCAGTCCTGGCCGGGGGAGGCGATCGACGCCCGCAACAGCCCCTGGTGGGTGTTGACGGCCTGGATCACGGCCGCGCAGAAGAACAGGAACTCGAGGTTGTCGTGCGGTGTGTCGCCCGGGTCGAGCAGGTTCTTGCCCGTGTCGGTGCCCATCGACCAGTTGTTGTGCTTGCCCGAGCCGTTGACGCCCGCGAACGGCTTCTCGTGCAGCAGGCAGATCAGGCCGTAGCGCCGGGCCACGTTCTGCAGCACCTGCATCGTCAGCTGCTGGTGGTCGGAGCCGACGTTCGAGTTCTCGAACACCGGCGCGATCTCGTACTGATTCGGCGCCACCTCGTTATGCCGGGTCTTGACCGGCACGCCGAGCTTGGCCAGCTCGCGCTCGGTGTCGAGCATGTAGGCCAGGATCCGCTCCGGGATCGAGCCGAAGTAGTGGTCGTCGAGCTCGTGGCCCTTGGGAGGCTTGGCGCCGAACAGGGTACGCCCGGTGGTGACAAGGTCGGGGCGCTCGAAGTAGTACTGCTCGTCGATCAGGAAGTACTCCTGCTCGGG
>Ga0070735_10004321_pt1 | contig 12036 bp, 6 predicted proteins | sample Coa_R1_FD_66443 | JGI IMG/M metagenome (GOLD analysis project Ga0070735, IMG submission 66443) | Surface soil microbial communities from Centralia Pennsylvania, which are recovering from an underground coalmine fire - Coalmine... | ecosystem: Environmental > Terrestrial > Soil > Unclassified ... | reverse complement strand
AATTTCTATTTTCTCGACGTGTGGAAAGCAACGCCGAAGCTCACGGTGAACTACGGATTGCGGTACGAACTGAACAGCCGAATTAAAGAGTCGAAAAATCGCACGTCGGTCGCACAGCCGATCGATTCGAACGGAAATCCGACTTCGTTTTTGACCCCGGGCGCGACGCAGATCTACATTTACAATCCACAGCCGATCTATCCACTCGACAAAAAAGGCTTCGGTCCGCGTCTTTCCGTCGATTACGCGCTGACGTCGCACACGACGCTTCACGCCGGTGGCGCTATCACGACGATTCTGCCGAATTTGTGGCAAGACAATTTTGTCACGGGTGCATTTCCACTGGTGTTTTCGCCGGTGATCACAGCGAAGGCCGAGGTCCCTGTCTCATTTTCGAATGTGGCCACTCCGTTGACGCTTCCGCAGGTCTACAACATCAACGGCCAGCCTCTTTTTCCGAACGGAGACAGTTCCAAGGTTCCGGCAAACACCGTCGTCGATCTACAGCGCTTCCAAAATGATTTGGCAGCCATCACTCCCGGGCACGAAGTGCAACTTTTCTCGACCGGCGTGATCTCGCGAGAGTTTCAGAACGGCTACATCGACACCTGGACAGCGGGTCTGGATCAAGACATCCACGGAGTGAAAGTAAGCGCAGCCTACGTCGGAACGGCTGGGGTACATCTTGCGAGCGTTTTCTCTCCCAACGGCTACGCGGGCGCCGATCCGGAGTTCGCGCCCTTCACGCAATTCAATTCCGCCGGGCACGCGATCGGCGGCTTCGGGCCGGAAGCGATTATGAGCAACAGCTCTCACTCGAGCTACCACTCTCTACAGAGCAGCGTGACCGACAATTATTCGAGGATCGGCTTGAGCCTACAGGCGAGCTATACATTTTCGAAATCGATCGACGACACGAGCGCCGTACTCGGTGGACTGCCCGCAAACGCCGGCACGATTTTGCAGACGCTTCCGCAGGATCCACGCAATCCCGAAGTGGAAAAAGGGCCATCAACCTTCGACGTGCGCCACGTCTTTTCCCTCAGCGTGATTCAAGGGTTGCCGTTCGATCGCGTCGGTTTTTTGGAGCCAGTGAGCAAGAAAATCACGCGCGGATGGCAATTTTTGAACATCACAAGCATCACGAGCGGCCCGCCATTCACCGTGTACTCGGGAATTCAACAAACAGGAGCCGGAGCAGGCGGGACGGATCGACCCGATCTCGTCTCACTGCCACACTTTTCGACCAGCCGCCCGATTCGCGAAGATTATTTCGGGCTTGGCGCGAACAACAGTTCGTTTTTTTCGATTCCCATCAACGTGCCCGGCGGAAGCGGACCGAACGACGGCGCCTTCGGCACGCTCGGGCGCAACACATTTCGTGGGCCAGGATTCAAGCAGCTTGACATGGCGCTGATCAAAGACACGCCGTTCGGTCGTCGTGGCAAAGGCGAGCTCGGCATTATCGAATTTCGCGCCGAATTTTTTAACATTTTCAACATCGTGAATTTCAGCCTGCCCGCGAACACTGTGCTCGGCACAGGATTCGGCACGATCAGCAAGACGGCGGGGCCATCGCGGCAGATTCAGTTTTCGCTGAAGTTGGTTTACTGAGCTCAGTGCGACTCAAGTCGCACTCACGTTCGCGCTAGTAGCACGCGCTCATATCGCTGGAAGTACCACCCGCTGCAGGAACATAACATTTCAGCGTGTAGTCCTTCACCATGCGGTCGGCGCCAAATCGCCAACCGAGCGTGCGAATCGTCCGCTTCATGCGCTTGATCCAGCCGCGCGGCAATCCATCCTGATCGCGCTGGTAGTACAGAGGAATCACTTCGTCGCGCAGCACGCGATACAAATCTTCTCCGTCGCGCGAATCGTGAACATTCATGTTTGTGTGGGTGCGCCCTGTGCCGATCCCAAAGCCGTTTTGCCCGTCGTACGCTTCGGCCCACCAGCCATCGAGCACCGACAAGTTGAGCCCGCCATTCAGCACAACCTTCTGTCCGCTCGTGCCGCTCGCTTCCAACGGGCGTCGCGGATTGTTGAGCCAAACGTCCACACCCTGCACAAAGTGACGCCCGACGTTGATGTCGTAGTCTTCGACGAAAACAAATTTGTCGCCGAATTGCGTGTTGCGCATCATCTGCGCAATCTGTTGGAGCACGCGCTTGCCCGGCTCATCGAGCGGATGCGCTTTGCCCGCGAAAACGAACTGCACCGGACGCTTCGGATCGTTAACCATCGAAGCGAGGCGCTCGATGTCGGCCAAAATCAAGTTGGCGCGCTTGTAGGTGGCAAAGCGACGCGCAAAACCGATCGTCAGCGCATCGGGACTGAGCACGCTGCCGAGGCGAATACGCTCTTCCTGCGATTCACCGCGGCGCTCCGCCTGCTTCATCGCGCGGCGGCGCACAAATTCGAGCAAGCGCGCTTTCAGGTTGAGGTGCGTTTCCCACAGTTCGCCGTCGTCAACGCTGTCGATGCCTTCCCAAATTTTCGCCTCCGACCCGCGCTGCTGCCACCCAGTGCCGAGATGACGATCGTAGAGACGGGACATCTGTGGCGCGAGCCACGATGGAACGTGCACGCCATTGGTGATATGTCCGATGGGCACGCGATCTTCGTCCTTGCCGGGAGTAAGCCCACGCCACATTGCGCGCGAGACTTCGCCGTGCAAAGACGAGACCGCATTTGCGCGGCGGGCAACTCGCAAGGCGAGAACAGTCATGCAGAACTCTTCGTCGCGATTGCCGGGATTTTCACGACCAATTTCCATCAAACGATCGTGAGAGAGGCCAATCGCATCGCGTAGCGGGCCGAGGTGTTCTTCGATCAAATCGGCGCTGAATCGATCGTGACCCGCGGGAACCGGCGTGTGCGTGGTGAAGACAACTTCGCGCGCGACGTCGGGCAATGCAGCTTCGAAATTCAATCCTTCTTCCTGCATGCGATCGTGAATCGCTTCGAGCACGGCGAAACCGCTGTGTCCTTCATTGAGATGCAGCACGCCCGGCGTGATGCCCATGGCTTTGAGTGCACGAAACCCACCGATTCCGAGCAGCAATTCCTGACGGATGCGAATCCGTCGATCGCCACCATACAAGTGCGACGTTAATTCGCGATCCTCGGGCGCGTTGGCTTCGACGTTGGAATCGAGCAGCAACAAATCGCGACGCCCCACTTTCATACGCCACACACGCGCGCGAATCGAACCCGTGCGCGTATCGATTTGCACATGAACCGGCTCGCCGTTCGTGCCGATCGCCGGCTCCATCGGAAGCTGGTTGACTTCGTTCTCGGTGTATTCCTCTTGCTGCCAGCCTTCGACGTCTAGACGCTGGCGAAAATATCCCTGGCTGTAAAACAAACCGATGCCGACAAGCGGGATGTCGAGATCGGACGCGCTCTTGATGTGATCGCCGGCCAGAATTCCGAGGCCGCCGGAATAAATTGGAATCGATTCGTGCAGGCCGAACTCCGCCGAAAAATAGGCGACCGGCCGCGGCCGCAGAACGCCGGCGTGGCGCGCACCCCATGTATTACTGTCGTCGTTTAGATATTCGCGCTGGCGGCGATACGCGTAGTTGATGCGGCTGTGCAGTGCAAGTTCCGCGGCGCGTTGTTCGAGGGTCGCAAGGGGAAGTTCGCCGAGCATCGAAATCGGATTGTGATTGAACTGGCGCCAGGGAATCGGATCAAGATCGCGAAACAAAGCAGTGGAATCGCTGTCCCAGCTCCACCATAGATTTCGCGCGAGCGACCAAAGCTTCTCCTGCGTCGGGGCAATGAAACGGTCGAGGCTGCGGGCTTCGCTGACAACCGGCGCAACCTGCGCTGCCGCTTGCATCAACATGCGCACTTCGTCTTCGCGGAAACTGCGCGCTTCGGTGGTCTGGACGATGAGCACGCCCTGCAAAACGCCACGATCGATGAGTGGGACGCCGAGAAATCCTTCGAAACCGTCTTCACCGGCTTCGCGAAAATATTTAAAGCGCTGATGTTTTTTTGCGTGGGTGAGCGCCAATGGTCTTAGCTGCTCGGCGACTAGACCTGTGAGTCCTTCATTCAGAGCCATGCGAAGCGTACCGACACATTTGGGCCGGAGTCCGCGCGTTGCAGCAAGTACGAGTCGAGCGCGATCGGGCTCAAGCAGATAAATCGAGCAGACCTCGGTCTTGAATCGACCTGCGATAAGAGCAACCACGTTGTTGAGGGTCTCCGCCGGCTTGCCGCTGTCTTTGGCGAGATTTCGAATCTCTTCGAGGGTCAAAACATGCTGCGCGTCACGCGAATTGATCGTCTGGCTCAAGCTCGGCTTCCTCTTGTGTTGCAAGTTGAAGACACCAATACTGCGAACAAAATGTGCAGGTCTGGGTGAAAACATAGTACGGCGGCTGGATATTGAGGGCAAAGTGAAATTGCTTCGGCGCTGAGAGAAAGTGAATTTTGCAATTGCGCACAAAGCGAACTTTCAGGTGCTTTTTGTGTTATCAGACGGACTGAAGAACGAGCACGCCGTAGGGATCGATGGTCGATTTCGATTCAAGCGTTCCGCCGCCCAGGAGATTTTTGAACCGGCCGGGCAGAGCGATCGTTTGAGCAGCGCCGGTGTGATTGAGGACGTAGGTCCACTGCGTTGAGCCGGATTTTCGCGTGGTGAGTTCGACGCCGCGTGGAATTTCGAACGATGATTTGCTGCCGGAAAGTGCGACGAGCGTGGCGAGCACGCGGCCGAGATTCATCGGGTCGAGATCGGCGCCAATGTAAACAGCTTTGCCTTTTCCGAACGCGTTCATCGTGATTGCCGCATCGCCTGCGAACGGCGCAGTGTAAGTGGCGAGTACGGTCGCACTCGACGCCGGCTCGAGCCGATCGGCCCACAAAGCGCATGTACCATCTGTTCCGGCGAGCGGGCCGGAAAATTTGACGCCGATTTTTTCGCTGTAGATGGGCACGTAGTCTTTCACGGTCACGCCCATCACATCGCGAAGCGGTCCTGGCAGGGGCGTTCGAACGATCTGGCTGCTTTCGTCTTTCGCGCCCAGTCGAAAACTTGTAACGAATGTTCCACCGGCTTCGACGTAGGTGCGAATCCGCGCTGCCTGTTTTTCGGACAACACATATTGAACGGGAGCGAATACGACTTTGAAACGAGATAAATCCGAGTCAAGCGAAATGACATCGACGCCCGTGTGCATATTGGAAATCGATGCGTACCAAGAGATGGCGTGCGACATGTACGTCAAATCGCGCTGGCCGGGCTGAATTTGCAGCGCCCAGTCGGAGTCGGAGTCGAAGATCAAAGCGCTGTCGGCGGCGTACTGCGCATGGAGCGCGTCCTCGCCCAGCGATTTCATATCCTTCACGGTTTGCTTGATTTCGTCGAAGCCGGGGCTGTGCGAGCGGTCGTGATTCAGGATTCCGTGCCAATACTCTTCCGCGCCGAAATCCGCGGTGTCCCAGCGGAAATAATTGATGCCCATCGCGCCGTGCGCGACCGCTTGAAATGCCCATAGCCGCAATTGGCCCGGATGCGGCTGCGGTGAGAAAAATCGCTGGCCGGCTTTGCCCGACTGCTCCTCCATGATCAGAAAGGGCCTGCCGTCTTTCACGCCGCGCATGGAGTCGTGGCCCATCCCCACGATGGAAGGCAGTACTTCGGACGGGAAATTCGGCGCGTAGATTTCGATGAAACCCGGATAGTTGTCGTGCGAGACGAAGTCGAGGTCTTTGTAAAGCTCGTGCAAGTTTAGCGTGTCGGCTGGCGCGCCGACGTTGTTCGTCGTCACGAAATGGCGCGGGCAATTTTTGCGGAGCACCGCGAGCTGCTCGTTCGAAAACGACGCGTTGGCCGACGACTGATACCGGTCGTAGTCGAGCGCGAGCCCCGGATTTGGATCGCCGTTCGAGGGCAACGGCACCGGAATCTGGCTGAAGTCGGTGTAGACCTGGCTCCAGAACGCGGTGCCCCACTTCGCGTTGATCGTTTCGAGGCTGCCGTACTTGCCGCGCAACCATTCCTGAAATCCGGCGCGGCAATATTTGCAGTAGCAACGACCCCAACGTTGCAGCGTGAATTCGTTGTCGATCTGCCAGCCGATCACTCCCTGAGTGTCGGCGAAACTGCGAGACATTTCCGTCGCGATCGCGAGCGACAACTTGCGATACATCTTGTTCGAAGGACATGTGAAACGCCGCCCTCCCGGCGAGACCGTCATGCCTTCATCGTTGACCATCAGCACTTCGGGATATTTCTGCGTCAGCCAGGGCGGAGGCGCCGCCGACGGTGTACCGAGAATTACGCCAATGCCGTGCTTGTGAAGAATTTCGATCGAACGATGCAGCCACGCAAAATCGAATTTGCCTTCCGACGGCTCCATCAGCGACCAGGCGAATTCGGCTACACGCACGTTCGTAAAGCCGAAGTCCGCCATCATGCGCGCGTCTCCTTCCCACAGCGACTCCGGCGTTTGATCGGGATAGTAATCGACACCGAGCAGCAGCGGTACGTTGGGTGAGCCGCTTTGCGCACCATTGCTGGCGGCTGCCTTTGCAAGCGAAAGTGCCCACATCTTGGATGGCAGCGCCACTGCGCCTAGAGCCACACCAGCACCGGTGAGAAATGTTCTTCGGGAATGCACGTCGGAGCTCCTCCGTCGATTCGCTCGCGCGGGTGATCACGCGAGGCATCGACGGTCATCTTCCGCCGTGCAATTTGCCGTGTCAAGAAAACGCTTTCTGCGGGGAAATTACTAACGCCAAGTCGCTTGACGGTACAGTCGCAGCGGTCGAGCGGCCAGACTCACCGGATACGCCGGTCAGCCTCTTTTATCGGCGTGTCATTGATGCTTGCAACTCTCCGCCGCATGAATCCTTCGGGATTAAATTCCCACAGCTCGACGCCGTGCGACCGAAACCATTGGTTCGAATCGTCATGCCATTCGTATTCGAAACTTACCGCGATCCGATTGTCGTTAAACGTCCAAAGCGTTTTCTTCAGCCGGTAATCCAGTTCCCGAGTCCACTTGCGATAGAGAAACGCTTTGATCTGCTCGCGCCCTGAAAGAAGCTCCGCTCGATTCCGCCATTCCGAATCAACGGTATAACCCAGCACAACGCGTTCCGGATCGCGCGTGTTCCACAAATCTTCCGCGAGCTGAACCTTCGCGGCAGCGGACTCCGCAGTAAATGGTGGGATGATCGGCGTTGGCATAGTCTGAGCTCCAAGTTGCGTCAAGGTTTGAACGCATCTTTCTTGTGTTCAGCCTATTGGATACTCGCCCACCGTCAAAGTTGCCTGCAACTTTCCTGTTTTGTCATCCGCCCACAAATTCATTTTCGCGGCACGCCCGCACCGTTCCCCGAGAGTCTTGAAAGGTTTCGACCGGCGGCTTTGACAATCCCAATCCCATTTCACAGAATTCGCCAAAACGTTCGCACGGTAACGCTACGAAATTGCCGTCATACGATGAAAGCTCGCTCGAGATCGATTCGAGCGAGCCATCATCCGCCAGCGCGAACCAACCGTAGCCCTCATTCGCCAGGCACCGCACAATCTCCCGTGCAGAATAGCCCCAAGGCACGGTGCGAATATCCTGCACCTCGACCAAGATCGCCGGTCGCACCTCACCGCCAAGCATTCTGCGCGCGCCGTGCAAAAAGCTAAGCTCCCCACCCTCAACGTCGACTTTGATGAAGTCGATGCGCGGCCAGTTGAAGCCTTCGAGCACATCATCGAGCCGTCGCACCTCAACTCGCACCTTCGACGTCCTCTCCTCGATATGCGGCACACGCAAACTGTTGCACCAATCATGCATGCCTTCCACCAGGTATAAGTTCGCTTCCCCGGCACACTCGCCCAACGCGCAAGACTGAACATCGACATTCCCGCATCGATTGACCCACAGGTGCCGCTCCAGGCGCCGCCGTTCGCGCGGTGACGGTTCGAACGCGATCACGCGACCGTTTCGCCCCACAAGTCTCGACGCCAACAACGTATACAACCCATGATGTGCGCCAACATCGAGCACCGTCATCCCCGGCCGCAAAAACCTCGCAACAAACTCTGCTTCGGCAGTTTCGAATCCATCGTGGATCAGCTCGCGATCAAGCGCGCTGTGCTCCGCCAGCCACCACGCACGGAATGGCAGTCGCAGGGGCAGCGGCATCGATGGCACTACGCGCCGCACCCGATTCGCCAACGCGACATACCGCATCCGACCTGGTTTCGACAAGAATCGCCGCACCCGCGCCACAAGTGTCTCAGGCTCAGGGCCGAGCTTCGTCCACGGGTCGCGACCTCCCCGTGGCTCGGCCACGCGTTCCAGGCAAGCCACCGCCACCGGTCGATCCGACGCAAACGAAATCGTCCGCCGCCGCTCATGATCGCTCGTCGCGCGAAAATCATCATGCTCGGGCAGGCGCGTCAGGCGATACACATGATGAAATCCCGCGCGATAGAGCATCTTTACCACGCACGATTCGCTCGGATAAAACGCCATGTCCGTCAAACTCTGATCATTTTGGAAAGGTTCGTCGCGCAGCATCATGCGCACTTCGTCGCCCGGCACGCACATGCTCTCGATAACTAGCCCTTTCCCGGTAAGCGCACGCAAGTGCCGAATAGCCCGCATCGGACTCTCGAGGTGATACAGCAACCCGAAACACAACACCAAATCAAATGCCCCCAACGCCGTAATCTCCGCGCTCTCGATGTCTCCGCTTTCAAATGCGACCTTCGGAAATCGTTTCCTCGCCTCGACCACATTCTCGAGTCGCCCATCGAACCCGCGCGTCTCCAGCCCCAACTCCGTGAGCGTCTGCGAGAAAAATCCGACACCACAACCTGCATCGAGCGCGTTATGCAATCCCAGAGCGGGTTTTAACGCCCTCACCACTCGCCGAATCGTAGCCGCGCGCGTTCGAATCAGATCCTGATAGTGCCGCGTATCAAACGCGGTCAGCGTTAGCGAAATCGTGCTCTCAAAGCCGCCCGCGAGAGTCTCGGCGCGACCAACGCTATCCGCGCTTCCCGCGCCGACAGACTCCTCAACAACATCGCGACCCGCGTCACCGCACGCTTCGCAATCGACTTTCACTTTGTCTTGGATCTCGACAGAGAACCCATCGTTCACAGGGGACATGGCCGGGCAGCCTCCCATAACCTCGCGCAAATCTTGCGCCCGCCGGCGAAGCAAACAATCGCACACCGTCTCACCGGATTCGGGAGGCAAATCCTAGAACGGTACAGTTAAATAGTCAAGAATATTATTGAAGAGTTATCACCGTCATCACCGCGATCCGATCAGTCTCAACACTTGACGCCCTGCTGTCTCTTTACTTCGCAGCTCTCGTCTCCGCTTCCTTCCGAACTCCCAAACGATGACGCGCCGGTCGCGTCATATTCAGAACCCGAAACCATGCGTCATATAATTCCGTTGTCGCGCGGCGCCTCGCTGCAACCCAAGCCGCTTTGTAATTTCGCCGCAATCCGTGCGCCGTCAACAGATACGTCGCATCACCGAGCGTCGCGAACTTTCCGCGGTTCAGCCGATAATTCTCCTGCGCCTCTTCGCCTTCCCACACACCCTTCTCGCCCTGAGGGTGATAGCCATAATCATGATTTTGATGCACCGCGCGGACCACGTCCGACGCGTCCACCACCGGCACGCCGATTGAAAGCGGATACCAGAGCAGCCAGTTGTCCCACCCGGGACGCCCGATCACAAACGCCGGTACCTCGCCCGCATACAGCCCGCGCGCAAAAACAAAATAGTCGATCCACTGTGGTGGCAGCTGCCGCTTCTCCATCACCGCCAGCTCATCGATGCGCTGTTCCCACTCTCCGCGCGAAAAGTCAATTGGTGCCGTCACATCGACATCCCATCGCCGGCCTGCCATCAAGAATCGCTTGTCTCGCGCCGCCACTTGCCCGACCGCGCGCACAAAATCCGACTGCAGAATAATGTCGCAGTTGATGTGACACACCAACTCGTGCCGCGACGCCGCCTGCGCCTTCTCGTAAATATCCGCTAAATATTTGGTGCCGTATTTATTCCGCCGCACTTTCGGGATGTGCCGCAACCCCATCTCCGCGCACACTTCCGCCGCCCCCGCATCATCTCCCAACAGAATAATTTCGACGTCCGGATGCAGCTTCTGCCAGCTCCGAATCGCATTTCGCTGGATGATGTCGATGTGCGCTTCAAACGGCTTCGCAGTAGTAAAAAACGTCAGCATATTCTCTCAACGGTTCGTTGCGTCGAATCCCATTGACCCCGATTGCAGAATATCTTCGCGACGAGAGCGCGACAAGCCGCTGCTTCCTGGCGGCCATTAACAAGGCGCTTAGATTGTCGTTGCGTTAATCGTTGCAGGCTCGGGAGCCGCCTCAAGCACGCTGGTCGCCATGTCCCCGGCGCTGGCCGACTCGCCGTTCGCCCCGCTCAACGCCATCGGTTTTCGCGCTGATCCAATCCGTCGCGCCAACCGGTGCGAAGGCCGTTCCACCGCCAAGTAAAAAATGTACGCACCCACTAGACTACTCGCAATCACCGCGAGCCAATGCAATCGCGGTCCCACGTTTACTTCACTCAGCCAAAGTTTCCGTGGCCAATACCAAAGCCCTCCTGCTTGCGCGTGCACCAGGTACAACGAATAGCTCCACAGTCCAGCCCAAGCCAGCACACGCCCTGGCGCGCGCGTCTTGCTCCAGGCGATTTCCTTCTTCACCCACAAATAGGCGATCAATCCAAACCACGCCATCGTTTGCGGCAGTGGAACATGCGCTTTGAAGTGCAGCATTTCCGTAAGCCACGACGCGAACCACGCCGCAAATCGCCACGCCCAGATTTGCCATCGCGCATCGACCCGCAACGCGGGTAATGCATCCGCTTCTTCCGCGAGCAAACATCCAAGCAGCCATACCGGCAACAAAATCGCCGCCGTACCCAGCGGGCCGAATTCATGCCACGATAAAGCTCGCACATTCGTCGCCGCGACCGCCACGCTGATCGCAAACGCCGCCGGAATCACATACTGCCAACTCACTGCACGTCGCAGCCGTCGCAGCAGCGGATACACCGCGTAGTAAATCTCTTCGCACAACAGACTCCACAGCGGCGATTGCCACAAAATCGAATGCTCGCCCCAAAACACAAATCGCTGACCGACAAGTCGATAAATTCCGACCGCCGCAGCAACCGGAATCAAAATCCGCGTATAGCGCCGCAAATAAAAACGGCCGACGTTCATATTGCGTTCGCCGCGATACGGCAGGTGGATGCAAAACCCCGAGATCACAAAAAACACAATCACCGCGGGCGTTCCGAACACGATCGACTGCCACGCGTGCACCAAAAATCTACCGGCGCCCGTCGCTTCATTTACACCCGCAAACAATGGAAATGTTTCGAAGTGCCCGATCGTCACCCAAAGCGCCAAAACAAACCGCAACGCATCCAGCACCGCGTATCGCGGCTGTCCACTTTCCAGTTTATCGAACGCACTCATGAATCGCTGTCCAAAGATCGCAGTCGTCCGTTTTGCAATCGAAGTCTGTCCTACCGGCGAACTCTAAATGTCCGACCGCGAAACTTTTGATCTCAGCCCGAGTACACTTCTCACCGGTCGCGTCAGCCCCAAAATTCCGTGCCATATAGGAAGCCACACTTTGTATGTCAGCATTTCGCGAAGCTTGTATGTGTGTCGGATAAACACGCGTCGTATCTGTCCGTCATTCGTCATGCGGTGCGTTGCTGCATCGATTCGCCGGACGTGCGTCTCGCCGCCAATCGTCTTTAGATTCAACTGCGACAGCGCGTCGGTCGGGATGCCCTTCGCGCGACCATGCAGCGTGCTGTAACCGTGATTTTGGTGCACCGGTATCACGAACCGGTCGCCATCCACCACCGGTACGCCGTCATGCAGGGCTCGCCAAATCATCCAGTTGTCCCAGTAACAATGGCCGACGATCAGCGCGGGCATGTCCGCATACATTCCCTTTTGAAAAACGAAAAAATCGATCCAGCTTTC
>Ga0070735_10004319_pt1 | contig 12036 bp, 9 predicted proteins | sample Coa_R1_FD_66443 | JGI IMG/M metagenome (GOLD analysis project Ga0070735, IMG submission 66443) | Surface soil microbial communities from Centralia Pennsylvania, which are recovering from an underground coalmine fire - Coalmine... | ecosystem: Environmental > Terrestrial > Soil > Unclassified ... | reverse complement strand
ACCGGCGCGCTGACGCGCGGCATGACCGTCGCCGATTGGCGCGGCGTCTGGAAGCGCAAGCCGAATGCCGACGTCGCGGTCGAGGTACGGGCCGTGGCAATGATCCAGCAGTTTGTCGAGCGGATGGAGCGACTGGCGCTGACCGTATAGTACTTTCATATGCAGCTTATCCTCTGCGTGCGCTCGCAGTGATATCATCAGCGCTCACAGCGCGCCCGGCGCGGGAGAGGGTCGGGCGAAGCTCGATTCTTGGTACGCTAAGCGCCCTATCGTCGCTTCCGCTCGATCGCGTCCCAGATCGCGGCCGCAAGGTTGGGCCCGCCAACGCGGTGGATGGCGCGGATTCCTGTCGGCGAGGTGACGTTGATTTCGGTGAGGAACCCGTCGATCACGTCGATGCCGACGAACATCAGGCCGCGCCGCTTCAGCTCCGGGCCGATCATGGCGCAAATCTCGCGCTCGCGCGGCGTCAATTCCGTCGCCGCCGCCGCACCGCCGCGCACCATATTGGCCCGAATATCGTCCTGAGACGGCACACGATTGACCGCGCCCAAAGGTTCGCCGTCGACAAGTATAATGCGCTTGTCGCCTTTCGCCACTGCGGGAAGAAAGCGCTGCGTCACCCAAGGCTCGCGAAAAGTCGTGGCGAAAAGGTCAAAGAGCGAGCCGAAATTCGGGTCTTTCGGCAAAAGCTTGAAGACGCTAGCGCCGCCATGGCCATGCAGCGGTTTCATCACCACCTCGCCCTGTTCGGCGCGAAAGGCCTCGATGGCTTCACGATCGCGCGAGATCAGCGTCGGCGGCATCAGTTGCGGAAAGTCCATGACAAAGAGCTTCTCCGGCGCGTTACGTACGGAAGCGGGATCGTTGACGACCAAGGTCTTGGGATGAATGCGCTCCAAGAGATGCGTCGTGGTGATATAGGCGAGGTCGAAAGGCGGATCCTGCCGCAAGAGCACGACGTCGAGAGTCGAAAGATCGACCATCTCCGCCGGCCCGAGCGTGGCGTGCTCGCCTTGCGTGTCCTTCACCGCGAGCCGTTGCGCATGCGCCAGAATATCGGCGCCGCGCATCGTCAACCGATCGGGCGTATAGTACAAGAGGCTATGTCCACGCGCCTGCGCCTCGAGGAGCAAGGCGAATGTGGAATCGCCGGCGATTTTGATCTTTTCGATCGGATCCATTTGCACAGCGACTTTCAAGGACATGAGACCGATCCGTTTGGGGACAATTGAGCGCGCTGATGGCGATCATTTAGGTTCGAGGCGCGCGGAATTTGAGACATGCGCCTGCAGAAAGCCAGCGCGTTTTTTAAGTCTCACTCCAGTCCGAGTTCATAGGCGCCGATGACGTGACGCGGCAGACGCATGGGCGCGACCAGGACGGCGTCGCCACGCAAAGTCGCCTGCATGGCGGCTGGATGACGCGCGACCCAGACGCGCGCGGCGCGAGCGATACGCCGCCTTTTGGTCGCATCGATCGCCAGCAGAGCTGCGTCGAAATCGCGCCTGGCTTTGACTTCGATGAAGGCGATTGTATCGCCGCGCTGCGCGATGAGGTCGACTTCCCCGCCGGTCACGAAGAATTTGCGCGCCAGGATGCGATAGCCTTTGACCGTCAGCAGGGCCGCAGCGATCCATTCGGCGCGAAGGCCAAGACGATGAGCGCGCCATTTCGCTTGCGCCAACCGGTCATTGCGTCTCGGCCGGGACGGCATTTCAACGTTTGGCGCCGACTAGCGTCAGCGCGCGGGCGTAGACGCGACGGCGCGGCGCGCCTGTCTCGGCCGAAACCGCGGCGGCGGCGTCTTTGACGCTGAGCGTTTCGAGCGCCGCGTCGAGGCGTTTATCGATTTCGTTATCATCGACCGGCGCGGCCTCCAACGGCGGTCCGACCAGCACCACGATCTCGCCCTTGGGCGGGGCCTCGCCGGCGAATTCGGCGGCCAATTGATCAAGCGGCCCGCGCCGCGTTGTTTCATAGAGCTTTGTCAATTCGCGCGCGACGACGCCTTGGCGCGGCCCAAGCTCGACCGCGAGATCCGCCAGCATTTCGGCAAGGCGACGCGGCGATTCGAAAAACACCAAGGTCGAAGGAATCGCTGCGAGCTCGTTGATGCGAGCGCGGCGGGCGGCGCTCTTTGGCGGCAGAAAGCCCTCGAAATAGAAACGGTCGGTCGGAAGACCGGCGACGACCAAGGCCGCCAGAACAGCCGAGGGGCCAGGCACCGAGGTTACGGCGACGCCAGCCTCCAAGGCTTCCAGGACCAATCGAAAGCCTGGATCGGAGACGAGCGGGGTTCCAGCATCCGAGACGAGAGCAAGCGCCGCCCCGCCGGCCAGGCGCGCCATCAGATGGGGCCGAACGACAGCCGCGTTATGCTCATGATAAGCGACAAGCGGGGTCGACACGCCGTAATGGGCAAGAAGATTGCGCGTGACCCGGGTATCCTCGGCGATAACGGCGTCGGCGGCCGCCAATGTCGCCAAAGCGCGCAAAGTGATGTCGCGAAGATTGCCGATCGGGGTCGCAACGACATGTAGGCCCGGCGCGATCGGCTCAGCTTCCGCGCGTAAGCCAAGAGCGGTGAAGGCGCTGGCGCCGCGCTCCATTCCAACTTCGGTCTCGAATTCGCCTCGCGACATCACGACCTCTGGACCGTTCTCTATTTCGTCCGATCGTTCCTTATAGAGAACAATACGGCGTAAAAACAAGCTAATCCACGGCAAAGGTTCGCGGAACGATTTACCACCCGAGACTTAAAATGCCACATTTGCGGGCGATGCACCCGGCGCCGCATGCGGGCGCTTCGGGCGAGCGCTTGCCAGGGGACCGCGGCGCGATCATTGATCGATTGTTTCTTCCGGGAGGGCGTTTTGTCGATTGTCTCGCTGCCTAGGCGACAACCCGTTCCGGGGCGGCGCGGTTTTCTAAGGATTTTGAGCGCAGTCTTCGTTGGCTGCGCCACGCTTGCGCTTGCCGGCTGTGGCCCGACGGGCGGCGGAATGAATTTTGGCTCGAATGATTCGCCATTGGCCGCGCCGACGACGCCGGTGCAGTCACAAGCGCTCAACAGCCCAAACGGCGCACCCGTCGGCGAGACGATTGGCTCGGGGCCGGTTCGCATCGGCGTGGTTCTCCCGCTGACGCAAGGCGGCAGCCCGAGCGCCATTGGAGGATCGCTCCGAAATGCCGCCGCTCTCGCGATACAGGAATCGGGCGGTAGCGACGTAACGCTCATGGTGCTTGACGACCATTCGACGCCCGAAGGCGCGGCTCAGGCCGCGCAAGCGGCGCTTGGAGCCGGAGCCGATCTGATTATCGGACCGTTATTTGCGCCCGACGTTCGCGAAGTCGGCAGGGTGGCCAAGGCGGCCGGCAAACCGGTGATCGCTTTTTCGACGGACGCTAGCGTCGCCTCGCACGGCGTGTACCTTCTGTCCTTCTTGGTGGAAGGTTATGTCGATCGGATCATCGATTTCGCAAAAGGAAAAGGGAAGAAATCTTTCGCTGTTCTCGCGCCGCAAAGCGACTACGCCAATGTCGCCGTCGCAGAATTCGAACGTGTCTCCGCCAGGCTCGGCGTGAAAGTCGTAACGATCGTACGTTACCCGCCCGGTCAGGCCGCGACCGTCACGTCGCAGATTTCGGCAGTCGCCAACCAAATCGACGCTTTGTTCATTCCTGAACAGGCGGAAGGCATGGCCGCAGTCAACGACGCGCTGACTGCCGGCGGCGTCAAGACGCAGATTCTCGGCACCGGCGTCTGGAACGATGCGAAGACCTTGCGCCTGTCCATGCTGCAAGGCGCATGGTTCGCCGCGCCGGACAATTCGGGCTTCAACGCTTTCGCAGAACGCTATCACGCCAAATTCAATTCGGACCCGACGCGTTTGGCGACGCTGTCCTATGACGCGGTTTCGTTGGTGGCGGCGCTTGCCCGCACCCAGGGCTCGGAACGTTTTTCCGATCGCGTGCTGACCAGTCCTTCCGGTTTCAACGGCGCCGATGGCGTGTTCCGCTTCCGGACCGATGGCCTGTCCGACCGCGGTCTTGCGATCATGCAGATCGGAAACGGCGCCGCCTCGGTGATTGCGCCGGCGCCGCGCAGTTTTGCAGGCGGCTGAGCGGCTTGCCATCAAGGCACGCGGCGGAGCAGGAATGTCGCCGCGCCGACGCCGAGCGTGCTGATCGCGCAGAAAATAAAGAGCGCATCGTAGCCAAAAAACCGGATGAATCCGCCGCCGATCAAAGGCGCGAGGAATTGCGCAGCGGCGCCAGCCATCACCAGCATCGCCAAATCACGGCCGGCGGCGTCCTTGTTCGGCAGCACTTGCGACATGAAAGCGAGATCGATCGTCGAATAGACGCCCATGGCGATGCCGCCGACGATGGAGAAAACCGCCATGCCGGCCCAGGACGGACTCAAGACAGGGACGAGCATCGCCGCCGCCATGATCACAGCGTACGTCCTCACGAATAATTTTCGCCGCGGCGTGTGATGCGCGATCCAACCCGCGACGAAGACGGTGAAAATCGTCACGATCGTACGCAAGGAACTCAGCGCGCCGGCGGCGATCTGAGCGTTCGCGCCCGGCAAATTCGCGACTCCGATATGGTCTTGCAGAATGTAGAGAAGGTAGTTGTTGATCGAGAATTGTGCGACGAACATCAGCACTCTTATCCCGAAGGCGACGGAAAAGTCGCGCGAAGCGAAACTCTGCAGGGACCGCCGCGCCGCGCCGAAGCCCAGCCTGTGAAGCTGAGCGCGTCGGCTTGGCGTCGCTGTTGCGGCAGACAGGGGTTCGGGAGCGAAAAGAGCCAAGGCTAAGGTTGTCGCGACAAGCGCCGTGGCCAGCACGTCATATCCGGCTTCACCCGAGAAAAACGCCGCGAGGTTGACGCCGACCAAGGCGCCTAGCGGCGCAGCCGCGCCCATGATTGAAGAGGCCAGACTTCGCTTATGCTCTGGAACACGATCAGGCACGACTGCGAGCATCGCGCCCTGGAAGAAATTTAAAGAGAACCAGAGCGCCGCGTAAAGCGCAGCGATTGGGACAAGCTCAATTTGGAAGCCTAAAGAAAGGGATAGGACGGCCGAAAGGACAGCCATAAAGGCCAGCCATGGGCTTCGGCGGCCCCAACGCGTTCGGGTCGAATCAGAAATCACGCCCCCGGTCATGAGGCCGGCAACGCCGGTCGCCGCGCAAATGACAGTCAACAGCGCAAGATGCGCAATCTTGCGTGCAGGATCGATCGCCTCGATTTGAGCGGGAACAAGAATCGTCTGAACGCCCTGAAAATGAGCATAAAGAGCGACCGCGGTCGGCAATAGGAGCGACAGGAGACGCGATGAGCCGACGCCGCGCTCCATCGCCACGGCGTCAATCGATCTTCTGATCGCCCGATCCGCGTTAAGCGTCATGGAGCAAACAAACTGTCACATCATCTCCCCGGAGAGCCACGCAGCGTACGCCGCCGTCAGATTTAGGCGGCAGTACAGCGCGGACGATGTTGGCGCACACCAATATCCCCACGCTCTTTCGTACCTCAGAGCTTGCCGCTCTTGATTCGCGAGGCGACGCCGCTAAAATAGTTTCCTCGCCAGCGCGTTTTGCTACACATCGGATCTTCCTAAAAGTTCACAATCGCGTTACCATCGGAACGCTGGCCGCCAGCAATCGTTTAAAAGAGCGCACTCGCGTCCTCGTCACGATGTTCAATTAAGCCCTTGGCCAATATTGGCTTGCAATCCGATGGATTTCTTTGTTGCGGCTTTCATTCAAATTAAAAGGTTGGTGAATGACGGCGCCTCAGCCGACGACATTGGACCGGCAGACAATTGGCCTGTTCCTCGATGTGGATGGAACGATCATCGACCTGGCCCCGACGCCTGACGCGGTCGAGGTTCCCGATGCATTGCGTTGCGAGTTGTCGATGGTCGAACAGCGACTCGATGGCGCTCTGGCGTTAGTGAGCGGGCGACCTATTCGGGAGCTCGATCGCCTGTTCGATCCCTTGCGGCTCAGAGCAAGCGGCGTTCACGGTGGAGAAATCCGCTACGCGCCGGATCAGCCGGAAAGATCGTTGGCGGCGCAGCGATTGCCCGATGAGGCGTGGTCGAAATTGCTGCGTCTTCTCACCGAATTTCCCGGCGCATTCGCAGAGAACAAAGGCGTCAGTTTCGCGGTGCATTACAAGCTCGGAGTCGCCGATGAGATCTGCGCGGCGCTGCGGCATCTGATGCAGGAATATCCCGAATTGCCGCTCGAACTGATCGGCGGGCGCGCCGTCTATGAGATCAAGCTATCGGGATTCGACAAAGGCAAAGCGATAGAATGTTTCATGGCGCAGGCGCCCTTCGTCGGACGCAGACCGATTTTTGTCGCCGACGATCGCGTCGATGGACCAGGCTTTGAAAAAGCGATCGCGCTCGGCGGCCTGGCTTTTTCGGTCGGCGCAAAATTGCCCGGCGTCACGGGTTGGTTCGCCAGCCCCAGGGATTTGCGCGGGTGGCTCGAGAGGTTGGGTGAATGAGCGAAAAGGAAGAAAATCGTCAACGCTCTGCTGGCGGTCAGGCGCTCGATCTTGCTCTGATCGGCAATTGCCGCACCGCCGCGCTGATCGACCCGTTGGGGCGAATCGTTTGGTGGTGCTTCCCGCGCTTTGATTCCAATCCGATTTTCTGTCGTCTGCTAACCGGGGAAGATGAAAAAGGTTTTTGCGATGTGATTCTCAGCGATCTCGTCGATGCGCGGTCGGCCTATGTGCGGAATACGGCGATTCTCGAAACCGAGCTCGAGGACAAGCATGGCGGGCGGGTCAAAATTACCGACTTTGCACCACGTTTCCATCGTTATGAAAGGACGTTCCACCCGCCGCAATTGGTGAGGCGCATTCAACCGATTGCTGGCTTGCCGCGAATCACAATTCGGGTCCGCCCGACCGAGGCGTATGGCCGTACGATCTCGGACATCTCGATCGGCTCGAATCACATTCGATATCAAGGGACTGGTACGGTTCTGCGATTGAATACGGATGCGCCCCTTTCCTATGTCGCGCAAGAGAAGACCTTTCCCTTGACGCGTCCCATGACGCTGGTGTTCGGCCCGGATGAACCGTTCCGCAGCGCGTTCGAGAGCACGGCCAACGAATTCGAAGAACATACGCGTCGCTATTGGCTTCATTGGGCGCGCACGCTCGCCGTACCTTTCGAATGGCAAAGCGAGGTCATGCGAGCCGCGATTACCTTGAAACTATGCAGTTTCGAGGAGACAGGCGGCATTGTCGCTGCGCATACGACGTCGATCCCCGAAGCTGCGGGCAGCGGCAGAAACTGGGATTATCGCTATTGCTGGCTGCGTGACGCTTATTTCGTCACGCAGGCGCTCAATAAGCTCGGCGCGACCGAAACGATGGAGGCCTATCTCAATTATATTATGACCATCGTCGCCGATCAGGATGGGCCGTTACGTCCCGTGCACTCCGTTGTTCCGGGCGAGCCGCTCGACGAAGAGATCGCGCCTGATCTTGTCGGCTTTCTTGGCCAAGGGCCAGTGCGAATCGGCAATCAGGCGGCCGAACAGCATCAGCACGACGTCTATGGCAGCGCTATTCTCGCGGCGACGCAGATGTTCATCGACGAGCGTCTGCCGCGTATGGGCGACGAAGCGCTCTTCCGCCGGCTCGAGCCGCTGGGCGAAAGGGCGCTCAGCCTCGCGCTCAAGCCCGACGCCGGCATTTGGGAATATCGCGGCCGCGAGCGCGTCCATACGCATTCGGCGTCGATTTGCTGGGCGGCCTGCGACCGTCTCGGCCAAATCGCTCATCGCCTGGGTAATGGCGAACGCGCCGTACTTTGGAACGACCGCGCCGCTTCATTGCGCGAAACCATCCTCAAGCGCGCTTGGCATGAGTCCAAACGCGCTTTCGTCGGCGCGCTCGACGAAGACGAGCTCGACGCCAGCGTCTTGCTTCTGGCAGAACTCGGTCTGGTTGCGCCCGACGATCCCCGCTTCATCAGCACATGCGAGACGATAGGTCGCGAATTGATGCGCAACGGCCGCATCATGCGCTATACGGCGAAGGACGATTTCGGTTGGCCGGAGACAGCGTTTCTCGTCTGCAACTTCTGGTATATTGACGCGCTCGCGGAAATCGGACGCCGAGACGAAGCGCGTGAGCTTTTCTCCGATCTTCTGGAGCGTCGCAACGCGTTCGGTCTCTTTTCCGAGGATATTCACCCTGAAACGGGGGCGCTATGGGGCAATATTCCGCAGACCTATTCGATGGCGGCGATCATCGACTCGGCGATGCGGCTCTCGGTTAAATGGGAGGAAGCATGGCGCCCCGTCTGATTCTCGTCTCGAATCGGGTCAATGTACCGATCGCGGGCGTACCGCGGCAAGCGGGCGGTTTGACGGTCGCGGTCAACGCCGCTCTGAAACAGCGCGAGGGTGTCTGGTTCGGCTGGAGCGGAAAAGTCAGCAAAGCGGATGAAACGCCCCAGACGGCAGTCACTTTGCGCAGGCGACGTACTTACATTACACGCGATCTCTCCGAGAATGATTTTCAGGAATATTACAACGGTTTCGCCAATCGCGTTCTTTGGCCGGTGTTGCACTATCGCGTCGATCTAGCCGAATTCACCTCGGTCGACTTCGGCGGCTATCTTCGGGTCAACAGCGGATTTGCCGACGCGCTTTCGCCCTTCATCACGCCCGACGATGTGATCTGGGTGCACGATTATCACCTTCTGCCCTTCGCCAAAGAACTGCGATCTCGCGGGCACAACAATCCGATCGGATTTTTTCTCCATATTCCTTGCCCGCCGCCCGACATTATCGAAGCGCTGCCGCATCACGAAGAGACGATGGGCGCGCTCAGCCACTACGATCTTGTCGGCATGCAGACGGACCAGGACGCCGATAATTTGAGTCGCTATTTCGCGGCGATCGGCGGCAGCGGGTTTCGCGCGCCGGGGCTTTTCGAGTTCGACGGCCGCAGAGTCCGCGTCAGAGCCTTTCCAGTCGCCATCGCCACCGCCGTCTATGCGCGGGCGGCGCGCAATTCGGTCAAATCCACTCTGGTCGAAGAGTTGCGCAACAGCCTTGTCGGCAAACGACTCATCCTCGGCGTTGATCGGCTCGATTATTCCAAGGGCATCAAGCACCGGATCCAGGCTTTCGGTCATTTTCTCGAGAAATACTCCGACTGGCTTGGCAAAGTGACATTTCTGCAAGTGACGCCGAAGAGTCGTACCGGCGTTCCTGAATATGCCGCGATGGATCAAGAGGTCAGCGCGCTTGTCGGGCAGATCAATGGCCGTTTCGGCGATCCAGCCTGGACGCCGATCCGCTATGTCAATCGCTCTTATTCACGCGCGACCCTAGCGGGGCTGTACCGCTCGGCCCATGTCGGCCTCGTCACGCCCCTGCGCGACGGCATGAATCTCGTCGCCAAAGAATATGTCGCTGCGCAGAACGCCGACGATCCCGGCGTTCTTGTCCTGTCGCAATTCGCCGGCGCGGCCCAGGAGCTCGGCGGCGGACCGCTGATCGTCAACCCGCACGAAATCGAAGGCATGGCCGCCGCGATCAGGGCCGCGTTGGAAATGCCGCTCGCAGAACGCAAGGAGCGGTTCCATCACATGTTCGAACATCTGGCCGCCAACGATATCGATCGATGGGCGGAACGATTCCTCACCGCGCTTGGGGAAACGCGCGAGCAGCCCGGACTGCTCGGAAGCCTACGACAATTGTTTGCGGCGCGGGCGTGAGGCCGAAACGCGCAGTGTCATTCCCGCATAAGCTGGAATTTACAGGATTCTTTGATTCAAAAACAAAGCGCCTGATTTTGTTCGGGCCGCCTCAAAACAAAAAGTACCTCTGCGCCATTGGCAAGCTCTCCGCCGGCTCGCAGACCAGCAGCTCGCCGTTCGCGGTCACCGCGTAGGTCTCGGGATCGACCTTGATGTCAGGCGTCGCGCCATTGTGGATGAGGTTCTTCTTCTTGATGTCGCGGGTGCCTTCAACGGCGACGAGTTTCTTTTGCACCTTCAGCGCCGCGCCGAGCCTCTTGTCGACGGCCGCCTGACTGACAAAGGTCAGCGACGTTCCCGTCCGGGCGCGGCCATAGGCGCCGAACATCGGGCGGTAGTGCACGGGCTGCGGGGTTGGGATCGAGGCGTTGGGGTCGCCCATCGGGGCCGCGGCGATGGCGCCGCCTTTGATCACAAGGTCGGGCTTTACCCCAAAGAAGGCCGGCGTCCACAGGACGAGATCGGCGAGCTTGCCTTTCTCGACCGAGCCGATGTGCTTTGAAACGCCATGAGCTATCGCCGGATTGATCGTATATTTGGCGACGTACCTTTTGGCGCGGGCGTTGTCGTTGCGCTTCGTGTCGGGGGCGAGCGGGCCGCGCTGCTTCTTCATCTTGTCGGCGGTCTGCCAGGTGCGGATGATGACTTCGCCGACGCGGCCCATCGCCTGGCTGTCGGAGCTCATCATGGAAAGCGCGCCCATGTCGTGGAGAATATCTTCGGCGGCGATCGTCTCCTTGCGGATGCGGCTTTCGGCGAACGCGAGGTCCTCGGGGATCGACGAATCGAGGTGGTGGCAGACCATCAGCATGTCGAGATGTTCGTCCAGCGTATTGCGCGTGAACGGCCGCGTTGGATTGGTCGACGAGGGGAGTACATTGGCGAGACCCGCGACCTTGATGATGTCCGGCGCATGGCCGCCGCCGGCGCCTTCGGTATGAAAGGCGTGGATCGTCCGGCCTTTGAACGCCTTGATCGTATCTTCGACGAAGCCTGATTCGTTCAGCGTATCGGTATGGATCATCACCTGGATGTCGTGATCGTCGGCGACCGAGAGACAGCAGTCAATCGCCGCTGGCGTCGTGCCCCAGTCCTCGTGCAATTTCAGCGCGCAGGCGCCCGCGACGACCTGCTCGACGAGCGCTGCGGGTTTTGAAGCGTTGCCCTTGCCCGCGAAGCCGAGGTTCATGGGGAAATCGTCTGCCGCCTCGATCATCCGGGCGATATGCCAAGGGCCCGGCGTACAGGTCGTGGCGAAAGTGCCCGTCGCTGGTCCCGTGCCGCCGCCGAGCATCGAGGTGACGCCGCTCATCAGCGCCTCCTCGATCTGCTGCGGGCAGATGAAATGGATATGCGTGTCGAAGCCGCCCGCGGTCAGGATCTTGCCTTCGCCGGCGATCACTTCCGTGCCAGGCCCGATGATGATCGTCACGCCCGGTTGGATGTCCGGATTGCCGGCTTTGCCGATAGCAGTAATCAGTCCGTCCTTGAGGCCCACGTCGGCTTTGACGATTCCCCAGTGATCCAAGATCACGGCGTTGGTGATGACCGTATCGACCGCGCCCCGGGCGCGCGTCACCTGGCTCTGGCCCATGCCGTCGCGGATCACCTTGCCGCCGCCGAACTTCACCTCTTCGCCATAGGTGGCGAAATCTTTCTCGATCTCGATGAACAGATCCGTGTCGGCGAGGCGCAACCGATCGCCCGTCGTCGGGCCGAACATGTCGGCGTAAGCGGCGCGAGGCAGGAAGGCATGCGCCGGTTCGTTATGCGATTTCACCATATGAGAAGCCTCGAAGGGAGCGCCAGGGCGGCTTGCTGTCAGGAAGGCACGAATGGCGCCAATCCTATGAGCGGGCCTGCGGCCGCCGCAAGAGCTGCGCTGTATCTTAGAATACACTGTTATTATTTGTTATCTTCTTCGACCTAAGACTTCCGATGGGCCTCCTTGAATAATTGTCGCCTTCCTCGCGGCGGCCGCGAAGGGTTTAGGTCGCGTCGTGAATAAAATCGCAACTGCTCTCCCGCCAACTCATGAACGCCTGCTGCTGCTTGACGGCTTGCGCGGGATCGCGGCGATCGCCGTCATCCTTTGTCATTTTAGCGCCCTTACCGCACAGCCGATCGTCGCCAACGCCGGTTTCGCCGTCGATCTCTTCTTCTGCCTCAGCGGTTATGTCCTTGCCGAAACTTATGGAGGCCGCCTCGTCGGCAGT
>Ga0070735_10004318_pt1 | contig 12036 bp, 14 predicted proteins | sample Coa_R1_FD_66443 | JGI IMG/M metagenome (GOLD analysis project Ga0070735, IMG submission 66443) | Surface soil microbial communities from Centralia Pennsylvania, which are recovering from an underground coalmine fire - Coalmine... | ecosystem: Environmental > Terrestrial > Soil > Unclassified ... | reverse complement strand
GTTTCCTTGGTACCATGCGGCTCGTCCAGCAGAACAAAGACAATATAGCGCGGTGCCTCGATCGGGAACGCCGCAAGAAAAGATGTCACCAGTACGTGCGACTGGTAGCCGCCATGTGGTCCCGGCTTTTCCGCCGAGCCAGTCTTGCCGCCGACATCGTAGCCGGAAATGTCGGCTTTGCGCCCGGTACCGTTGGTGACGACATAGCGCAACAGTTCTCGCATTTCGGCGCTGGTCTCGGGCTTGATGACTTGCGCGCCGCGGCGATCCACGTCGGTCTTGAGGAACGTCGGTACGATGCGCCTGCCGCCATTGACGACCGTAGCGGCCGCCGAGACATAGGCCAGAGGCTCGACCGCGATCCCGTGGCCAAAGCCGATGGTCGCGGTTTCGATGGTGCCCCAATGCGTCGGGTATAGCGGGCGCGCGAATTCCGGAAGTTCGCAGTGCAGCGACCCCAACAATCCGAGGCTCGCAAGGAACGCCGCCTGGCGGACCGGTCCCGAGCGCATCGCAATCTGCGCCGTCCCGATGTTCGACGAGTGCGCCAGCACGTCGCGCGCCGTCAACGTGGCGGGCATGTGTTCGGCTTCGTGGATCGTGAACTTGCCGATTCTGTAGCCGTTGCCGATCGAAAAGACCTCGTCCGGCCGCGTGGTGTGATCTTCCATTGCCAGCGCGAAGGAGAGCACCTTGAACACCGAACCGAGTTCGTAGCGATCGGCGGCCATGATGTTGTGATCGGAATCGTCGCCAGTAAATTGGCGGAAGTTGGGATCAAAGTCGGGCAACGACACCATGGCGAGGACTTCGCCAGTGCGCACGTCCATTACGATGCCGCCTGCCTTCTTGGCATGAAACATCTGGCGGCTGGCTTCCGCCTCGCTCGCCAGAATGTATTGCACGCGCATATCGATGGAGAGTTGCACCGGCGCAACCGTCGCCGCTTCGCGCAATCTGGCGTCGAGCCCTTGTTCAAGGCCAGAGACGCCTTTGCCATCGGGATCGGTGACGCCGAGCAGCTGCGCCGTCGCACGTCCGTCAGGATAGTAGCGCTTGGCGCTGGGCTCGAATTCAAGTCCCGGCAGACCAAGATGCATCACGCGGTCCTGCGCATCGGGCGTCAGCTGGCGTGCGACCAGAACATAGGGATGCCTGGTATTGTTGAAGCCTTCGAGCAGGCGGGAGAAATCCGCACCCGTGGTGCGGGCGAGTTCGCGCGCCGCCTCTACCTTGTCGTCAAGCGTGTGCGGCCGTGCGTAAAGATCCGCCACAGGCAAATCCCGGGCCAGCAACTCGCCGTTGCGATCGACCATGTCGGCGCGCGCCATCGCGGGCCGGCCGATCTGATCGCCGCCGGCTGTGCTGGGCTTGAAGAGCGTAACGTCGATGAGGCGCGCACCGACCAGCGCGAATGCTGCCGCCGCGATCACTGCGCCGATGACCATTCGTCGCTGGTAGATCGTGGCGCGCTCTATCATCGCGGTCAGAGACCGCGACGTGCGGCCGGCACCAGATTCGCCGGCGCCTGCACATTGGCCTGGGCGATCGGACTGTTGTTGAGCGGCGCGCTGTCGTCGCCACGGCGCGGCAAGGTTTCGAACGCTGACATCTGCACCGCCGGTGTCCCGGTGAGACCAAGCCGGTTCGCGGCCAGTTCCTGAATGCGCGCCGGCCCTGCGACGCGTTCCCACTCGGTTTGGAGCACGCTGATCGTCGCGTGTTCGCGATTGATCTGACGGTTGATGCCGGCAAGCTCGAACTTCGCGACACGCGTCTGCTCGGACACATGATAGAGCGCGAGAATGGAGAGCCCCACAAGGGCGACACAGAGCGTGTTGAGAATGCGAACCATGATGGACTCCTACGCCGCGAGGCGAACGGCCGCACGCAAGCGGGCCGACCGCGCGCGGGGATTGGATTGAATCTCAAGCTTTTCAGGCACGAGCGGACGATGGGTGAGAAGACGGAAGCGCGGAGCGCGCGCTCGGCGCTCTTCGGGCACGTGACGCGAGGCGCGCGCGACGTTAGCGCTGTGGTCAGCGAGAAACTGTTTGACGATGCGATCCTCGAGCGAATGGAAGGCGACCACGACGAGGCGGCCGCCGGGTGCGAGCGCGCGCTCGGCCGAGTCGAGGCCGCGAGCGAGTTCGCCGAGCTCGTCGTTCACATGGATGCGGAGGGCTTGAAAAGTTCGGGTGGCTGGATGGATGGCAAGCCGGGCGCCTTTTGCTCCCTGTGCCGCCGACACGACCTCGGCCAGCTCCAGCGTCGTCGTCAGCGGGCGCGCCGCGATGATGGCACGAGCGATACGACGAGCATTGCGCTCTTCGCCCAGGCGCGCAATGACCTCGATCAGTTCTTTTTCGCCGGCGGAATTGGCAAAGTCCGCGGCGCTTTGACCTTCGCGGCTCATGCGCATGTCGAGCGGACCTTCGGCACGAAACGAAAAGCCGCGTGCCGGCTCGTCGAACTGGAACGAGGAAACGCCGAGATCGAGCACGACGCCGTTGGTGCGCGCGCCGGCGAGCAGCACATCGAGCTGCGAGAACTCGCCCCGCACGAGCGTGAGGCGGCCGCCGAATTGCGCCACCAGATTCTGGCCGCGCGCGATGGCGTCGGGATCGCGATCGATGCCGAGCACGCGGCAATCGGCGGCTTCGAGAATGGCGCGGGCATAGCCGCCGCCGCCGAAGGTGCCGTCGACATAATGCTCGCCGTCCTTGGGCGCGAGCAGCGCGAGCACTTCGTTCAGCATCACGGGAAGATGGCCGCTCATGTCTCGCCTCGCGAGAGCTTGGCGATTTCGCGCTCGCGGTTGGCCTTGATGCGCGCGATGCGCTCGGCATCGACGGCGGCGAAGCGTTCGCTATCCCAAATCTGGAACTTTTGCGACATGCCGACGAAAACGATCTTCTCGGTGAGGCCGGCATGGGCGATCATCGCGTCGGGCACGCGCACGCGGCCGGGTTCGTCGGTCGGCAGCAACTGCGTGCGTGAGATTATCGCGTAAGCGGCATCGTCGTGCGCCGGCGACATGAACGGATCGAGCGTGGAAAGTCTGGCGTGCAGCGTATCGAGAACCGTTTGGCCGAAGCCTTCGAGTGCGCCCTCGAAGAAGGACGGGCAGAGATAGACGCCGTTGGTGTTCTGCGCCGCGAGGATTTGGCGATATTGCGCAGGGATGCAGACGCGCCCTTTGCTATCGAGCGTACCCAGAACCGTCGACATGAACGGCTGGCTGGACATGAAATGCTGCTACCCCCGTCGCGACCCAGGGGGCTAAAGAGGCGGGTTCGGCCACCCGACCGACCGGCTTCAGCTCAAGCCACTGGGACAGGGTGGGATAGCATGGGACAGCGGCAAAGGTCAATCAAAAAGTGTAGGAAATTGAGGGGCTTGGTACATCTACCTATGGATTCGACCCTGCTAGCTGTGGTGGCGACGGAACAAATCCGCAACACGTAAAGATTGCAGTTACCGAGGTTAAAAATGGCTTAAGGGTTCGACAGAATTTCGTCCTGCCTCGCGCGCATTGCGCCAGCGCGCCGCCGAAACGATTCGCGAGTGGACTAACTCGATCGGCGATGCGTAACGATCGAACTCCTGCCCGGCGTCTGTAACCTTGTTCTGGTGCCTCACGAACGCTGCACCACATCGTACTGTTTTCGACTTTCGTGTGCGTTGCTCCAATTCCCTGATTCAGTTCGGACACAACTTCGGCTCGCCCCTCCTGCGTGAGACGTGACACATATGGGAATGATTTCCGATGGCGCAAGAGAGAGCTGAATGATTTTTCGAGTAAATCAAAGACCCGCCACGCCACCTGGGATACTGACGACGCTGCATGGAGCGCGATGTTTGTCTCCTGTCGTCATCGGCGGTCGCGAAGTTGCTAAACTGCGCCCATGGCCGCTCCCTTCGACCTTGAACGCTTCGTCCTGGCGCAGGCACCGGTGATCGAACGCGTGCGGATTGAGCTCGCCGCAGGCCGCAAGCAAAGCCACTGGATGTGGTTCGTCTTTCCCCAGATTGCGGGCCTTGGTCACAGTCCGATGGCACAGCGCTATGCGATCGCCTCGCTGGCCGAAGCGCGCGCCTACCTCGCTCATCCCTTGCTCGGCGCACGGCTGCACGAATGTTCAGAGTTCGTACTCGCAACTCATGGCAAGACCGTGCACGACATCTTCGGTTCGCCCGACGATCTCAAATTCCGCTCGTGCATGACGTTGTTTGCCGAGGCCGCGCCGGACGAGGAGTTGTTCGCCGCCGCACTGGCCAAGTATTTCTCGGGCGTTGCGGATGCCGCGACGGTGTCGCTCATTCGGGACGGGCGCTGAGTTCAGGGTACGGCGCCGCCCGTCGGGACCGTTCTCTCCACGAAACGCTGCAGCAGGCTCGCCAGCGCTTCGGGGCAATCGACGTTCGGCGAGTGACCGACGCCGTGCCAGAAATGCAATCCGCTTCCTTGCGGCAGTAGCGCCCAGGTTTCGAGCATGTTGGCGACGGGGATGAGTTCGTCCGCGTCGCCGCCCGCCAGAAGTACCGGCATGGGCAGCGTCTTCAGCTGGTCGCCGAATTGCACGCCGAACATCGAGCGCAGCGATCCGCGCAAGCGCTGCTCTGGCGCGGCGCGCATGTCGTCGGCAAGACAACGCAGCCATTCGTCGGTTGCGCCGCGCGCCACGATGCCGTCGCCGCCTGCGCCGCGCGCCTGCTGTTCGCGGCGTGCCGCCATCAACGCGTCGATCGTCGCGGTCAATTCGCTATCGCCGCCGCCGAGCGCACGTCCGTTCGGGCTCGCCGGGTCGAGCAAAACGAGGCCCTTGAGCATTTGCGGATGATCGAGCGCGAACTGCATCGCCGTTGCGCCGCCAAGCGAATGGCCCACGAGCGTGAAACGGTTCCACTCCAGCTTGGCGGCGAGCTCGAACGCATCGCTGGCAAAGATCGCAACGCCATAGTCCGACTCATTGGGCGGCGCGTCCGATTGGCCCGCACCGCGATTGTTGATCGCCACGCTTGTGTAGTGTTCCGCCGGCAGGGCCTTCTGTACTTTCTCCCAGATGCGCGCCGATGCCTGGAAGCCGTGAATGAAGAGAATGCGCTCGGGACCTTGGCCATGCACGACATATTCGACACGGACGTTCGAGAGTTGCGCGAAGGACATTTTGTCCTCTGGTGTTGGTGCATGATTTCGGCCGGACGCTGACAGATCGAAATCTATTGCGCCACAATTTGGCGCAGTCCTCGGCGGACGCGCGATCTGAGTCACCCGCTCGCCAAGCGGTTGCCGCGGCGCCAGGCAGACGCTAAGCTCGCGCGTTGACAATTTGTCAGGAGACGCGCGTGGCCGAAACGAAGCTGCCTGGCATTCTCGAACTGACGCCGATGAATCCGGCATTCAACGAAAATCCGCACCTCCTGCTCGATCGCCTGCGCAGCGAGTGTCCGGTGCATCGCGACACGATCGCCGGCGTCTTCCTGGTGACGCGGCATGCCGATGTCCGCGGTGCGCTTTCGGACACGACGATGTGGCGCGGCCCGACCCGCGCCGAAGAGGCCGCCGTGTTCACGCGCGGGCAGCTCGACCGGCGCGAAGACGGCGTGACGGTTCCCGAAGACGAGTTCAACGCCAACATCCTGATGCTGGACGAGCCGGATCACATGCGCATCCGCGAACCGTTCGCCAAGGCGCTCTACAAACGCGTGGCAAAGTCGAAGCCCTTGGTGCAGCGCGTGGTCGACGAGTGGCTCGCGGCCGTCGGCGATGCCAGGACGTTCGACGTCATGGCGGAATTCGCCGTGCGCGTCCCGATCGACGTCATCGCGCGCATCCTCGGCGTCGACGAAGCGCGGCTCACGGAATTTCGTGCCTGGAGCGAAGGCGCAATCCTGAGCCTCAACCCGTTCCGCACGCCCGAGGACAGTAAACGCATGGTCGCCGCGCTCAACGCGCTCTCCCACTACATGCGCGCGCTGATGGCGGAGCGCGCGAAGGCGCCGAAAGACGATCTCATCAGCGACATGATGCTTTTGAAGGCGCAAGGTGCGGCGCTCAGCGAAGGCGAGATCTCCAACAATCTCCAGGGACTCTTGATCGGCGGCAATCTCACCACCACCGATATCATCGGCAACGGCATCTGGTTGCTGCTCACGCACGCGGATCAGTTGGCCCGGCTGAACGCCGATCCGGCTCTCATCAACTCCGCGGTGGAGGAAATGCTGCGCTATGAGTCGCCGGTGGACATCACCGGCCGCATTGCGCCGCGCGACATGGATCTGGGAGGCTGCCCGGTGAAGCAGAGCCAGTCCTTGATCTTCTCGCTGCGCGGCGCCAATCGCGATCCTGAGGCCTTTCCCGAACCGCATCGCTTCGACATCGGCCGCAAGGATGCGCCGCACGTCGCCTTCGGCGGCGGCTTGCACCTTTGCATCGGCGCGCCTTTGGCGCGGCTTGAGGCGCAGGTCGCGATCCTCTCATTCTTCCAGCGCTTTCCGAATGCGCGTCTCGCCGATCCGCATACCAAGCCGCAATGGCGCAGCCTGCCGTTCTTCCGCGGCTTGCAGGAGTTGAAGGTGGTTGTGTAGCGCCGCCGATACGATGAAGTTGGTTGGCCGGGTCGCGCTGGCCGATACGCCGTTGCCAACGACCGCTAGATCGTCCGGCTGTCATACGCCCATTGCAACAGCGCCTGCCGCTGGCGCGGACGGCACGAAAAATTGCAGCGCTCACAATTCTTCTTTATCTGGGCGATGTGCCTGCGGAAGGCTTTCCAGCGCTTGATCTGACGCGCATCTTCTTCCGGCATGCGCCGGCCGAGATAGTAGCGGCAATACCATTGGAACCATCCGCGCGGATCGTCGGGATGTATCCATCCTTTTCGCCGCCACTCCAGGAGCGAGCTTCCGGCGTCGACGCCAAAATAGTTCAGAGAGGCATTGCGGCCCTGCGGCGAAAGCCTGGCTTTTTCGAACCAGCTCTTGGGAAATTCGCCGTGCGTATCGGTCATGTATTTGCCGCCGAAGACGCCCAAAGCGAGCATCTGCCGAGGTGTCAATTCGGGCTGGAATTGCGGATCGAAGTCGCGCCCTGCCGGGGCCGTGAGCCGATAGCGATATCCGCGCTGCATGGAGTCGTTCACGGTCACCCATCGTTGCTTCGTTTGACGGCGACTGGGACGGTTGCGTGTCATGCCGAGCTCGTGGGCGCGAAAGCTTCTGTCTGCAAACTAGTGACGAAGGAACTTCAAACGATCTACGCTCAATGGAAGCGATCGGTTCACTCGCTGAGCGCGAAGAGAACGGCCGAAATCGTGCGTCAGATGGCCTGTAAGCCGGGTTCTGTCCATGCGGTTGCCCGCACTGGATGGCCATTCCTCTGGGATGCGTGTCGCCACGCACCTCACGCGACCTACCCGGGCGGCGATCCGGAAACGGATCACGTGCCGCCCCTATTTGGTCTTGCTCCCGGTGGGGCTTGCCATGCCGTTCCTGTTGCCAGGAACGCGGTGCGCTCTTACCGCACCATTTCAACCTTGCCGGACCTTTAGGGTCTTAGGCGGTGTCATTTCTGTGGCGCTATCCCTGGGGTTTCCCCCGCCGGACGTTATCCGGCACCGTGTCTCCGTGGAGCCCGGACTTTCCTCGACGCCCGGCTTATGCCGAGCGCCGCGGCCATCCGGCCATCTGACGCGCGCATAGTATAATGCGCGGATGAGTGAGATCACAATTCGCCGCGCCTTGGAGGCGGAGGCGGCAGAACTGAGCGCGCTTTGCCTGCGTTCCAAGGCGCATTGGGGTTACGACGCGGAATTCATGGCGCGTTCGCGGGCGGCGTTGACGATCTCGCCCGAATTCATCGCCACGGGGCGCGTGTTCGTCGCCGAACCGGAAGGCTGCGCGCCTCTGGGCATCGCCTCGGTCGCGCCGCTCGCCGAGGTTGGCGTCTACGACCTCGTCCATCTCTTCATCGAGCCGTCGGCGATGCTAAGGGGCGTCGGGCGGCTCTTGTTTGCGGCTGCCGTGGACAAAGCCAGAGCGGACGGGGCGCGACGCCTCGTCATCCAATCCGATCCGCATGCGGTCGGGTTCTACCGCCGGCTCGGCGCCACCGATGCGGGCGAGGCGCCGTCGGACTCGGTTCCGGGCCGCATGCTGCCCATGCTGCACTTCGAACTCTAGGATTCAGGCCAGGGCGAGATCGACCACCGCCATCGTGTGGAGCGCGGTGGTGTCAAATATCGGCACCGCGCAATCCTCGGGCTTGAGCAGAAGCGGCAACTCGGTACAACCGAGGACGATGCCTTGCGCGCCTTGTTCGACCAGCTCCGCCATCACGCGGCGAAAATGGCGGCGCGCCGGTTCGAGGAATTGTCCGCGCGCGAATTCCTCGAAGATGATGCGGTTGGTTTCTTCGGCGTCGGCGCCGGACGGCGTGATGACCGAGAGGGCGAAGCGCTCTGAGAGCCGCCTTTTGAGGACGGCGTCATTATCCATCGTCTGCCGCGTCCCGATGAGACCCACAGGCTTGATGCCGGCGCGTTCGATCGCCGCGCCAAGCGGATCAGCGATGTGGAGCAGCGGTATCGCAATCGCGCGTTCGATTTCGCGCGCCGCTGCATGACCGGTGTTGCAGGCGAGGAAGAGGAAGTCGGCGCCCGCGCGCTCGAGGCCGGCGGCGGCCGCAGCGATGCGGCGATTGGCTTCGTCAAAGTCGCCGGACTGCCACAGCGCCGTGATCTCCGCGAAGTCGAACGAGTGGATGAGAAGCCGCGCCGAGTGCACGCCGCCGAGCCGCTTCTGCACTTCGCGGTTGATCTGCTGGTAATAGACGTTCGAGGATTCCCAGCTCATACCCCCGATCATGCCGATGGTCTTCATGCGCTGAACCTAGCAGCCGCCGGCCCGCGCTGAACCATCACAAATGCATGACGGCTGTGCGAGACGCTCTAAGTAAGAGACGGCGGCGCGAGCAGGCCGGCGAGCGCGCGGTCGCATTCGCTGTCCCAGCGACCGTTGACGTCGGATGGGCGGAAGTGACGCTGGAAGGCTGTGATCACGGCCTCGAGAGAAACATCCGTATGCGGAGGAAGTCCGTAGCCGTAACGCGCCAGCGCGGTAGCCGGCGTTTCGCCGAGCCCGCGATCGCGCGCCTTCGGCCAAAGGCCGATGCCAGCCGCGGCGAGCCTTTCCCACGGGAAAAGCTCGCCCGGATCGCTTTTGCGCCCCGGCGCCACATCGGAGTGACCAAGCACGCGGCTGGGCGGGATCGGATGACGGGCGAGGATGCCGTGCGCCAGATCGATCAGCGCGGCGATCTGCTTCTCGGCGAACGGCACATAGCCGAACTCGTGGCCTGGATTGACGAGCTCGATGCCGATCGAGCAGCCATTGACGTTGGCCAAGCCGGCCCAGAAGGAGACGCCGGCATGCCAGGCGCGGCGCTCCTCCGGCACATGCGCATAGACTCTGCCGTCGGTGCCGACCGTGTAGTGCGCCGAAACCTTCGCTTCGGGATCGCAGAGCCTGGCAAGTGCTTCGTCGGCGGTCTTCATGCCGGTGTAATGCAGCACGAGCATGTCGATCACCGCGCCCGACGGGCGTGCGTCATGGTTGGGCGAGCGGCAATCGACGAGGCGCATCACACGAAGATCTTATAACTCACGGTCTCGCCGTTCGGGCGCTTCAGCGAAAATTCCGCGCCGGCTTCGTGCTCCTGCAAGAGCGCCTCGAACACGCGCACCGCGTTGCGGATGACCTCGGCGTAGGAGGCGGCCTCGGTCTTCTCCTTCAAGCGTTGCAAGCGTTCCATCGCCTGGGGCGGCATCTCGAGCTGAACGCGCGTCGTCGTGCGCTCGCCGCCGGCTTCGACGGCATCGGCTGCGGCGCGGATGGCTTCAGCAGCGATGCCGCGGCCATAGCGACTTCTGTGATGTCTGTGCATGGGTTGTCCTTATGACGCAGCCGGATGTGACGGTGAGCGATCCTCCGGCTCCAACGCGAAGGGATCATGGCCGCGATAATAGGCGGCGATCAGCGCCAGAATCGCGACGGCGCCGACGATCGTGAAGAGGTTGGCGAAGACGAAGCTCACCAACGCGATGATCGCGATGAGGGCAAGAATCGCCCAGAGGAGCGGTTGACTCCATTGCGGCGGCTGAGCGGAACGCGTGTCAGGCTCGCGGAAAAAATCGCGCGAGCGGACGCCGATGCCCCGGCTTATGTTGCGCACGATGTCGTCATGCAACGCGCGCTGGAAGTTTCTGCTCCAGAGGCGCCAATAAGAGCGCCGCTCATTTCTCTGCTCGTTGCGCGCCTTCTTCCATTGACGCCGCCATTCGCGGCGTTGCTCGCGCCATTTGCGATGGGCTTCGCGGCGCGCGGCGCGCGCTTCGTCGCTGCCATGGGCGCAGTTCCGGCGGTCGCCGCGGGGCGCCTCGGCCGGTTTCGAGTCGTCGGCCGGAAATTCTTCGCCGATGCCGACTCCGATCTTTGTCATGTTCTGACTCCTTGATGTGGCGAGCCATTGATTGGCCCGTACCCTTATAGTCATCATATAATCATCAAATGTCAAGACCCCATCATCAAATAATCATCAGACATAATTTATAATATAAATCAAAGACTTGAATGTCGGTCCGTTAGGAACCGGCCCTCCTCGCAGCCGCGTGCAGCCCGAGGGATTAGAACGTTTTATCAAAGGCTTGAGCGGTCCCGACCGACCTCGCCATGGAAAAGCCAGGTTCGCGGGCGAGCCTTTGCCGCTGGCGGACTTGGGCGGGCGATGGCGATCTTCTATTTCAGCGTGCGCATCGGCGACGAGGTCATTCGCGACCGCGAGGCTTACGAATTTCCCACCGCCCAGGATGCGCGCGACCTCGCCGTCCACACCGTGCACGAACTCATCACGCTCAGTCCCGACGATGTCGAACTCGAGCGCCGGCAGATCGAAATCGCCGATGCCACGGGCCACGCCATCTCTGTCGTCAATCTCAGCGAAGTAGCGCCTTACCTGCGCAGCTAACGCGGGCGGCCATCGCTACGACCGCCAGCCGCGTTCCTTCTCGATTTTGTCATAGGCCGCATTGATCACGGCAAGCTTGTCCGTGGCGAGGCGGATGAATTCCTCCGGCACGCCGCGCGCGATCAGCTTGTCAGGATGGTTCTCGCGCACGAGCAACCGATAGGTCGCCCGCACTTCGTCGTCGCCGACATCGTGGTCGATGCCCAGGATGACGTAGGGATCGTTCTTGTCGGGTCCGACATGCGCGGCGCGAATGCGCCGATACGCGCCCGGCGTAAAACCGAAGATGTCGGCGACGCGCCCGAGATAGGCGTCCTCGCCGGGATGAAACACGCCGTCGGCCTTGGCGATCTCGAACAGGCCGTCGAGAATGTCTTCCAACAGCGCGGGATTTCCCACCAGCATCTTGGCGATCTGCGTCGCATAGGCTTCGAAGCCGGCGGTATCCTGCTGCGCGAGGCGGAAGATGCGATCGACGCGCGCCTGTTCGTCCGGCGCGACGCGAAAGAGACGGTGGAATGTCTCGATCTCCTCTTCCGTAACGGTGCCGTCGGCCTTCGCCATCTTGGCGGCCAGCGCGATCATCGCGATGGTGAAAACGATGCCCGGCGCCTCGCCGGGCTCGAGCGCGGGCACCTCGCGATCGATCAGGAAATGGCCGGCCAACCCGCCGATCAGCGCGCCGACCGGCCCGCCGCCCAGCATGAATCCGGCCGCGGCGCCGCCAAGTTTTCCCAAGATGGACATGGTGGAAAGCAATAGGACAATCTGGCGGGCATGTCAGCTTCGACCGGAACATGGAATTTTTATATCGACCGCGGCGGCACGTTCACGGACGTGATCGCAGAGGCGCCGGACGGCGCGCTCTCGACCCTGAAGCTACTGTCGGAGTCTTCACATTATGAAGATGCGGCACTGGAAGGGATCCGCCGCGCGCTCGGCGTCGAAAGCGGAGCCGCCATTCCGTCCACGCGCATCGGCGAAGTCCGGATGGGAACGACGGTTGCGAC
>Ga0070735_10004317_pt1 | contig 12037 bp, 12 predicted proteins | sample Coa_R1_FD_66443 | JGI IMG/M metagenome (GOLD analysis project Ga0070735, IMG submission 66443) | Surface soil microbial communities from Centralia Pennsylvania, which are recovering from an underground coalmine fire - Coalmine... | ecosystem: Environmental > Terrestrial > Soil > Unclassified ... | reverse complement strand
TCGGGGGCTGGCCCATCCTTTCATAAATTCTCAAATGGGAATGCGGAGAAAGTCAAAATCGCCGCCCTCGGAAGTCAAAATCCCCACCCTCCCGCACAAAACGCGGGAAGGGTGGGGCAACCTCAGTTTGAGAAATTATGAAAGGGTGGGAAAGCGTCTACGCTCTTTCGGAGTCATTTACTCCTGAGGGTGCCCTGCCCTTCTCGCGGTTTGTGCGAGAGGGCGGGAAGTTTGACTTTCTTGCGCCTGTACTGTGGGTATGATTCCCAACCGCTCGCGCCTGCGTGCCGTCCACTGGGATTCAATTTCTACTGGGCCGTCCGCTCCGGTTGCGTAGTGGAGAAAACTGCTCCACAGCCAGTCCTCCGGCCGCTCGACGAGTCCGCGCTTTACCGGATTGCGATGGATGTAGCGGAGCTTCTCGACGCGCTTGGCTTCGCTCCAAACGTTGAAATCGTAGTAGCGCGGCTGCCAGAAGGGAGAGCCTTCGGGACGCCGCAGTTGCTGCGCCGTCACTTGCTTCAGCATTTGCAGTGCTACCGATAGCCTCCCGCGTTCCGGTTCGCTGATCAACAGGTGCACGTGCTCGGGCATGACCACGTATCCGGTCACGAAGAATCCATACCATCGGCGCACCCGTTCCAGGGTTTGCTCGAAGAGTGTGCGGGATTGGGCATCGCAGAGCAGCGGGTCGCGGTGATGACAACTGAACGTGATGAAATGCAGGCAGCGGGATTGCTGGAAGCGATGGAGTCGCCAAGGCATGGGGCGATTCTAGTGTGGGGCTCGTCGGGTGGGATGTGATGGGGCCACTTTCACCTAATTTGTCTTCCTGAAATGGGAAGGGTAGGTCAAAACCTCCAACTTCGGGGAAGTCAAAATCCCCACCCTCTCGCACAAAACGGGAGAAGGGTGGGGCAACCTCGGGTTAGTTGTCTTTCGAAACTTCTCTCGGCCCGGCGGTGTCTATATTGCTCAGGATTTCTCCGCTTCGGGTTCGCGGGCCAGCGCCGGACATTCGTCTCTGATATCGTCATCGTCGTTGTTGCGAGGCTTGCCATGCTCGAAGCCGTTCACCTGAACAAGAGCTACGCTTCGCTGCCGGCGGTTCAGGATCTCTCGTTCACGCTGCGTCCCGGACAGGTTCTCGGATGTCTTGGCCCCAACGGTTCGGGCAAGAGCACGACCGTGAAGATGCTCACGGGGCTGCTCGAGCCGTCGCGCGGCGTGGTCCAGTTCGACGGACAAAACATACAGAACGATCTCGCCTCCTACCGCAAGCGCCTCGGCTACGTGCCCGAGGAGGCGCACCTCTATCCGTATCTGAGCGGATGGGAATATCTCGAGATGGTCGGATGCCTGCGGGGAATGAACCGCGCGGAGATGTTCGCAAAGATCGAAGCGCTGTTCGAACTGTTTTCGCTTCGCACCGCGCGGCACGCGAGCATCGGCACGTACTCGAAGGGAATGCGGCAGCGCGTTCTGCTGATTGCGGCGATCATGCACAATCCGGAGATCCTGATTTTCGACGAGCCGCTGTCGGGGCTCGATGTCACGTCGGCGCTGATCTTCAAAAACCTTGTGCAGGCGCTCGGAAGAGCGGGCAAACTCGTTTTTTATTGCTCGCACGTGCTGGAAGTCGTCGAGAAGGTCTGCACCGACGTCCTGATTCTTCGAAAGGGAGCGGTCATCGCGCACGATTCGGTGGCGAATGTGGGCAAGATTCTCGGGTCGTCTCTCGAGAACACTTTTCTTCACCTCGTGGATGATACCGACACGATGCGCGTCGCCGACGACATTATCGGAGTGATGAGGGCCGCATGAGCCTGCTGCCACAAGCGCTCGAACGGCGCTGGGAGCGGCGCCTGGAGCGGCCGTTCTGGAGGCTGGTCCAACTCTTTGTCGAACGGATCTTTCGCGGCGGAGGAGACTCGGACACCGAGGGGCTGGATGTGGGCATCGGACTGGTGCTGATGCTGCTGGCGATGCCCGGCGGATTCGTCTCGGTGTTGCTGTTCGACAAGTATGGATCGCTGTTGCAGTGGCTGCGCGGGCTGGGGAATGTCGATACGCTGGTGATCGCGTTTCCCGACGAATACTTCTTCATTGTTCTTTCGATGACCGTCACGGGAGCCGTCGCGGTGTGGCGATGGGACGCGATTTTTCCCGACCGGCGCGATTACATGAACCTGGCACATCTGCCGGTGTCGGCACGGACGATTTTTCTGGCGAACCTGATGGCGGTGCTGTTTCTGGTGGCGCTGGTTGCGGTCGACGTCAATGGAGCATCTTGCGTGCTTTTTCCGATGATCGCTTCTTTTTCGCAGGGCACGCTGCCGTTCTTTGTGAAATTTGGGATGGTGCATGCGGCGGGAGTCTTGCTGTCGAGCGTGTTTGCATTCTTCGCGGTGTTTTCTCTTCTCGGGCTGATGATGGCCGTGCTGCCGCCAGGCGCATTGAAGCGGCTGTCGATGTATGCGCGGGGCATGGTCGTGGTTTATCTGGTCGGGTTGCTATCGACCAGCTTTGCGATTCCTGAACTGCTGGGCAAGGCGAAGACACCCCCGCCGGTCTGGACTTTCTTCCTGCCGTCGTGCTGGTTCGTAAGTTGGTGCCAAATGCTGCGCGGGAGGGCGAATCCGGCGATGACGGAGTTGGCGCGGCTTTGTGTCCCCGGAATTTTCTTAATTGTTTTGGTTGCGGTTGGGACGTACGCAATCGGGTACCGGCGGCACTTCATGCGGATCGCTGAAATCTCCGAGGGAGGAACGGCTGCGCAGGGCCCCCGCTCATGGAATCTTGGAGCGTTGGAACGCTATCTCCTGCCGACTCCGTTTCTGAGAGGTTGCTTTCGCTTTGCCGGCAAAACGCTGTTGCGGAGCGAATCGCACCGCCTCGTGTTGACTGGGGTTGGGGGACTTGCGCTGGTGCTTGCTTCGCAGGCTCTGATGAATGCGTTTCAGGGAGCCTCTTCATGGCGGCAAGCCGCCTTGACGCCGGATGCGCTATCGATCCCGTTCGTCGCGACTTTTCTGCTCGTTGTGGGGCTCAGAATCGTCTTCGAGATTCCGGTGGAGATCCGGGCGAACTGGATTTTTCAGCTGATGCTGGATCCGGACGGTCAGCAGAGCGAAGGACTGGCGCGGCGGCTGATCCTGACGGCCGTTCTGCCGTGGGTAGTGGCGGTCACGTTTATTTCGTATCTGCTGATCGAAGGCGCGATGATCGCCCTTCTGCACACGATCGTGGTGCTGACGTGGACTGTGCTGCTGGCCAACATTCTGCTGACGCGGTTTCACAAGCTTCCCTTCACGTGCACGCTGCCGGTATTCAAGCAGCATTCCATCGTGATTGTGATCTCCTTCTGCTTCGGATATCTGCTGTACGCCGTGTCGACGCCGGAGTTCGAATCCTCGGCTTTGCTGCAGCCGGTAAGACTGCTCGGTCTCGTGCCGATTGCGCTTGTTGCCTGGTACATTCCGCGCTATCTGGGGAAGAATACGATCGAGATCGAGAGGAAGCTGGTTTTTGAGGAATCGGCCGTGCGAACTGTGGAGGGGTTGCGGCTGAGCGAGTGATCCGGCTAGAAAGCGCCCCGCTATTTCACGGGAAAGCGAGCGGCCATGGCATTGGCGAGGCTTTCGTCGGCGGTGATCAGTCCCAGTTGGGACTCGGCGGCCAATAGGGCTGGCCCATCCTTTCATAAATTCCCAAATGGGAATGCGGAAAAAGTCAAAATCGCCGCCCTCCGGAAGTCAAAATCCCCACCCTCTCGCACAAAACGCGAGAAGGGTGGGGCACCCTCATTCGGAGAAATTGTGTAAGGGTGGGCCCCCTTTTCTTGACACCTCCGGCTCTTGGCCGTTATCCTAAGTCTTGCTCCTTGCGGTACTTACGCCTGATTTGGCGTGCTTCCGCGGGCCCGTGCCGGCGCGATCGCCGCGGAGGTTTCGCCATGTTCCTCGACATCAAAGATTTGGAACGCAGTCCCGTCGAATTCGACGAGGAGTTTCAGCCCGATGTCATCGACCTAGGGGAACTGGCCCGGCAACGCACTCCGCTGAAGGCTTCAGGACGCGCGGAACTGGTGGAGGAGCACCACGGCAAAAACCATGTGATCCAGGACATTCGCCTGCGAGGGCGTTTGTCGACAGGGCTGGAAATTCCGTGTGCTCGCTGCCTGGAGGCCGTCAAGCAGGACGTGAAGCGGGAGTTCGACTTACTCTACCGTCCGCTCGGCGTCGACGCCGGACGCGACGAGCTTTCTGTGACCGACGCGGAGGCCGAGATCGGCTATTATCAAGGGGACGGATTGCTGCTCGAAGACGTGCTCCGCGAGCAGGTTTTGCTGGCTCTCCCGTTAAAGATCACGTGCCGCGAAGATTGCAAGGGGCTGTGTCCGCAGTGCGGCAAGAATTTGAATCAGGAACAGTGTTCCTGCTCCACCGAGGTAGCGGATCCGCGGTGGGATGCGTTGAAGGAAGTACGAGAGAGGCTGGAGCGCTAAAGAGTTACTAGCTACTAGCTCTTAGCTAGAAGCAGCCAGTAGTGAGCTATGAGCAGCGAGCGATGAGCAACACCTAAAGAACCCAGATATTTGCCGATTCGCATTTTGGGGCCTTTGCCCCAGCATAAGGAAATCGAAACATGCCGAATCCAAAACGACGCCACTCCCAGAAGCGCACCTCAACCCGGCGCGCCCATGATGCTCTGAAGGCGCACAGCCTTTCCGAGTGTCCGAACTGCCACGAGAAAAAAATGCCGCACCGCGCGTGTCCCAAGTGCGGGTACTATAAGGGCCGCGAAGTACTCGATGTCGAGGAAGCCAGCTAGCTTCAGAACACACCATGCCTAGCGTCATCGCGCTGGATGCGATGGGATCGGACCGCGCGCCCAAGCCGGAAATTGAGGGCGCGATTCAGGCCGCCCGCCAATATAATGTGCGGGTGCAACTGGTCGGACCCGAGCCTGTTGTGCGAGCCGAGTTGAACCGCCATCGAGCGGCGGCGCGGCTGCCTATCGAAATCGTCCATGCCAGCGAATACATCACCATGGACGACAAAGTGGAGGCGATCCGCGGCAAGCGGGATTCCTCCATGCGGGTCGGCTTGCGGATGGTCCGGGAGGGCCGCGCCAGCGGATTCGTGACCGCCGGCAATACTGGCGCCGCGATGGCGACCGCTAAGATCGTGCTCGGCGCCGTGCCTGGTGTCGACCGCCCGGCTCTGGCTGCGGTGTTCCCTACTGCTCCCGGGAATCCTGCGATGCTTCTCGATGTGGGCGCGAACGTCGACTGCACCGCGAAGAATCTTGAACAGTTTGCCGTGATGGGCGACGTCTACTTCCGGGCAATGTTTGGAAGGCAGCCTGGGACGCGTGGGCCGCGCGTTGGACTGCTCTCGATCGGCGAGGAAGAATCCAAGGGCAACGATCTTACTCGTGAAGCCTTCCAGTTGCTCAAGCAACTTCCGCTGAATTTCGTCGGCAATGTCGAAGGAAGGGATCTCTATAACGGAGAGGTCGACGTGATCGTCGCCGATGGCTTCGTTGGAAATGTGGCGTTGAAAATTTCCGAGGGCGTGGCCAATCTGGTTCGCACGGCTTTGAAGGAATCATTGAAGGCGACAATTACGCGCCAAGTCGGAGCGCTTCTCTCGCGCAGCGCGTTTACCGATTTCAAGAAGCGCCTGGATCACACGGAATATGGCGGCGCGCCGCTGCTCGGGGTGAAAGGCGTCTGCATCATCACGCACGGATCGTCGAACGCCAATGCCATGAAAAACGCCGTCCGTGTGGCCGCGGAATTTTCGGAACGCGGCATCAATCAATCCATCGAGCAGGGACTGGCGTCGCTGCATCCTGCGCACGAAGAAGTCACGCAATCGAATTGAACACCTTCATGACAGAAAACTGCATCGCACTCTTATTTCCCGGGCAGGGGTCGCAGGCCGTGGGCATGGGCAAGGGACTTGCGGAAAACTTTCCGATCGCGCGCCAGACGTTCGAAGAAGCCGACGAGGCTCTGGGCTACAAGCTTTCGCAACTTTGCTTCGAAGGCCCCGAAGACCAGCTTCGACTGACTGAGATTACACAACCGGCGATTCTGACCGTCTCTGTGGCCGCTCTGCGCGTGCTGGAAACACAAAGCCCCAAGCCGAGCTACGTGGCCGGCCACAGTCTCGGAGAATACTCAGCTCACGTCTCATCCGGAACGTTCAGTTTCACCGATGCCGTCCGCACAGTTCGAAATCGCGGGAAGTATATGCAAGAAGCGGTTCCCGTCGGGGTCGGAGCGATGGCTGCCGTTCTTGGCATGGATCTGGACAAAGTCACCGCCGTCTGTGCGGATGCCGCACAAGGCGAAGTCTGTTCACCCGCTAACATCAATTCGCCGGAACAGATCGTCATCTCAGGAAATACTGCGGCGGTGGAACGCGCGACAAAACTCGCGGACGAGCGCGGCGCCAAGCGCGCCAAACTGCTGCCCGTAAGCGCTCCCTTCCACTGTTCTCTGATGAAACCGGCACAAGACCGGCTCGAAGGCGATCTCAACAAGCTCGCGATGCAAAAACCGGTGTACCCGGTCGTCTGCAACGTGGACGCGGTTCCGGTGAGCGAAGCGGCGGTAGCTCTTCAAACGCTCGTGGGGCAAGTCACAGGTTCGGTGAAGTGGGAGCAATGCATGCGCTTCTTGATTGCGCAGGGCGTGCAGACATTTATTGAACTAGGGCCGGGAAAAGTTTTGTGCGGGTTAATGCGGCAGATCGACCGCTCGAAGACTTGCCTGAACGTCGCCGACGAAGCCAGTCTAGCCAAGACGATCGAGGCACTGACGCAGGTGGGTGTCTAGCGTCAGCCTTGCAATCGGCCGAGAGACAAGGGGTCCCTCCACTTGCATGCATTCCCTTCGGGAAGGGCACGCTCCGGTCGGGATGACAGAAGATGAATACCGCTCAGTGAAACACCAGCTCGCACGGGGGATAGGTGAGCGTCTTGTCGGATTTCTCGACCCAGACCTGGGCATGTTCGGTGCGGTCATTCACGATCACATCGACGACGACCCCGCTGCTCGGCCCCGGGCACGTGCTCGCACCGTATACCTTATAGGTCTTGATCAGGCCCCATTCGCCGCCGGGTCCCCAGTCGCGATAGAAATCGTTAAACCCGTATTTGGTGTACAGCTGAGGATGCTGCTGCCAATTCGGGTCATGCATCCACACGCCGTACGCCGCGTTGTAGTTCTGCTTTTGCAGATCGGAAAAAAAGTTGCCGACGACGTGTTCCTCGGGCCAGTAACGGAACCACCAAAATAGGCCGGCAATAATCAGAGCGAGTACGACGATCGAAACGATTGTGCGAATCCGCTTCCGCCCTTTTTCCGCATCGTATTCTTTCGCATCCAGCAAAGTCATACCTAGCTAGCATAACGGACACGGCGAGGGAGTGAAAAGTTCCCCCAACAAATTGTGCAATTGAGAAATTGAGTAATTGGGTAATTTGAAAACCTGACCGCCAGAGGTTTTCAATTTCCCAATTACTCAATTCTTAGAGGGTTCTCTTGAACAGGGGGATTGCGATGGCAAGGGTGGCCGCCGCGAAGATGCTGAGGAAGAGCATGTCTCCCCAAACTGCCGAGAGACTTGTTTCTTTTAGAAGCAGGCACTTGAATCCGTCGACGGCGTAGGTGAACGGATCGCATCTCGCAATCGCACGCAGCCACGGCGGGAAAGCCTGAATCGGATAGACCGAGCCGCTGGGGAAAAACAACAGCGTATTCAGAATGCCGAACATCGCCCGCGGCACGAGTGGATCTTCAATTCGCACCATCAGCAGGAACATCATCGTGTTGAATGCCAGCGAGGTCAGCACGATCATGATCACTAACCCAAACAGGGTTAACGGATTGAAAATCGTCCCCACGCCCGCCAGCATCGAGCCAATGCCGACGATGATCACTCCGGTCATCACGGCCTTGATTGCGCCCGCGAGGTTGAGTCCGAGCACCAGTTCCAGCTTCGTAATCGGCGTAACCAGATATCCTTCGTGCACGCCGCGAGCCTTGTCGTCGATGTAAAGCATGCCCCCGCCGATCATCACCGACACGAACATCGCCAGCACCAGCGAGCCTGGCAACAGATACTTCATGTACTCGATGTAGGGATACAGTTCCACAATCTGGAGCGCCGTCTGCTGGAGAATCCGTGGAGAAATCGTCGGCTGATTCAGCGCGTCGACCAGACTCTGCATCTCCGACTCGACCGCCGAACTCATGAAGTTGTCGCTGTTGTCGACGACCAGGCCGATGCGGGGATGATTTTCTTCGTAGACGTGCTGCGAATATTGCGGAGGAATGATGATCGCGCCCTGCAGCTTCCCATTGCGGACGTCCTGCACGGCCTGCTTCTCGTTGTCGTAATCGATTGGAACAAAGGTGCGGATATTCGCGCGGACTGCATCGAATGCCTCGCGGATTCGCACCGCCTGCGGCCCGCCATCCTGGTCGACGAAGGCAATCTTGGCGTCGTGAATCTTCCCGCCGAACGCGTTGCCGAGAATGATCAGCTGCACCAGCGGAAAGATCATCGACGCCAGCATCAACGCCGGCGACCGGAAGAACTTCCGCATCTCACGCTCGACGATGGCCATCATGCGATTCATAGCTAGTCCCTTGGTCCCGGGTCCTGGGGGCCCTTTTTTCGTGGTCGTTAGTCGCTGGTCGTTGGTTGTTAACAAGAAGAACTACTTGGCCAACGACGAACGACCAGCGACTGTCTTTAGGGCTGCAGCCCCGGCCTCTGCGGCATCACGAACGCGTACGATTTCTGCAGTTCGTCGCGAAGCTGCCGTCCGGTGTAATGCACGAACACATCGTCCAAGGTCGTGTTCTGGACCGAGAGCGATTTCACCTGGACACCTCGCGAGACCGCCATCTCGACTAATTGTGTCGTCGTGCGCGAGCCATTTCCGGTCAGCACGCGGAACATTCCGGCGCCTTCGTGCTGAACGGACGTCACTTCGTCGAGTCCCTGCAGCTTCTGCTCCCAATCGACCGGGGGATTATCGAACTGCGCTTCAATCACGTTCGAGCCGGGCACGCTCGCCTTCAGAGCCATGGGCGCATCCAGAGCGACCAGCTTTCCGTGATCTACGATTGCAATGCGATCGCACAGGCGATCGGCTTCATCCATGTAATGCGTGGTGATCAGGATGGTCAGCTTGCGATGCTCTTTGATGTTGCCGAGCATCTCCCAAACGGCAACGCGCGATACCGGATCGAGTCCGGTCGTCGGTTCGTCGAGAAAGAAAATTCTCGGGTGGTGCACGAGCCCGCGCGCGATCTCCAGCCGGCGGCGCATGCCGCCGGAAAGAGTCTTCGTCGCGGCGTCGCGCCACTTAGTCAGGTCGACCAGTTCCAGCAGTTCGTTGATCGATTCCTGCCGCTCTTTCGTCGGAACGTCGTAGAGCTTGGCATAGATGTTCATGTTCTCTTCGACCGTCAGGTCGAGATCGCTGGTCAGCGCCTGCGGGATCACTCCAATCATTCTTCGCGCCGCGTTTGGCTCTCGCGCTACATCGTGCCCGGCGATTCTGGCCTTGCCAGCGGTAATCGGGATTAACGTCGTCATCATGCGGATCAGGGTGGACTTCCCTGCTCCGTTCGGCCCCAGTAGTCCGAAGATTTCCCCTTCTTTCACGCTGAACGAAACGTCATCCACGGCCGTGAAGTCTCCGTACTTCTTCACGATGTGTTCGACCTCGATCGCCGAGGGCGCGGCAGGATCGTAGAGCGCCTTGCCGGCTCCGTTGATCGCAGCACCATTCGATTTCGAATTGGACTCTGCTGTCATTTGGATTCCTGCGAAGCCGCTACCTTTTCGGGTGCCGTGCCGTTCAACTGCGCCGGAGTTACCAGCACTTCCGCAGTCATTCCGGGCACATACGCACCCTTCGGATTGTTCAGCCGGACTTTCAAGACAATCGTTTTGATGTCGCGCTTGCGGCGGCTGACGTCGCGTTGGGTGGCGAAGTCCGCTTCCACTCCTTTGAAAAATACTTTGCCGCTGGTCACCGTTCCGCCGGGCAACTGGACCTTCATCGTGTCGCCGTATCCGATATGGTCGGCATAGGTTTCAGGAATTTCTGCGCGCACCCATGTATCGTTGAGATCGACAATCGTCACGATGGGCGCTCCGATATTTACGACCTCGCCTTGCCGCGCCGCCCGCACCGAAACGGTGCCGGTGACTGGCGCGTAAATCTTGGTGTAGCCCAGGCGAACCTCGGCTTCGTTTTTCTGTTCGATCGCATTCTTGAGATCGGCCTGGGTCGAGGCGACCGTGCTTTTCGCGGCATTCGCCTGCTGCGTGCGGGCCACCGCAGCGGTCAAATCAGCCTGCGCCGCGCGAACCAGATCCTGCTGCGCCTGCACAGTGGCCTGTGCTGCTTGTAGATTCGTTTCGGCCTGGACCTGCTCCTGCTCGGAATCGATGCCTGCCTTGGCCAACGCGATCACGCGGCGGCTGTCGCTCTCGGTCCGATCCAAGGTTGCTTTCGCCTGCAGAAGTTGCGCCTTGGCTGATGACAGCTTCGCTTCTGCGTTCGCGACGTCGCTTGAGGTTGATCCGGAAGTCGATTTCTCGGTGTGCTGCATTTCGGAAACCTTGTGTTGCAGGCTGGCGATGGTTGCATTCGCGGCCGCCTCCTGTGCCTGCAGCTCCGATGGATCGAGTTCGGCGATCAGATCGCCTGCCTTCACCGGCGTGCCTTCATCCACATAGAGCTTTTGAATGCGGCCCTCGACCTGTGCGCTCACGATCACCTGATTCGCGTCGACGGTGCCGATCAGCACGAGATCGCTCGAATGGCTCGTGGAGAAGTAGTAGTAGGTCGCGGCAATCACGAAGATGATGCCGAGAAGAATGAAAAACTTGTTGCGCGCGCTCATGAGCGTGCTCCTTGCGCGTTGCCGGGACGGAACAACGCAGCGGAAATGAAATCCAGTACCGCAACCCGGCGTTCGGCGATTCGCTCGGGCGTCAGCGGATTGAATCCGACAACCTTCTGCATCGTGGGGGCGCTGCTGAAATAAAAAACGATTATGGCGACCATCGACGGCACAAACTGCACCGGGTCGACAGCACGAAACTCCCGGGCCGCAATTCCCTGGCGCAAGACCTCGCTGACGCGCATGAAAATCGGCTGGATATAGAGCTTGATCAGCTTGTCGATGTGGATCGAGCTTCCCTCCCGCGCGCGCATCATCTCGCGCTGCATGAGGCGGGGGTAGAGCTGATTCGAAGCGACGAAGTCGAAGTAGGCGCCGACGTAGGCCATGACTTTTTCCCGCGAGGGCAGGTCGCTGTCGAGCGCGGTGAACACGGATCGCTTCAGTCCCGCAAAAGCGTCGTCGAGGACAGCGCCGTAGAGTGTTTCTTTGTCTTTGAAGTAGTAATAAAGGAGGGCCTTATTGACGCCCGCCAGGTTTGCGATCGTATCGGTGCGCGCGCCAGAGACGCCGAATTCGGCGAACTCGCGTGCCGCGGCCTGCAGAATGGCTGCGCGGCTCTCTTCGGGCTGTCCGCGGGATCCCATGCGGCGTCCGGCGGCGCGTCCGCGGGCATGACCTTGACGGTGAAGAGGAGGCATATCGTTAATTAACCAGTTAGTTAGATTATATATGAATGGGGAGAGATGCAAAACATCAAAAGCATTGTTGAATTCTGATTGTTGATTGTTGAATCTTGAGTTCCATCGTATTCTTCGTAGTTTCCTTGGCGCACACGGGAGAACCGTTCATGAATCGAATGTGGCTCGTAGTACTCTGCGTTTTTCTGTTTGTCCTTTCTGCTCTCACTCAGAATTCAAACAACGACCGGCAGGTCGCCGTCACAATCGACGATCTGCCGTCGGGGATGGCGGATCGGCTGCCTGCAGCCGACATCACTGCGATGACGACCAAGCTTCTGACGACGCTGCACGACCAGAAGATCCCCGTGGTCGGGTTCGTGAATGAAGGCAAGCTCTACAAGGCAGGCCA
>Ga0070735_10004316_pt1 | contig 12039 bp, 15 predicted proteins | sample Coa_R1_FD_66443 | JGI IMG/M metagenome (GOLD analysis project Ga0070735, IMG submission 66443) | Surface soil microbial communities from Centralia Pennsylvania, which are recovering from an underground coalmine fire - Coalmine... | ecosystem: Environmental > Terrestrial > Soil > Unclassified ... | reverse complement strand
TTGTGTTTCGGAAACTGGATTCGTAGTCATGAAAGTTTTGAGAATGGGCGGCAGATTTGCGAGAAGTGCGGTCACATTGTGTTCCCGGAAGACGGGGCCTTCCAGTGTCCCTGCCTCAAGTGTGTCGAGGTTCGCCTCTCTCCCAAGATTCGGCGTTTGCGGTGATATGATCTTCCCCCTTAAAACCCCCGTCCGCGCGCTGATGAGAGTATACTTACCTCATCACCTACACACTCTTCCGCAGCGCCCACGCTGGCGTCCGGTTCCTGTGCAAATGATTATTTCGCACGCGGGAGGCTAGCTAATGGCGATCCTGTATCACTCTACACCTGTCTGCTGGATTTGCGGCTTAGAGGTGTCTCTAGATGACCGCAAGATCGATGAGTTGGGAAACGCCGTCCATGAGGAATGCCTCGTCGCTAAAACGAAGATGGAATCCGAATCGTCGCGCCTCGGCACTAACCGGGGTTTTCGCATCTGAGATGGCAGTAATTGCAGCAACGACACCTAGACCATCGGACACTTCAGCAATGATCTGCAAGCCGGACTTTTGGCTGACTATCGAACAGATATGTTCCCGATACGACGCGAAATCCTCAACAACAAGGACGCGGACTAAGGATCTTTTCATCCTGTAGGGCTCGATTGCGGAATTATTTATACACTGTCTTATTTAGTGTGTACACACAATCATGAGACCGAGAACGCTAAAGGATAGGGTGCTTTTGCCTAACCGTTGTGACAGGCCATTTCACTCAAAACCCTGCGAAGGCATTTTGAGTGAGATGAGCATGTTTCGCCATCTATCCCAAGGGCCGTGCCCCATGCGCTTGCGTTCGACGCTCATATCTCGGACAATCCCACGCATGAATCGTCCAAAAGGTCTGACTCTGACGGCCATCTTGATGGCGCTTTGCAACGCTATGCTTTGGACTATTAACAGGTACACGGAGTTCCCACGCCCGCTGAGACTGTTTGCGTTCCTCACCGTCGTGATTGTATCGGCTATACCTTTATTTGGTTTTATTGGAAGGGAAAAGATTGGGCTAGAATCGCAGTTCTAATCGTCTCAGGGCTCAACATTTTTAATCTTCGCGCGTGGAATACCTTTTCTCGAATTGATGGACATCATGGATTTCTTGCGGCACCAGCCCACATAATGCTTGTGGCGAAAGCCGTCCTCAGCGTGGCTCTTTTGTACTGGCTGAACACGCGTCGGGTTGTCGAGTTCTTCAAACGGGACAAAATCGTGGTACGGCCTCAATTCTGACGTTAGCTCTTGGCGGGCCAAAGACAGGCGACGAAGGGGTGGTGCGATGTCAGCAGGACATGCCCGGTAAAGAGGGGGACAGCCGTCTTCACGCTAAGTGCATTTCTGGAGATTCCCATTATTGACAATCTCGCTGGCGCTATGGCAATAAATGCCTAAACGGTGTCCCTGCCTTCAAGCCTGTGGTGACCGATGGCTGCGAAGCCCGTTTTCTGCCGGATATGCGGACGAGTTGTTGACCTCAATACCTGCAACACAGATGAGCACGGTCTAGCCGTGCGTGAGTCATGCTACGTGAGGCGTACGACCCTAAAGTTTAAGCTGGAGCCACAAAATCAGAGTGCACCTGAAAGCAATAGGCCACTAGGACGACCGCGCTTGCGACGGCGGCCTAGCGCCTAGGGGGCTTTTGTTTTCTGTAATCTTGCTGCAAATCAGGCCGCTCGAAGTGCCTGCACTAGCTCCTGCGGTCCGCTGGCCTCGGGGATGTAAGCGTCAGCCTCGGGTGTCGCGCTGGCGTGGCCTGATCCATCTGTGACGAACACGATGCGACCCGCCGGGCAATACTTGCGGAACAGTTTGGCAATGTCATCCGCCTGTACGGGGGAAAGATCGTGGCAGATTAAGAGGTTGCCGCACCTGCCCATCTGAATTTCAAACCTTGCCTCTGCAATTGTCAAAACGGATGTGACGTTCATCCCCGCATCACGAAGTGCCGTATGACGCACGATCAATTTCTCTCTGCTTGGACTAACTGAAAGTACAGAGTTTTTCTCCATGCGTGACCTTGCGCCCAAATTGTTGAAAGTAGGATGTCTTGTACCGGGGTTGGGTTTGTCGGATAATTGATGCGCAATTTGCCGCATTGTGTGGTCAGTTTGTGCGTACAATTGCGTACCCCACGGATGAGTTCGCAACCTCTAACGTTTGAGGTCTGGAAAGCGCGCTTGCGCGAGGATTGTGAGCGGCACGGTAAACTTCTCCCGTTTAGTAAGCTCGGCGAAGACACTCTCAGGATTTTGTACGAATGCGGCACCGAACCATCGCTGAAGGGAATAGCGGATGGCGGCACAGCTGGCGTGTAAAACTGCCACCAGTGCGAAAGGGCTTGTTTAGGGGTTCTTGGAGGGGTCGGGTGGACACGCGGAATAAGACTCCGCCGACGCCAGCACCGCAGTATCGAGTTCAGCCATGAGCTTTCTCATTTCCGCAAGGAGGGTCTTTCTCAGATAGGGGTCTTTACACTGTTGCAGGCGGCTCGATACTGAATCAAGTTTGGCTTTGAGTGCCTCGATTCCAGCGTTTGGCATGGGCTTTCACCGTACCACTGAATGCGGCAGCGAAGGTGGGAGATGGAGGCTGTTTTCCTACTCTGCGGCTTTTGACGTACTTGCGGATTGCGGCGGTTGCATCATCTCGGCAACCAGACAGTCGCTATGGACTGCTCTACCGTGTGCGTCTGTTTTACAGCGTTCAATGAGGCAGGGCTTCCCGCAGATTGCACAAGGGACCTGAACGATCTTGCCAGCCGGGTGAATCACACGAACGACCCCCCTTTATCCGCAGTCAATAGCTAACAGTATAGCTCCTAACGAATCCCTTTACAGGATAGGTTTGCGCGCTCTCTGCCATCGTCTAAAATCCAATCGTTTTTTTGGTCGCTCGCAAGGGTTGCCGCAACGGTGTTAAATGATTTCGGCCGGAAAACCGAGCTGTAGTGCCGCTGCGATATGGGCTAAATGTTCGATGACTGACCAGGAAAAATGGAAAGAGCTTTGCGCCAAGGCAGCCGTCGAGAAAGACCCGAAACGACTGTTAGAGTTGGTTCAGCAGATAAACCACCTTTTCGAACAGCAGAGAATAGAGAGGCAGCGGCAAGAAGAGCGTAAGTCTCAGTAAGCAGTCCGAATACAGTTTTACCCCCATAGTATTTCTCCCCCAGAATTGGTGAAAATCGTGGATGTGGACTATGCAGCATATAAAATCCGTATGCTCTGTGCTCGGCTGGTAAACGAACCGCTAGATTCGGAGCAAGCGGCTGTGTACTGTGCTGAACTGAGAGCCGCTAGGCGAGGACTGATGGCTGAGCAGGAAGCGTGGAATCGGACTTCCGAACCTGACTTACAGCAGGATGAAGCGCGGCAATCCTATCGTAGCCGCGAGAGTGATTCCGCCGATGGATTCGCGGAGGGGTTGAAGCTTTTCAATCCGAAAAAGCCTGATTCTGCAAAGAAGGAAGATTAGTTTGGCCTTTACAAGTCATCCAGCCGCGCCGCAAGTCGGCCAGCGGAGAGCAAGAACTCGAGAACACGACCGGATTCGGTCTAGCTCGGATGTTTCAGATCGTAGGAGAAAATGCGCGTCCGATGCTCCAAGTTGTTCGCACGATGCACGACGCCCTGGTCGCACTCGGTGTTCAGTCCCCACATTTCGAACCGCTGGAATGATAGTCAGCAGAGCCGCAATGACGCATTGACCCATTTATATACCCAAATGTCTATAATTCTCTTTCCTGGGGGTCTCATCCCTTGCCCGAGCATTCGCCTTGTGCCTTCCCGTCAAACCGGACTGCGCATCTGCGCCGCAGAGAAAAACCGGGATGGTGACCCATTCTCGGCGGAGCAGTCCGTTCTCTGCGGTCCGGTTTGCTGCTGGATAATCGCGAAAGATGGGCATCTTTCGTGTATTTCGCGGGAATAGACGGCGACATTTCTCTGCAGCTAGGACTTGCTGGCGGAGAGGAAGACATTCGAACCTTCAGTGCAGGTCGTTGAGCAGTAAGGCCCAACGCGCGCGGAGGTTGCGGGGGACCAACCGGTCAAAGCATTCTCCGCGACTGCGCCCTATCCGCGCAGTCATGCTAACCAGTGCGATTTGGGCATAAGGTAAGCGGCGAACGCCTGTCGATAGTGTGTCTGAAAGCGGTCCCCTTTCTACCGCTTTCTAGGAAGTCAAATTGCTTCTCAGTGACTGCACGCTTAGCGGACAGTCACCACATGGAACTTTCTCCGGCGGCGGAGGAGCCTACACAAGGGTGGAGTTCTGGAGATTGTAGATATTTCGTGCCCGTGATTTCTTACCGATCGACGGTAGAATTCACACTTTCCGGATTGCCGACAACCTCGAAGTAGCCGAAGTGGTTGGCAAAGTCTGCCATCCAGTTGACTCGAACCAGTAACGGGGTCTGGCAGGTGTAAACTTAGCCACACGAAGGTCCCGTGTCAGCCATTTCCTCATTCCGAATCATCCGATTCAGCACGTTCGAGGTCAATCTCCACACAGGGGAGCTGCGCCAGCGAGGACAGAAGATAGGACTCCAGGAACAGCCGTTTCAATTGCTGGCGGCCCTTCTTGAACGTCCGGGAGAACTGGTTACTCGCGAAGAATTGCGCGCCAGGCTCTGGACAGCGGACACGTTCGTCGATTTCGAACATAGTCTCAATGCCGCCATCAAGAGATTGCGCGACACTCTGGGCGAATCAGCCGAGAGGCCCATCTTTGTTGAGACCATCGCCCGACGAGGATATCGCTTCATCGGCAATGTTGAGGTACTGACTTCATCAGCTCCGTCCGACGTCAACGGTCTCAAATGCGTTACAGGAACCGGCCTGATCTCAGCGAAGGTGTTCCCGACCAGTGCCTACGCCGCCTGGAGATCGAAGGGGAAATTCGTCGTGGCCGTGTTGTCCATTGTCGTTGTGGCTGGCGTGGCTGCGGGGTGGCTGCTCTGGCGTCGAGCAGGGGATTCAACATCATCGCACGCCTCGATGACACTGCGTCGTCTTACGACGAATGCCAGCGAAAACGGAATTATCTCTTCTGCGATATCTCCGGATGGCAAGTACCTGGCCTATTCCGACAAAACAGGAGTGTACTTGCGCCCGCTCTCTACCGGCGAATCGCACCCTCTGCTACCGAGGGTTTCTGACGTCGCGTTCCTGGGATGGTTCCCCGACAGCTTGCAGTTGTTGGCATCGTGGTCCACTCCGCCAGGGAACAAACATCTGTGGGCCCTTTCCATCCTCGGTGGCAGTCCGCGGCAGTTGAGCAACGAAGGCTGGACCGGTTCGGTATCGCCCGACGGCTCGCAAATTGTATTTCTCAAGGGAGCAGGTTTTGCGGAAACGGGTCGAGAAATCTGGTTAATGCGATCAAATGGGGCTGATCAGCGCCAGCTGATTTCGTTTCCTGAGGGGCGGCTTCTCACGCCGGTCTGGTCGCCCGATGGGCGCTGGATTGCGTATCTGAAAAACAGGGTTGGCCACGATCGTGATGAAGGTTGGATTGAGGTTTTGAATCTGGAGCATGGTACCAAAAGGGTTGTCCTGTCGGAGCCAGATCTGAGTGTTTGGGGGCTCAGCTGGCTGCCGGATGGGCGTCTGTTGTATGCCCTGTATGAACCGCCGCCTAATCAGAACAATTCGAACTTTTGGGCGGCCCGCATAAACTTAGACACGGGAGGTCTCGTAGGAACTCCTGTAAGGATCACCAGCGGCGATGGCTACGTGGTGAAACCCAGCATCACCGCCGACGGCAAGCATCTCGTATTTGGCCGAGACAAGCCACAGGCGGACGTCTACGTGTCCGAGTTTTCAGCCGATGGGCCACGACTGAGTACACCGCGCCGGCTCACGCTCGATGACGCTGACGACGTTCCCTTCGACTGGACAGTTGACAACAAAGCGGTGCTGTTCGTTTCTGATAGAACCGGTGCAGTTAATATTTTTCGACAAGGGATTGATGAAACCTCCGCAAACATGGTGGTTTTTGATCGGGAGAAAAAACTGCCGATTTGCCGGTTAAGTCCAGACGGAACTCAAATTCTGTATTCAATATCTGCGAATCCGGACGACACTTCCCTGCCCGTACGCCTGATGCGAGCGCCTATCCACGGCGGCCCGCCACAGACGGTGATCGAAGCCCCGGCAATTGGGAACTATGGGTGTTCGCATGCACCGGCCGTCATCTGCGCCTTCAGTCAGGAAACCCCGAAAGAGGTTGTGATTTCGGTTTTCGATCTGGCCATCGGCAAGCCGCACGAAGTGGCGAAGCTTCCGGCCAGTTGGATTTGGGCACTTTCCCCGGACGGGACTTTAATTGCGGAGATTGATTTGGGCGGCACGGATAACCGAATCCGTCTGCTCTCGCTGTCGGGTCAGGCCACTCGCGAGCTTGCGGTGAAGAAATGGAGCAACTTTACCTCCTTAGATTGGGCCGCCGATTCCAAGGGCCTCTTTGTCGCTAGCAGTCCAACTGGGTTGAAACAAAGCCTGCTGTACGTAGACTTGGCGGGCAATGCACATCCAATCTGGCAATCGAACAACATTTGGCCTAGCTGGGCTATTCCCTCGCGCAATGGGAAATATGTGGCAATTCCCGTAGCCACCGTTGGTGGCAATGTTTGGATGGCGGAAAATTTTTGAGGCGGCACGCTTCTGTGATTTCCATCATTCGCGCTAAAGGCTATCCAGCTAGCAGTGACTTCCATCACTACAGACCGTGCCCTCTATTGATCTTGGCAGGATGACGCTAGTGCTTTTTCGGACGCGACGCCGGGATGCGTGCTCAAGGCTGAGAGAAGGTGTGAGGCGTCGCGTTCGAAAAAGCCGTCAGAAGGAAGCCGCTGGGGCGGCGGGCGCGGTACTTATGCAAATTGAATGGAGCAAGAGAGGTTTGTAGAAGTTAGCGAGAGTCGTCAAGGCCGGTGGAGTAGCCGGCAGCACAACTGGGCAAAGAGGAGTCGATGGCCGAAGTGAACCTAGGCGAGAACAGGGAGAAGATGTCTGGGCGTCACGGGGACACACTTCGGCGAGACATTCGGAAGCGCGACGACAGTGCGGTGTGTGGGGGAGTGAGTTCATGCAGCCGTGGCCCGGAGCGGTGGAGAACGGAGTTGGAGTTGTGCGGCTGTGAATCGTTGGACGACGGCCATCGGTCCGCCGCAGTTGGGACAGCGCCACAGCGGGTGTGTTGTAGGAGCGGTCGACGTTTCCGATTCATGTTTCGGTGGAGTGGAGTGGAGAGCGGCGAAGCACCGTGGCAGCAGGGCGGCGCGCTGTCGGTTGGCGAGGAAGCCGAAGTGGCGGATGCGGACGAAGCCCTTGGGAAGCAGGTGAAGTAGGAAGCGACGGAGAAACTCATCGCGCGAGACGGTCATCACTTTCTGCCGATTGTGGTCGGCAGAGTCACGCCAGCGAAAGGTAACCTGACCGTCCGCCGATGCGACCAAGCGATGGTTGGAGATGGCGACGCGATGAGTATAGCGACCGAGATACTGCAGCACGTACTCGGGTCCGCCGAAGGGTGGTTTGGAGTAGACGATCCAATCTTTGCGGAAGAGCGGACGCAGCCAGGCAGCGAAGAACTTGGGATGGGTGAGCGGTGCGGGTTCTCCGGCCAGGTGCAGTTGACAGCGTTCGAAGGCAGACTTCAGGCTGGCGACGAACTTGCCGCGGAACACGCGCCGCAGTACAGCAATGGGAAGCAAGAAGCGTGGGTGGGATCGAATCCAGCGGCCGTGATCGCGGGAGAGTCCGCCGGCGGGGACGACACAGTGGACATGGGGATGGAGTTGGCGTTTCTGGTTCCAGGTGTGGAGCACGCTGAAGAAGCCGATCTCGGCTCCGAGATGGGCGGGGTTGCGCGCGACCTCCAGCAGGGTTTCGGCGCTGGCCCGAAGCAGCAAACCATAGATGACTTTCTTGTTCTGCGAAGCCAACGCAGCCAGTTGCGGCGGCAGGGTGAAGACGACGTGGACGTAGGGCGTGGGCAGCAGTTCACGACGACGCGCCGCGATCCAGCGTTCACGCGCACCGGTCTGACACTTCGGGCAGTGCCGGTTGCGACAGCTGTTGTAGGAGATGGTGGCACGATGTCCGCAGCTGGTGCACTCATCTATATGGCCGCCGAGAGCGGCGGTGCGACAGCGCGCGATGGCCAGCAGGACCTTGATATGGGTCCAGCGGATCCACGCTCGGTTGCGCTCGATGAAAGCAGTTCCTGCACTGCGAACTAAATCGGCCACCTCTAAGAGTGGCCGACTCATCTATCTCTCCGGTTCTGATCTGCCTTTCAACACGAGCGAGTCCAGCGGGCTGGCGGTAGCATGCAGGTGACGTTGCGAAAGGTGCAGATAGATGGCGGTCTCTTTTAGATCGTGATGGCCTAGCAGGATCTGAATGGTGTGCAGGTCGGCGCCAGCTTCCAGCAAGTGCGTGGCGAAGCAGTGCCGCAACACGTGGGGATACACCTTCTTCTTAATCCCGGCACGGCGGGCGGCATGCTGGCAAGCATGGCGCGGGGTTTTAGTATCCATGGGCTGCTCGCCGCTGTGCCAGCGATTCCCGGGAAACAGCCAGACACTGGATCTCTTCCGCAAGCGCCGCCAGTGTGCGCGGAGTTCTTCGAGCAGGACCGGGCTGAGCATCACGTCGCGATCCTGGCGACCTTTGCCGCCTTGGACGTGGAGAACCATGCGTTGGCTATCGACATCGCTGATCTTTAAATGCGTCAACTCTGCGTTCCGAACGCCAGTCGCGTAGAGAGTCACGAGCACGGTTCGATAAAAAGCAGTCGGAGCGGCGTCGATAAGTCGCGCTACTTCTTCCTGACTGAGAATGGTGGGCAAGCAGTGGCGCTTCTTGGGATAAGGAGTGTCGGCAATGCTTCAGGGCTTCTTCAGTGTCTGGATGTAGAAAAACCGCAGGGCGCACAGATGGTTGGTCACTGTCCCGGGCGATAACTTCTGCACGGTGAAGAGTTGGGCCTGGTACTCCCGAATGTGCTGCCGACCCAGGCGGTCCGGAGAGGAGTGGAAGTGTTGTGCGAATCTTTCGACGAACCGGATGTATCGTTCTGTGGTAGCCTCCGAGTAATGACGACGCTGGAGTTCTTCCAGCATGATTCTGCGTAGATGGGTCACAGGGATGACCTCCTTGTGACCCACAATTTATCTGAGGGCAAGAACCACGAACCTCGGCCCCACCCACGCGGCAGCGTCCGCCGCCCCAGCGGCTTCGTTCTGACGGGCAATCCGGAAGTCAATAGTTTTTAGGAGCGTTGATTTCGCCAACTACCAATGCCGTCCCTGAAGGCTCAGGGGTCAACACTGAGATTCTCCACTAACATGAGGTCGACGGCCGATCGATCGATCCGCGAAAAGACAAGTTGTTTCTCATCGGGCGATACCGTAAAACCGGGATCTCCAGAAGGGGCAGACTTTCTACGTCAGCGATCTTGGACACCTTTCTGTCGGCAAAGTTCAGGAATTTGATAGCAGGTCTCGCTCCACTTTCGTCCGCATAGTAAATTCCCTGTTTACCAGCGCTCAGAGGGGAACTCAGCAAGAACTTTGTTTTCATCTCCACCGGTTGCTGACATCCGCCAGATACCTGGCTGATCGCCCTTGATGTAATACAAAAACCAGCGTCGGATGATTCCCATGATGCGAAGCCGCTGGTCAATCTAGCACGGCTTCCTCTCCAACCCGGTCACCCGTCCTTAAAAGAGATTGAACACAAAGGGGTTACTTTGTCAGATGGAAATGGCGTGTAAGTAATCCACAGTGTATTGCTGTACCGGCTCACCTGACAGACGCTCGACGTCGAGCGGAGGTGAGCATGGCGAATCGAGCGTCCACGATAGCTTTGGTTTCTTGCATTGTTTGGCTTCTGCTGTTTTCGGTAGCCGCATCCTGCCTCGCCACAATGCAGGTAAAAATTGCCATTCATAACGATGCCCGAATCCCCGAAGATTTGCTGACTCAGGCGACGCATGAAGCCGCAAGGATCTTCCGGGCAGCAGGCGTGGACAGCCTATGGGTCGTTTGTCAGTCCCCAAAGGAAGGGAAGAGTGACTCGTCCGGCTGTTCCTCCCGGGTGGATCTCTCCCACCTATCCTTGCGCGTCGTGCCGTGGTCGGCGAACCTTGGCGACTCCATCTTTGGCACAGCCTTTCTTTCTGAGAAGGGGGGCGGCGCATACAGCGATGTCTTCTACCCTTCCGTTGAAAAGTTGAGTAGCGACAGCACTGCTAGCCCTTCACGACTATTAGGCCATGTGATGGCACATGAGATCGGCCACCTTCTTCTGGGAACCCATTCTCACTCGGCTTTCGGGATTATGCAGCCCCACTGGCAGGGAGAAGAGTTGAGACGGATAGGAATGGGAGATCTCTTATTCACGCCAGATCAAGCACGAAAGATGCGAGCGAGGCTAACAATGACGATGAGCGAGGAACTGTTAGTCGGCCGATAAACTCACGACCCGGATATTGAACTGCTCCAAACAACCAAAGTCGACCATCACACTTGAAGGCCGCGCTATGGAAGCTAGTTTTCTCGCGTTGCTGTCTGCCAGCGGACATCCTGAAAGTCCTCTTCTGGGTAGTATCTCGTCGATTGGCAACCGTCTCGAAGCATTAGGCCCCAGGCCATAACTCGCGCGCGGCGCAGAACTGGTAGAGAAGTATTATCCCGACATCGCGTACCTCGATTGGTGGATCGGCCTACCCTCGATCCGGCTTAATCTCACGCGCTTCGCCGCGTTCTAATACAACGAGTCTCTCATGTATGGTAACCAGGTTGGAGTGATCAACTACAAGGACTACTCCATGCAGGAGCATGCCGGGATGATGGATTTGGAGCGTGGCCAACTGGGCGATATACGCCCTCTCTATTGGCAGACTGATACTTCGGTCAGCAACAAGTCCTGGGGGTATATCCAGAACGACACGTTCAAATCGCCGGAATTCATTGTTCATGAAATCATCGATATTGTCAGCAAGAACGGCAACCTCCTCATGAACGGCGACCCGAAATCGGACAGCACCATACCGGATGAGGTTCAGCAGATCCGACTGCCGACTAACAGAGCCTGGAAGCTACTAACGAGTACGCTAGTGGGAAGATTGTCATCTGGGTGCAGAAGAACTCGAAACTAGACCTGAGTTCGGGACTGCAATCCTTGCTCAATTCTTCCATCAAGAAGATTGCGGTGGCGAATCCGCAGCATGCTCCGTATGGACAGGCAGCCGTTGCTGCAATGCAGAAGGCAGGCGTCTACGACAAAGTGAAGGATAAGTTTGTGCTTGGCGAGAATATCTCACAGACAGCATCGTGCGTTGTGTCCGGGTCGCTGACGTCGGAATAGTAGCTCTGTCCCTGACGTTATCTCCGAACATGAAAGATAAGGGACGCTACACAGACATTCCTGCTGGCGAATACCCGCCCATTCAGCAGGCCTGCGTCATTGAGCTCCTCGAAAGATAAGGAAGCGGCGGAGCAGTTTTTATCATTCATCAAGACCGCTGAAGTCGCGGAGACTCTGAGGAAGTATGGATTCGACGTTGTTCAATCATCCCGATGAAGAATGAACATGCTGTCAGCGAAAGCGAGCACCCGTGCACCTTTACATCGTTGTGGACTGCAAGACTGCGAATTGCAGAACGGCTCATGTGCTCACCTACCTTGGCGAAAAAGGGAGGACTCCGGCTCGCGTACAGTACTGGATGTCATACCCATTGATGATTGATTGCCCAACTCGCGGTCTAGCCTACGATTACTCCGGTTCAGAGGAGAAGTCAGGCAGAAAGAGCTTGCGTTAGCTCCTCCTCGCAAAACTGAAATGCTGTCGCCGTGGACTCTATAAAAAACGAGCGTGTCACTCAGCTTGCGGGTCGGGACATCCGCAAACCTTCGTTTTGACAATCAAATGACAACCCGTCGCATCCCAAGCCGTGATCAGCGAGTCAAATCTCGTAAGAAAGCCATT
>Ga0070735_10004315_pt1 | contig 12040 bp, 11 predicted proteins | sample Coa_R1_FD_66443 | JGI IMG/M metagenome (GOLD analysis project Ga0070735, IMG submission 66443) | Surface soil microbial communities from Centralia Pennsylvania, which are recovering from an underground coalmine fire - Coalmine... | ecosystem: Environmental > Terrestrial > Soil > Unclassified ... | reverse complement strand
CTCGGCGGGCGGGATCGGCCGGATCGCGTTCGGCAGCGGCGCGAGCCTGGTCGTGGAGCCGGTGAACTACACGATGGCGGATGGGACCATCCTGGTCAGGACCAGCGAGGGCACGGTAGTGGACGGTCACGGCGACGACGAGGTCGCGTTCGAGGTGGACCATATTGACTCGGCCTTGCGGCAGGGCTGGAGCGTGCTGATCCACGGCCGCTCGCACCGGGTCCGGCAACCGGCCGAGCTGCGCAGGCTGCTGTCCGGCCGGGTGCCGTGGCCGTGGCCGGCCGGCGAGCATGACGTGTTCATCCGCATCGTCCCTGAGCAGGTCTCCGGCCGCCGTATCGAGGCGGTCTGAGTACCCGTCCGGCCCGTCCGGCCCGTATGGCCGGGTATGGCCGGGACCAACGCCCCTTGGCTCCGGCCGGCCGGTCGTCACATGCTGGACTAGCGCCGGCTGGCCGGCTGGCCGGCTGGCCGGCTGGCCGGCTGCCCGGCTGCCCGGCTGCCCGGCTGCCCGGCTGGCCGGACAGCCGGCAGGGACGCGGACTGGCGGGATACCGCCCCGCGCTGGACCTCCCGCCGGTAGCGGCGGGCGAAGAGAGGAGCCGAGTTCGATGTCTCGCACCGACATTCATCTCGACTCGATGCTGCGGCACCTCGGTGCCGCGTACTACGAGTCGCTACACGGCCGCGCCCGCCATGCAGACGTCGCACGTGCGCTTGACACGGTCGAGGAGCACCTGCACGAGCAGTCCACCCGCCAGGCGCAGCCCGGTCTTGCCAGGCCGGCCCCGCACCAGGCGGCTGGCGCCGCGCCGGGATCGCGGCGGCTGCGCTGGGCCCGCCGGGTCAGCGAGGTGATGAGCACCAGCGTGATCACCGTGGACCGGCCCACCCCGTACAAGGAGATCGCGCAGCTGCTTGCCGCACACCGGATCAGCGGGGTTCCCGTGCTGAAGATGGGCCGCGAGGTGGTGGGCGTGGTGACCGAGGCGGACCTGGTCGCGGTCGAGGACCGGGCGTCCCGGCTGCCGCGGACCGGGCGGAGGATGCTGCGCCGCAGCGACCGGCATCCCGCCCTGACGGCCGGGCAGCTGATGACATCGCCGGCCATTACGATCGGCCCGGACGCCACGATCCCCGCCGCGGCCAGGATGATGAACACGCATCACGTGCGGCGGCTCCCGGTGGTCAGCGCGGACGGCAAGCTGGCTGGCATCGTCAGCCGCCGCGATCTGCTGAGCGTTTTCCTGCGGTCCGATGAGGACATCGCCGCCGACGCGCGGCAGGTGCTCAGTGAGATCCTGCTGGCCGAGCCGGACAGCGTGACGCTGACCGTGAAGAACGGTGTGGTCAAGCTGGCCGGAACGATCCGCGCGGCGGCCGGGGAGCACACGGACCTGGTCCCGGTGGCGGTCCGCCTCATCTGGGACATCGACGGCGTCGTCGACATCCTGGACGAGCTTAACGAGCCGCACCATGCCGAGTCCGCCTGACCGCACCGTCAGCCGCTTCGGGATGCTGCCTCCTCGATCACGGTGACCAGGGCGGACGCGGCAGAGATCGCGTCGTCCACTCCCCACAGCTCGTCGAATAGCCACAGGTTGGCGTCGTCGCGGACGGCGGCGACGATGTGCGGGATACGGAAGTGCCGCCGACCGAGCACCGCGACGATCAGGTTGTCCTCATCGGTGCTGGTGCAGGCGACCAGGACGTCCGCGCGCAGCGCGCCCGCCGCTTCCAGCCACCTCGGAGCGCACGCGTTGCCGGTGACCACCCGGAGCCCCCGGCGGGTGAGCTCGGCCGCACGGGTAGCGTCGGCCTCGACGACGACCGCGGTGCTGCCCGCGGTGTCCAGGGCCTGCGCCACGCGCTGGCCCACGACGCCACCACCCGCGACGATGACGTGCATAACTTCTCCCACCTACCGCCGAGGAACCCGCGCAGCCGCTCCAGTGCGGCGGCGGCGACCACGAAGCTGACCCGGTCGCCGTCGCGCAGCAGCGCCGCGGCATCCGGTATCAGTGACCTGCCGCCGCGGGTGAGCTCCGCGACGGCGATCTCACCGGGCACGTTGAACTCGGCCGCCCGCCGCCCGTCCAGGTAGCCAGGCACCTGAGCGCGGACCAGCAGCGTCTCGCCGTTGCCGAAGACGTACTCGGGGTCGAGCGGAGCGTGCAGCAGCGCGCGGTGCACCCGGTCGACGGTCATGGCCACCGACGCGACCATGTCGATGCCGAGCTCGGCGGCGATGGCGCCGTGTGCGTCGTCGGTGAGCCGGCCGATCACGGCCGGCACCCGGAAGACCTCGCGAGCTATCCTGGCGATGACGATGTTGCGGCTGTCGCTCTCGGTGAGGGCGACCAGCGCGTTGGCATGCGCGATACCGGCCGTTTCCAGCACCTGCTTGCGCAGCCCGTTTCCGGTGAGGAACGTGCCGCCGAAGGCGCCGGGGAGGCGCTGCCGGGCCGCCGCGCAGGTATCGACTGCGCAGACCTCCAGGCCTTCGGCGTCCAGCCTGGCCGCCAGGGCCGATCCGGCCCGCCCGCAGCCAACGATCACGATGTGCATGACTGGGTTTCCCTCCTCGCCCGCCGCCGGTGCCAGGCCTTGCGCGCCTCGTCCGCGGCCAGCAGCGCGGCACCGAAGGCGGCCGCCATCAGCCAGTCATAGACCGATAGCGGCGCCGTGTTGAACACCGACTGCAGCGCGGGCAGATAGCTCACCGCGGCCATGAAGCCGAGGCCGAAGCAGCCCGCGCCGACCAGCGCCGGGTTGGACCACAGGCCCGCCTTCAGCACGCTCTCGGTGTCGGTACGCACCGCGAAGCTGTTGAAGAACTGGCTGACGACGATCCCGGCCTGGGTCATGGTCAGCGCTTCCCGGTAGACGGGATTGCCCTTGGTGAACGCGCTGAACGGCAGGTGCGCGGTGTGGATCCGCCAGAAGAACACGAACACGACGCCGACCGACTGGATCATGCCGAGGAACAGGAACCGCCGCACCACCGGCCAGGAGAACAGGTGCTCGGCGGGCGGCCGCGGCGGCCGGTCCATCGTGCCGGGCTCGGGCCGCTCGGCACCCAGCGCCAGGGCGGGCAGCACATCGGAGCCGAGGTCGATGGACAGCACCTGCAGGGCAGACAGCGGCACCAGCGGGAAGCCGACGAAAGTGGCGGCCAGGATCGGGGCCAGCTCAGCCAGGTTGTGGCTGAACAGGTAGACAAGGAACCTGCGGATGTTCTGGTAGACGGCACGGCCTAGCTCGACCGCGGCGGCGATCGACGCGAACGAGTCGTCCAGCAGCACCATCACCGAGGCGGACCTGGCGACATCGGTCCCGGCCCTGCCCATCGAGACTCCGACGCTGGCCCGCTTGAGCGCTGGGGCGTCGTTGGCGCCGTCACCGGTGACGGCGACGATCTCGCCCCGCGCCTCCAGGGCGGCGACGACCCGCAGCTTGTGCTCCGGCCGCACCCGGGCGAAGATCACCTGGCTGCCCGGCCGCAGCTCCGCTTCCAGCGCGTGGTCGTCCATCGCGTCGAGGTCGGTGCCGGTCACCACCTTCGCCGGGCCGTCGCCGACGATGCCTACCCGGCGGGCGACCGCCTCGGCGGTGAGCCCGTAGTCGCCGGTCACCATATAGATCGCGATGCCCGCGTGGCGGCACGCCGCCACCGCCGCGGTGACTTCCGGCCGGGGCGGATCGTTCATCGCGACCAGGCCGAGGAAGGTGAGGCCGCGCTCGGCATCGTCCTGCCGCACCTCGGCGGACGGGACGGTCTTGCTGGCCACCGCGAGTACCCGCAGCGCCTGCCCGGCCATGGCGTCGTTGGCGGCGGCGATCCGCCGCAGCAGCCGGTCGTCCATCGGCACGATCCGCCCATCCCACCAGGCATCCGTGCTCCGGTCGAGCACCGCCTGCGGCGACCCCTTGAGGTATGCGACGAACCCGCCTTCGTCCGGTGAATAGTGGTCATCAGCTTCCGACCAGGATCGAAGGGAAACACCCCCACCCGAGGCGCATGCCCGATCTCGGCCTCCAGGTCGACGCCTGCCTTAGCCGCGGCGACCAGGATCGCGCCCTCGGTGGTGTCACCGAGCACGCGCCATTCCGTGGCACCGTCAGCCGCCAGCAGTCTGGCGTCACAGCACAGCGCGCCGACCCGGAGCAGGCCCGCCACGGCCGCGGCATCCTCCACCTCGCCATCGGGCGCGTAGCCGGTTCCGGTGACCGCGTGCACGTGCCCGGAGGCGTACACCTGCTGCACGGTCATCTCCGCCTTGGTGAGCGTTCCGGTCTTGTCCGTGCAGATCACCGTCGTTGAGCCGAGGGCCTCGACCGCCGCCAGCCGCTTGATCAGCGCGTTACGGCGGGCCATCCGGCGCACCCCGATGGCCAGCGACACCGACAGCGTGGCCGGCAGGCCCTCCGGGACCAGCGCCACCATCACCCCGAGCGCGAACACGAACGACAGCGCCATCGCGTTCCCGGCCAGCACGCGCAGCGCGAATAGCAGCGCGCCGGTGCCTATTGCCACCACCGCCACCCGGCGCGCCATGTTCGTCACCTGACGCTGCAGCGGGCTCTGCTCGGCCGGCACCCCGGCGGTGAGCCGGTAGATCCGGCCGAACTCGGTGCCCAGCCCGGTGGCGAATACCACCGCCTTGCCGGTGCCGGTGGCGACCGTGGTACCCATGAACACGGCGTTGCGCGCCTCGGCCGGGACGGTTCCGCCGGCCGCCGGATCGGTGGTCCGCCCGGACGGCTGGCTCTCCCCCGTCAGCGCGGCGAGCTCAATCGACAGGGCGTGCCCCTCGACCACCCGGGCGTCCGCGGACACCGCATCCCCGGGCTCAAGGATCATAACGTCGCCCGCCACTAGGTCCTCGGCCGCGATATCGGCCAGCACGGCGTCGCGCAGCACCCGCGCGGTGCGCGGGACCATCGCCTGCAGCGCCGCCGCGGTGCGCTCGGCCGCATGCTCCTGTACGAAGCCGATCAGCGCGTTCAGCACCACTACCCCGAGGATGCCGAAGGCCAGTTCGAGGTTGCTCCGGTCGCGGGGCACGGACAGGAAGTAGATGCCGAACGTCAGCCCGGCCGCCGCCAGCAGCACCACGGCGAACATGTTCGTGAGCTGAGCGGCGAGCTCGGCGATCACCGGCCGCTGCCGGGGCGGCGGCAGTGTGTTCGGCCCGTCGGCCAGCAGCCGCCTGGCGGCTTCCGGGCCGTCCAGGCCACGCACCGAGCTGCCCAGCTCGGCCAGCGCGCCGGCCACGTCCATGGCCAGTACGTCCGCGCCGGGCGGGGCGGCCGCTTGCTCCGGGGCGCTCCCGGTGCCTTCGCGGACGCTGATAGCCATGACCGGCGGGTCCTAACGCGCCTGGCGGCGCAGCGTCAGCGCACCGCCGATCAGACCGGCGAGGGTGAACGCGAGGATGATGCCGATGTCGCCGATCACCGCGCCGGACCAGGACGCCCCCGCGGTGATCCGCTGCATGGCGTCGACGGCATACGACAGCGGCAGCACGTCGGACAGCCAGCGCAGCACGCCGGTCATCTGAGCCCGGGCCACCACCAGGCCGCACAGCAGCGCCTGCGGCAGCACGAAAGCCGGCATGAACTGGACCGCCTGGAACTCGGTGCGCGCGAACGCGCTGGCGAACAGCCCGAGCGACATGCCAAGCAGCGCGTCGAGCACGGCGGTCAGCACCAGCGGCGCCAGCGAGCCCGGCACTCGCACGCCCAGCCAGGTAAGCGAGATGAGCAGCACGACGGCGACCTCGGCGCAGGCGAAGATCCCGAACGCGATCGCGTACCCGGCCAGCAGGTCGAGCTTGCCCAGCGGCATGGCCATCAGCCGCTCCAGCGTCCCCCGTGCCCGCTCCCGCTGCGTGGTGACCGCGGCGACGATGAACATGACCACGAACGGGAAGACGCCAATAAGCTCGGGAGCGAGCCGGTTCAGCCGCGCCGCGCTGTTCAGCTCGTACCGCAGCAAGATCATCAGCACCGAAGGCACCGCGATCATCATCGCGATGGTCCGCGGATCGTGCCGCAGCTGCGCCAGTACCCGGCGTGCGGTGGCCCAGGTAAGCGCCCAGCTGACCGCGGTCACGACCGTACCTCGTGTCGCTGAGCCGCCAGCTCGAGGAACGCGGATTCCAGGTCGGCCGTCCCGGTCCTGGCCAGCAACTGTGACGGGGTCCCGGCGGCGAGGAACCTGCCCTCGCGCATGAACAGCAGGAAGTCACACCGGGCCGCCTCGTCCATCACGTGGCTGGATACCAGGACGGCGGCGCCAGCCGCGGCCAGCCGCCGGAACAGCGTCCACAGCTCGCCGCGCAGCACCGGGTCGAGCCCCACGGTCGGCTCGTCGAGGATGAGCAGGTCGGGTTCGCCGAGCAGGGCCACGGCCAGGCCTACCCTGGCCAGCTCACCGCCGGAGAACGTCCCGACCAGCCGGTTTTCCATCCCGCCGAGGCCGAGCTCGGCGATCGTGCCGGCGATCGCGGCGCCGCGAGCGGCACGCGGCAGGCCGAGCACGGTGCCGAAGTAGCGCAGGTTCTCGGCCAGCGTGAGATCGGCGTAGACGGCGGGCTCCTGGGTGGCGTACCCGATCCGGTGCCTGAGCCGCCGGTCGCCCGCCGGAAAGCCGGCCAGCTCCGCCCGACCCCCGCTGATCACCTGAACCCCGGCCAGCGTGCGCATCAGCGTCGTCTTACCGCAGCCGCTCGGGCCCAGCAGCCCGGTCACCTGGCCCGGCTCGACGGCGAACGTCAGGTGGTCGAGTACCACCTTGCCACGTCGGCGCACCACCAGGTCGGTCGCGCTTGCCACCGGTCGCATCGACCCGCCTCCCTCCTCGGTCAAGTAGTGACCTGCGGCGGCCGGCGCACCAGGGCCATAGGTCACCAGCCGAGGCGGCAACGCTGGCGGCGTGACGGCAGATCATACGGGATAAGCCGCTGCGGGTGATCGCCCACCAGCGCACGACGGCCGGCGGTGTCGACCGCGCGGTACAGCTGGGAATCGTCGATGAGATCATTGAACAGGCGGCAGCACGGCGCCGGCTCGCTGAGGCAATCTTTGCCGCCTCAGGACGTCGCGGCCGCCACGGCACATCCCGCTCTGAAAACGAGAACGGGGAGCTGGGACAGATCACCACCGCTCGTTATGAAAAATGGGGGCTTGAATGACCGCGACTGAGCCGGGACCGCTGCGGTGGATGTCAGCAAGCCCGGCGACGGCTGGCTGCGCGACGTCATCAAGGCCAACCCGTCGACCTTCCGGCTGTTCGAGGGGCAGACCGTTCCCGGGGACGATCACCTCGCGCCTGACGGCCGGGTATGGACGAGGCCGTCCTCCACTGCACCCGCTGCGTCGGCATCTGGGAATCGGCGTCGAACGACTCACCGGGTCCCTGAAAGTACGGGTCGTGAACGTGGTTGACCTGACGCGGCTTCAGCCTGAATCCGAGCATCCGCACGGGATGTCAGGGCTTGCGTCCTCGGCCGGGCACGTCCGGCAGCTCATGGTGGACAAGCGCATTTCCTGCCGCGCCTACACCCGTGAACACGGCGAGGACGCCCCGGAGATCACCGGCTGGGCGTGGCTGTCCTGAGCCGCATCCTGGTAGTCAACGCGGGGTCGAGCAGCCTGAAGCTGCGTGTCCTGGATCACGACGATCGCGTCGTCGGCACTGCCGACCTTCCCGCCCCGGGCGTTACTGGCGACGCGGCCGCGCTGAGGGACGCGATCGGGTCCTTCGGGAATGTGGACGCGGCCGGGCACCGGATCGTGCACGGCGGGACACAGTACAGCGGGCCGGTCCTGATCAGCCCGGACGTCCGGCAATGCCTGGCGGCGCTCAGCGACCTGGCGCCGCTGCACCAGCTGAAGTCACTCACCGCCCTCGACGCCGTCCAGGCGGTCCTGCCCGATGTCCCGGCAGTCGCTTGTTTCGACACCGCGTTCCACGCCACCATCCCTCGCTCGGCCGCGACCTTCGCGCTGCCCGCCGAGTGGCGGGAACGCTGGGCGCTGCGGCGGTACGGGTTCCACGGGCTATCGCACGCGTACGTGTCGCGACGTGCCGCGGAACTAGCAGGCCATGACCCGGACGGCCCAGGCCTGCGGGTTGTCAGCTGCCATCTCGGCGCGGGCGCCTCACTGGCCGCGGTACACGACGGACGTTCGGTGGACACTACGATGGGGTTCACACCGCTCGACGGCCTGGTCATGGCCACCAGGTCAGGTTCGGTCGACCCGGGCCTGGTGCTGTGGCTGGAGTCGCACGCGAAGATGCCGCCGACCGAGCTCGCCGCCGCCCTGGAGCACCGGTCCGGCCTGCTCGGGCTCGCCGGGACTGGCGACATGCGGGAGATCCTGTCCCGCGCGGCCGCGGGCGATGCCCGCGCGGAACTGGCCCGGGAGGTGTACCTGCACCGGCTCCGCGGCAGCATCAGCGCCATGGCCGCCGCGATGAACGGACTCGATATCCTGGCCTTCACCGGCGGCGTCGGGGAGAACTCCGCCGAGATCCGCTGGCGAGCCATGAACGGGCTCGGCTTCCTCGGCGTGCGAGGGGACGACGAGCGCAACGCACGCCGAACCGGTGACCGGGACATCGGGACGCCAGACGCACCGGTCCGCACCCTGGTCATCAGCGCACGAGAAGACATCGAGATCGCCAGGCTGGTGCGAGCAGCACTCCAGCAATAGCGTGTGGAACCGGTTACTCGCGGCCCCTACAAATTTCGTGAGACGTTCGATCAAGAAGTTCACGATGGCTGGTGTGAGCTCTTATGTCGTTCTCGCGGCTGGTGAAGCCGTGGCTCTCGTTCTCGAAGATTTGGCCGCTGACCGGCTCAAACGTAACTAGCCCCGACCGGATTCGAACCGGCGTTATCGCCTTGAGAGGGCGAATTTTTGTTCTAAGGAATCTTTTCAAGATCGTATCTGTTGAACGAATATCCAGTTCAGGACGGATAACCTGCTGGGTGCCGGAATCGGGTGATTCGTTGATGACGAGCCGATGACAAACGATCTTGGAAGGACTAGCGGCGTGGGGTTCTCCAGGAAGCGATTCGATGACTCGGGAAGGCCGCGGTGGACCGCGCTCTACCGGGATCTGCGCGGGAAGCAGCGGTCGGCAGGCACGTGGCCGACAAAGAAGGCCGCGGACAAGGCCTGGCAGGACGCCGAGGCGGAACTGCGGCGCGACCGGCTCCGCGACCCAAGCCAGGGACGGCAGACGTTCCGCGCGTATGTGGAGAAGGTCTGGTTCCCGCATCACCAGGTCGAGCTGACCACCCGCGAGAAGTACACGTCCTGCCTGAACGCGTATCTCCTCCCGTACTTCGGGTCGATGCGGATGATCGACATCATGCCGCAGCACGTCAGGGAGTGGATGACCTGGGCGCAGAACGAAGGGGCGTCCGCGTGGACGATCCAGTACTGCAAGACCTCGATCCTGAGCTCGATTCACCACGGCGCTGAACGACCAGGTCACCGCCATCCACCCGTGCCACGGGGTGAAGATGCCGTCGGTGCCTGCCACGGTACGGACGATCGTCACGCCGGAGCAGTTCGACGTGCTGTACAACGCTCTGCCCTCTGCCGACACCAAGCTGCTTGTCGAGACCGATATCGAGAGCGGGCTTCGGTGGGGCGAGCTGATCGAGCTCCGGGTCCGCGATGTCGATCTCGCCACCCGGATCGTCACGGTGAGCCGGAAGGTCATCGAGATCAACCGGAAGTTCCACCCGACGGGCGGGCGGTTCCTGGTCGTTAACTACCCGAAGGACAAGGAGTTCCGCCGGTTCAAGCTTAGCCCGCAGATCTGCCGCAAGCTCGCCGCGCACATCAAGGCGCTCGGGCTCGGTCCCGATGACCAGGGAGCTTTGCTGTAATTGTTATCCATGTAGCCCGGTGGGCTGGCAGCCCTCGCATGCGGACGGAGGCCTAGAGGCTGAGCACGGGAATCGGCTGCAGACTGCCTTGGTCCTGGCCGCCGTCGTGACTGGGCTGACTCAGGCCGCCTCGAGCTGATGCGCAAGTACGTTGGCCTTGAGCTACCCGACCTGGTGACCGACGACCCGCCCTACGGCGGGGCATGGCGCGGCAGCTTGCCCAGCGGTTGCCGACGACCGATCCGGTTCGCCTCGGATGGGCAGTCATAGCTGTTGCCAGCACGGTAACCCCAATTGGTGTTACCGTCCCCGTGATTTAGTGGTGTAGCGGCAGCGCTCCGTGAGGACGGTTCGGCAACGCTTGATAAGCACTGCTGTTACTTTCGCCTCCCTGACCGGGTCCCTGGTCGGCGGTGACCGCGACCTGCGCAGTCGCGTCGCCCAGGAGTGCCGCAAGTGACGACCAACATGGTCACGCGTTGTGACGGACGGGATGGTGCTGACGTCCGATATCCGCCGATCTGTATCCTTGGATCATTCTCGGGGTGGTTGCAGCCTGGCGTGCCAGAGCTAGCTGATATGTGCTGGCGGGTACGCTGGTCGCCGTTAAGCATCGGCCGGTTGCGGGGTGCGCGGCTGCGCTGAGCGTGGGAGTACCTGGGCTGATGTCAGCGGTTCCGTGCTGCTCCCGGTCACCAGCGCAGCCGTCCCGCTGGGGAGCATCGCCTGCACCGCCACCCGCTTTGTCGCGGCGGCGGGGCGGCCCGCCGGCGGGTCCGGGTGAGCGGCATCTGGGGTAGGCGCAACGGCGGGACGCTGTCCGGGAGCACGGTGCTGGCGGCGGCGCGGACCGTGGCCCGGATGCGGTATCCGAGGTCGTTCACGCCGGATCCTCCTGAGTCACTAGTCGAGCCGCCTGGCCGCGGAAGGCCTCGCGGTGACTGGCACGGCCGGGAGCCGGTGACGGCGGCGTGTCGTCACCGGCCCCAGACGGGACCTGCCGCGCCTACGGTGACACGAACTCGAACCACCAGACCTGGTTGCTGTTGCCCCAGCAGTTCCAGACCTGGACGATGGTGCCCTGTCCGCCGATGGTGCCCAGATCGGCGTCCAGGCACCTGCCGCTCGCCGCGTTGGTGAATGAGCTGCCGTTCGGATCCCCGTACCACTTCTGGCTTAGCGAGCCGGTGCAGGCGGTCAGGAAGACCCGGCTCCCGTTGAGGCCGGCGCCGTCGTCCAGGCATCCGGCCGGCGAGTTCCCTCCGATCGTGTTGTTGCGGTAGCTGTAGGCCCAGTGCTGGCTGGTCGAGGTCGAGCAGTTGAACAGCAGGGCTCCGGTCGTCGTTCCGGAGTCCAGGCAGCGCGGGCTGTCGCCGTTGTAGACGTGGCCGTACGCGAACATCGGGACCGCATGCGCCGGGCTGGCTGCCGCGACGGGCAGCACAGCGAACAGCAGGGCTGCCAGCCCTGCCAGCCCTGCGAGGTCGGCCTTCCGCCGGGAGATCCTCATCATTTCCCTTGCCCCTTCCCTTCTTTGCCGGCTCATCGAGCCGCAGGTGGTCCAGGCCGGGCGGTCCGCAGGCCCGCCCGCCTGTGGCCGGGCTGTCCTGCGGTGCGCGGGCAGGGCCGGCCCGATTCACCGCCGGGCCGCTGCCGGCCGCCGGCACCGTGCCAGTGCCGCATCCCCAGCGTCAGCTGCGGCTGCGGGCTGCTCCAGGGGAAACGGCCGGAGGTTTGGGCGGGGGTTCTGCCGGTGCGCGTCCCGGATCTGCTGCCGGTCCTGGCAGGCCCGCGGCGGGCCGGGGAAATCAGCGCGGGAGCGGGCCGCCGGCTGGGGTCAGGCGGGATAGGCTGCGGTGGTGGCTTTACCGCAGGGCTACGGGGAGCTGGTCCGCAGCTACCGGGCCGCGGCGGGGCTGACCCAGGAGGAGCTCGCCGCGCTGTCCGGGCTGGATGTCCGCACGATCAGGGATATCGAGCGGGGCCGCACGATCCGCCCGCACCGCAGCTCGGCCGATCTGCTCGCCCGTGCCCTGAACCGGGACGACCTGGCCTGGAAGCCGGCCAGGGCGCGCCTGCCCGGCCCGGCCGGCCGGGGAAGCGGTCCGCCGGGAATACCGGGACCG
>Ga0070735_10004314_pt1 | contig 12040 bp, 11 predicted proteins | sample Coa_R1_FD_66443 | JGI IMG/M metagenome (GOLD analysis project Ga0070735, IMG submission 66443) | Surface soil microbial communities from Centralia Pennsylvania, which are recovering from an underground coalmine fire - Coalmine... | ecosystem: Environmental > Terrestrial > Soil > Unclassified ... | reverse complement strand
CCTTGAGCCAGACGCTTGCCGGCCTGGTCACCAGCGAATTGCAGCGCCGCCAGATTCCGGTTCACGATCTGCCCGCTCCGCTGCGTCCGTTGAATAACATCACCGGCCCGGCGATCGCGGTTGAAGTTGCGCCACAAGGCTCCGATGTGTCGCAGCTGACCGCGCCCGATTATCAGCAGTTAGTCACCAGCGCCGTCGCTACAGCCATCGTTAACGCGCGCGATCAGTTAGGAGCCGCGCCATGATCCCGCGCCATCTGGCGATCGGAATGGCGGTGCTGCTTGCGGCGGCGCTTGTCTTGGGCGGCTACGCCTGGCACATGCGTAACGCTGTCACTGCGACTCCGGCGGTAGCCACCGACACGCGTCCGCTCGCGCCTCCGGTGGCGGGACCAACTGCGCCCGTCGTTCTGTTTGTGGCTCATGATGAGGACGGAACGCTCCGAGCCGAATCCGCGCAGATTCCCATGCCGTCGAACCGCCAGCAGCGCACCGAAGAACTGCTGCGGGCGTTGCTGTCGATTTATCTCGATCACAACTCTCCGCACGTTCTGGGAGCGGGCTCTGAAATCCGCAGCGTCTTTCTTATCGATCCTGGAGTGGCGGTTATCGACGTGAATGGCGCCTTCGCCGACACCCACCGCTCGGGCGTGCTTGTCGAGGAGCTGACGGTAGCTTCGCTGATCCACACTATTTCGGCGAACACGCAAGGTATTTTGAAAGTGAAAATCCTCGTAGACGGAAAGCAGCGGGACACGCTAGCCGGCCACGCGGATTTGTCGTCGTACTACGACGTGACGGCGGTGAACCAGCTTGCGGCGGAATTGCAGCCGGGCCAGTAGAAAATACCGGACCTAGGACATCAGACCTGGGCCCCGACCCCGGAAGCATGAGTCTGGTCTGAGGTCCGAAGTCCGAGGTCGGCATTTACGTTTTTTCCAGCGCTTCGATTTCCGCCTTCGCGCGTTCCAGAATCTCGCGGATCTTGTTGATCTTCGCCGAATCGTCAAAACTGTCTCGCGCCACTCGGAGCGCCGTTTTTAGCACGGCGGCTGCCGGACGCGCTACTTCTCCGCCCTCGGGGCTGATCAACCAGCCCCCGGCTTCCTGTGCACGATGCCAGATTCGTTTGATCGTCTCGGCTTCGCGCTGGACCTCGGTCCTTCCAGCATCCGTCAGCGTGTATGTGCGCTTGCCGCCCAGAGCATCCGAGGTCACCATACCTTCGTCTTCCAATTGCTGCAGCGCCGGATAAATCGCTCCCGCGCTCGCCCTGTAGACTCCGCCGGATTTAGTCTCGAGCTCTTTCATCAGCTCATATCCGTGCTTCGGGCCGGATTCCAACATCGAGAGCAAGGCGAGCCGTATTTCTCCGGGTCCGAAGAACCGGCCCCAACGGCCTCCGCGGCCCCAAGGGAAACCACCTCCCAGAAATGGAGCGCCCATCGCGCCCCTGAACCAATTTCCACATCTTCCGTACATGAGAACTCCTTGATTTCGAATGTCTATACCTGAGCAATGAGCACTGAGCCGTGAGCTATGAGTTCGAAAGCTCGAAGCTTCTCATTCGATCTTGCGTTAATTATATCTATAGATATATCTGTTGTCAATAACCCTATCTGGCGAGTGCTCAATGCGTTACAATCCCGACCATGTTCTACCGCTCGGATAATCGTGCGCCGGACCAGCTGCGTCCGGTGAAGATCACGCCGGAATTCATCTCGACGGCCGAAGGATCGGCTTTGATCGAGGTCGGCAACACTCGGGTTATCTGCACCGCGTCAATCGAAGAAGTGGTGCCACAGTTCATGCGAAATACAGGCAAAGGATGGATTTCGAGCGAGTACGCAATGCTTCCCCGCTCCACCCTGACCCGCACGCCGCGTGAAGTGTCCAAGGGTCGCCAAAGCGGACGGACTCACGAGATTCAGCGCCTCATCGGGCGATCGCTGCGCGCCGTCACCGACCTGACTCGCCTCGGCGAACGCACCATCTGGATCGATTGCGACGTGATCCAGGCAGACGGCGGCACGCGCACCGCGTCGATTACCGGAGCCTTTGTTGCCCTGGGACTCGCGCTCGAAAAACTGGTGGAGGCCGGGACTCTACCCAATGTTCCGCTGAAGGATTTCGTCGCCGCCGTGAGCGTCGGCATCGTGGAAGGAGAGGTCCTGCTCGATCTCTGCTACGAAGAAGACTCGCGCGCCGACGTCGACATGAACTTCGTCATGACCGCCGGCGGCAAGATAGTAGAACTGCAAGCCACCGCCGAGCACCAGGTCTTCGACGATGCGCAACTGGCCAAGATGATGAGTTACGCGAAGAAGGGTGTGCAGGAGCTGATCGCGGGGCAACAATCTCTGCTTAGAGTCTTTATGACGCGCTAGAAATTGGGCCCAGATTTCGATTCAGGAAGATTTCCCAAACGGGGAATCATTAGCGGATTCTAACCTCACGCGGCGGCTCGTTATCTTTACGGCCTCTCCTTGCCAAGCTACGGTGAAGGGACCGGGATGGGAATCCTCCGCAGCATCGAGCGTCGCCGTGAGATGCGCACAGAGGCTGACCTGCCCGTCACCGTTTGGGGCGTCGACACACGTGGAGAGCGCTTCGTGCAACAGGCCAGCGCCCGGGAAATCAGTCTGAGTGGAGCGCTGCTGTCCGGCCTTGAGGCCGAACTCCGGTCAGGCGATGTGATTGGGATTTTGTACCACAGCCGCAAAGCGCGATACCGCGTGATCTGGGTGCGCTACTGCGACCCCATTCAGAAGATGCAAGCCGCGGTGCACCGCATCGATCCCGACGCGTGTCCGTGGCAGGATCTTTTGTCAGCTGAATTGGCGCATTCAGCGGCCACAGAAAAGTAATGCATGTGAGGGGCCAGCCGAGGCCGCAGTCCCCGATGTGACTTCGCTACCGCCAGCGCCGGCGTCGACTGGCCGCTGGCAGCCGAAGGGTGGCGGCTGCTCCTACGCGATCCAGACTGTCTTCGTGTTCAGAAACTCGCGAATCCCGACGGCGCCCAGCTCGCGCCCATGCCCGGACTGCTTCACCCCTCCAAACGGAATCCGCGGATCTGAGGCTACCATCTTGTTGATGAAGACCATGCCCGCTTCGAGTTCGTTGATGAAGCGCTGCTGCTCTTTTTCATCGTTGGTCCAGGCGCTGGCTCCCAGTCCGAAGCGGACGTCATTCGCCAACCGAATCGCCTCATCCTGATCTTTCACGCGGAAGATCGACGCCACCGGGCCAAAGAATTCTTCGCTGTATGCTGGAGATCCTTTGGGCACATTGGTCAGCACGGTGGGCGCGTAGAAGTTGCCCTTGCCCTGCAAAGCGTGTCCGCCGATCAGCAGCTTCGCTCCGGCAGCGACCGTTTTCTGCACGTCCCGGTCGAGATCTTTTACGGCGTCGGGCGTCGAGAGCGGCCCCAACTCTGTTTTTTCGTCGAAGGGATCGCCGATTTTCAGACTCTGCATCTTCGCCACGAATTTCTTTTCGAACTCGTCCGCGATCGGCTCCGCAACAATAAACCTCTTCGCGGCAATGCAGGATTGCCCATTGTTCTGCACGCGCGCTTGAACCGCGGTGGATACCGCCGCGTCGAGATCGGCGCTCGGCATCACGATAAACGGATCGCTGCCGCCCAATTCCAGCACGACTTTCTTGATTCTTTTTGCGGCGCCGACTCCTACCTGAATGCCGGCCTGCTCGCTGCCGGTTAAAGTGGCAGCAACGATGCGAGGATCGTTCAGCAGGGCATCCACCTGCGCCGATCCGATCAATAGAGTCTGAAAAGCACCTTCCGGAAAACCTGCCTCGCGGAAAATGCCCTCGATCGCCAGGGCGCACTGCGGAACATTCGACGCGTGCTTCAGGAGCCCGACATTTCCCGCCATGAGAGCCGGAGCCGCAAAGCGAATGACCTGCCAAAAAGGAAAATTCCAGGGCATCACGGCCAGGATCGGCCCGATCGGCAGGTAGCGGATGAAGCTCTTCTTCGCCCCGGTCTCGACCACCTCGTCGGCCATGAATTCCGCGGTGTGTTCGGCGTAGTAGCGGCAGGCGGTCGTGCACTTGACGGCCTCAGCTACTGCCGATTTATAAGTCTTGCCCATTTCAAGCGTCATCAGGTGGGCGAATTTCTCTTTATCGCGCTCCAGGATCTCTGCCGCTTTCACCATGCGCTGCGCGCGGACGGAAAACGGCGTCTTCCGCTCCCCCTCGAACGTGGATACGGCCAGTTGAAGCTTCTTCTCGATTTCCGTACGGGAGAGCGGCTCAAACGTCCTGATTACTTCCCCCGTAGCGGGATTGACCGTCGCTATTGCCATGTCAGTTTTCCTTTGTTGGTCACCGGCTGCCGATACGGTTCTTCGGACTAGCCTCGCTTTAACGTTTTAATCCCCTGCCTTCTTCTCGAATCTTCATTTTGGCGGGACTGGCGAGAAGCGGTCATACCACTATACCACTCCTTACTCGGCGTTTAGCGCGTCTTTCCGCAATCTGAAACGAGTGAAAATCCTGCGATCAGGGTTTAGCCACGTCAGACTCTAATTCCCAGTACACCCCTGAGGTCTGTCACATGGGCCGAACTGCGCTCTTTTGTCTAGCCGCTCTCCTTGTCTTCTCGACTGCTCTCCTCCTCATGACCAATGCCTGTGGAGGAGGTACGTCACGCACCCCGATCCCCCCGGGAAAGATCCAGCACGTCGTCATCATCTTTCAGGAGAATCGCACGCCCGACAACCTGTTTCAGGATCCAGTCCTGATTAAAGCGGGTGCGGACATTGCGCAGAGCGGGTTGAACTCCGCCGGCCAGACCATCCAACTGAGTCCCACGCCTCTGGCGATCGATTATGACCTGAGTCATTCGCACTCTGGGTTTGAAGCGATGTATGACGGCGGCAAGATGGATGGCGCCAACAACGTTACCATCACCTGCAATGCGACTAACCCGCCGTGCCCTCCTGCAAATCCTCAGTATTTGTATGTGAACCCGTCAGACGTGCAGCCGTATTTTCAGATGGCGGAACAATATACCTTCGGGGATCGGATGTTTCAGACGAATGAAGGCCCGAGTTTCCCGGCCCACCAGTTCATCATTTCGGGGACGTCGGCCCCGAGTGCCACCAGCAACAATTTTGTCGCGGAAAATGCAGAGGGCATCACCAACCCGGGAAATAACACCGGGTGCACCGCGCCGCCATCGGAATTCGTTTATCTGATAAACCCGTCCGGAAGCGAACCCACCAAGATATATCCCTGCACGGACCACCCCGCGCTGACCGATGAACTCGATAACAAGAACATCAGCTGGCGCTATTACACTCCCTCTGCCGGATCACTCTGGACCAGTCCCAATGCAATTCAGCACATGTGTGGACCGAACGCTGCGCCGCCGAATGCGACGGCTTGTGTGGGATCTGAGTGGGTGAACCATGTTGTCCTCTACACGACCCAGAATCCGGCTCCGATCCTGACCGACATCAGCAGTAATCAGCTTCCGCAGGTGAGCTGGGTGATCCCAGCCGGACAGAATTCCGACCACGCCGGCAATACGGACCGGACCGGCGGCCCATCATGGGTCGCATCGATCGTAAATGCCATCGGAAATAGCCCTTACTGGGCGAACACCGCGATCGTGGTGACCTGGGACGATTGGGGAGGCTGGTACGATCATGTGCCTCCCCCAAAAGTTGTTGACGACGGGACGAGTTGGGGATCGGGCTATGTTTACGGTTTCCGGGTGCCGCTGCTCGTGATTTCGCCCTACGCGAAGGCCGGATACATTTCGCACGTCAACCACGATTTTGGCAGCATTCTGAATCTGATTGAAGACAATTTCGGCCTCTCCTCGCTCGGCTACGCCGATGCCTACGCGAATGACAATCTGTCGGACTGCTTCAACTTCAATCAGACTCCGCTGACGTTCAAGACCATCAACGCGCCAATACCGGCCGATCATTTCCTGCACGACAGGCGTCCGGCGGAGCCTCCGGATGATGATTAGCGCGGTCTTTCACCACCGGAGGCGCGGAGTCGCCGGCAAAAAGAAATCGCAAAAGCAGCGGCGCGCTTCGAGGAAGATCCCCCAACGTTTGGCTATAATTCTTCCCAGTGGCTCTGCGCCTCCTTTGGTAAGCAATTTTCCTGTTCGGTGGGGCGACTCCCGTTTCGCAGCGTGTCCAACCAGTCAACGGGTCTGATACTTTTGTTTCGGCGGATCAGGCTGCAAGTAAACTAGAATTGAAGCGATCTATTAACGACGAGGCTTGATCGTGCATCCAACTATGGGTGCCCACATCCTCCCTATTTTTCACTGACTTCGAGGCAATATGAAATTGTTGAAGATATGCCTGATTTCTCTGTTGTTAGGCAGCATGGCCTATGCCATGCCGTTGAATTCGTCGGCTCGCTCGGTGGTTCCCGCGGACCTGCTCCAACTGATCTCGGTGGACTATCGCGCCCTGAAAGATTCGCCGACAGCGATGGCGCTAAAGGCGCAGTTGATGCCCGACAACATCAAGCAGTTTGAAGCGGCCCTGAAAGCGGTCGGGCTCGATCCCGATAAAGATATAGACACGCTGACATTCGCATCGTTCCGCACCGGAAAGCAGGGCGTGAAGACTGTCGGAGTGGCCACGGGACCGTTCAACGAGAAGGCCGTCCTGAAAAAAATGCGGTTGCAAAAATACGTGCCCAAGAAGTACGGGCAGTCCGAAATTTATCCGATGGACGGCGGCTTCGTCATGAGTTTTCTTGACGACAGTTCTCTGCTCTTCGGCGATTCGACCTCGATCCGCTTCGCCCTCGACACGCGCGACGGCCAGAACATGGGAATCGACACAAACGGCGACATGGCTGACATGATGACTGATGTCGACTCCTCGCCGGTGTGGAGCATCCTCGATCAGCAGGGCACGCAGAATGCGCTGCACTCGGCTATGGGCGACGCGTCGAAAATCGCCGATTACGAGACGATCAAAAAGCATCTGGTCGGCTCGCGCTATGACATGACCTTCACCAGCGGCGTGAATTTCGATATGACGGTCGTGACCTCGGATTCGACAACGGCCGCCACCGTCGCTTCCCTGCTGAAAGGCTACATGCTCTACAAGAAGATCAGCGCTACCCCGTCCGAAAAAGTCGCGGTGGATAACACCAGCGTCGATTCTGACGGATCGGACGTCAGCGTCAAATTCAAGGCGAACGACCAGCAGTTCCAATCGTTGATGCACTCGGAACTGTTTGCGGCCGTCACGCACTAGAGAAGTCTTAAACAAAAATAGGCGCCGGAGATTCTCCGGTGCCTTTTGTTTTTCTGCGTTGTCATCCACTTTAAGGCGGTGTCATCCTGTCTCTAACGATTGTGCCCACTGTCAGCAAGACTAAGTGCACACGAGATCGTCGACGTTGAAGAAGCGCGATTTCGCTCTAGCAGAAAGGGTTTGACGTTGCCTACCAAAGCTCGTGTTCTCAAATACAGCAGCGGACCTTAGGCCTCAGCGGTCCATCTAGCTTGCGACCACAGAATGACTCGGTCTCACCTGCACAAAGGACTCACCCAGTTTGCGGTGACGTCCAGTCCTCGCGCAACATGACGAAAGCCCGCGCGAATTATCCCTTCGCGGGCGACATACGCCACTTCGGACCTTATCCTGGCAGAAAAATCGACGGCGCAGAGATTCTCACTCCAAGGGAGTATCTCAAGAGCAAGTGAGGGAGAGATCCCGGGCTCATTCCTCCATCGGAATTCTCACGCCACTCTTTTTCGCGAACTCTTTCGCTTCCTCATAGCCCGCATCGGCGTGACGAATAATTCCCATTCCCGGGTCTGTCGTCAACACGCGCTCGATGCGCTTTGCCATCATCTCGGTGCCGTCCGCGACGGTCACCTGGCCGGCGTGCAGCGAGTAGCCGATGCCAACGCCTCCGCCGTTATGGATCGACACCCATGAGGCTCCTGCGGCTGTATTCAGAAGAGCGTTCAGCAACGGCCAATCGGCTACGGCGTCTGATCCGTCTTTCATGCTTTCGGTTTCACGGAAAGGTGATGCGACCGATCCGCAATCGAGGTGATCCCGGCCAATGACGATCGGAGCCTTGATCTTCCCTTTTTTCACGAGGTCGTTCATGGCGAGGCCGAATTGCGCGCGCTCGCCGTATCCGAGCCAGCAGATGCGCGCGGGCAGTCCCTGGAACTTGATGCGCTTGCGCGCGAGTTCAATCCAGCGGCGCAGAATGCGGTTCTCGGGAAACAGTTCGAGCACCAGATCGTCGGTGACGTGAATGTCCGAGGCTTCGCCCGACAGCGCGACCCAGCGGAACGGGCCGCGGCCTTCGCAGAATAGAGGACGAATATATGCGGGCACGAATCCCGGAAAATCATAGGCGTTCTTCACGCCGCGGTGAAACGCGAACGTGCGGATATTGTTTCCGTAATCGAACGTGACCGATCCCATCTTCCGCAGGCGCAGCATGCCTTCGACGTGGCGCGCCATTGCGTCGAGCGACTTCTCCTGATACGCCTGCGGATCGCGCTTGCGCAGTTCGAGTGCGGCTTCGAAGGTCATGCCGTTCGGCACATATCCATTCAGCGGATCGTGAGCCGAAGTCTGATCGGTCAGAATGTCGGGAACGACGCCGCGCTCTGCGAGTTCGGGCATGATGTCGGCGCAGTTGCCGACGAGCCCGACTGAAACATTCTCCTTCTTGCGCACGGCATTCTTCAGAATGCGCAACGCTTCATCGAGCGTCGTGACCATGAAGTCGCAGTATCCGGTCTTGAGCCGCTTCTTGATGCGCTCGGGATCGACGTCGATGCCAAGGAAAGCCGCGCCAGTCATCGTCGCGGCGAGCGGCTGAGCTCCGCCCATTCCGCCCATTCCGCCGGAGACGATCAGCTTGCCGGCGAGATCTCCGCCGAAATGCTTTTCGCCCGCGGCCGAGAATGTCTCGAACGTGCCTTCGACAATTCCCTGCGAGCCGATGTAGATCCAGGAACCGGCGGTCATCTGTCCGTACATCATGAGACCGGCGCGTTCGAGTTCGTTGAACTTCTCCCAATTCGACCAGTGACCCACGAGATTGGAGTTCGCGATCAGGACGCGCGGCGCGTGATCGTGCGTCTTGAAAACGCCGACGGGCTTTCCTGACTGGACGAGCAGGGTCTCGTCATTCTCGAGCTTCTTCAGCGTCGCGACGATGGCATGGAAGGCTTCCCAACTGCGCGCCGCGCGTCCGGTTCCTCCGTAGACGACAAGGTCTTTGGGACGCTCGGCGACTTCCTCGTCGAGGTTGTTCATCAACATGCGCATGGCAGCTTCCTGCTGCCAGCTCTTGCAGGTGATCTGATTTCCACGCGGCGCGCGAATGGAGGGGGCTTGAACTTCTGTTTCGACGGGCATAGGTCAATGGTAGTGCAGCGCGGTGCGCGGGACAAATTTGGATTAGGGACTAGCCCCTAGCCTCTAGCCCCTGCCTCTTCACGTAGCCCTCCACCGCAAAATCCTCCCCAAACCGATACAGATACACATGCTCGATCTGCACCGCCTCGTTCATCTCCCGGAATCCGGTTCCCCCCGCAAACGGAATCGATCCCGTCCCGGCCAGAATCTTCGGCGCGTAGTACAGAAAAACTTTGTCTACGACCTGCGCCGCGAGCGCCGCCCAATTCACCGTCGCGCCGCCTTCGATCATCACGCTCGTGATCTCCAACTCGCCAAGCCGCCGCAAAATCGCGGGGAGATTCGGCTTGCCATCCGGCTCGAACGCCGACACCTGCTCGACGCGTACGCCACGCTGTTCGAGCTCCGCTCGTTTCTTCGCATCCGCCGACGCGCAAAACACGCGGACGTCGTCTTTTCGTCCCGCCGCCGCATCCTGCACCAGGCGCGAATCCAGGGGCAGCCGCAGCCGTGAATCGAGAATCACCCGCAGCAGCGGACGCCTTCTCGCCTTCCCGCTCCGATCCGTCAGCAGTGGATCATCCGCCAGAATCGTCCCCGCCCCCACCAGCAGCGCATCATGCTGATGCCGCAACTGCTGCACGTGCGCCCGCGCCACCTCGCTCGTGATCCATCCTCCCGCAGGAATTCCTTCTTCCTTCTCGATCGCCTCCGCCGGAGGAGGCGCGATCTTCCCATCCAGCGTCATCGCCGCCTTCAGTGTCACCAGTGGAGCCCCGTGCCGAATATATTTCGCGAACGCCTCGTTCAACTTCCGCGCCCGATCCTCCAGACGCCCCACTTCTACATGCACGCCCGCCTCGCGCAGCTGGGCAAACCCGCGCCCGCTCACCTTCGGATTCGGATCCGCCATCGACGCCACGACTCGATGAATTCCCGCCGCAATCAAGGCGTCGGTGCACGGCGGAGTCTTCCCCTGATGCGCGTGTGGCTCCAGATTGATGTATAGCGTCCCGCCGCGTGCCCTAGCGCCCGCCTGCTCCAGGGCCAGAATCTCCGCGTGCTTCACGCCCGCGTAGGTGTAGGTCCCCGTACCTGCAATGTCGCCGTGCGCGTCAACGATCATCGCCCCGACATACGGATTCGGCGACGCCAACCCGATTCCCTCGCGGGCCAGCTCGATCGCACGATGCAGAAATTGTTCGTCAGCAGAATGACCAGACATTAAGGAGTGAATCTATCACGGCCGGACTTGCTGAAGCGGCACCGTTGGCCGCATGTAACGCCGGGCAGGCACGGCGCGAACCCGGCATCTTTTCCTCAGTGCAGCTTCGTGTCGTTGGTGGTTGAAAAGCTTTTAGGTTTACTCAAACAACGAATCGACAAACTCTTTTGGATCGAAGGGCAGCAAATCCCCCGCCTTCTCACCGACTCCCACATACCGCACCGGCAGCCCCAGTTCGCGGCAGATCGCCACCACGACGCCGCCCTTCGCCGTCCCATCCAGCTTGGTCAGCACAATCCCGGTCACGCCCGCCGATTGCGTGAATAGGCGCGCCTGCTGCAAGCCATTCTGTCCGGTGGTCGCATCCATCACAAGCAGCGTCTCATGTGGAGCGCCCGGGACAATCCTCTGCGCCGTCCGCCGCATCTTCTCCAGCTCCGCCATCAGGCTCGTCTTGGTATGTAGCCGACCCGCGGTATCGACGACGACATAATCCGTCTTCCTCGCCACTGCTGCCTGCAACGCGTCAAACAGCACCGCCGCCGGATCTCCTCCCGCCTTCGTCTTGATCACTTCCGTCCCAGTCCGCTGTCCCCAGATTTCCAGCTGTTCGATCGCCGCCGCTCGAAACGTATCAGCCGCGCACAACAGCACATTCTTCCCCTGCGAGCGGAACACCTGCGACAGTTTCCCGATCGTCGTCGTCTTCCCAGTCCCGTTCACCCCGACGACCAGTATGACCTCAGGCGATCCCTCGACCTTATTCACCGGCTTCGCATTCGCCGCGTTGAGGATCGTCAGCAGCTCTTCCTTCAGCAGACGCTTCAATTCCTCGACGTTCCTGATCTGCTTCCGGTCAGCCTTCTCCCGCAATTTCCCAAGCACTTCCTGCGTGGTCGTCGATCCCAGGTCCGCGCCGATCAGCGTCGCTTCCAGATCGTCCAGCGTGTTGCGGTCGATCTCCTTTGTCAACGCCACGACCTGGTCGATGCGCTCGGCCAGATTCTCGCGGGTCCGCGTGACCGCCTGCTTCATGCGGTCTAGAAAGCCAGTTTTTTTCTCTTCCTCAAGACTGCCAAATAAAGTCTGAATCATAAGAAGCCCAAATCAAGATTATACGGGCAGCATCCGCTCAAAAGCCGCGGTAAGTCCTTGAATCTTGGAGCTAAGTCTAACGGCGAACAACCAGCAACGAACGACGAACGACCGACAACGGATGACTGAGACCTGACGACTGACTATAATGGCGCACGCATGCCCCTGGCCCCCGGAACCAAGATTGGACAATATGAAATTCTGTCGCCTCTTGGAGCGGGAAGCATGGGCGAGGTCTATCGCGCCCGCGACCCGCGCCTCGAACGCGACGTCGCTATCAAAGTCCTGCCCGACCTCGCCTCCCTCGATCC
>Ga0070735_10004313_pt1 | contig 12040 bp, 11 predicted proteins | sample Coa_R1_FD_66443 | JGI IMG/M metagenome (GOLD analysis project Ga0070735, IMG submission 66443) | Surface soil microbial communities from Centralia Pennsylvania, which are recovering from an underground coalmine fire - Coalmine... | ecosystem: Environmental > Terrestrial > Soil > Unclassified ... | reverse complement strand
TTTGACCAGGGCAGCCGCGCCATTCATCCCGAGAAAACTCCTTCTGTTTTTCCGAGATGATCGGCTCACTTCGGCTCGTCGAGAATGCACAACTCGATGGAGAATGGTGTAAAGAAACCACAAAATAATGAGGAATTGTACGATCCGACGAAGATTGGCGGGCGCCAACCTGTTTTTTGGACCGGTCGCCTTTTCCCTGGCCTGCGATTGATCAGACGCCGGTCACCGCTCGAACTTCTTGGTGAGAAGAATCGACGACGTGGTTCGCCTCACGCCTTCCATTCCGGCAATCCAGTCGATGGTCTTGTCGAGGTGAGAGGCTGTCGCACAGATGATCGTCACGAACAGGTCGAATTGGCCGCTGACGGAATAGCAGCTCGCGACTTCGGCTTTCTTCTTCAGGTTGGCGATGACGCTACCCTGCTGCTTCACCTCCAGCTCGATCAGGACGATCGCAGAAAGCGCTGTTTCGTGAAGATCCTGCTTGCCGAGCAAGGTCGTATAGCCGGCGATCACGCCATCGCGTTCTAACCGGTTCAACCGCGACTGCAGCGTGGCACGCGATACCCCGAGCTTCTTGGCGATTTCGGCCAGCGGCGTTCGGGCATTGGCGGTCAGGATTTCGATGAGCTCGCGATCCTTTTCGGTATCGGCCGGTCGTGCCACGCCCCGTTCCCCCGATTTATCTACTTTTCGTAGATAAACAGAATACAGAAGGAAGCACGGATTTGTCGATGGCGTGTTTTGCGCAGCTTCGGCGGCTCGTCCACGCCACCGTCGATATCAAATTTCGATTTTAGAACACGCGCTTAGGAGTAGCTCCTTAACCATCTCATCCGCGCCCGCAAATGCGGCCAAGAGAGGCCGCAGCGAGACACGCAGCCGATTCCTATTTTGCCCTTATAAGATGACGGTTGCTCAGATCTCGAATTCATATCCGCTCGATCCGATCATATGACTTAATCCTTTGCTTAACCAGATCCGCCGCGCCAGCGCGGCGAACAATGCCGGACGGGCTCATGCGCATGTCGACATCTTTCAAAGCCACGCTCATCCCGTGTCAGCGCGGAGACGGCACATGGTATGTGGAGGTCATCAGACCACGTATTGTGCGCGAACATCTGGGCGCCTTCCCATCCAAGGGAGCCGCGCGGCGCTGGATTCGCGATAACGAGGCGCTCTATCTCGAATCAGAGAGGACGCTCGTTCCGACGATGATCCCGCAACGGACTCCAGGATCGGGAAGTGGCCAACCACGTCAGTTGCGTCGAAGCTAGCGTCCAAAGGGAGCGGCCCCAGCCGGGGGAAGCTGGGGCCTTTGTCCTTTGCGGACTGACTCCCGGTCAGGGCCGGTACGCCGGGGTCGGTAAGCAGATTCGTTCCGGGAGCGATCGTTCCTAATTCCCTTCGCGGCATTTTCGTATAGGCGGCGATCGAGCGTCCGCTGCCGATCAGCCAGCCGGACATCAGCGCCGCACTTTGCGAACGGCATGGTATCGCGGGGCCGTAGGAACCATGGCAATAACTAGCCGTTCATCGCCAATGCCGGGCGATGAGGTTCGGGGAGACGTTCTTTACGGGGATCGTGGCTGTGAACGTGATTGGCCGTGCCTTCGCGATCGCCGCATCAATCGCCATTCAACCTTCGAAACTGATCGGACGTTGCTTGCGAAGGTCATCAGACATTCCCGTTTTTTCGTCCGCTATCTGTGGGCACGCTGCCACCGCAAATGCCTTGACGGACTAATGGCCGCCATCGAGGGCAGGTTCTCGGATTCGAAAGGATGGATCGTCGAGCGGCGGCTGGAGTTACGCAAGGCCGTCGGACCCTTGCGCACCAAAGACGATATCCATTGGGACGCACCGATCGTCGTGTTGATCATCTACCGCGACGAGAAGGGCAACCCAAAAGAGGCTTGCGGCATGTCGTTCTACATCGAGAATAACTCCCTGTGTGTCGAACAACTGCAGGGCGGAAAGTCCGTTACATTTCCACGCAGATACAAGGTTTGGCCCCAGCTCTTTCTGAAATCATGCATTGCGTTTGCGCAAACGGCAAATTTCGACCAGGTGCGCCTGGCCAAAGCGGAGACGCTGTACACGTATCGTTGGCCAGAGTTGGGTCCCAATGGGATTGCCCGCTCCGAAGAAGCGATCGAAGATCATCGCAAGCGCATGAAGTTGCGATACGACGAAACGGCCCGCATATGCGGCTTTAGATCCGAGGACAATTGGCTTGTCTGGAATAACCCCGCGCGGCGCTATTATCCCAATTCCTTCACCGCGAGTGCCCCAGAGGGAACGGCCTCAGGTTAGAGCAGCTGAGGCCGTTGTTGGAGGTTGATGCAATTGATCCCGCAGGGATGCAGCTTACCTCAGGATCGGCCCCATTCTCTCAGCCGCCACAAGTTCGCGCATTCGCCTGGGTGAATCTTGGGCGTCCAATTCTTCGCTGCGAGTGCGCAAAAAGCAGCGGCCCCAGCGGGGGGAAGCTGGGGCCATGTCCCTGGGGGACCGACTCCCGGTCAGGGCTGTTTTTCCGGGGTCTTAAAGCAGATTCATTCCAGGAATGGTTGTTCCAAACAAGAACCTCAAAAGCAGCAGGCCCCGGGGGACGCGGCTCCGAGGCCAGCCGTCAGCTCGTTTCGGGAAGGAAGCGAGACTTCGCCTGAGAGCGCATCAGCCTATCTGTTTTGGTCAGGACGCGGGTTTGCGTTCGTCCCGGGATTGGCGCTCGGCTTGTTCATCCTTGAGCCGGCAGACCCCGTGGTGCCGCTTGAACTGCCCGAGCTCGAGCTATTCATCGCCTCGAACACTGACATACCATGAGGACCGATCGTCATGACCACGGGATCCCCGTCCTTGGATTTTGCCTGGACGACAAAGGATTCGGCGACAACCTTCACGTCGGTGAATCCAGCGGTCTGCAGATCTTGTTTGATCTTTTGGGCCGCGGCCAGATTGCGATCCGAATTCGCATTCTGTTGTGAATTGGACGTGCCGGGGTTCGGCGAGGTCGACATAGTTTGCGCAGCGGCAGGACTTGCAAGCACCATCAGCAAGGTTCCTGCTAGTAGATATTTCATCATCGTTCTCCATCAGCTGGGGATGCCTGGATAGCGCCGCGCGACTGGCAAGCGTTCCGAAACGAGTGACGACCTCGGCGCCATCTGCGACAACTTCACGTGAACGGCTCTCACCTGCGGCAGGCGTCAGGCATCCGACCCCAAACCCGGTTGAAGGCGATCGAGGAACACCTGTTGATGGCTTCGTGTCGGGCAGGCGAAGACCGCCGAGCAGACTCGACGGCCTTCGAGTAGCCGATTTTTATTTCTTTTCAGGCTCCCAGGAAGTGGTGGCCTTATTGTATGTGAAGCCTGTCGAGTTCTTCAGGCTGTCTTTCGTCTCATCCAGGGTGAGATAGTATTTGTTGTCCTTCTTGCTGGATTTCACAGCCGAGAACGGCACGATCACGTCCTTCTCGCCGGCACCAAGGAAGCCGCCGACACCGACGACAAGGCCGCTGATTTTGCCGGACTGATCGACCAGAACGTCGTCGACCTCGCCGATCTTGCTCTGCTTGGGGTCATAGACGGATTGCTTGTAGTAGTTGGTAACCGTTGTGCTCTGGCTGGGTACAGTCGACATCGTCGTGGCTGCATAGGCAGCCGTAGCGCTGGCAACCGCCAGTGCGGTCGCTGTGATAATCGTCTTCATCGAAGTCTCCTGCATTGTAGCGGGGGTATTTGCGGGAAACGGGATGCGTCGGCAAACGTTCCGGAGCCGACGCAATGGGACCCGAACGGGAGATGGACCCACGCATCGCAACGCGTCTGCTCGGATAGCTGTCGTTTGGAACGACGTCAGATGCGACGGGTTTTGCATCTGTTCAGACTATTTCGGATGCAGCGAGCAGTTCCATGTCCCAGACCGTCGGCGATTTTGTTGTTCAACGTCTGCATGCGTGGGGCGTGCGCAAGATATTTGGCTACCCTGGCGATGGCATCAACGGCGTGTTCGGCGCTCTGAACCGTGCGAGAGGCAAGATAGAATTCATTCAGGCGCGACATGAAGAGATGGCCGCGTTCATGGCGTCTGCGTACGCGAAGTTCACCGGTGAACTCGGCGTCTGTATTGCGACGTCCGGCCCAGGCGCGTCACATCTCATTACCGGCCTGTACGACGCGCGGCTCGATCACATGCCCGTGCTCGCGATTGCCGGCCAGCAGGCCCGGACGGCGATCGGCGGCCACTATCAGCAAGAAGTCGACCTGCCTTCGATGTTCAAGGATGTCGCGGGCGCTTTCGTGCAGCAGGCCTCATCGCCGGCCCAGGTGCGTCATCTCGTCGACCGGGCCATCCGGACTGCGCTTGGCGAGCGCAGGGTGACGGCTATCGTTTTACCAAATGACTTGCAGGAACTGGCCTACGAAGAACCGCGGCGAGCACATGGCACGGTTCATTCCGGGGTCGGATTCAAGAAGCCGAAAATCGTTCCCTACGAAGCCGATCTGCGCCGCGCAGCCGAAGTGCTCAACGGCGGCAAGAAAGTTGCGATTCTGGTCGGCGCCGGCGCGTTAGGCGCGACCGATGAGGTTATTGCGGTTGCCGACAAGCTCGGCGCGGGCGCTGCAAAAGCGCTGCTCGGTAAAGCCGTTCTGCCCGACGATTTGCCGTGGGTCACCGGCTCGATCGGCATGCTCGGCACCGAGCCAAGCTACGATCTGATGATGGAATGCGACACGCTGCTGATGATCGGCTCCGGCTTTCCTTACTCCGAATTTCTACCAAAGGAGGGGCAAGCGCGCGGCGTCCAGATCGATATCGCGCCCGACATGCTTTCGTTGCGCTACCCGATGGAAGTCAATCTGGTCGGCGATGCGGCGGAGACGCTGAAGATGCTGCTGCCGCTCCTTGACCAGAAGACAGATCACGCATGGCGCAAACGTATCGCAACAAATCTGGAAAAATGGTGGAAGACCTTGGAAGAACGGGCGATGCAGCCGGCCAAACCGGTCAATCCGCAGCGCATAGCCTGGGAATTGTCGCCAAGACTTCCCGACGGCGTCATCCTCACCAGCGACTCCGGATCTTGCGCCAACTGGTATGCGCGCGACCTCAAGATCCGGCGCGGGATGATGGGTTCCCTGTCCGGTGGTCTCGCGTCGATGGGAGCGGCCGTTCCTTATGCCATCGCTGCGAAGTTCGCCTATTCGGACCGGCCGGTGATCGCAATGGTCGGCGATGGCGCCATGCAGATGAACAATATGGCCGAGTTGATCACGGTTGCAAAATATTGGCGGCGATGGATCGACCATCGCTGGATCGTTTGCGTCCTCAATAACGAGGATCTCAACCAGGTCACTTGGGAGCAACGGGTCATGGAAGGCGACCCCAAATTCGACGCGTCACAGCAGATCCCCAACGTTCCCTATCATCGCTTCGCGGAACTGATCGGCCTGAAAGGAATCTTTGTCGACAATCCGAACCGGCTCGGGGCCGCATGGAGCGAGGCGCTTGCCGCCGACCGCCCCGTGGTGCTTGAGGTGAAGACCGATCCGGAGGTGCCGCCGCTGCCGCCTCACATTACCCTGCAGCAGGCCAAGAAATTCACCGAGACCCTGATCAAGGGAGACCCGCGCGAAGCCAGCGTGATAGCTGGAACGGCCCGCCAGGTTTTCGAAGCAATCCTGCCCGGCGGGAGCCGGGACGATGGCTGACATGTCCTGCGCCGGGACGATCGATGCGGTCCGCGCGGCGGCCTTCCGCATTCCGACGGATCAGAGCGAGGCGGACGGCACATTGGCGTGGACGTCGACGGTCCTCGTTGTTGTTCATGTCCATGCCGGCAACAATCGGGGCCTCGGCGTGACGTATGGACATTCCTCTGTCGTCGCCGTCATCGAGGAACTGCTGGCGCCGGCCATCAGTCACCGCGATTGCCTCGATATCGCCGGATGCTGGGACGCAATGCAGCGTGCCGTGCGCAACATCGGGCGTTCGGGCATCGCAAGTTGCGCGATCTCGGCATTGGATCTTGCGCTGTGGGACCTCAAGGGGCAAATCCTGTCGGTGTCGCTTGCACGACTTCTGGGTTGCTGCCGCGAAAGCGTGCCGGTCTATGGCAGTGGCGGCTTCACCTCGTATTCGGACGTTAAACTGTGTGAGCAGCTCGGACACTGGGCTCACGAAGGCGGCTGCCGCTTTGTCAAGATGAAGATCGGTAGCGAACCTGGACGCGACCCGAAGCGCGCCGAGGCCGCGCGCCGCGCGATCGGCGAGTGCCAGTTGTTTGTCGATGCCAATGGCGCCTTTTCCGTACAGCAGGCGCTGCGCTTCGCCGGCAAGACGCGAGATTTGGACATTCGCTGGTTTGAGGAGCCGGTTTCGTCGGACGACGTGCGGGGATTGAATGCGGTTCGAAGCCGGGCGCCGGCTGGCATGGACATCGCCGCCGGCGAGTACATCTTCACGCTCGACGATGCGCGCGGATTGCTGTCCTCGGATGCCGTTGACGTTCTCCAGGCCGACGTGACGCGCTGCGGCGGCATTTCAGGTTTTCTCAAAGTTGCCGCGCTGGCTGAAGCCAACCACATCGATCTGTCGGCGCACTGCGCGCCGTCGATGCATCGCCACGTCGCTTGCGCCGTTTCGAGATTGCGCCACGTCGAATGGTTTCACGACCATGTCCGCATCGAGCAGATGCTGTTCGACGGTGCCCCAATCCTCAAGGACGGCATGATGACGCCGGACCTTGCGCGCCCCGGCCACGGGCTCGCGTTCAAGGCCGCAGATGCTGCCCGCTACCAGGTGTCGGGAGAGGCGCTGACATGACGCCGGCGCGGAGCATCCGTAGGCAGGAGGCGTCGCTCGCTTCGCTTGGTGCCATGGCAAGCGACCTGAGGCGGCGATATGCGGCTCCAGAAGTGAAGCGAGGTCGTGCGTGGCCCATCGCGACGTCCCGGCGCGAGGCCGAATGCCGCAATGTCGCGGGCAGACAGCTCAATTTGGGCGCCGCGCTGCTCTCGCTTTCGGTTCTGGCCGACAGCGGTGTTGAGCATTACCGTGGCTCGTTTCAGAATCGCGCGATGTACGTTCCCTTGGGTGTGTCGGCGCTCACGCTTGCCGCAAGCCTTTTCGGCGTCGCCGACACGCGTGAGAGACCGCATGTTGCACGCGACAGTCTTTACGGACTCGCTGCCGCTACGGGTGCAGTCGGCGTCGCCTTTCACCTCTACAATATTATGAAGAGGCCGGCGAAGATGTCCTGGCTCAATCTTTTCTATGCGGCCCCCGTTGGCGCACCTGTTGCGCTCGCGCTTGCCGGCGCGCTCGGTCGAGGCGCGGAAAAGGTTCGGGATGATCGCTCAACGAGAATCCTTGGCCACTCCGCTGGCCGGGCGCTCGGTTTGCTGACGTCTGTTGGGCTGGCTGGAACGATCGCGGAGGCCGGGTTGCTACACTTCCGTGGCGCGTTTCAAAATCCGGGGATGTTCCTTCCAGTGACATTGCCGCCCGTCGCCGCCGGCCTGCTTGCTGCGAGCGTCGTCAGGCCTGGCAAGATGATCCAACGAGCGGCGAAAGCCAGCCTCAAACTCACTGCGCTCCTCGGCGTCGGCGGCGTTGCGTTCCACGCTTACGGCGTTGCTCGTCAGATGGGCGGCTGGCGCAACTGGAGCCAGAACCTCCTCAATGGACCTCCTCTGCCGGCGCCGCCGTCTTTCACAGGCCTTGCCCTTGCGGGGCTCGCAGCGCTCTCGCTGGCGTACAACGAATAAAGAAACTGAGATGACCGAACGCTATCCCGGATACGACGTCCTCAACAAACGCAACTCGCCTTCATGGAATGACCAGACGCGCGAGGTGATCGATGCGCGGCTTGCGATCGATGCGCAGTCTCACCGGTTCTGCGACGAGACCGAGTGGCAGGTATTATGTGCTGTTTGCGACCAGATCATTCCTCAAGCGGCCGGCCACCTCGCCAAAGTCCCGATTGCGGCCATGATCGACCAGAAGCTCTATACCCGCAAAGGCGACGGCTATCGGGATGCGCGACTGCCCGAACAGGGGGAGGCGTGGCGGAAGGGGCTTGCGGCCATCAATGCCGAAGCCACGCTTGCGGATGGCAAGCCGTTTTGCGAATTAACCGACGAGCAGCGACGTGCTGTGCTCGTCAAGATCCAAAGGGGAGACGCCGCGAGTCCCGCCTGGGAAGGACTTCCACCGTCGCTGTTTTTCGTCAAACGTCTGCTGCACGACATTGTCACGGCGTATTACGCGCATCCCTCGTCATGGAGCGACATCGGATTCGGCGGACCAGCGAGTCCACGCGGTTATGTCCGGATGAACTTCGATCGCCGCGATCCCTGGGAAGCCGCCGAGGCGGCGCCGGGACGCGAAGACGAGGCACGGCAGGAAAACGAACATGTCGGCTGAAAGCGCGCCCCGCGCCATCAACGGCCGAGCCCCCGATGTGTTTCGGCCGGGCGGCTGGGTCCGCATGCGCGAATATTCGGAGGACGAGCAAGTCGATTTTGCGATCGTCGGAACCGGCGCAGGCGGCGGCACGCTGGCCTGCAAACTCGCGGAATATGGCTTCTCCGTCGTGGCATTCGATGCGGGACCCTATTGGCGTCCGCTCGAAGACTTCGCATCCGACGAGATGCATCAATCGAAGCTGTATTGGACCGATGAGCGCATCGTCGATGGCGAAACTCCCTTGCAGCTCGGCGCCAACAATTCGGGAAAGAGCGTCGGCGGATCGACCGTTCATTTTGCGATGGTGTCGCTGCGATTCCGGCCCGAATGGTTCAAATCGCGCAGCGTACTCGGCTATGGCGCCGACTGGCCACTCGATTGGCGCGAGATGTGGGACTACTACACCGAGGTCGAGCAAGCCTTGAAGATTTCAGGTCCGGTCAACTATCCCTGGGGCCCCAAAAGGCCGCGCTACCCATACCGTCCGCACGAACTGAATGCGGCAGCGCTGGTGCTGGCGGAAGGGGCGGAGGCGCTCGGCATCGATTGGACGCCGACACCGCTTGCCACGCTTTCGGCCCCGCGCGGCCTCGCGCATCCTTGCGTCTACCGCGGCATGTGCGTGATCGGCTGTTCGACCAACGCCAAACAGAGCGTGCTCGTGACCTGGCTGCCGCGTGCCCTCAACGCGGGCGCGGAAATTCGCGATCTCGCCATGGTCGGCTCGATCGAGCACGACGCTCAGGGGCTCGTCACCGGCGTGCATTATATGCGCGAGGGCCGTTGGCGATTCCAGAAGGCCCGCAACGTCGTGGTTGCCGGCTATTCGATCGAAACGCCGCGGCTATTGCTGAACTCAGCGAGCGGGAAGTTTCCCGAGGGCCTCGCCAACTCCTCCGGCCTCGTCGGCAAGAACTTGATGGTTCAGTCCAACCAGGCGGTCTGGGGCATCAGCGAGCGCGAGATACGTTCGTACAAGGGACCGCCGTCGCTCGCCATCACCGAGCACTGGAACTATAACGACGAGGGGAAGGATTTCCACGGCGGCTACGCCTATATGAGCCAGGGGCCGCTTCCGATCATTTGGGGCAATACCGAGTCCAGCAAACGCGGCCTGTGGGGACAGCCGCTTCTCGACGAGATGGAAAAATACAACCATCAGGTCGGCCTCAAGATCGTTGGCGAAACGCTGCCGCAGGAACGCAATCGCGTGACCTTGACTGACGAACGCGACCAGTACGGCCTGCGAATTCCTCGCGTCACCTACTCATTCTGCGATAACGACAAGCGGCTGATCGACCACTCCCTCCGCTTCATGCGGCAGGCACTGCAGGCGACTGACGCCCGCGATATCTGGGACGAGATCGACGACACTGCCCATCTCAACGGAACAGCGCGAATGGGCTTCGATCGCAAGAGTAGCGTCGTCGACGCCGACTGCCGTTCGTGGGACATCCGCAATTTGTGGATTTGCGACGGCTCGGTGTTTCCAACGGTCGGCGGCGTAAATCCTTCGCTGACTATTCAAGCTATCGCTTGCCGCACTGCCGACCGTATCCTGGCGATGTCCCGGCGCGGAGAACTGTAATTTTTCCGAGCGCGCCCGCGGTGGCGGCCTTTGGCGGCCATAGCGCCGAGCGCGAAGAACAGAATTGCTCCGGCCGCGACGGTGCCGACGCGGGCCATTTCTCCTGTCACGAGCGGTGCCCGCGAAACCGACGCGGCATCGAATGACCCGTGCGTGCGATGAAGCTGCGTGACCGGACGGTCGAGATTGTCTTCGTGGTCGGGTGCAAGCGGCGTGTTCGTCTGCTGGCCCGCAATCGCTTTTTGCGCGAGATAGCGGTCGAGCCAGGCCGGAGCGACGGTATTGGCCAAAATTGTTCCCAGCGTTTGCCAACCCAGCCAATATTCTCGCGCCGAACCATGGGCAGCCTTGAACACGGCCTCCGCCACGACTTCCGGTTGGATCGGTTGCCCCATTGGACGGGGATTATTGCGAAGGTGAACCCGGGCCCAGTCGAACTGCGGTGTGTTGACTGCGGGAAGATCGACCATACTCACATGGATTCCGGACGCTTCATGAAGCAGTTCGGCGCGAAGCGCGTCCGTGAAGCCGCGAATGGCATGCTTGGCGCCGCAATAAGCGGCCTGAAGCGGGATGCCTCGATAGGCCAGCGCCGATCCGATCTGGATGATGCGCCCGCGGCGTCGCGGCCGCATCGATTTCAGCGCTGCCATCGTGCCATGCACGAAGCCGAGATAACAGACTTCGGTGACGCGGCGAAACTCATCCGGATCGGTGTCGACGACGGTCGAGAACAGCGTCTCCATGGCGTCGTTGATCCAGATGTCGATCTTGCCGAGCCGTTGCTCCAGACGTTCGGCTGCCAGAAACACTGCCGTGGCATCGGCAACGTCAACGGCTTCCCATTCGGCTTCCGCGCCCATCGTCCGCAATTCGTGCTGGACATCTTTCAGGGCATTTTCGTCGCGGGCAATCAGGCCGATGCGGTCTTGGGCGCGCGCAAAACGGTGTGCGATCGCGCGGCCGACGCCGGCCGAAGCGCCGGTAATGATGACTGTGCGGGACGGGGGTTGGTGATGAGGCATGATGGCTGATCCTTCGACCAACCAACGATCTCGTCTGTCGGTCGTTTCATATCTCCGGCTAGCCGGGGTTCGATGCGCAGAGAAATCAGCCGCGCAAGTTTATCGCGCGGCCGATGAGTTCGGGTTGGAACCAGGCTACTTCTGCTGCGATTGCGAGAAGTCCGAAGGATTCAGGCCAAGGTCAGCGACCGTCTGCTGGTCGAGCTGTCCGTTTGCCTGAATCTGCTTGCTTTGCTGGAACTGCTTGACCGCGTCCTTCGTTCGCCGACCCCAGCGCCCGTCTGCTGTTCCGGCGTTGAAACCATCCTTGTCGAGCGCCTGCTGAACCTGCTTGACCTCGCTTCGGGACAGGCTGTTGGGCGAGATCGGCTGATTATTCTCGGCGCTTTGCTGGCTCTGCTGAGTTTTCTGCGTGTTCTGTTGCGCCTGGTTGTAATTCTGATCCTGCTGAGCCTGCTTGTTGCTTTTGTTCTGAGGCTGTTGCATCTGCGTGCCCTGCTGCTGCTGACCGTTGCTTGACGCAGCAAACGCCGGCGTGGCGAACACGGCTGTCGTTAGCATTGCAATTGCGAACTTTTTCATTCGTTTTCTCCTTCATGAGAATCTTCTGTCTGGCCCGCCTGCTGGTCAACGCGCGCTCGAAGGAGGTGTTGCGGGAACGACCGAAATGAAAGATGACAATTCGGTAACGGCAACGTAAGGCGATGCCGTCTTGCGGGACAGATGGGTTCACTCTTGTGTTGGCGATAATGCCTCTCTCCGCTGAACCACGATCGAGACGCGGCTGATCCGGGCGATAGCAAAACGTGGCGCGAGCTTGCTTTCGTCATCGACGTTTCGCTCGACAGATCTCCGAACCAAAGCGGACATCGGCCGATGCTTTGTACGAATCGGGCGAGCGTGGGAGGCGGGCTGCTGCACACCGAACTCCGGTACTGCAGTGCAGTCC
>Ga0070735_10004312_pt1 | contig 12041 bp, 14 predicted proteins | sample Coa_R1_FD_66443 | JGI IMG/M metagenome (GOLD analysis project Ga0070735, IMG submission 66443) | Surface soil microbial communities from Centralia Pennsylvania, which are recovering from an underground coalmine fire - Coalmine... | ecosystem: Environmental > Terrestrial > Soil > Unclassified ... | reverse complement strand
GTGAGCGCCGAGTCGATGGTGTCCATCGCCGTCTGCGCGTTGCCGGCGGTCCCGCCGACGCTGGTCGTCGCGGACAGGAGGGCCGTCAGCTTCAGCCCGCCGAAGGTCGCGGTGATCCGGTCGGCCGCCGTGTTGTTGATCCCGACCTGGAAGGAGACGGACGCCGAGGCGGAGTTGATGAGCGAGACGCCGTTGAACTTGGTGGACGTCATCAGCCGCTTCATCTCTTGCTGAAGCTGCGAGAACTCGGTCTGGATGTACGACCGGTCGCTCGTCTGGAGCGAACCGTTCGCGGCCTCGGTCGCGAGCTCCCGCATGCGGCCGAGCATGTCGCTCAGCTGTCCGAGCGCGCCGTCGGCCGTCTGGGACATCGAGATGGCGTCGTTGGCGTTGCGCTGCGCGACGACGTACGAGCGGACCTGCATGTCCATGCTTTGGCTGATCGCCAGCCCAGCTGCGTCGTCCGCCGAGCTGTTGATGCGGTAGCCGCTCGACAGCCTCTCGAAGCTCATGGAGAGCTTCGACTGAGCGCTCGACAGATTGTCCTGCGCGGTGAGCGACGCGAGATTGGTTTGGATGCTTATGGACATGACGGTTTCCTTTCGAACTCCTCGTCTTTTGTGGTGGCGGCCCCTGTGGGGGCGGCATCGGAGAGGGCGACGAACGCCCCTCCCAACTCTTCGGCGGCTCGCTGCACGATCTCGGCGAACGTCATCTCGACGCGCAGGCCCCATTCGGCCTCGGTGAGACTGTCCGCGCCGTGCGGCCGCGCCGTGCCGCGGTGCATGAGCTCTTGCAGCTCGGCGTAGGCCCATGCCTCGATGAGCGGCTGACGCTGGCAGGCCTCCTTCAGCGTGGCCTCGAGGCGGCCGAGGCGGTCGAAGCTCTTTCCGACGGTGCGAGGCGCGTGCGCGTCGAGTCTGCGCGCGGCGGCGCTCGCGGCGATGCGTACGCGCCGAGCCGCCGCGCCCGCCGCGCGGGTCAGGCGGCGCTGTCGCGCGGCCCACGCGTTCACCTCGGACTGAGTGAGGGGGGGCCTGAGCTCGCGAGCCCGCGCTACCAGGTCGGACGCCTTGATGTGCCGGGGCGAGAGGGAGGCCAGGACGTCGCCCAGCGATCGCTCCTCGAATCCCGTGATGTGCGATCCGCCCTCCGTGGCGTTGACGAGCGCCAGGTCGGGCCGCGTCTGCCGCAGCGTCTCCGCGGCGACCTCGAACCAGAGCCGGTACGCGTTGAACGCGGGTGAGGAGACGACGGCTTCGCCGCCGCCCCACGCCGGAACCTCGAAGAGGACGTCGTGCGCCTGCGGCGGTCCGAGCTGGGAGCCCTCGCGGACCGCGTTGCTCGTCTCGCACCAGTCGTAGGCGATGCGCTTGCCGTCCTCGGTCACGCGGACTCGGGATCGTTCGAACGCGGTCCCCTCGGCGTGCGTGCGGCCTCCGGTGTACGCGAGGTCCTGTCCGACCATGACGATCGGCGAGCAGCCGAGCTGCTCGGCCAGCGAGAAGGCCACGGTCGACACGCTTCCGCCGACCACCGCGCCCGGGACGCCCACGAGATCCTCGAGCGGTGCGAAGGCCCTCATCGTCTCGAAGAAGGGCAAGAGCGGGCCACCCTGCATCCGGAAGCCGTCCGGGTTGCTCGTCATGCTGAAGGCGCGCACCACGCGATCGATGAAGCTCAGGCCCTTCATGTGGTGGGACAGGTTGAGCGCCTCGAGGCACACGAGCACTTGCGGCTCGACGCCGTGTCGATCCAGGGCGCTGCCGCTCATGTCCACGGCGAAAACGATGCCCTTCGCCGACGCCTCCCGCAGGAGCGCGACGTTCTTGGCGAGCGAGGGGCCCGCGCCGACGATGAACGCGGGCACACCGCGACACTGTCCGGCGAGCGCGAGGAACGGCGGCGCCTCGCAGAGGCGCGGCACGTTCGCGAAGATGTGATCCACCCACTCGCGGTAGCGGGAGTTGCGCGTGTTCTCGAGCAGGTTGATATCCGCGACGAGCATGCGGATCGACTCGGTGACCTGTCGAAGCTCGGCGCCGTAGAGCGACGGGTAACCCGGGCTGACGATCATGGCGGCGACGTCCCGATCCCCGGCGAGGGCCGGCCAGAGGGCCTGGAGGTCGCGCAGGTCGGTGACGATCGGGATGCCGCCGAGGTCGCAGGGCCCGGCCGAGAGGACGCGCCGGACGATGCCGGGGTCGGGTTCGTAGACGACGAGCTTGGCCGCCGTCCGCTCGCGGAGCTGGCGCGCCGCGTGGCCCACCCCGAGCCCGAAGACGACGACGATCCCCTCGCGGGTGTCGCCGAGGTTCGCCAGCCAGCCGCTGCGGGTGCGCTCGTCGGGAGGCGCGCCGAGGACCCGTCCGTCGACGACCAGCGCGGGGTTGCCGTCGCGCTGGCGCACGATCTCGCCGCGCGGTCTCGCCTCGAGCACGGCCTCTCGGGTCCTGCCGAACACCCCCAGGGAGTCCACGTTCGCCCGGAGGTGGCGCTCCGGCAGGGCGTCGACTCGTACGGCGACCGCCATCATGGCGTCGGCTCCGCCGTGGACGGATCCGCGACGAGCGCATCGGTCTCCTGCTCGAGCGTCGCCTCCGCGGCGGCGCGGTTCTCCCGCGCGACCGCGTCCCACACCTCGCCCCTCATCACGGCGTGTCCGCGCGGCGCCTTGACCGCGAGCTTGACGGTGCTGCGATGAATCTCGGTGACGATGATCTCGATGCCGTCACCGACTACGATGCGCTCGCCTACGCGGCGCGAAACCATGAGCATGGTCGCCTCGAAAGGGCGTCCATTGCAGCGCCGATGCCATGGGTCTTGCGGCGCCCTTTCGGCGAAGTCGGGGCCTCCCGACGCGCACGCATCCCGGACTGCCCCGCGGTCGGGGGCGGGCGTGGGGCGCTCTCGGCGGCTACTGGAAGCGGTTCGCGGACAGCGTGCTCAGAGTCAGCCGCGACGTCGCGATCGCCTGTTCCAGCGCGTTCTGCAGCGTCGTGAGCTGCGAATAGGCCTGCGCCGGGTCGGCGCTGGCCAGGCCGTGCTGCTCCGACGCGAGCGAGAGCTGTGTCTGCTGATGGGCGGTGCTGGCGGTGGACAGCCGATCGAGCTTGATGCCGGCGTCGCCCTCGGCGACAGAAATTTGACTCGAGGCGGAGTCAAGCCCGCTGACGCTCGCCGAGATACCCGACATGTCGTTGTTGCTGAGCGCCGTTTGGAGGGCGCTCAGGGTGGCGAACACGTCGATCCCGCCGGCGGCGGTGAACGCCTTGGCGCCGGTGACGTTGACCACCGCGGTGTTTCCCTGGCCAACCTCGGCCGTACGGTCGACGTTGTCCCCCTGGTAGGTGCCGGTGTCGCTGAACGCCGCGGTGTTGGTCTGCGAGCCCGAGAAGATGTACCCGTTGGTGCCCTTCGTGTTCGCGATCGAAAGGAGCTGGCTCTGGAGCTGCGCGACCTGGGTGGCCATCGACTGCCGTGCGCTGGCGGTCATCGAGCCGTCGGAGGCCTCGAGCGCGAGCTCCTTCACGCTGGCGATCACGTCGGATGCGCTCGCCAACGACGACTCGGCGAGCGTGAGGTCTCCTTGCACGCTCGTGATCGTGTTCTGGTACGTGGTCGTCTGGTCTATCGACGCCTGCACGCGCGCGAGCTGGGCTGCGCCGACGGGATCGTCGGAGGGCGCGTTGATCTTCAAGCCGCTCGCCGCCACCTGGCTCGCGTTCTGGTACTGACTCTCCATGGACTGGAGCGAGGTGGCGATCCCGTTCGTCTGCATCGCGTCGGAGATTCTCACGGCTTCACGTCCCCTAGCAGTTCGGTCATCAGCGCGTCGGCGGTCGAGAAGAGCTTGGACGCGGCGGAGTACGCGCTCTGGTAGCGCGACAGGTTGACCATCTCCTCGTCGAGCGAGACGCCGCTCGTCGAGTCGCGCATCGCCTGGACCTGCGACGTCAACGCGCCCCGGGTGTCGGAGTCTTGCTGCGCGGCGGCCTTGCGCAGCCCGATGTCCCCGACGATGTTGGCGTACGCATCGGCCGCGGTCTGCGTTCCGCCGTTCGCGATCGCCGCCGTCGCCAGGTTGCCCAGGGCGACCGCGTTGTCGCTGCCGCCGGGCACCGTCGCCGCTGAGCTCGAGGCGGCCACGAGCTCGGGGTGGCCCACCATCGACGGGTCGACCGCGATGGTCGCCGCCGCGCCCGTCGCCGAAGCGCCGAGCGAGAAGAGGTCGTGTCCCGTCGACCCGTCGAGCGCGTAGCCGGCGGCGTGCTGGGTGTTGACGGCGGACCCGATGTCGTAGGCGAGCTGGTCGAGCTTCTGGTTCTCGGCCACCGCGTCGACGTCACGCGCCTCCTTCAGGCCGGCGAGCTTGCCGCCGGTGAGGTGGGACGTGACGTCGGTGAGCGGACCGTTGCCCTGCTGCGAGAGGAGCGTCATCGCGCCGCTCGAATCCGTCGAGACCGAAAGCTTCGACGCGACCCCGCCCTCGACGAGGGTGGAGCCGGCGACGCTGACGACGAGCTGCCCCTGTCCGTCGGTCGCGGTGTGCACGTCGACGTCCTGCGAGAGGCTCGTCAGCAGATGGTCGCGCTTGTCGAGGAGATCGGAGGCGTCCTGGCCCGCGTTCTGGGCCTGCGTAATCTGAACGCTATACTGCGCGATCTGGGTAGCGTACCCGTTGATCTCGGAGGCGACGCCCTGCGCCTGCGAGAGCATGTCCGCGCGCTGCTGCGCGATCGACGCGGACGTCGAGCTCATCGCCTGCGCGAAGTTGCTCGCCGCCGACAGCACGTTGGCGCGCGTCGTCGTGTCCGACGGGTTCGCGGCGAGGGCGGAGAAAGAGCTGAAGAGCGCGCTGATCGGCGCGGCCAGGCCCGTGCCCCCCGTGTCGTTGAACAACGCCTCGACCGACGCGAGCGCGCCGTTGCGCGAGTCGGCCGACGAGGAGAGCCCGGTGGCGTCGTAGAGGCGAGCCTGCGTGAACTGGTCGAACGCCCGATGGATGCCGGTCGCCTGGACCCCGCCGTAGGTCACGTCGCCCGCGACCTGCGTCTCCAGGATGGCGCTGCGCCTCACGTAACCGGGCGTGCTCGCGTTGGAGATGTTCTGGCCGGTGACGTTCAGGGCGAACGAGTTCGCCTGCATGGCGTCGCTGGCGAGGTTGTAAAGGCCGTTCAAACCCATGGCGCTACCGTTTCAGATCCAGGCGCAACGGCGCCGCCGCCGAGGGCGCTCGCGCCGCGGGGTAGCCCCCCTCGACGCTGCCGCGCGCTGCTGCCAGAGCCCCGCGCACGCACGCGCGGGCATGGACGAGGAGCACCATGTTTCGGCGCGTGGCGCTGCGCACCCGCTCGAGGGCGCGAAGCTCCGCGGGGCCGAACGCCTCGCGCGACGCGCCGAACTCGCGCAGCTTCTCCTCGAGGACCACCTTGCGCGCCGCCGCCGCGTCGATCCCGGCGCCTTGCAGCGTGCGCAGCGCCAGCCGCTCGGTTTCGAGGGTCCCCTCGAGCTCGGCGAGAACGTCCTGGAGACTCGTGGGGGGCATCGCTCGACCTCGTTACCCGACGACGTCGATCATGCGCTGCGCGACGGCCCTGGAGTCGACCTTGAACTGGCCGTTCTGGACCTGGTCCCGCAAGCGTTCGACCTTGGCGGCGTCGACCTGGCCACCCGACGCGAGCGCCCGTGCCTCCGACGAGATCGTGACGTTCGCCGCCTCGCTCGAGACCGAGCTCGGTTGGGCCTGCGACCGCTCGGCGGCCCCGCTCCGGTCCACCTGCGTGGGCGCGCTTACACGCGCCGTGCGTACGTAGGCATCGACGGCTTGGTGGTTTATCTTCATGCTTTGGCCTCGTTCAACATGCTGGCAAAGCTCCGGTACGGGACGCGCAAGAGCTCACCGTCCGCTAGGAACGGCCGGATTCGTGACACCTTTAGCCGGGTCGGGGGTTATGGCGGTAGACTTGGAATTGCTTAGGGAAATCGGTTCGTGTTCCGTGGGGTGCAGGGGGTGCGAGGCAGCCTCCCCGGGTGAGAGAGACTTGGTCACGTAGCTCGCGAGGCCGATGCCCCCCGCGTTCGCCACCGCGTCGGCGAGCGCGCCGACCATCATCGACGAGTAGACGTCCCCGCCGGACGACGAGAGCGCGCCCGGCTTGCCGACGTGGCTCGCCTTCTCGAGCGACGACAACATCTTGCGAAGAAAAATGGCCTCGAACTCCCGAGCCGCGCGGGCGACCTCGGGCCTCGGCTTGTGGGCGCCGGGCAGGGTCGGGTCGGCGTGAGCCGCGCCGCTCTGCGCGACGGCGTGCTCGGCCGGGATGGCTCCGATGGGTAGGGCGCTCATTGCATCACCACTTCGGCGCGCAGTGCGCCGGCGGTGTGGAGGGCTTGCAGGATGCTGGCCAACTCCCGCGGTGTGACGCCGAGCGTCGCGAGGGCATGGGCGACGTCGGCGAGCGACGCGGCGCCGTCGACGAACGTCATGGTGGGCTGCGGCTGCGCGGGTCCGTCGGTCGCGTTCACCTCGGACTGAGGCGTGACGACGGTCGCGCCACCCTTCGAGAACGCGGTCGGCTGAGAGACGGCGGCCTGCTCCCGGATGACGATCGTGAGCCCGCCGTGCGCGATGGCCACGGGGGCGAGCCGCACGTCGCCGCCCGCGATGATCGTCCCGGTACGCTCGTTGATGACCACGCGCGCCGGGGTAGCGGCGGAGACGTCGAGGTCGGATATCTTCGCGAGGAGCTCGACGGGCCTTCCCTTGAGGGACGCCGGGGCCTTCACCCGCACCGACCCTGCGTCGACGGCCGTCGCGCTCCCCTCGCCGAGGGCGGCGTCCAGCGCCGCGACGATGTGCTGCGCCGTCCGAAAGTCTGCGTCGCGCAGCGCCAGCGTCACGACGTCGTCCTTCGAGTACTGCGTCGGAATCTCCCGCTCGACCAGCGCGCCGCCCGGGACGCGCGCGGTGTTCGTGGTGTTCTGGCGGACGGAGCTGCCGGACGCGCCCTTGGCCTCGAAGCCTCCGAGCGCGAGGGGCCCCTGGGCGACGGCGTACGAGTGCGAGTCGGCCCCGAGGAGCATCGTCTGCAGAAGGACGCCGCCCTGGAGCGAACGCGCATTGCCCATCGACGACACGGTGACGTCCAGGTGCGCGCCCGGGTGGGCGAAGGGCGGGATGGTCGTCGTGACCATCACGGCCGCCACGTTGCGAAGGCGAAGCTGGCTCGGGTCGACCTGGATCCCGAGGCGACGCATGAGCGCCAGGAGGGACTGCGCGCCGAACGGCGCGTTGATGTCGTCTCCCGTGTTCTGAAGGCCCGTGACGACGCCGTAGCCGAGGAGCTGGTTGTCGCGAACGCCGACGACGTCGCAAAGGTCGCCGAGGCGGTCGGCCCTCGCCGGTCGCGTCCAGAGGAGCGCCGCCAAGAAGGCCGATGCCCAGAGAGCTCGAGAGAACAGGGCGCGGCAGAGACGCGTCGTCCAGCGGGGAAGGCTACGCATGGTCAAAACGGATTCAGCCAGTCGAGGAGTTTCGTCAGCCACCCCCGGTCGATCGTGTCTGCCATGTCGCCGCGGCCGGTGAACTCGATCTGCGCATCGGCCACCTTGGACGACGCGACGGAGTTGTCGGGGCCCACGTCGGCCGGGCGGATGACGCCCGACACGTAGAGGTGGTACTCCTCGTTGTTGATCATCACGACCTTCGTGCCCTCGACGTACAGGTCGCCGTTCGGCAGCTGCTTCTTCACGCGGACGGCCACGAAGCCGGTGAGTTGCCCGTTGCGGCTCGTCTGGCCGGTGCCCGTGAAGTCGCTCTTGCTCATGAGCGAGAGCAGGTTCGTCGGGTCGATGTTGGGGCTGAGCTTCTGGATGGCCGGAACCAGGCCGAGCAGGGCGGTGATCTGACCGCTCTTGTCCGTGCTCTTGGAGAGGGCCGTGGCGGCGTCTCCCTTGGCGTCCGCCTGCTCGTCGATATTGATGACGACGATGTCCCCGGTGCGGACGGCGCGGGTGTCCTGCAAAAACCCTGGGGACGCCTCGCTGAAGAGGGAGCCCGCCGACGGCTTGGCGTCGATCTGGGTGACGGCGTACTGGCCCTGCGCGTATTGACGGTTGCGCGGCGTGAACGCCTTGATGTGGGCGGGCCCGCCGCAACCGCCGAGGACCGCGAGGGCGAGCGCGACCGCGAGCGAGCCTCGGATCACGGGCCCTCCATCACGACCGCCTCGTCGTGCGAGGCGATGCGAGCGCGGAGCGTGCGGCCCGTGGCCGCGACGTGGCAGACGACCGTGTCGCCGACGTTCGCGTCGATGGCGCACGTGCCCGGCGCGGAGATGCGCATGAACCTGCGCTCGATCACGAGGCTGATCACCGCGCCCCTCGCGACGTCGGGGTGCGCGGCGCTCTCGCTCACGTCGACCACGATGCCGACCGGTACGCTCGCGACGACGACGTGGTCGCTCGCGAACTCGACGACGGCGTTCGCGTGGGCCTCGCCCTTCTGGTAAGGGACGCCCGACACCGAGGCGCAGCGAGCCTCTGCGCGCGGCGTGACCAGGAAGTCGGTCGTCCCTTCGACGGTCTTGAGCTCGACGCCCGGCCGCAGACACTTGGAGATGGCCGGCGCCGCCAGGGACGCGAATTCGGCCGGCGTGATGCGACGCGCGGCGCTCGTCACCCGCACGCTGACGGGGAGCGGCGTGGTGTTGGGGTACAAGCCCGCTCGGCGAATGGCGGCGATCATCTCGTCTCGCCCGACGAGCCGGCTGCCGCCGGGAGGAGGTGCGGGGCCGAGGTCGACGTCCGCCATCGACGCGGGGACCGACGGGACCGCGTCGCCGAGGCGCACGCGCGCGCGGTCCACGACGCGCCCGTCGACATCGTCATGGACGACACGCGCAGCGCCGGGGACGGTGTCGCCGCGCGCTTCGCCGCCGACCACGATCAGCGCCAGAGGCAGCCAGGTCAACGCGCGCATCGTCGATTACCTCATCTGCGTGACGGACTGAAGCATCTGATCGGCGGCCGTGATCACCTTGGTGTCGATCTCGTACGCGCGCTGCGCCGAGATGAGGCCGACCATCTCCTCGACCACGTCGACGTTCGATTGCTCGATGCTGCCCTGCTGCAGGGTGCCGCGGCCGTCCGTCCCAGGGACGCCGACCTGAGGGTCGCCGCTCGCCGCGGTCGAGGTGAAGAGGTTGTGCCCGGACGCCGAGAGACCGGCCGGGTTCACGAAGTTGGCGATCTGCATCTGCCCGACCTGGGTGGCCGCCGTCTGTCCGGGCGTCGTCACCGACACGGTCCCGTCGGACCCGATGTTGACGCTCAGGGCGTTGCTGGGGATCGAGATCGGCGGGTCGAGGGGCATCCCCTCGCTCGTCACGATGCGTCCCTGGGCGTCGGCCTTGAGCGAGCCGGCCCGCGTGTACGCCGGCGTTCCGTCCGGCTGCTGCACGACGAAGTAGCCGTTGCCTTCGATCGCGATGTCGAGCGGGTTGTTCGTCTGCTGCAGCGACCCCTGTCCCTGTAGGCGCGTGGTCGAGACCATGCGAACGCCGGTGCCGACCTGCAAGCCGGTGGGCGACTGCGTCGTCGTTGTCTGCTGCGAACCGGCGGCGCGCACCGTCTGGTACATGAGGTCCTGGAAGTCCGCCCGGACCTTCTTGAACCCCACGGTGTTCGAGTTCGCCAGGTTGTTCGAGATCGCGTCGAGCTGCGACTCTTCGGCCGCCATGCCCGTCGCCGCGATGTGGAGGGAGCGCAGCATGCCCATGCTCCGTGCACGGGGGGTGCCAGCCTCTCTCGGGTGTATGTCAGTCGGCCGCGGCGGGCGCGGCGTCTCCGGCCCCGTCGTCGAGGGCGGCCGCTTCGTCGAGCAGGCTGCTCTCCGCCGGGGGGACCGCGTCCTGCGTCGGCGGCGTCGCGTCTCCGCCCTCCGCCGCGCCGTCTCCGGTGATCCCGGCGGGGACGCAGAGGCCGGCCGTGCATACATCGCCGGTCGGACAGTCGGAGAGGCGCATGCACTGGTTGGCCTCCAAGCACGCGGCCTGCTGAAGCACGACGAGGGTGACCAGGAGCGCCAAGGCCGTGGCCAGGACCTTCATTTGGGCCCCTCCTCGTTCGCGGCGCTCGCCGCCAAGAAATCCCCGCGGATCCCGACGCAGAGCAGCCCCCAGAGGAGCGGCTGGTCGGTCGGCAGATCGGATCCGAACGGCAAGGCGGAGAAGGACGGCTCGATGAGGAGGCTTAACGTCTTGCCCAGCGGGATGAAGCCCTGGACCCCCACCACCCCGCCGAAGAGCGTGTGGGGAGCCAGCGTCCCGGTGAAACCGGCGAACCCCGTGAAATGCTGCCCGATGTAGCGGACGTAGCGCAGCTCTCCCCCGACGCTGACGTGCGGCTCGATCTCGGCGAACGCGCGCAGGGCGAAGGCGTCCACACGGTCCTCGTCGCTCCGCAAGTCCCCCCCCGCCTCGAAGCGAGTCCGCGCGCGGCGGAACGTCGTCGAGCCGGTCCCGGGGTCGCCGCCCTCGACCCCGCTCGCGAGCCCGACCTCCCCGCTGAGTAGCAGGGTCTGCGCGAACGCGGGCGAAGTAAGCGCGATCGCCGCGACGGCCGTCGTGATCGTGACGATCCCACGCGTCATGGAGTTGTCTCCTGCGCGGGGGCCGGGGGTTCCGCAGGCGCGGCCGAGGTCGCAGGGACGGCCGCGGCGACGGGGGGCGGCTCCAGTCCCCGCTTCGGCTCGTCGACCGCGATCACGATGTCGACGCGGCGGTTCCTGGCTCTGCCTTCCGCGGTGTCGTTCGTGGCGACCGGGTGGTGCTGACCGTACCCCGCCGCCGACAGACGCTCGGGCGCGATCCGCTTGGTCTCCAGCATGAAGCGGACGCAGGCCGTCGCGCGCGCCGTCGAGAGCTCCCAGTTGGTGGGAAACTGCGGCGTGCGGATCGGCATCGAGTCGGTGTGCCCCTCGATCCGTACGAACACGGCTCGGCCCTCCAGCGAGTCGGCCACGGCCTCGAGCGCCTTACGGCCATCGGGCTTCAGCGCGGCCTGCGCGTTGTCGAAGAGCAGGTGCTCGGGGAGTCGAAGAACGAGCTCGCCGTGGATGTCCTCGATCGTGAGCCCTTCGAGCTTGGCCGCCTCCCCGAGCCGCTGCTCGAGGATCTGCCTGAGGGTCACGCGCCCTTCGCTGTCGACCTCGTTGCTCGGCGGCTCGAACTCGTTCTTGGGCATGGCCGGTGGCGGGGGCGCCTGCGTCTCTCCGGGAAGGAGGCCGTGGCCGTGGCCCTGGATCGCGTCCCAGGTCATCGCCGCGTTGAACGACTGCGTGAACCGGCCGACCTTCTTCGAGTCGACCTGCGAGACCGCGAACATGACGACGAAGAACGCGAAGAGGAGCGTCACGAAGTCGGCGTAGCTGATGACCCACCGCTCGTGGTTGACGTGCTCCTCGTGCTTCTTCTTGCGAGCCATGGCTCACCCGAACAGCAAGGCTCAGGCCGGGGCGCCGGCGCCCTCGGTCGCCCCCGACGGGGCGGCGGCGCCCTTCTTCTCTTCGTGCGGGGCGGACGCGAGCAGCCTTTCGCGAACGAGCTTGGGGTTCATGCCCTGCTGGATCGCGAGGGCCCCTTCGAGCATGAGCATCTTGAGCGCGACCGCTTCGCGGTTGCGGATCTTGAGCTTGCCGGCCATGGGTAGCGCGATGATGTTCGCGATCGCGACGCCGTAGATCGTCGCCACGAACGCGGTGGCGATGCCCTCGCCGACCTTGGCGATGTCCGACAGGTTGCTCATGACTTGGATCAGTCCGAGCACCGCCCCGATGATCCCGATCGTCGGCGAGTAGCCGCCGACCGCTTCGAAGACCTTCGCCACGTCTTCCCCCTCTTCCTCGAGGTGCGACACCGACGCTTCCATCGACTCGCGCATGGCGGCGGAGTCCGCTCCGTCGACCGCCATCCCGATGGCGCGCCTGAGGAACGGGTCGCTCGCCTTCGCCGCGAGGGGCTCGAGAGCCAGGATGCCCT
>Ga0070735_10004310_pt1 | contig 12046 bp, 8 predicted proteins | sample Coa_R1_FD_66443 | JGI IMG/M metagenome (GOLD analysis project Ga0070735, IMG submission 66443) | Surface soil microbial communities from Centralia Pennsylvania, which are recovering from an underground coalmine fire - Coalmine... | ecosystem: Environmental > Terrestrial > Soil > Unclassified ... | reverse complement strand
CGCCCCGGGAGCCGACATCGCGCGCGCCCGGTCGAGCGCCCGGCGGACGCACTCCGGATCGCTCGCGGTGACGATGTGGCCGGCGCCGCGGACGACCTCCAGGTGGGCGCCGGGCACGAGGCGCGCGAGCACACGGCTGTTGGAGAGCGGTAGGAGGCAGTCGTCGTCCCCTGTCACGACGATTGTGGGACAGGAGAGCTGCCCAAGGAGATGCCCCGTCGAGTGCGCGACGGCGGCCGCGAGGTGCGCGATGCATACGCGAACCGGCGGGGGGTGGGTCCGCAGGGCGCCGGGCCAGCCCGCGAGGAGCTCGCGCGCCCGGGGGACGTCCCTCTCGGAGAGCAGCAGCCGCGCCAGCGACTTCGCGACGTCACGGCGGGGCCGCAGGCGGCCATCGAAGGGCAGCGACAGGAAGCTCGCGAGGCGCAGGGTGGACGGCAGACGCATGTTCGGGAACCCGGCCGACGTGCCCAACAGAACGAGCCCGGCCACCCGCCTCGGATGACGCAACGCGACGTGCTGCGCGATCATGCCGCCGAGTGAGATGCCGACGACGAACGCGCGATCGATACCCGCGTGGTCCAGCACCGCGGCCACGTCGTCCCCCATCGTCGGCATCGCGTACGAGCCGAGGGGCCGGTCGCTGCGCCCGACGCCGCGGTTGTCGATCGTGACGACGCGCCAAGGGTCCGGGCCCTCCGACAGGCGGCGGGGCTGATCGAACCAGAAGAGGGACGAGAGCCCTAGCCCGTGCAAGAGGACCACCGTCTGCGCCCCGGTTCCGTGGACCTCGTAGTGGATGCGCGCGTGCCCGGGACCTCGTGCATACGGCATGGGCTATATTGACCAATAGCACACGATCACGGCAGAGGTTCCGCCGCGAGGATAGCGTCCTCTTCGAGCTCGAGACGCCAGATGGCGCCGTTCTTGATGGGCGGAGGCATGAGGCCGAGCGTTACGCTCAGCGCGGCGCGCAAGGCACCGCCGTGCGTGACCACGAACGCGGCGCCGTCCGCCGCCCGCGCTGCCCGCATCGCCCGGATGATGGCGCCGATGACCCTCGCCGCGAGCCTGTCCTGCGCCTCGCCGCCCTTCGGCGGCGTCCGGTGCTCGATCCAGGCTCGCCACTCGTCGGGGTGGAGGCGCTCGCACTCCTCGCGCGTCAGCCCTTCGAACGAGCCGAGGGCGCGCTCGCGCAGGTCGGCGTCGACGTAGGAGACCCTCACGCCCAGCGTCTGCGCGACGATCCGGGCCGTGTGTCGCGCGCGCGATAGATCACTCGAGACGACGGCGCCCAGATCGATGCCCTGAAGGGCGTGGGCCATGGACCGCGCCTGCTCCTCACCCGTCTTGTTGAGCGGCACGTCGGTGTGCCCCTGCCAGCGTCCCGCCAGGTTCCAATCCGTCTCGCCGTGTCGGGCGAGGTAGACGTGACGAGATGGCATCCTCGGACAGTCTAGCGACGGACGCGCGGAGCCCAACCCGTTCGAGGCCGCGGTAGGTTGTCCGGGTGCGATCTCGCTTTTCGAGGCTCGCCGGGCTCCTTCTCCTGGTCTCTGGCCCGACCGCGTGCCGCGCGCGACCGTCGAACGTCGCAGCGGACGCCTCCGCGCGGGTCCCGACGGCCCTCGTGCACTTCATCGGCCGGTTCGACACACGCGAACCCGGCAGACCGAGGTTCGGCTGGCCGGGGAGCGCGATCGCCGCCACGTTCACCGGCGCGGGCATCGACGTCACGCTGGTCGACGCGGGGACGAACTACTTCGCCGTGGTGATCGACGGGGGAAGACCGACCGTCCTTTCTACCTCGAGCGCCGAGCAGACCTATTCGCTGGCGTCCAGCCTGGGCGCGGGCCAGCACACGCTCGTCCTCACGAAGAAGACCGAGTCGGAAGTGGGCGTCGTGACGTTCCTGGGGCTGTCGCCGCGGGGCGGTGCGCTCGTACCCTCACCCGAGGCCACGAATCGGCGCATCGAGGTGATCGGGGACTCCATCTCGTGCGGATACGGTGATCTCGGCTCCAGCGCGAGCTGTCCCTTCAGCGCCGCGACCGAAGACGAGACGATTACCTACGGGGCCCTCGCCGCCGCCCAGCTCGGAGCCGAAGTCACGGTCGTCGCGTATTCGGGCATCGGCATGGTGCGCAACGGCGACGGTTCGACGACGAACGTCATGCCAGACCGGTACGATCGGACGCTCGCGGACGACCCGAACAGCCGGTGGGCCTTTCCCTCCCCGGCCCCCGACGTCGTGGTGGTCAACCTGAGCACGAACGATTTCGCGCGCGGCGACCCGGGCAGCGCGTTCCAACGGGCCTACGTCGCGTTCCTCCGCACGTTGCGGGGCCACTACCCCGCCGCGCGCATCGTCGCGACGTCGAGCCCCCTGCTCGACGGCCTCCCCCGCGCGGCGGCCGACGCTTACATCGAAGGCGCAGTGGCCCAAGTCACCGGTGCCGGCGACGCGAAGGTCTCTTACCTCGCGTTCGACGCCCAGCAAGCGATCCACGGGTTCGGCTGCGACTACCACCCGAGCCCGTCGACCCACGTGCTCATGGCGACGAAGCTCGTCGCCGCGATCAAAGCCGTCACCGGTTGGTAGGTCCGGCAAAGGACGCCTGAAAGTTGGCCGCGCACCGGCGCGCTTTCTAGCGTGGGCCGGTGATGGGCGACGCGGCCAAGGGCTTCTCGTCCGAGCCGGGGCTCCGCGCAGGCGAAGCGGGCTCCGGGGCGTCGGCGGCCTTGCGTCTGCCGCGGGTGCTCGGGCGTCGCCTGTTGCTCAAGCTGGCCGCGCGGGGGGGCATGGGCGACGTCTACCTCGCGGCCTCGACGGGCATCGAAGGGGCCGAGCGACCGTGCATCGTGAAGACCGTCCGTCGCGACCACATTCACGACGGCTCGTTCCTGGCGCGGTTCCTCGACGAGGCACGCGTGCAAGCGCAGCTGCAGCACCCCGGCGTCGCCCAGGTGCTGGAGGCGGCGACCGACGACGATGGGGAGCCCTACACGGTGGTCGAGTACGTCGAGGGCCGCTCGCTGAGCGATCTTCGCCAGCGCTCGATCCAGGTGGGCTTGCGGATCGGATGGCCGGAAGCAGTCGCCTTCGCGATCGAGATCGCCCAAGCCCTGGCCCACGTGCACGAGCGTCCGGGGCCCGACGGCACGCCGCTCGGCATCGTGCACCGGGACCTCTCGCCCCAGAACGTGATGGTGGGGTACGCAGGGGAGGTCAAGCTCATCGACTTCGGCACGGCGCGCGGTCACAACCGCCGCTGTCACACGGTGGCCGGGGTCGTCTTCGCCAAGCCCGGCTACGTGGCGCCCGAGGTCGCTCGCCAGCAGGTGGGGGACGGACGCATCGACCTTTACGCGCTCGGAGTGATGCTCTGGGAGCTCGCCTCGGGGCGGCGCTTCCTCGCGACGGATCCCCAGCGGCACCTGGACGACGCGGCCGCCGGGAAGGTCGTCCTGCCCCCGGTGGCGGCGTCGGCGGGCGCGCCGGTCGCCCTCGACGAGATCGTTAGCAAGCTAACTAAGAACGACCCGGACGAGCGGTACGCACGTGCCTCCGCCGCCGTGCCCGACCTTGCCAGACTCATCGCAGCGGCGCCCGGGGCCGAAGGCGGCGAGCGCGGCGTCCGCGGGCGCATCGCCCTCCTCATGCGGCGCCTCTGGCCCCACGAACCCGCCCGCACCCGATCGGAGTTTGTGCGGCTGCTGCGCGACTCGCGGGAGATGCTCGATCCCGCGCGGCGCGACCGACAGACCCCGCCGGCGGGGCCAGTCAGCCAAGCGATCGCCGCACGGATGGCGACCCAAGACCCGGCGCAGCTCGCGGGCACGCCGTACCGCCTGGGCCGCAAGCTCGGCGAGGGAGCGGCCGGTGCCGTCTACGAGGCGGAGCACCTCGAGCTCGGCCGCAAAGTCGCGCTCAAACTGCTCGCGCCCGAGCACTCGGCGTCCCCGATGGCGCTCGAGCGCTTCCGGCGGGAGGCGCGCGCGGTCGCCGGCCTGGGGCATGCGAACATCGTGCAGCTCTACGACTTCGGCAAGTCGCTCGACGGACAGGTCTTCCTCGCGATGGAGCTATGCGCGGGCGAGACCGTTGAGTCGCGGCTTCGCAGGGGGTCGGTCGCGTGGGGCGAGGCGGTGCAAATCGCGATCGAGACGGCGCGCGCGCTGGAGGCCGCCCACGGCGCGGGCCTTGTGCACCGCGATCTCAAGCCGCATAATCTCATGCTCCTCTCCGGCGGCCAGCCGCGCGATCGCGCGGGTCGGCCGGCCGTCAAGCTCCTCGACTTCGGAGTCGCGACCGCGCTCACGGACCCCTCGTCGCGACGCGCCACAGACGGCAAGGAGCGCGCGCTGCGGGGCTTCGCGGTCTTCGGAACCCCGGAGTACATGGCGCCCGAGCAGGTCGCCGACGAGCCGGTCGACGGCAGGGCGGACCTCTACTCGCTCGGCTGCGTCCTCTACGAGATGCTGACCGGCGAGCGCGCGTTCGACGGCTCGAGCGTCGTCGTCATGGGCAAGCAGCTCCGGGAGACCCCGCCCCCCCCGCGGGTCCGCGCCCCGGCGCGCCGCATCCCCGTCTCCGTGGAGCGCGTCGTCGTTCGGGCGATGGCCAAGCACCCCGAGGACCGCTACCCGACGGCGACGTCCATGCGCGAGGCGCTAGAGGACGCTCTTCGAGCCCCCGGGCGCCGCAAGCAGCGGCTCAGGCGAACGACGGGGACGATCCTCATGGCGGGGGCGATGGTCGCGGCGGCGCTCGGGTCCGCTCAGTGGGCGCGGCGACACGAGGCCGTGTGGGCGCTCGACGTAAGCGAGCCCCTCGGCGCCGCCAGCCCACCCGCCGATCGCCGGCCTGCCCCGGAGCCGCCCGCCCCGTCCCCGGTCGACGCGCAAAGGGAGGCCGGGCCGATTCCGCCCTCCGCCGTAGCGTCCGTTCCCGCCTTGCCCTCGCCCCCGTCGCCGCCGCCGGCGCCGCACGAAGCGCACGCTCGCCAGCACCCCGATACCGTGCGACATTTTCGGGTGGACGTGGACCTTCCCGCGCAGCCGAAGAAGGAGCTCGCGCGGCGCTGACTCGGCTCGGCTTGAGTTTGGCCGCGCTGCCGGTAAATTCGCCCGTTCCGTAGCGGATGGAGTCGCTCGACCTGGCAGCGCCGATGGCGTCCGGCGAAGGACGGTACAAGACGATCCTTCGCCTCGCGCTGCCCACCGTCTTCGCGATGCTTTCGCAGAGCATCGTCAACGAGATCGACGTCGTCTTCTTCTCGCGCCTCCCGTGCCCGGACTCCTCGAATGCCCAGGCCGCGCTCCTTCCGTCCCTCATCATCGTGTGGCTCTTCGGCGGCAGCTTGAGCGCCATCAGCGTCGGTACACAGGCGCTCGTCGCCCGGCGCTATGCGGAAGGCCACCGCTACGCCGCCGGCGCCGTGCTCGCGAACGCCGTAGCGTTCACCGCCGTCGGCGGGCTTCTGCTCTCGGTCCTGGGGCTCGCTTGTCTGCCGTCGCTCGTGCACTCGATGATCAAAGTGCCCGAGGTGCAGGAGGTCGCGCTGGCCTACTCGCGCTGGAGGCTGTTCGGAGTCATCTCGATGGGCGCCACGATGGCCATCAAGGCGTTCTTCGATGGAGTCGGCAAGACGCACGTGCACCTCGTCGCGGCGCTCGTGATGAACGCCATCAACGTGCTGCTGTGCTGGACGTTCGTCTTCGGCCACTTCGGCGCACCGGCCTTGGGGGCTCCCGGCGCCGGCCTCGCGGCGTTTCTCGCCACGTGGATAGGCCTCCTCATCATGGTCGGCTACGCGGCGCTCGTCCGCAGCGAATACCGGCCCGTGCGCCTCGAGAACGCGTCCCGCGCGCTCACCTGGTCCATCCTCAAGCTCTCGGTGCCGGCCGCGGCGGCCACCGTCGTCATGATGATCGGCTTCGGCCTCTTCGCCACCATCGTGGGCGACCTCGACGCGAGCACCGCCACCGCCGCGCCAGCCGGCCAATGCGGGGCGGCCGAGGCGGTCAACAGCGCGGCCAACACGGACATCGTGGAGATCCTCAAGCTCACGTTCACGGCCTGCCTCTCGTTCGGAACGGCCACGGCGACCCTGATCGGTCAGTCACTCGGCCGCCGGCAGCCGGAGGAGGCGCGACGCTGGGGCTGGGCCAGCGTCCGTCTGGGGGCCATCATCTTCGGCGTCGTGGGGTTATGCGAGGGGGTGCTGTTCACCGGGGACATCGTGCGGTTCATCTCGAACTCCGCGGCGGTGCGGGCCGCGGCCATGTTTCCGATGCACATCATGGGGATCGTGACGCCCATCATCGCCGTCGCCATGATCTTGAGCGAAGGCCTCTTCGGCGCAGGCAGCACCAAGTTCGTCGCCGGCGCCCAGTTCCTTCTCGTCTTCGCTTGGCTCGTGCCGGGCGCGTACGTACTCGGCGTGCATTTTCACCTCTCGCTCGACGGCATCTGGATCTCCGCGTTCGTCTACGCGTGTCTCGCGGCCGTCGTGATGAGCGTGAAGTTCTGGCGCGGCGGCTGGCAGGCCATCAAGCTCTAGCTGCTAGCGCCCCCCCCCGTCCTCCGGTCACACCCTCATTTGTCGGGGCAGTCGCCGAAGTCCGGATTGCACCCGGCGTCGACGGCCATGTCCGGATTGTCCTCGGTGTTTTCGTCCGAACCCGGGGCCGCGGTTCCCGCCGCGGACGGAAGCTGGCCACCGGGGTACTTTTGGCGGTCCTCCGGACTACAAGGCTGCGGGTTGGTCGGGTCCTCCTGGACGCATTCCATCATCCAGGCGTCGCGCGGCGGCAGGCCGTCCTTGGTCGCCTTCGCGTGCGCGGCGGCGACGTCCGCGGCCACTCCGACGTTGCTGTACCAGGGCACGTAGCTCACCGCGATAAGGCCCACGACGAGCACGCCGGCGAACGGAAGCACGGACTTGTAGAGGCTCGCGACCGGGCGATTGAAGCGGAAGCTCGAGATGAACAGGTTGAGCCCGAGCGGCGGCATGCAGTACGCGAGCTCGAGGTTCAAGAGGAAGATCATCGCGACCTGGAACGGCGACATCTTCTCGTCGGGATGGCGCGTCCCGAGATCGGCCACGACGGGCAGGATCAAGGGCACTGCGACGATGATCGCGCTGAACCCCTCCATCAACATGCCGACGATGAGGAGGAAGATGTTCATCACGATGAGAAACTGCCAGCGGTGGTCGATCCCCACCCGGAGCATGAAGGTCAGCACCTTGCTCGGGATGTGCTGGTCGACCACGTAGTTCATCAGCGCGTTGGCCATCGACAGGATCAGGATGATCGCGCCGGCCAGGCTCATCGAGGCCTTGCCGATGCGAACCAGGTCCTTCTTCCATGACAGATCGCGATAGACGAAGAACTCGATGAGGACGGCGTAGAAGGCCACGACGCCCGCCACCTCGTCGAGCCCCGTCAGCCCGGTGCCCAGGCCCGCGACGAGGAGAAACGGAATGCCGAGCTCCCATTTGAGCTCCCAGAAGGCCTCACCCATCCTCTTGAGCGACGGGCTTTCGCGCTCCACCTTCTCGCGCATCCCGACGTACGCCGAGTAGATGCTGAGGAGGATGATGACGAGAATGCCGGGGACGACGACCGCCTTGAAGACCTCGTTGAAGTCGACGTGCGCGACGAGCGAGTAGACGATGAGCGGCACCGACAGGGGCAACAGCAGGCCGACCGAACCGCCCGTCGTGACCAGACCGAGCGAGAACTTCTCCGAATAACCCGCCTTTCGCAGCGCAGGGTAGAGCAGCCCGCCGATCGCGATGATCGTCACGCCGCTGCCGCCCGTGAGGACGGTGAAGATGGCGCTCGCCAGGACGCACACGATCGCGAGACCGCCGGGCATCCATCCGAGCGCCGCACGCGCCGCGGAGACGATGCGATCCGGCGTCTTCGCCTCCGCGAGGACGTAGCCGAGGAACGTGAAGAGCGGGATCGTCACGATGATCGGTGAGTCGGCGAAGCGCTCGTCGAGCACCGTCGGCGCGATGAACCGAAGGTGGTGGTACGCGGCGTCCGGATGCAGCAGCCAAAGGATCTCGGCCGAACCGCCCAAGACGGCGAAGAGCGGCATCCCCAGCAGGGCGAGCACGATGATGATCCCGGCGATGACGCTCCCGCCGATGCTGATCGCGGCGATCACCACGCCGGCGATCCCGAAGCCGATCTTCGGCCCGGCGGCTGTCTTCTGCGGGCTCGCCTGCGGCCCGCTCGCGGACGGCGCGCTCACGAGACGCCTCCTTCCGAGACATGAGCCGTGTGGTGCGCGAGCTCTTCGTCCTGCAGCTCGGCCTCCGGGTCGAGCTCCACCCGGCCCCCCAGGGCGAGCAGGATCCGCAGTAGGTACTTGATCGCGATGGCCGCGAGGCCAAACGGGAAGACGAAGTTGAGCTCGCGGATGAGCAGGCCGCGGGCCTCCTCACCGGTGCCGGGCACGACGACTTGCGGAATCCGCGTCGCGTCCGGGGACGAAGCGTCCGCGTGCAACGCTTTGACCGCGTCCTGATCGAAATGGGCCGTCCAATCCGCGCCGTCCAGCCAGGCGTTCCAGTCAGCGGCCTTCATCCACTTGTCGTACGGCGTCCCAACGAGGACGCGCGGCCACGTCATGAGGTCGAGCGACGCCTGCCGCCCGAGGAGAAATAAGTCGCCGGCCATCTCGTGCGTGATGGTCGCGAACTTCACGCCCGCAGGGGTATCGCACTCCTTGGTCGGGTCCCCAGGGCACGACTGCACCGAGTTCACCCGAAACGCGGCGGCGCCGATGTAATCCACGAAGCCGACGACGCCGGCCGTGCACATCGCGGCCGTCGCGAACCAGCCCGCCAGCGCCGAGGGCAGGCGCATCTTCACCGGGAGGTAGCGGACGGCGACGTCCACGTGGATGTGCTTGCCGCGCGACGCCGCGAGGGAGGCTCCGAGCAGCGCGACCCACAAGGTGAGCCGCGTCGCCAGCCCGCGGAGGCCTCCAATGAGCATGAGCACGGAGGCGTTCTGGAGAAAGTTGAGGACGTTGGATGCCCAAGACACCCCGGAGTGCACCCACAAGCGTCCGCCGATGAAAAGGCCGAACAGGACGGCGCTCGTCACCGCGATGCGATGCGGGCGCGTCCCGCGTGACCGGGTCGCCAGGTGTGCGGCGCCGCCGAGGAGGGCCGCGCTCAGGAAGTTGCGGCACACGAGCCCGGCGGGGTTTCCGCCGGGCACCGTGTCGCTCGCAAGCCCGCGGAGCACCACCCAAAGCGTGAGCGACAGAACCTCTGCGGTGAGCACGCCCGCGCAAAGGCGCGCCTCGAGCGTCTGCCAACCTTCATCGAGACGCTCGAGCGGCGCGCTCCACGCGGCCCCTGCGCTCTTGGACTTCGCCTTACCGGGGTCAGCCATGCGGCGCGCAGGGTATCAAAAGAAAGCTGCTACTGCGCGAGCGGATTGCCGGCGAGCTGCACGACCTTGTCGAACATCGCGGGCGAGAAGACCGTCCCGCGAAGTTCCTTGGCCACCTTCACGAAGATCGTGCGCCATTCCTGCACGTCCGCCGGTGTCGGGTCGTACGTCGTCTTCGACGTCTTCATCCGGGCGAACGCCTGGGCGTCCGCGTTGCGGATCACCTTCGTCAGGCGCTCGGACGACTCGGCGCTGCGCTTGATCATCACGTCCTTGAGCTTGGGCGGGAGCGAGTTGAGGCGCGGGGTCGACATGATCTGCGCGCCGATCGCGAACGACAGCGTCTGGGTGCTGACGTGGTCGATGCGCGACGCCCACTGCATCTGCTCGGCACCGAGCGGCGGGGCCAGGAGCACGTTGATCGATCCGGCGGTCAGCGCGGGGAGCACCTCCATGATCGAGAGCTGCTTCGGCGTGATGCCGCCGATGGCCGAGTAGATCTTCGGCGAGACCTGATCGCCCGAGTAGAAGAAGACGCCCTTGCCCTGGAGGTCCTTCGGGTGGTGGATCTCGAAGCCCGACGACATCTGCTTGAGGGCGCCGACGTCGCCCCATCCAAGGACGGTGAAGCCCTTGGCCTCGAACTGCTTGTTGAGGTCGTCCTTGACCGCGTCACGCGCCGCGTCGAGCTTCTGCCAGCTCGTGAAGAGGCCCGGCAGCATGAACAGGCCCACGTCCGAGACGCCCGTTTGGGAGAGCCCGATGGCGGTAATGGCCGCGCCGTCGAGCTGACCCGAGCGGATCTTCTGGACCATCAACGCTTCGTCCCCCGCCTGGCCGTTCCACAGGAAGTCGAGCGTCAGCTCGCCGCCCGTATCGTCGGAGACGTCCTTCGCCCACTTCTTGAATTCACGCCCCCACGGCGAGTCCTGCGGGGCGAGCGTGCCGATCTTCAGCGTGGTCGCGGCGAACGCGCTGCCCGCCGACCCGAGGATGAACGTGGCCGCGGTGAGAATGCTTACGAGCTTGCGATACATCTTAGACCTCCGAACGATGCGCACCGTACCTCAACCGTCTTGGCCCAGCCACCGACGGCGGCGGGCGGATGCCCCCAACGAGCAACCAGCAGCGTTGGACGCTGCCGGAAGCGAGGAATTCACTTGCCTGCGATGTCGAACCCGCATTGGTCCTTTGCGCGCCTCTTGCTCAGCCAGCGCTTCGCCCGGCGCTTCGCGATCGTGTTGACGAGGCGCTGTCCCGGGTCGGGATCGGCGGCCTGCAACACCTTGTTCAAGTTGTCCTGATAGGCGGCGCTGTCGCCCTTCACGCAATCGTACGTCGTCGCGTACGTGAACCGCACGAGCAGCGACTTATCTTCCGTCTTGGCAAGGGCCTCGTCGAAATCTTTCTTCGACTCGGGCAGCTCTGCCATGGCGTTTCGCGCGTGATACCCGGCGAGCACCACGAGGCCGCCGTAGTGCTCCGCCGACGGATCGAGCTGGACGGCCCGATTCACGAGAGCGACGCCAATCCACAGGTCCGCAATGAAGACCGGCCCCTCGACGTCGTCGCCCTTCATCACGTTCGTGCGAAGGAGCCACGCCTGCCCCGTCCAGAGGAGCATCGAGGCGTCGTCCTTGCTCGTGAAGTTGTCGTTGAGCCACTTGGTCATCGTGGCCTCGTTCTTCTTCGCCGCCTCCCAGCCCTGCGCCTTTTGGCCCATGAGCTGAAGGCCATAGAAGATGGATCGGTCGTAGGCGTTGCGCGTGCGCCGCTTGTGGTACTCGACGAGATCGTCGTCGCCTGCGTCCTGCGCCGCTTGCAGATCATCCTCGCAGAAGCCGAACCCGTAGCCCGCCCACGTCTTCATCAGGAGGAAGAGCGCGTTGGCGTTGTCGGGCGAGAGCACGTGCATTCCCTCGAACTGCGCGATTCCCGCCGCCGCCGCGGTACGCCCGAGCTCGTAGTCGGCAATCGAGTCGACTCCACCGGCGCCCTGACGCGTTCCTTCGATCTGGCCGTCGGTCAGCGTTTTCTTGATACACCCCGAGGAGCCGAGAGAAAGCGCCGCGGTCAGCGAGAAGGCGAGCAGATGGGAGCGCATGCGCACGGATTCGTAGGAGATACGTGAGTCGAGGTCAACGAGAGCTTTTTGGGGTGGGTGCTGAGACCGGCCGGGGACTTGGGCCCTTTTTGTCGCCAAAGTGACAGTCCCTGCGGCCTCTTGAGCGACATCCGAAATGGACCGCCGTCCGGGAGTACGCCCGCCCTCCGCCCACCTCCTGCCTTACCTCGTGACGCGGGCCGCCATGACGATGGTGCACGCGACGCGCATGCGGATGGCGGGATCCTCGTCGGCCAAGAGCGGGGCAGCCCGAGCGGCCAGGCCGAGCGCGGCCAGCGAGGTCGCTGCGCCGAGGCGGTCCTCGCGGGCAGGCGACGAGAGGTCCTGTTCGAGCCACGCTTGGATGCGCCGGTCCCCCACGCCGGCGAGGGCGAACCGCGCGCTCGCGGCGACCGGAGAGCCGGGCCTCGCCAAGTCCTCCAGATCGCTCACAGAGCGACGGTCGCCCTCGCGCACGAGGCGCGCCAGGGCGGCCACGCGGACGTGAACGTCCTC
>Ga0070735_10004309_pt1 | contig 12050 bp, 9 predicted proteins | sample Coa_R1_FD_66443 | JGI IMG/M metagenome (GOLD analysis project Ga0070735, IMG submission 66443) | Surface soil microbial communities from Centralia Pennsylvania, which are recovering from an underground coalmine fire - Coalmine... | ecosystem: Environmental > Terrestrial > Soil > Unclassified ... | reverse complement strand
CATTATGCCACATCGCGATTGCCCGAAGGTGCCCCACGGGAGTAATGCTCGCCAATCGTCCGTTTTCGGTTCGGCTGACATGTCGGTGCCGGTTCTCGCTCGCAAAGCCATCGATCCCGCGCTGCTTGCCTCGTTGCGGCAGCGGCTCGGCGACCGGTTGTCGACTTCGGCCGCGGTATGCGCCCAGCATGGCAAGGACGAATCCTACCACGAGCCACATGCGCCCGACGCCGTCGCATTCGCGACAAGCGCCGACGAGGTCGCCGCGATCGTCTCACTCTGCGCCGAGTACAAGACGCCGGTCATCGCGTTCGGCACCGGCACGTCGCTCGAAGGCCACGTCGCGGCGCTGAACGGCGGCGTCTGCATCGACGTCTCGCAGATGAACCGGGTGTTGCGGGTCAGCGCCGAAGACCTCGACTGTACTGTGGAGGCCGGGGTCACCCGTAAGCAGCTCAACGAATACCTGCGCGATACCGGCCTGTTCTTCCCGATCGACCCCGGCGCCGACGCCTCGCTCGGTGGCATGGCCGCGACTCGCGCCTCCGGAACCAACGCGGTGCGCTACGGCACGATGCGCGAAAATGTGCTGTCGCTGACCGTCGTGCTCGCCGACGGGCGGGTGATTCGCACCGCGCGGCGCGCGCGGAAATCGGCAGCCGGATACGATTTGACCCGCCTCTTCGTCGGCTCGGAAGGCACGCTCGGAGTGATCACCGAGGTGACATTGCGGCTGTACGGGATTCCCGAATCGATCTCGGCCGCGGTCTGCGCCTTCCCGTCGATTGCCGACGCGGTCGATACCGTGATCCTGACGATCCAGAGCGGCGTTCCGGTCGCGCGCATCGAGCTGCTCGACGAAGCACAGATCGACGCGATCAACAAGTATTCGAAGCTCGACAACCCGGTCGCGCCGACCTTGTTCTTTGAATTTCACGGCACCGAAGCCGGCGTCGCCGAGCAAGTCGAACTGGTCAAGGGCATCGCCGCGGAGCATGGCGGCGAGTCCTTCCGCTGGGCGACGACGCAGGAAGAGCGCTCGAAGCTGTGGCAGGCGCGGCATGATGCGTATTATGCCGCGTTGGCACTGCGGCCGGGCTCGCAAGGTTGGGCCACCGATGTCTGCGTGCCGATCTCCCGCCTGGCCGAGTGCATTGCCGAAACCAAGCTCGATCTTGCCCAGTCTACGGTGCCCTCGGCCCTGGTCGGGCATGTCGGGGACGGCAATTTTCATCTCGTATTTATGATCGATCCCAAGAAGCCGGAAGAAATCGCCGAGGCCAGTCGTCTCAACGACCGAATGATTTCCCGGGCGCTGGCCATGGAAGGAACCTGCACGGGCGAGCACGGCGTTGGTTACGGCAAGCTCGAATTTCTGCGCGCCGAACACGGCGAGGCGGTCGATGTCATGCGCACGATCAAACAGGCGCTCGACCCCGACAACCTGATGAACCCGGGCAAGATCGTCCGGGTGTGACCGCCGGGCAACGACTTTCTTTCACCTTTAGTGTAAGAAAAATGACAGGAACGATTTAAACGGTTCACTGTTGACAACACCAGCCGTATTCTCCAACTATCAAAGACAGGAGCAGACTTCGTGCTCCTACAGGGTCCCGGCAAATCGCCGGCCTGTGCAACTCGTTCTCTTTTTCGCTTTCTCTAACCCGGGTCTGACGGGAGTTGGCGCGGCATAATGACGTCGAAGACGTCTATGCCGATTGATTGCCGGTGCACAGATAAAGCGAAGGGTCCAACAAAAGGGTTTACTCAAGGTCGAGGAATGGAAAAATCCAATAAGAGGGGAAAAATACCTCAATCGGACTGGCCGCAAATCATGGCCCGATATGAGGCAGGGGAAACGCTGGCCAGCATCGCCAAGACCTACGATTGCTCACCCCCGGCAATCAGCTACATCGTAAGTCGAAGCCGCGCGCGCGACGCCAATGGCGCCGCAGGTCCCGCGGCAGCCGAACCGCTATTGGTCAAGGCGCACCCGCAGGATGCACCCGCCAAGACTTCGGTTGAAACGGCGTTTTTGATTGCCTCACCCGCTCAATCGCACGTGCCCCACCATCCAGACTCCGCCGGCAACGGCTCGACACCGCTGCCTGTCACCGGCAATGAGTTCGCCGCCCGCAACGGAGCCGATCGCAGTGCCGAACACCGCGAGCCGGGTTTTCCCGGCTTGCCGCGAGCCGCATCGCGACCGCTGTCAACTGCACCCACCGAGGCCGCACAGCCGGAATCGAGCGATCACCGTCCGAAGCTTCATCTCGCGCTCGGTAATGGCAGCGCACCGAACTCGAACGGTGTCACATCCGCCGCACAGCCATCTTCCCCGATCGATGGTTCCGGCGTCGGGTTGGAGCGCGCCGGCTACGGTCTGGGCGGACTAGGCCCCAACCGCCAATCGCTCTCGGAACCGCTACGTCAAAACGGCAGCGGCGACTATGCCTCCAGGGCAAACTCATCCGATCAGCCGCGTTACGGGTATCCGCAACAGAGCCGATCGGCGAACGGCGATGCGTCGGGCAAAGGCGGATCAGGCGCCTATATCGACCAAGAATTGCGGGTTCGGGTCGACGGCGACATCGCCGCCTTCCTGTCGGCCTTCGATGCCGCCTTGGCGCGGGACACGCAGGAAAGCCGCTCGGCGCTCCGGGAAGCGACAGATCGGCTGCTGCGCGCCGGCGCGCGCACCCGGATCGAACTTGAACGGCTGGAAGCGCGGGTGCCGTTGCCGCCGCGCGATTCCGCCAGCCGCGCCGAGCCGGCCTGGCGCATGCGCTGAGCCGCCATTCTCAGGACGAAAAAAGGGCGCCCGCGGGCGCCCTTTTTATTCGGCGAAAGTGCCTTCCGTCAGCCTTGGTTGCCGCTGAGATCGACGCCGACATAGCGGGTCGTACCATGCCGGTTGAGCAGCAGCAGCGCGCTCTTCTGCGGCGAATTGGCAGCCTTTTTCAGCATCTCCGCTGCGTCGCCGGCGTTCTGCACCGGCTGCTGGTTGATCGACACGATGATGTCGCCGCGTTCGAAGCCGAGGTTCCCGGCCGTGCCGCCATTGTTCACGCCGGTGACGACCGCGCCCTTCACGTCGCGGCCGACATGCAATTCGCGCCGCAGATCGTTGTTGAGCGTGGCGAGTTGAAGGCCGAGCGCTTGTGCCTGCCGGGTTTCTTCACCCGATGGATCGCGATTGGTCATCGCCACCTGCGGGTTCTCCGGCATGTCGCCGACCGTCACCGCAAGATCGATGGTCTCTCCCCTGCGCCACACGGTTATCGTACTCTTCGCGCCGGGGACGGTCGCCGCAACGAGCCGCGGCAGGTCGCGCATCTGCTTAATCTCGGTGCCATTAAACGACAGCACGACATCGCCCTGCTTGAGGCCCGCCTTGGCGCCGGGGCCGTCCGGCGAGGCCGCGGCGACGATCGCACCGTGATCGTCCTTCAGCCCGAGGCTGGCCGCCATCGGCTTTGTCACCTCCTGGATCTGAACGCCGAGCCAACCGCGGGTGACCTTGCCATGGTCCTCGATCTGCTGAACGACGTTCTTCGCGACATTGGACGGAACCGCAAAGCCGATCCCGACGCTGCCGCCATTGGGCGAATAGATCGCAGTATTGATGCCGATCACCTGGCCGCTCAAATTGAAGGTCGGGCCGCCGGAATTGCCGCGGTTGATCGGCGCGTCGATCTGCAGGAAATCATCGAATTGGCTGGAATGAATATCGCGGCCGCGTGCCGAGATGATGCCGGTTGTCACCGAGCCGCCGAGGCCGAACGGGTTGCCGACCGCGACCACCCAATCGCCGACCTGCGCAGCATTGCTGTCGCCGAGGCTGACGGCGGGAAGCGGCTTGTCGGCGGTGATCTTCAGCACGGCGATGTCGGTCCGCGGGTCACGTCCGATGATCTTGGCCGGGTATTTCGTGTTGTCCTGCAGGATGACCTCGACCTTCGCAGCCTCGCCGACGACGTGGTTATTGGTCACGATCGTGCCCGACGGATTGATGATGAAACCGGAGCCGAGCGCGACCCGCTTGGCGCCGCTTTCATCCCGCGGGGTGCCGCTAAAATGCCCGCCCTGCTGCTGTTCGAAGAAGCGGTGGAGAAATTGGTCGAACGGCGAGTTTTGTGATTCGTCCGGCATTTGCGAGCCGAACTCATCGGAGGCTGTCGCCTTTTCGGTGACCGAGATATTCACCACCGCCGGCAGCACCTTTTTCACTAGCGGGGCAAAGCTCTGCTGCGGCACGACCTCGGCGGACGTCGGCGGCACTGGCGCCGTCGTTTCGGCCGAGACCAGCGGCGACAATGCCAGCACCGCGGCCACGCCGATCCCGGCGGCGGTGGCAGCGCGAATCTTGGTCACCCGCGGGCCGCGGCCCGTCGGAACGCTTGTCATTCTGAAGACTCCTTTGCGCATGATCGCATGCGGCAGAGATGCGCCAGGAGCCGTAACAGCATCCTTTCAGCGATGTTAAATCGCTGTAACCATCGGTCTGGGCGTTTGAGCCGCGGCTCAGCGGCTGCCCTCGTAGGTCGTCTGCGGCAATTCCAGTGAAGCCAGCGACGGAGTGACAAGCCGCACGTAATACGTGCCGCGTTGGAAGGCATGGCGGCTCGTGCCCTCCTCCCAGGTCGGCAGCGACTCGATCTTGACGAAATACTGCACGCCTGGCGCGAACGCGATCGTTTGCGACTGGTCGTAGTCGCGGCCGTAGCTGTCGACCTCGACGTGATAGGTGCCGGCGGGGACGTCGCGGTAGAAGCTGCCGCCGGCATTGGCGTAGCCGACCGGCCAGCCGTTCATCGAGATCGCCGGCATGTCGCGCGAGTCGAGCGGGAAGAATACCCGGTAGAACCAGACCCGCGCAGCCCCGGGCGCGGGCGCGGCTGCAGGTGGCGGCGCCGCGTCGGCGCTGGCGGCCAGCAAGACCAACACTGCCGCTGCCCTGGCAGCGGACTTAAGCAAGTCATATTCATCTGCCACCCTCGACAGGCTCTATGTTGCGAGCGTTACCCGCGCCGGCATGGCGCCGATCCGGCGGCTTGATTATCATCCCGGGCGGCATAACACAGAAGGAGATCGCATGGCCCGTTATCGCGAGATCGGCGTCGCCGACATGAACCCGGAACAGAAGCAGGTCCATGAGGAGATCATCGCCGGCAAGCGGGGCCGGTTCGGCGGCCCGTTCCAGCTGCTGATCCGGTCGCCCGAAGTTTGCCGGCACCTGTCGCGGCTCGGCGAGTACCTGCGGTGGGGCAGCTCCCTGCCGCCGCAATTGTCGGAGCTGGCGATCTGCCTGACGGCGCGGCACATCCGTGCCAATTACGAGTGGCACGCACATGCGCCGCTGGCGATCGAGGCCGGCGTGCCGGCCGCAGCGCTCGAAGCGATCCGTACCGGCGGCGCTCCGCGGTTCGAGGCGAAGGACCAGGCGCTGGTGTATCGGCTGGTGACCGAACTGATCGACACCAAGCGCCTGTCGGATGCGAGCTTCGCCGAAGCGATCGCCGCGTTCGGCGAAAAGGGCGTCGTCGAGCTCGGCACGATCATCGGCTACTACACCGCCATCGGCAACGCGCTGAACGTGTTCCAGGTCGGGCTGCCGGCCGGGCAGACGCCGTATTTCCCGGAGTGAGCCGCTCCGAATTTCGCTAGGCCGCCGCCGGCAGGCCGCGCTCCAATAGCGCGGCGAGGCGGCGGGCGAAGGCGGCGGGGTCGGGCAGCTGCTCGCCTTCGAGGATGCGCGCCTGGTCGAGCAGCAGCCAGGCGAATTCCGACAGCTGTTCCGACGTGCCGGTGTCACCGACCGACGCGGCGAGCCGCTCGATCAGCCGATGCTGCGGGTTGATTTCGAGAATGCGTTTCGCCGCGGTATCGAGCTGGCGGTGCTGCTTCAGCAACCGTTCGAGATGCATGTCCATGTCGCCCTCGTCGGAGACGAGGCAGACCGCGCTGTCGGTCAGCCGTTCGGAGCTGCGCACGTCTTTCACCGCCTCGCCGAGCGCCAGCTTGAAGATCGCGATCAGGCTGGCGAGCTTGGCCGGCGGCTCCGGTTTTTCGTCCGGCTTCTTCTCGCCGTCCGGGGCCTCGATCTTCGACAGGTCGACACCGCCGCGGGTCGCCGATTTGAACGGCTTGTCCTTGTAGGTGCCGATCGCCGGCAGCCAGAATTCGTCGATCGGGTCGGTCAGCAGCAGCACCTCGACGCCGCGGGCGCGGAAGCCTTCCAACTGAGGGCTCTTGCGCAGGAAATCGAGGTTGTCGCCGGTGATCGTGTAGATCGCATCCTGGCCCGGACGCATCGCCGCGATATAGTCGTCGAGCGAGACGAACCCGTCGCGCGTCGTCGAGCGGAAGCGGGCCAGTTCCAAGAGGCCGTCGCGTTGCTCGCGGTCTTCGTAGAGGCCCTCTTTCAGCACGGCGCCGAAATTGTCCCAGAACTTCGTGTACTCGTCGGGCGCCTCGCTTGCCTTCTTGCCGAGTTCGCTCAGCACGCGCCGGGTCAATTGCTGGCGCATGCGGCCGACCATCGGGTTCGACTGCAGCATCTCGCGGCTGATGTTGAGCGGCAGGTCCTCGCTGTCGACGATGCCCTTCAGGAAGCGCAAATAACCCGGCAACAATTCGGTCGCCTCGTCGGTAATGAAGACGCGGCGGACATAGAGCTTGACCCGCGCCTTGCGCTCGGGATCGAACAGGTCGAACGGCTTCTGCGAGGGCACGAACAGCAGATAGGTGTATTCGAGCACGCCTTCGGCCTTGGCGTGCAAGGTCAGCCACGGCTCGTCGAAGCTGTGGGCGGCGTGGTGATAGAACTCCTTGTACTGCTCCTCGGTGATCTCGGCGCGTGGCCGGGTCCACAGGGCCGAGGCGGTGTTGACCGTCTCTTCCTTGCTGCCGTCGGCGAGCACGATCGGCAGACCGATGTGGTCGGAATAGGTCTTGACGATCCGGCTCAGGCGGGACGGCTCGAGGTACTCGTCCTCGCCCTCGCGCATATGCAGGGCGATGCGGGCGCCGCGCGGCACGTTGGCCGCCGGCTCGACGGTGAAGGTGCCCTGCCCGTCGGAGACCCAGCGCCAGCCCTCGCTTTCGCCGGCCTTGCGGCTCAGCACCTCGACCCGGTCGGCGACCATGAAGGCGGAATAGAAGCCGACGCCGAACTGGCCGATCAGGCTCACATCCTTGCCGGAATCGCCGGTCAGCTCCTTCATGAAGGCGGCGGTACCGGACCGAGCGATGGTGCCGAGGTTTTCGATCAGCTCGTCACGGTTCATGCCGATGCCGTTGTCGGCGATGGTCAGCGTCCGGGACGATTTGACCGGGGTCAGGACGACCCGGAAATTCGCCTCGCCCTCGGTCAGCTCCGGCGCGGTCAGCGCGGCATAGCGCAGCCGGTCGCAGGCGTCCGACGCGTTCGAGATCAGCTCCCGAAGGAAAATCTCTTTCTGGCTGTAGAGGGAATGGGCGACGATATCGAGGAGCCGGCTGACTTCAGCCTGAAAGCTCCTGGTTTCCTGGACGGTTTCCTGGGTCATGGCGGCCGGTAGTGGATGGGTACCGCCGCGACATATGTGGCGAAAACGCTGGTCCCGCAAGACGTTGAATTCGGCCGGCGACGGGACGTCATGCGCCAAACAAATAGGCGCCCGGTCGGGGGGGAGGACCGGGCGCCTGCTTGTCAGAAGCGCTTGGGGGAAACCGGGCCCGCAGGGGAGACGGAACCGGGTTTTAAGAGGGCTTGGGACCCTCTCCGCTTCTGATCATAGAACATGGGCCGCGATTGAAAGTTCCAAAATGCGTGGCACGCATGCCGCACCGGCAAAAAAACAATGCGAACCCTATGGAACTTTGCTCAATGCTCCCTATGCCGCATGGCGGCTCGGCTCGGCCCGTAACGTTTTCCCGCGGCAAGCATCGCCAAAGGCGGCGAACAGAGCGCGGGAGAACGGGTTTTCCATGACCTTGTATTCCGGGTGCCATTGCACACCGACGACGAAGCGGGCGCCGGTCAGGCTCACTCCCTCGATCTGGCCGTCGGGCGCCACCGCCTCGACCCGCAATCCGGGCGCCGGCGTGTCGATCCCCTGGCCGTGCAGCGAATTGACCATGATCTCGGTCGCCCCGGCGAGCTCGGCGAGAAAGCCGCCCGGGGTCAGCGCGACGCTGTGCGCCGGGCCGTAACGCTCGTCCATCGTCATCTCGCCGCGCCGGCGGCGATGGTTGACCCGCTCCGGCATGTCGAAGATGCGCTGAAACAGGGTGCCGCCGAGCGCCACGTTCAATTCCTGAATGCCGCGGCAGATCGCCAGGATCGGCAGGTCGCGGCGCACCGCCTCGCGGATCAGCGGCAAGGTCGTCGCATCGCGCTCGGGGTCGTGCAGCGTCCCCTCCATGCTCGGCGGGCCGCCGTAATGCGCCGGCTCGACATTCGACGGGCTGCCGGTCAGCAGGAGGCCGTCGAGCCTGTCGAGCAGCGCGCCGAGATCGAGCTTGGGGCCGAGCGCCGGGATCAGCAGCGGCAGGCCGCCGGCGGCGTCGGCGATCGCATGCGGGTAGCGGTCGGCGGCGGTGTAGAACGGCCGTTCGTGCATCGAGCGGACGCAGGTCGGAACGCCGATGATCGGAAGGGTGTGTCCGGACATCACTCTCTCAACGTTCGCGGTGGGATCCGGCGGAAGGATCCTGATATTGGAATATCTTAGCGTCGACCGGTATACCGAACTGGACATCCGAAAGCGAGACGGTGGTGGTCTTGCCCTGCTGGTCGACGACGGTCCATTGCCGCAGCGCCAGCGGATTTTCGGCAAACACCATGGTCAGCGTCCCGGCATCCGGCTGGGCGTTCTCGACCACGGCAACCCGAATCGTGCCCTGCCCATGCTCCATTCCGGTGACGATCACATCGTCGAAACTGATATGGTCGCGTAGCAAGAACCAAGCCGGCGTCGCCTTCAGCGCGACCTGCGAGACCTGGTTCAACTGCTTGTCCCAGTAATAGATATAGGTGCCGTCGGCGAACAGGGAGACCGGGTTCGGCGCGTCGTATTCGAAGCGCATGCGTCCGGGCCGCAGGATCCACAGCTGCCCGGTGCTGGCGCCGCCGCTCGCGGCCTGGCGGTAGCGCGCATACATCGTGTGGATGTTATTGAGATAGGCCGCGATTTGCTGCAATTCGGCCTTGTCCTGCGCGCTCAGCGCGGCCGGCGCCGGGGCGGTTGCCGCCGTCGCGAGCGGAAGCCACAGCAGCAGGGCCGCTGCCAGCGCAAAGCAGCGTTGCAAGAAGCGGCTCATCGGCGATGGCTTCACGGGGCCTCCACGGGCGCGTAACGGGGTGGCGCGCAGAAATAGTCCTGCGGCGGTGCGCGTCAATGCGACACAGACGCGGGCGCGGCGCGGCGCGTTTCGGTTGGCGAGGCTCCTTCCGCCTTCGCGGCCGAGAGCGCGGCCAGCGACCAGCAGTACCAATCGGCCAGCGAGGCCTCGGCACCCGGCGGCGGCCGGCCGGCAAATTTGGCGGCACGACGGACATATTTCTCGCCGAAATACTTGCCGGCAGCAGCCGAGGGGTAGGCCGCGGCAAAGGCGGCGTCAGCCCGCTGCAATGCCAGGGTGTCATCGAGCCGCGCCAGCTCCTTTTCGGCGCCGGCGAGCGGCCAGGCGCCGGAAATCTGCGCCGGGTCGATTTTCGCGGCGACGCAGGCGGCTTCGATCGTTGCCCACGCCTTGGCCCGGTCGCGCAGGCGCTCGCGGTGGAGCACCCCCTTACAGGCCGCCTCGGTCACCGCCTCCAGCCGCCGGCGCTGCGCGGCGCTAAGCAGCGATGCCATTGACCGCCTCCAGCCTTTGCAGCCGCTCCTCGACGTCGCCGGCGGCGAGCGCCCGGGCGAAGGCATCGACGATCTGCGACAGCTGGAAGGCCTCGTCCGTAGAGATCGCGCCGTCGCCGACCGCCTCGGCAATCGCCGCGATGGCCGGCGCGAGGTCGGCGGCCGTGCGCAGCGGCGGCAACGCGAAGTCGCTGGCGCGCTTGCGCCGCGGCGCGACGATCCGGCTGACGCAGAGCCGCATCGCCGCCATGTTGCCCTCGAGCGCCATGTTGACCGCCTTGTTGGCGAGGGCGCCGCCAAAGCGCTCGAACATTTGCTCGACCATCACGGTATCCTTATTGCGGCTTCCGCGCGGCCGGCCCGCCGGGTTGCCCGACAGTCCCCGGATGAAATGCCCCTGTGCGTCGCGCTCGCCTGAACCCGCTTTGCCGCGTTCTTCTAAGTCTGGCCCTGTATTTTCCTGTTTTGGGTCGAAATTTTCAGGCATCGGCATCCTCCTCTGCTGGATCTCTCGCCAGCCAATCCGGATCGAAATGCCGTGCACTATATCGCATTTTTACGTATTTGTCAAGAACAAAAAGGGTACGAACAGCTTGCCCCGTCAAACCAAAAACATTCCGAGCCACGATCACCCATCAGAAGGTGCGCTCTCGGCTGCTGCGCCGTCGTTTGCGAACCGCCGAGGCTGGCCGGCTCTTGCGACCGCAGGCGGGTCGCCAAAGGCCCTAGCGTGGGCCGGGGGCGAGGACTTCGCGCTTGCCGACGTGGTTGGCGCTGCTGACGACGCCTTCCGATTCCATGCGCTCGATGATGCGGGCGGCGCGGTTGTAGCCGATCTGCAAATGGCGCTGGACGAAGCTGGTCGAGGCCTTGCGCTCGCGGGTGACCAGCGCCACGGCCTGGTCGTAGAGGCCGTCGCCGGAGCCGGCGTCTTCGTCGCTCTCGCCGGTCTCGAACGAACCCTGATCGTCCTCGGTGATCTCGTCGATGTAGTCGGGCTCGGCGTGGCGCTTCAGATGCGAGACGACGCGCTCGACCTCCTCGTCCGAGACGAACGGGCCGTGGACCCGGGTCACCCGTCCGCCGCCGGCCATGTACAGCATGTCGCCGCGGCCGAGGAGTTGTTCCGCCCCGCCCTCGCCTAGGATCGTGCGGCTGTCGATCTTGGAGGTGACCTGGAAGCTGACCCGGGTCGGGAAGTTGGCCTTGATCGTGCCGGTGATGACATCGACCGACGGGCGCTGCGTCGCCATGATGATGTGGATGCCGGCGGCGCGGGCCATCTGCGCCAGGCGCTGCACCGACGCTTCGATGTCCTTGCCGGCGACCAGCATCAGATCGGCCATCTCGTCGACGATGACGACGATCAGCGGCAGTTCGGCGGTGTCGAAGGGTTGCTCCTCGAAGATCGGCTGGCCGGTGTCGGGGTCGAAGCCGGTCTGCACCTTGCGCACCAGGCTTTCGCCCTTGGCAGCGGCCTCGCGCAGCCGGGTGTTGTAGCCGTCGATGCTGCGCACGCCGAGCTTCGACATCTTGTGGTAGCGGCTCTCCATCTCGCGCACGGTCCATTTCAGCGCGAGCACCGCCTTGCGCGGGTCGGTGACGACCGGCGCCAACAGATGCGGGATGCCGTCGTAGACCGACAGTTCCAGCATCTTCGGATCGACCATGATGAATTTGCAGCGCTCCGGCGGCATCCGGTAGAGGATCGACAGGATCATCGTGTTGATGCCGACCGATTTGCCGGAGCCGGTGGTGCCGGCGATCAGCAGATGCGGCATGCGCGCCAGATCGGCGATGACCGGCTCGCCGCCGATATCCTTGCCGAGCGCCAGGGCGAGCTTGCCCGGGTGCTGCTCGTAGGCCGGCGAGTCGAGCAATTCGCGCAGCAGGACGGTCTCGGCGCGCTGGTTCGGCAATTCGATGCCGATGACGTTGCGCCCCGGCACGACCGCGACGCGCACCGAAATCGCGCTCATCGAGCGAGCGATGTCGTCGGCCAGGCCGATGACGCGCGATGCCTTGATCCCCGGCGCCGGCTCCAGCTCGTAGAGGGTGACCACCGGGCCGGGACGGACCTGCACGATCTGGCCGCGCACGCCGAAATCCTCGAGCACCGCCTCGAGCAGGCGCGCGTTCTTGGCGAGCGCCTCTTCGTCGACCGCCTCCTTGCGCTGCGGCGGCGGTTTGGCGAGCAGGTCGAGCTCG
>Ga0070735_10004308_pt1 | contig 12053 bp, 11 predicted proteins | sample Coa_R1_FD_66443 | JGI IMG/M metagenome (GOLD analysis project Ga0070735, IMG submission 66443) | Surface soil microbial communities from Centralia Pennsylvania, which are recovering from an underground coalmine fire - Coalmine... | ecosystem: Environmental > Terrestrial > Soil > Unclassified ... | reverse complement strand
ACCACGACGTAGAGCCGTCTACCGTGGAGGCGATCCTTGTCATCTGCGGCGACCAGATATCCGCGGCCCGGCCCGGCGCGCGCCGAGAGACGCTCGAGACCTACGTGAAGCGGCTCAAGAAGCTGGAGGAGATCGGCGAGGGTTTCCAGGGCGTCGAGAAGACCTTCGCCGTTCAGGCCGGCCGCGAGATACGCGTCATCGTGAAGCCGGACCAGCTCGACGACCTGGAATCGATGCGCCTTGCGCGCGACATGGCGAAGCGCATCGAGGAAGAGATGGAGTATCCCGGCCAGATCAAGGTGACGGTGATCCGCGAGACACGGGCGGTGGACTATGCGAAGTAGGCCGCGGCGCGTAACGCTTCAGGCGTCCGTTCCGTCTCAATGGTCGACGTGAGGGCCGGCAAGACGGTCGACGCGGCAGTCGATTAGAAAGTTCTGCGCGACACGATGCGAATCCTGATGGTCGGCGACGTCGTAGGAAAGCGGGGGCGCGAGGTGACGATGGAGCGCCTGCCGGCGCTCCGAGCGGAACATCAGATCGATTTCGTGATCGTCAACGGCGAGAACGCGGCGGGCGGGATCGGCATAACGCCGGACATCGTCACCGTGATGCTCCAGCGCGCCCGCGTACAGGTCATCACCCTGGGAAACCATGCCTGGGGCAAGCGAGACATCTACCCGACCCTCGACTCGGAGCCACGGCTGCTCCGACCCGCGAACTATCCGCCGGGCGCTCCCGGGCGCGGATACGGCATCTTCGAGGGGACGGATGGACCGATCGGCGTGATCTCACTGCAGGGGCGGACCTTCATGGAGCAGGTGGACGACCCGTTCCGCGCCGTCGACGCCATTCTGGCCGACATGGCCGGCAAGGTCGCTATGATTGTGGTAGACTTTCATGCGGAAGCCACGTCGGAAAAGCAGGCGTTCGGCTGGTACGTCGACGGCCGTGTGAGCGCCGTTATCGGGACACATACGCATGTCCAGACCGCCGACGAGCGCATCCTTCCAGGCGGCACCGCGTATCTAACGGATGTGGGAATGACAGGGCCGATGGACTCGATCATCGGCGTCCGGCGGGACATCGTCATCCCGAAGTTCTTGAGCGGCCTTCCTGCGCGATTTGAAGTGTCGGACGAGGAGGCGCAAATCTGCGGCGCGATCGTGGATGTCGACCCCGCGAGCGGGCGCGCGCGTTCGATCCGGCGCATCCAGTCGCCCGCGCTGCGCGCTACGTCCAGCCACTGACGCCGCGTTCGGCGATGGCGCGCTTCGCCAGCGGCCGGGTCTGTTTGCTGAACAGTTGAGCTTCTCGCGGTTCAATTCGCGTTTCACGATCAAGGGATCCTATTCAGGAGGAGATGGGTTATGAAGCACTTCGGTCACGTGGGGCGGCGCTCGACGTGGTGGCGCGCTGCGGTCGGCGCCTCAGCGGCTGCGCTCTTGCTCGCCGCAGGCGGAAGCGCCTTGTCGCAGCCCGCGCAGCGAAGGACGCCCAAGCTGCCCGTCAGCCTCGTCATCTATCGCGGCGATTCGCTGCAGACCTCCGGTATTTCGCTTGGCGCGTGGGGCAGTGGAAGCGTCGAGACGGATACGAGCAAGGTGTTCAACGGCACGGAGTCGATCAAGCTCGTCACGCATGGCCTCTACCAGGGCGGGGCGATCAATCTCACGCGACCCGTTAATCTCGGGCCGTATCTTGGCAACAAGGCGAACTACCTTACCGTCGCGCTCTACGTGCCGCCGCCTATCAACAATCCCGGCGGTCCCGGCGGAGGCGGAATAGGGTCGCCGTCCGTGGGCGGCAGCCCCGGTCTTTCGGGCTATCCCGGCTACGGCGGAGGGAGCTCCGGTGGTCCCTACGGCGGCGGCAAGGGGCCAGGTTTAGGCGGCGGCGGACAGATTCAGACCCAGAAGAACCGCAAGCTGGAGAACCTCCGGATCGTGATGGTGAGCACGGGCGGCAAGACCATCGAGGCGATGCTGCCACTCGAGAACGCGACCGAAGAGGAGGGGTGGAAGATTCTTTCTATTCCGGTCGCGCTGATACCGAACCTGACGGCCGACGACGCGCAGATCCAGTCGCTCCGACTTTTCGGCGACGCGCCGACGACGCTCAATGTTGGAAGCATCGGGGTGGTCGAGGATAATTCGCCGATTCAGCTGGAGCCGATCAACGACAAGACCGTGCAGCGGCTGGCCCGCTACCAGTACCTCGCAACCGCGAGCGCCGGTGTGACGCCGCTCGTGTTCTCTTGGGACTGGAATGCCGCCGACGGCATCCAGGACGAGACGCGTGGCCACAACGTGACTCACGTGTTCCGCAGGGCGTCGGTCGACGACCAGGGACGGACGACAGACTTTGTGGTAACGGTGACCGTTTCCGACCTGTACGGCATAAAGGCGCCGGCAAAAACCTCGTTCAAGGTCCACGTGACTCCGTAGGCGGCCGGATACCCGGATAAGGCGCCGAAAATAGCGACCGGTCCAATTTCGGACCGGTCGCTTTACTGCGTCTTGCGCGTCAGAGCCGGCAGAGCGGTCAGAATCCCTCGGCCGACGTAGCGCCGTACTTGCGCACGATCCGCATGATCTCTTCCTCCGGAATGTCCCCGGAGTTCTCGATGTGCAGGAGGACGCTTCCTGACTTCAGATGGTCGTCGAGGAGGCGCGCCTTGTGCGGCGGAACTCCGAGATCGGCCAGGTAGCCGTAGACGCCGCCCGCAATGCCGCCCGCGACGCCGGTCGCGGCTGCGAGGCCGGCGACGAGCGCTCCCGTGCCCGCAACCAGCCCGACTCCCGGAATCATGACCGCCGCGATGCCCAGCAGAATGCCCAGTCCGACGCCGATTCCTGCGCCGCCGGCCGCGCCCTGTGCCGCGTCGGCCAGCGTGGTCGTGCTGAGACCATCGGCGGCATGCGGGCGGTCGCTCTTCATGTCGATGATGTGCGGGCGCGACACGTGTTCCACGATCTCCTGCGGCGTGTTCGGCGGCAGCATTGTCGCGCCGAGATGCATTGGCGTAGGCGGCGGTATATCGTAATCAAGCGGCGCCGAAGGCAGATCGTCCGGCCCGGCGAGACCCGGCTCTCCGGGAAGCGAAGGCGCTGCCACGTATGCGGCCTGGCGCCGTTCCGCGACTGCGCTCGCCGTGCCGCTCGATATCGTGCCGGGGAGCGGTACCGACGGCGGCGGCCCGACGTCGACCGGCGCCGGCCGATCCGCAAGCGAGACCGGCTGCTGGAACACTGTGGGGTGAACCAGGGGGTCGGAGATGACGAAGCTCACGTCCTCGGCGCGCACGCCATGGTCAAGAAGCGCGCCCGCGGCGCGCTCCGCGTCGTGCTCCGTATCAAACGTTGCATATATCGCATGTGCCATGTTCGTCTCACTTTCTGCGGGCTTTCGCGGCCTGCAAATACGGTCCTGAGCGAGCCAGTATTTTGAAGAAAGGACGTAGCAGCCAGCGGTCAGGTTCCTCCTTTTGCCCGTGGCCGCGAGCGAGTAATTGGGGAACCATGCGCTGCGCCGGGGCGTCAGATGCGTGTGAGGCGGTGCTCGGCGGTTAGTCTTCGGTGAGCAGCCGCCAATACTTTGAAGATAGCGCGTTGCGGCCAGCAGGCCTTTGGCCGTGGGGGCCGCTATGGTGCAGGATGCGAGGATGAACAGATGAACGAACAGGCAGGTCAGGGCGGATGGATGGAGGCGATTCGCGGTCAGCACGTGACCGTCCTGACGCACTCCTACGGCGAGGAGAAGTCGGACACGGGGACCCTCCTGCGCATCTCCGATGGATGGCTTCAGGTGGTGAAGGATAACGGTGAGATGATACTCATCCCATCGACCGCGATCCGCCTGGTGAAGCTGCTGGACCTTACGCATCGCGCGACGGCCACCGAGCGGCTCCTGCAGCAGGAGCACGCCCCGCGCGCGTACGTTGCGGCGACGGAGCCGGGTCCGCGCCCGCTCGCGCCGGACGAGGCTGCCGTGCTCTAGGGCCGAGTCATGCCGCTTCCGGCGCCGCTCCGTTGCTGGTTACCGGGTCGAGGGTCTCGCCGCACTCCGGGCAGTAGCGGAACGTGACGTTCGTGACGACCTCGCCGCAACTGCGGCAGGTCCGCCTACCCGCGTCGGTGTCCCGGCGCGGGTAGTCGCCACGGAGAAGCCGGCGGTACTGCTCGCTCTCGGACCATTCGCGGATTTCGCGCGCGCGGAGCGCCGGGAACGGGTGCGTCTGCTGCTGAAGCATGGTGAACTTGTAGTAGAGCGACAGGAAGTCCTCATCCATGTCCTCGAACTGGTCGGCCTGCTTGGTGAACTCCTCTATGTTGAGATCGTCCGCCAGCTTGTGCGAGCCTGCCACCAGCTTGAGCAGTCCCGAAATGCATACGTCGGCGTCCTGTGCGACGAGGAGGCCCGCGCGGTCCGCCGTCAGCTCCGACTTGCGGAACCAGACGTATAGCGCGAAGACCAGCGCCTGCGTCAACATCGCGCCCGGAACCGAGAGGAATCCCGCCATCTCCTTCAATATGGTCGCGAGCAGGATCGCCATGGTCCGGTAGAGCATGTGCTCCGCCTTGATGTGGCCCAGCTCGTGACCGATCACTTCCAGCCGCTCCGTCTCCGTCAGCATGTCCACGAGAGAGGTGCTCATCACGAGCGTATGACGCTTCATTCCGAATGCAAACGCGTTTGGAAACGGCGTCTGGACAAGGTAGAACTCGGGCTCGCTAACGTCGAGGATAGAGCAGGCCTCCCGCAGGTCGTTGTAGAGGCGCGAACACTGCTTCGGTGAGACGCGCAGACTATCGCCGGTGAACATGATCCTGACGTATCGCTCGGCGCCTACGTCCGACAGCCACCGGAGGAGCCGGTCGAGGCCGGGCGTGCGCCGGAGCGCCTCCAGTGCGGCGCGATCCGCGGGATGCTCGAACGCTGCGCTGGAGAGGCCGGGGAAGCGGACGCGGGCCGGCAGTACGATACCAGGTGCGGCAGTCATTGCGAGTCGCCTCCTTCGGTCTGATTCTCGCCCGCCGGGCCGTTATTCGCCTCGGGCTGCGCCCAGTCGCGATGTGGCCGGTCGGCGGATGCCTCCGCGGCTTGCGGCTGCGCGGTTTCGCCGGCCGCCTGGCCGATGTCCGCCCCGCCAGGCTCGGCCGGGGCAGCCGCGCCGCCCTCCGTGATCGCGACGATCACGGCCTCACGCGCGGCCGGGTCGGTACTGGCGCCAGCCGCCTCTGGGGCTGCGGCGTCCGCCACGGCGGCGCCGAAGCCGGCCGGCTCTAGCTCTTTCCCACAGTAGGGGCAAAATCGGGATACTCGGTCGAGCACCTGGTCGCAGTGCGGGCAGACGCTTTGCGTCGGTGAGGTCCGCGAGCGGGGGCGCGTGGCAGTGAGCGACGTGAACACGTTCGCAAGCCGCCGCGCGCTCGCCACGTTCTCCGCGCCGGCAAACCGCAGTCGGAAATGCTGGTCGCTCACAAGCCTGATGTTCAACCGTCCACACGACTCGGCGCCGAACGTCTCTACGTCCGAAAACGCGATCGACTGGATTTCGCCGAGTGGGAACGAGTGCGGGAGTATCTCGTTGGGCCGACCGCTCTCCGGCTGGACGTGCTGGAGCACGATGCGCCGCTCAGTCAGGCCGACGTTCACGTCCGGCGCGAACAGTGCCTCGAAGCCGACCGTCAGCTTCCCGCGCAGGCCGCCGGCGATCTTGCCGCGGGCGAACTCCAGAAGCTGCTCGTCGGCCTCGATGAGCGCGCGCAGGCCGGTGACGATCTGCGCCTGGAGCGCGCGCCGCTTGGCCCGGACCTCGCCTGCACGCTCCGTCTTATCTCGACTTTTCTGATCGGACGTGTTGATCATGAGTTGAATCTCCCGCAGGCGCATTTCCGTGGAGCGGCCGAAACTGGGCGCGATCGTCCGGAATCGATTCTGCGATGGCTCTGGGAGTGAGCCTTTCCGGTCCTCGACGCGGAATCCGCGAGCGACGACCTAACTCACCTACGACGCCGCGCTTCCCATGGTTTCGCCGGCCGGGGCACGACCGCCGCGGAAGGTATAGTGTGGAAGGTATAATAAGGTATGGAATCAGGAATGGAAGGCCCGAATGCTCCGACAAGGGAGCCCGCCGGTTCGGGCGCCCGGCCGGCAACGGCCGGTGCCGCGCGCAGACCGCGGCGGTTGCGGCGCGCGGTCGCGATCTTCCTTTGCTTCGCCCTGGCCATCATCCTCTTCGTCTGTTATATCGGAGTATTCGGCGGAAACGTGCACGCCATTCAGCCCGGCCGGGCATATCGGAGCGCCACGCTTACCGGGTTCAGCTATAACAGCTTATCCGCGCGCCTCTTTGGGAACGACCTGGACTCGGTGATCCGCCGCGACCACATCGGGACCGTGGTGTGTTTGCGATCCGGCTCCGCGTCCGACGACTGGTACCGGGAGGAGCTGGCGATCAGCCGCCGCGACGGCGCCGATCATCGGGACATCCCGTTCAGCGCCCGTGCAATGCCCTCGCCCGGAACCCTCGTCAAGCTGCTCGATACATTCGACCACGCACGGTATCCGATCCTGCTGCATTGCCAGGCCGGCGCCGATCGAACGGGACTTGCGAGCACGCTTTACGCGACGCTGTACGAACATGAGCCGCTCGATCGCGCGGAGTCCGAAGAGCTCACGTGGCGCTACGGACACTTCCCGGTAGGGAGGACGCGCGCAATGGACGATTTCTTCAGCCTGTATCGCCGTGACGCGAATGGAATGGACCTGCGGACCTGGATCCTGACGCGTTACCCCAAGCTGTTTCGGCAGCAGAGCGGCGCCGCGCCGGAGTGATATCAAACGATCCCCGTGCCTCGCATCGTCACTATCGGTGGCGGCCTTCCGATACGGAGTGAACCTTTCTCGCCCGTCCTGCAACGAAACAGGTGACGGCGCAGGACCGGCGCCTGATTCGCAGTTCACGACCTATTTCCGAAGGTGCGGACCAGCGGCCAAAAGAGCAGTTGACAGAGCCGTGTGAACCTGTTACAATGCATTCCGGCAACGGAACACCTCTATCGCACTCTTCAATCTCGCAGCGCAAGATTGGCCGGCGGACGGTCGCTCACAATAGGCGGCGCGCCGCTAGAACGTCAACACCCCCGCGAACATAGACGCGGCACTCTCGAGGGACACAACAGATGGCAGGCGGATCGTATGTCGGTCTCGATATCGGCTCCACGCAGATCAAGGTCGCGGAGGTCCGGCGCTCCGGCAGGGGCCTGGAAGTCACCGCGCTCGGCATCGCGAAGACGCCCGTGGAAGCCTACGAAAACAACCTGATCGTGGACGTTCCGATCCTCAGCAAGGCCGTAAAGGCGCTTCTCAAGCAGGCGGGAGTTTCGACCAAGCAGTGCGTCAGTTCTATCTCGGGCCAGTCGGCGGTCGTGGTCCGCGTGATCGAAGTGCCGAAGATGAACGCGGCCGAGCTTAAGACCACGATGGAGTACGAGGTCGAGCGCAACGTTCCATTCGCCTCGGGCGGCGGCGGCGGCGTGATCACAGACTATGTGCCGATCGATCGGCCGGAGGGCGTGGCGGATGGCCAGAACATGGAGGTCCTGCTCGCCGCCGCGCAGCAGGATACCATCGACCGGCACGTCGAGATGCTGTTCGCAGCCGGCCTAAAGCCAGTCGCGATCGACGTCGAGCCCCTTGCGGTCGGGCGCACGCTCCTCGAGACCGGCAACGACCAGCAGGCTCCCGGCCACACGGTCGCGATCGTCAACATCGGGGCGAGCATTTCGGACGTGGGAATCTACCGCGACAAGCTGCTCTGCTTCTCGCGCATCGTTCCGATCGGGGGCGACACCTTCACTCGCGCCATTGGCGAGCATCTGCAGGTGGACCTCGAGACCGCTGAGCGGTACAAGCACGAGGTCGCAGAGGTAGTCGTGGACCCGACGGGCGGCCAGCCGATGTTCCACATGGAGCAGACTTTCGGAGGCGGCGGGGCCGGCTTCCACGATTTCACGCAGCCGCAGGAATCGATCCCGCAATCGACGACAGAGGCTTCGCCTTCAGGCCGCACGCCATTCCTCGTCCAGGGCCAGCAGGCGCCTTCCACACCCTCCTCGCCGTCAGGGCGCATGCCGTTCGACTTCTCGACGCCGGGCGAGGCGCCGCCGGAGCAGAGCGGGCCGGACTTCGGCCATCCGGCCGATCTGCAGCAGGACAGCAACCGGATGCCGCCTGCGAACCAGCCGGAGCAGGGCTTTTACCAGCCGCCGGGCCAAGATCCCAACTCCTTCCAGCCCGTTGCGCCGCCAGCGCACGATCCGAACTTGCCGGTGCTTGCGCCTTCGCAAGGAAACGACGCGCTGAAGCAACATGTGTCCGCGGCGATCAACGCGGTGCTCGTCGATCTCGCGTCCGAGTTGAAGCGCTCCGTGGACTACTACCGCTCCCGCGCAGGCGACGCGCCTGTCCACGAGGTGCTGTTGGTCGGGGGATCGGCCAAGCTGCATGGGCTGGCGCCGTACCTTGAGTCGATGCTGGACAACATCCCGACCCGCGTCGCAGACCCACTTCAGAACGTGACGGTAACTGCGAAGCAGATGTCCAACCAGCAGCTCGTGGACGCGGCCTCCATGTTCCCAGTCAGCATCGGGCTCGGAGCGCGGGACCTGATCTCCGTACCGGGCAAGAGCAAGAAACGGTGAGTCGCGGTCCGGCCCGCCGGGCCAAGCCGCAATCGCATTCAACCTTTGAGAGAGTTCGACAAAGCAGGAGACCACTCGATGCTGCGCATCAACCTGTTGCCGCCATACATATACGATCGGGCGAAGAAGCTTCCGTGGATCATCGGCTCCATCTTGCTGATCCCGTTGACGCTCGCTCTGCTGCTGCTGTGGAACGCGTCGGTCCAGGCTACATTGAACCAGGCGCTCGCCCGTAACACGGACGCGACCAACAACCAGAGCGAATACAACCGGCAGGACGGACTGGTGAAGGCAGAAAAGGCCGCTCGCGCCGTGACGCAGTCCAAGCATGACTTCGTGGAGAACGCGATCAAGTACAACCAGTCGTGGCCCGCCGTCTACAACCTGATGCGCAACGTAACATCGCCCAAGATCCTGCTGAAGTCCATGAGCCTCTCGGACGATCACAAGTCGGTCAACTTCGCCGGCTGGTGCACCTATGAAGAGGATCTCGTGCGCTGGTGGATCTATCTGCGCAGCCAGGGCACCACATTCACCGATGTCCATATCCGCCTTCCTGAGCACCCTTGGCCTCCGAAGGATGAGCCGGTTGCAGGCGGCGGCGGTGGAGCGGCCGGAAGCGGCGGCATGGCGGGCAGCGGCGGCATGGCGGGCAGCGGCGGCGCGGCTGGCAGCGGCGGCGCGGCTGGCAGCGGCGGGTCGGCGAGCGCGGTCGGCGGCATGTCGATGGGCGGCGTGGGCGGCGGCATGTCCGGCGGTGGCAACTCTGGCGGAATGGGCGCAGGCAGCGGCGGCATGGGGTCGGCCGGCGGCGGCTCGTTCGGGGGAAGTAACAGCCAGAACGCCGTCGGACCCGAGATCATAGAGGACCGCAAGGGCTTTAACTTCACGGCGTTTGCCACGCTGGCGAAGCCGTTCGCCGGCGGCATACCCGTGCCGACCTGGCAGACAGCAGCGCCCGGCGGCCAGAACGGCGGCGGCGCAGGCGGCGGTGGCGTGATGGGAAGCGGCGGCGCGGGCAGTGGCGGGGCAGCGTTCGGCAATCCGAACGCGAGATAGGAGATACCGAAGATGGCTACTGCAATGAACCGGCTCCTCTGGTGGCACTGGCTGCTGATCGGCTTCGGCGCGTCTCTGGTGCTGTTCCTGATACTCTACTTCGCGATGATCCGCCCGGCGACCATCAAGACGACGGAGACTAACGCGGATTCGCAGAGCAAAGAGGACGCGGGCGGAACGCCCGACAAGATCGCTCAGAAGAAGGCCGAGCTGAAGAAAGAGCAGGCGAATACGAAGAAGGTCGACGCCGATTGGGAGACCTATGCCAGCTACTACATGCCGGACATCCGATACAACAAGGATGTGCTTCGCGCCTACGAGGGGACGCAAGGCACCGGCACGCTGCTCGTGAACGGCAAGGAAAAGGGCGTGAAGGACCTGCCCGAGGAGTGGGGCAAGTGGATTTCAAAGTGGTACTCGGCGCAGGGTCCCAAAATCGAGAAGGGCGGCCTCAAACCCGGTATCATCCCGCTGACCGGGTTTCCCATCGAGGCGTTCTCGCCGGATCCGAACGACGTGTCGAAGCTGACCGCAATCGCGTTCCCACAGACCAAGCCGTGGGCCGTCGAGGTCTCCGCGACGAACTTCGACGCGGCGATGAACCACCTGGAGCGGTTCAATCATATCCGGCAGCATGGCATGCCGATCGTGGATAACGTCGCGCTTGCCGGCCAGAGCCCCGATCTACGCGTACGGTATGATCTGAAGTTCGTGGTCATTCCGCCCGTGGCTCCGCCCCCGTCCGATCCGAAGATCGATGCGACCGGCGCACCCGCTGGCGGCGGTGGCGGCGGCGGAGGCGCGTCTCCGATTGGCGGCGGCGGCGGTGGGCGTGCGGGCCGGCAGCCGGTTATGTGAGAGTGCAGCTCCGGCGATCATGCCGGCTGGAAATCGGAGCGGTCGTCTGTGCGCCGCCGGAGCGGCGCGAACAGGGGAACATCAACGTGGACAAGCAGTTTAGCAGGATATTGGGGCTCGGCGGAATCGGGCTGGCCGTGATTCTCGCTGGCGGATGTAAGGCGCCTGCGCCGGACGAATCCGCGGCGCCCGTTATGCCGCCGGCACGTAAGCCGAACGCGACGGCCGGTGGCCCGATGAGCCCGGCTGGCGCGCCTGGTAAGGCGCCGGGCGGCGTGGCGAAGGGTAAGGAGGCCGGCGCTCCGGCCAGGCCCGGCGCCAAGGGCACGGACGGCAAGTCGCCCGCGGGCGGCGCCCCGAAGATGGCAAAGGGCAACACGGATCCCTTTGCGCCGGGCGGCGCCCGCCCCGCGGCACCGACGGCAATCGGGGCTGCGCCGGGTACGCCGGCTAGCGCGGCGGACACCTCGGCGATGGTCGCCTATTCGGGGCACCGGCGCGATCCGTTCCTGATCGACTGGAAGAAAAAGCCGATTCCGCCCGACGTGTTCGACCAGGCGATGCTCGAACCGATTCGTCTCGCTTCAGCCGAGATCGAAACCCCGCACCCTCAGCCGTATGAGGTCCGCGAGCAGCCGGAGATGCGCGTTTCGGGGATTATGACCGGCGACGGCGTGTTTGCGATCCTGGAAACGGGTGGCGGCAAAGTCGACGTCGTAAAGCCCGGCAGTTCTGTAGAAATTGAGGTTGGCGGGCAAACCAAACGCACATATAATGTCGTCTCTATAACCAAGGACAAGGTAAAGCTTCGCAGCCAGGTCGGGAACGTGATCTATACCCAGGAGGTGCCCCTCAGCGACGTGGCCGTGGGCTCGGCGCCGCGAGGCGGATTCCCGAGCGGTCCCGGCGGCGTCGGCGGCGGACCATCTAGCGGCGGATTCGGAGCGGGCGGAGCGATGGGCCTGCCAGGCTCCGGCGGCGGCGGGTTCGGACCGGGCAACTCCGCGGCCGGCTCCGGCGGACGCGGAAGAGGGCGCTAAGCAGCGCGGCGCCATGCGGTCAGGCGGACAAAAATAATTCGCCCGCGACGCCAGGCGCGCTATTCTGCTGCACCGAAACTGGTATAATGTTCAATGTTACGCCCGGTGTTCCGCTTGCGCCTGGGAATCATCCATCACGTTAGCACTTTGGCTCTCGACCATAGGAGATCAGCATGGCAAATCGCATTGGCCTATTCAGCCTCACTTCGCTAGCCCTCGCCGGGCTGGGGATGGTGGCGATGCCGGTCTGCGCGCGGGCACAGGATACGGGCGCCGATCAGGCGACGAACGATCAGTTGAACAAGCCGATCAACCTGGATGTTCGCAGCGCCAACCTGTATTATGCCCTTACCCTCATGTTCGACCAGCTCAAGGTCGGCAACTACAC
>Ga0070735_10004307_pt1 | contig 12054 bp, 9 predicted proteins | sample Coa_R1_FD_66443 | JGI IMG/M metagenome (GOLD analysis project Ga0070735, IMG submission 66443) | Surface soil microbial communities from Centralia Pennsylvania, which are recovering from an underground coalmine fire - Coalmine... | ecosystem: Environmental > Terrestrial > Soil > Unclassified ... | reverse complement strand
TGACCGGGATGACAGCTCCCGGCAGGCCAATTGGGAACTTTTTGTTTCTGGGTCCGACCGGTTCGGGCAAGACGCGAATCGTGGAGGCGACGGCGGAGTGTCTGCTCAAGAACCCGCGTGCGGTCATCAAGATCGATTGCGCAGAGTTCCAGCACAGCCATGAGATTGCGAAGCTCATTGGCTCGCCCCCGGGCTACCTCGGCCATCGTGAGACGCACCCGCTGCTGAGTCAGGAAGTCCTGAATCAGTATCACAGCGACACGGTGAAGCTCAGCTTTGTGCTATTCGACGAGATCGAGAAGGCGAGCGACGCACTGTGGAATCTGCTGCTGGGAATCCTCGACAAGGCGACTCTCACGCTCGGTGACAATCGCAAAGTAGATTTCTCTCGCGCCATGATTTTCATGACCAGCAACCTGGGCGCGACCGAAATGAGTTCCCTTTTGAATCCCAAATTGGGATTCCAAGCTGCCGGAGCGAAACAGCAGGCCGTATCTGGAATCGTCGATGAGAAGATGAATACCAAGCTCTCCCGCAGTGGCGTGGAAGCGGCCCGCCGCAAATTCACCCCGGAGTTCATCAATCGCCTCGATAAAATTGTTGTCTTCCGGCCCCTGGGCACTGGCGAATTGAGCAGGATTCTCGATATCGAGCTCAATATGGTGCAGCAACGCATCTTCAACACGGCGGGTGAAAAGGCGTTCATCTTCACTCTCGCCGACGCGAGCAAACAGTTTCTGCTGCGTGAGGGCACCGATATGAAGTACGGCGCCAGACACTTGAAACGTGCGATTGAGCGGCTGCTCGTGCAACCTATGTCGAATCTGATCGCCACCGAGCAGGTGCGTGGCGGAGATTGGGTCCGGATCGATTTTGACGATAAGACAAACCAGTTGGTGTTCTTGAAGGAAGCAGAAGGGTTGCCGATTCAAGACATGGCCAAGCTGGTCGATACCTCGATCACTTTACCTCAAGTAGCATTGGCCGGCGCGGCAGTGTTTGAAGCCGCCAAATCGCAGACCGCAAAATCCAGTAAGCGCAGTTAACTCCTGGTGGAAATCCACCGGCTTGGTTGCGGCGGGGATCAATGTCCCCGCCGGCTTCATTTTCTTTCGAGTAAACTTCCCTACGCTTTTCCATGGCCAATTTCGTATTGCGATCATCAAATAGTTAAAGGCTGGTATCCAGTCCAGTGTGGACAGCGCTACAGTTCCAGTGTGGACAGCGCTACAGTTAAGGTTAGGAACACATGAGTAAACTCAAGCGCCAGAGGCGGCGGCGAGCTAGGATGGGTGCCGCGGGAGTCGTGGCTCTGGGGGGCTTTATTTACCGTGGCGCTCCTGCCTTCTGGCAGCAATATTCCCGAGAACGAAGCCGCCCGATTACACCCCCGTCAGCCGTCCCGAATTGGCGCCGATGGGGTTCGAAAGGCGTCCACGCCGCTTGGTTAGGACATAGCACCGTGTTGCTGCAACTCGATGGTTTCACCATCCTCACCGATCCCATTTTTGGCGACCGCTGCGGCATCGGGATAGGTCCAGTCACGTTGGGGCTGAAGCGTTGGGTAGCGCCGGCCCTGCCCATCGCCGGACTGCCGAAAATCGACCTGATTCTCCTTTCTCACGCTCACTTCGATCATTTCGATCTCCCGTCGCTCCATCGTCTTCAGAACCGTGGTACTGCCGTCGTTTCAGCCCGCAACACCGCCGATCTGCTGCGTGTCAGGCGTTATGCTAGCGTAACGGAGCTGGGATGGGAGGAGAGCGCCCACATCGGACCGGCCACCGTTCGCGGGATTGAAGTTAATCATTGGGGCGCACGGATGCGGACCGATACCTGGCGTGGCTACAACGGCTACGTGGTCGAAGCGGGAGGGCACCGGGTATTATTCGGCGGCGACACAGCCGATACCGGCAGCTTCCGTCGTGTGCGCGCCTGGGGAGGCCTTGACCTTGCGATCATGCCAATAGGCGCTTACAATCCCTGGATTCACTATCACTGCAATCCGGAACAGGCGTGGCGCATGGCCAACGAGGCTGGCGCGGAGTTCGTGTTGCCCGTGCATCACCAGACGTTCCACCTCGGCCGTGAGCCATTCCACGAGCCAGTCGAGCGCTTGCTCGCCGCTGCCGGTAACCACCCGGACCGGGTGATCGCAACCCAAATCGGCGACGAGATGTCACTCTAATCCAAAAAAGCGCAAAGGGCGGGGCGCGCACCCTCCTCGAAAATGGGAACTGATCGCGCCGCTCTCAGATTCGTGCGAGTTCACTGGAAGCTACACGTCGAATTCGATACCCTGCGCCAGGGGCAGCTCCTCCGACCAGTGGATGGTCACGGTCTGCCTCCGCATGTAAGACTTCCAGGCATCGCTGCCGGATTCGCGTCCTCCGCCGGTTTCCTTCTCACCGCCGAACGCGCCGCCGATTTCTGCGCCGCTGGTCCCGATGTTGACATTGGCGATCCCGCAGTCACTCCCCGACGCGCTTAGGAATGTTTCCGCCGATACTAGACTCCCCGTGAACATCGCCGATGCCAACCCCTGCGGCACACTGTTGTGCCACGTGAGCGCTTCTTCCAACTTCTCGAACTCCACGATGTGCAGGATCGGTGCGAAGATCTCCTCTTGCAGTACGGGCATCTCCGGTTGCGATCGCACCAGCGTAGGCTCCACATAGCAGCCGCCAGGAAGATTTAATGCCTTGCCGCCGTAGAGGATTTTCCCGCCCTGGTGCTGGATAGTCTCCAGCCCGCGCATCATCTTGACCACAGCATCGCGGTCGATCAGCGGCCCCATTAAGTTGCCCGCCTGAAGCGGATCGCCGACGCGAATCTGCCGATAAGCTTCGAGCAAACGCCCGGTGACCAGCTCCACCACCTGATGCTGCACAAACAGGCGGCGGATGGTCGTGCAGCGCTGACCAGCAGTTCCGGCAGCCCCGAACAGAACCGCCCGCACCACCAGGTCCAGATTTGCATCGCGCATCACAATGACGCCATTATTCCCGCCCAGTTCCAGCAGGCTGCGTCCCAGACGAGCCGCCACCGCCTGTGCGACGTGATACCCCATCTGGCAAGAGCCCGTCGCGCTGATCAGCGGTACACGCCGGTCCCCCAGCAGCCGCTCGCCCACGACGTCGTCCCGCCCGATCACCAGATTGAACACGCCCCGCCATCCATGCCGCGCCAGCACACGATTGCAAATGTGCTGCACCGCGATAGCCGTAAGCGGCGTCTTCAGCGATGGTTTCCAGACGATACAGTCTCCGCAGACGGCGGCGATCAACGCGTTCCAGGACCAAACCGCAACCGGAAAGTTGAAGGCTGTGATGACCCCGGCGACCCCCAAGGGATGCCATTGCTCGTACATGCGATGCCGCGGACGTTCGCTCGCCATCGTCAGGCCGTAAAGCTGGCGCGACAAACCAACGGCAAAATCGGCGATATCGATCATTTCCTGTACTTCGCCCTTGCCTTCCGCCAAAATCTTGCCAGCCTCCATCGTCACCAGCGTGCCGAGATCGTCCTTCTGTGCGCGTAGCTCCTCGCCGATTTCGCGCACAATCTGTCCGCGCCGCGGCGCCGGCTCCATGCGCCACGCCCGAAACGTGTCCACTGCGTGCCACAGAACTTCGTCGTAATCTTCTTCCGCTCCCAACCGCACGCGCGCCAGTTCGGAGCCATCGATCGGACTCTTCGCGACCAGCTCTTCGCCAGCCGGGGAATCGATCCATTCACGCCCGCACGCCCCGGAATTCACAGATTCAATACCGAGACGCGCCAGAATCTCCAGCGCAGCAGCCGCGATCATGCCTGTACTCCCTCATTGACCCTGGCCAGCTTGGCAAATCCACGCGGCCCGGTTGTAAATTCGAAGCCGGTCGCGCGCGCGACAGCTTGAATCCGATCGACAATTTCGTCCTGGAATGCCGGATCGTGCCAGGCATTAAATCCGTGTACTGCACTGATCCGCCACGCGGCCTCACGCGTTGTCGCGCCGTGCCGCTTCACCGCGCGCACATGCAGCGGATCTCCAATCAGGTCGCGTCCAGTCGCCCGCACCGCCGCTTCGGCCAGGATCTCCGGATCGCAAGGCAGCAGCGGCGCCAGCGCTGCATACACGGCAATACCTGCATCCCGGAGCCGTGCAATCGTCTCTAGACGCTCCGAAAACTTGGGGCAATGCGGCTCGTAAAGCTGCCGTACATCCTCCCGATTCGTGCTCAGAGAAAAACTCACCCGCACAATCGTGCGGCGCGAAAGCTCCAGCAGTGTGTCCAGATCCCGCAGCACCAGCGGCCCTCGGGTTTGGATCACAAAAGCTCGCGGCGGCCGTGCCAGCAAGCAGTCGAGCAGCCCTGGCATCTGCTGCTCCGTCTCCTCTGCCGGCTGATACGGGTCGACTAGCGGAGAGCAGTAGATAATCTGGTTCGCACGTAGCTCGCGGGCCAGTAATGCACCGGCATTCGATTTGAACGTGGTGAACTGACCCCACCGCGCCCAATCCTCCGGTTGCAATCCACCATAGAGGCCCATTGTAGGCACGTAGCAATACGTACAGGCGTAGGTACAGTTCCGTGCCGGCGTCAGAGAGTGCGTAAAGCCCGCCTCGGCGATGAAGCCCGAGGTACCGGTGAGAATACTTCTCGCCTCCGCTCGCCTGATATGAAAGCGCCCGCTCACACTTTTATTGTAGGCGTCGCCTACTTGACCGACGAGAGAATGTGAATAAGCTCCGTTTTTGACAGGTATCTTCCCCGCAAAAAGACGCCGGCAATCTTCTGCGTGTTCGCGATATCGGCCAGCGGGTCGGCATTGAGCAGCACCAGATCCGCCACCTTACCCTTCTCGACCGTCCCGAGCGCGTCATCCCAACCCAGATATTTAGCCGGTACAACCGTGGCGCTGCGCAGCGCCTCCATGGGTGTAAGCCCTGCTTGAACCAGCAGTCGCAATTCGTCATGCAGTGTTGCGCCCGGAATCGTATCTGGATTGCCCGTGTCGGTGCCAGCCATGATCCCCACGTGGTAGCGCTCCATCACACGCACCATCTCCAGCGCCTTTTCGTACCGTTTATGCCGGTAGGCGAGATCGTCACTGGAAAGCCGCCTACCCACGCGCTTCCATTGGTTTCGGACTGAACGTGGCACAAAGCTGACGCGCGGATCGCATTCGATCTCTGCCGAATCGCTCGCCGCGCGCTCGAACCGTGTCAGCTCCGGAACTTGCCGCGTTTCAAATAACGCGCACCTCTGCAATAGTTCCTGAGCCTTCGTTTCGCTGAACGTATCGAGCGCCCGGTTCTCGATCCGCTCCAGGGCGGCGGCGTTTCCAGCTAGAGCTGCCCTCTCCGCTTCGATCTCCAGTTCCTCCGCCTCCGCTGAACACGCCAAGAACATGCGGGAAAGATGCTCGATGCTGCTTTGCCTGTTCGTGATCGCCTCTGCCACTGAAACCGAGAAGGGCAAATCGCCGGCGATCGGTACTCCCCAATGCCGCCCCTGTTCGGTCAGTGCAAAATACGCGAAACGCGGCAGTGAGGGGAGAATCCGGATGAAATCGACATTTTGATCGTAGAGGTAATCGAAGATGCGGCGTGCGTCGGCCGGTGTCTGTACCCGCAGAATCGGCAATTTCTCATCGTGGAGATCGTCGCCATTAAGCGCCGCTCCTGGCGTCACAATGTGCGGGCCAATGGCTTTGCCCTTCTCAATCTCTGCGCGCCACTGCTGTGTTTTCAAGAAGTTACTGCCCATATCCCGCACACCTGTCACCCCGAAAGCCACGTAGACCGGAAGTTGATTTTCTTCATGCCACAGGTGGACGTGCATGTCCCACAAGCCAGGAATCAGATATTTGCCCTGGCCATTCACTACCTGAGCATTCTGCGGAATGGGCGTCGATCGGGCCGGCCCGATCGAGGCGATACGCTCGCCTTGAATTATCAGCGTGCGCTCTGGTAGCGTGCGCGAGCCTGCAACGTCGATCACCGTGACATTACGAACCGCCACCAGCCGCGTAGCAGCCAGCGTAAAGCACGGCAAGCCAACCAAACCGCACAGGAATGCACAAAACCATACAAAAATAGAGCGGCTATGATTCGCGTTCATGCACGTTTCTTGCGGACAAATAGTAGTGTAACGCCTGCCGGATGCAGAGCATCGCGCGCGCCGAACTAAGGCATTACCCTGATTCTCTTGAGCGGCGGATTTTCTTAGTATCGTTACGATGCGTATTGTTCGTCTGCTCGCGATCTTCACTTTGGCCGTAACTGCATGGCCGCAGTCTTATCCCAGTGCGTGGAATTACGCCAATCCGAATGCTACCTTCCTGCTCGGTTTCGACTGGAGCCGTCTGCAGCAGTCGGCGTTTGCCGGGATGGCGCAAAAACAGATCTCCACCCGCCACGCGATGGGTTTGCCGGATCCCAATTTCCTGGAGCACGTCAACCAGATCCTGCTCGCGATATCTATCGACAAAGATATCGCGAAAACCAGGAAGCAACCGCCCGCTCTCCTGATTCTCTCCGGCACTTTCGATCTACAAGTGGTTCGCAAAATCGCCATATCCAAAAAAATGTCGCCATCCACTTATCACTCGGTTCCGCTCCTGACGGAGGCCGGTAAACCCGGCGAGCAAGACTCGGCCCTGGCCCTCATTAACGAACAAACGCTGTTATTTGGAGATCGCAGATCCGTCCTGCAGGCGATTGATCGGAACGCGCCCGGCACGCCCCGCGTGTTCAGCCCTATCATGGCGAGTGCGAGCAAACTCGCCGAAACCCACGACCTTTGGATCATTGCGCATAATTTCGGCAACTTCAGCCGTGAATTGGACGGACCGCTCCAAATTGGCCAGGACGTGACCGCAATTCAGGCTGGCATATCGTTCCACAACGGCTTGGACGCCGACGCCGCTCTGACGGCGATCTCCGATGTCGCCGCCGCCCGCTTCGCCCGGATGATTGAAGCTCTGAGGCCGCAATTGCCGAAGCCTCTGCAGGATCTTGGCATCGCCACGAAAGAGAATGTCGTCCAATTGGCACTCTCTATCGATCAACAGCAGTTGACCGCTATGCTTGGAAAATTCACGCAGCAGGCAATCGCGCAAGCGATGCCGGCGGGCGCGGCGCCTCCCCACCCGTCCACCAAACCTGAAAAGATGACGATTAAAATCTATGGCCTGGACGACGGCCCTAAAGAGATCCCGTATCCCGCTAGCAATTAGCTTGATCTATGACTGTCCTCGAGCCGATGTTCCTCTTCGCCCTGGTGGTAAAGACCGATCGCACACTGTTGCGGGCGGCTTGCGACAACGAAGCGCCGGTGATCGCCCAATTGGCGGCGGGGACAGCGGCCGAGGTGAAATTTGCCGTAGCCGGCGAATCGGCTCCTTGTTACAAGGTCCAGGTTATGGTGCAAGGCAGAGCCGTGCAGGGATACCTGCCTGGACCAGCGGTAGCTAACACGGATGAGTTCGACCGCCAGCGGCGAGGCGCAGCGTGGCTCGAGGCGGCTCACACAACGGGATCGGCAAAAGCGATTCAGAATGCCGGCATAAACCTCGGTGCAGGAACCGCCGTGGCCGATCCCGCGGCGCGGCAAGCCGTGCAGTTTCTCGAGGAAAATCAGCCGAATAAAGCGCTGGAGATTCTACAGCGCTCCCTGCAACAGCACCAGCGGGACCCGGCTCTGCTGGCTATCGCGGGCGTCGCAGCGTGGCGTTCCGACGACAGCAGGCAGGCGCTCGAATACTGGAAGACTTCGCTCGAGATCCAACCGAATGACAACCTCGCCCGGCTCTATCGACGCGTGGGAAAGGAAGTAACCAGCGACCAGAGCCATGAGGAGCTGTACGGCATGCACTTCGCTCTCCGTTATGAAGGTGGAGCCATTCCGGACGACGAGGCGCGCCGGATGTTAACCGTGCTGGATCAGGAGTACGCACGCATTTCTGCGCAGATCGGCTGCCCGGCAGCGGAGCGGGTCGTGGCCATCGTGCAAAGCCGCCAGGCTTACCTGAAAAGTACCGATGCGGCGGAATGGAGCGGAGCACAATACGACGGGCGTATCCGCGTAAGTTTGCTGGACGGCAGTCAAATTGGCGACGAAACACGCCGCATATTTGCCCACGAGATCGTGCATGCATGCCTCGCGACACTGGGCCGCTGGCCGGCCTGGCTGCACGAGGGCCTGGCACAAAGGCTTTCCGGAGAAATGCTCTCGGCGGCGGATCGGCAGCAGCTTGAAATGCTGAAGAGGGCGCACGCATTGCCCCGGTTAAGCAATCTGAGTCAGGACTGGTCGCGAATGAGCGCGGGGCACGCACGCCTGGCCTACCATCTGGCGCTGGCGGCAGTGGATCTGCTCTATCAGCGCTACGGCGATACAGCCGTGCGAAATATCGTGAATAGCCCGGAAAGCCTGCCGCAAGTCACTGCAGAGTTGGATCGGCAGTTGGGATTGCAAAACTGAGCTGGCCCACAGCCCGAAATACTCCTACCCGGCCCAACATCTGCATTATTCTTCAGTATCCTCGCCAATCGCACTGACTGGGCAACCGGCCATCGCCTCCCGGCACTGCTCTTCCTCTTCTGGCGTGATCGGCTGTTTGAATACGTAGGCGTGGCCGCTCTCGTCCATGGTAAAGTTTTCAGGAGCGGCACTGACGCAATACTTGGACGCAATGCACGTTTCATCGACAAAATACCGGCCAGGCACGTTCTCCGGCCATTTCTGCTGTTTATCGGCCATGCACCCGATTTTACCTTAATCTTGACTGATTAGTATAGATTCGGTAGCCTGGAGATGGAGGGTAATTGTGCCCACTCAAGTCGACACTATTGAGACGCTCGCAACGCGTGAATATAAGTGGGGTTTCGTCACGGACATCGGCGCAGACGCCGTGCCTCGGGGTTTGAACGAAGATATTATCCGGCTGATTTCGGCCAAGAAAAACGAGCCTGAGTTCATGCTCGACTGGCGGCTGAAAGCCTTCCGGCATTGGTTGACGATGAGTGAACCACGTTGGGCGAATGTTCATTTTCCTCCGATCGATTACCAGAACATGATCTACTATTCCGCGCCGAAGCAGAAAGCGGACGGCCCCAAGAGCCTGGACGAAGTCGATCCGGAGTTGCTGAAAACCTACGAAAAACTCGGCATCCCGTTGCATGAGCGCGAAGTGTTGGCCGGTGTGGCTGTAGACGCCGTTTTCGATAGCGTTTCGGTGGCAACCACTTTCAAAGAAAAGCTCGGGGAACTGGGAATTATCTTCTGCTCGTTTTCGGAGGCCGTTCGCGAGCATCCGGATTTGGTGAAGAAATACTTGGGCTCAGTGGTGCCTTACTCGGATAACTTTTACGCGGCGCTGAACTCCGCAGTATTCAGCGATGGGTCGTTCTGCTACATCCCCAAAGGCGTCCGGTGCCCGATGGAATTATCTACCTATTTCCGCATCAACGCAAAGGACACCGGCCAGTTTGAGCGCACGCTTATCATTGCCGATGACGCCAGCTATGTGAGCTATCTCGAGGGCTGTACGGCTCCCATGCGCGACAGCAATCAACTGCATGCCGCCGTGGTCGAACTAATTGCCCACGATAATGGGCAAATCAAGTATTCAACCGTGCAGAATTGGTATCCCGGCGACAAGGAAGGGAAGGGGGGCATCTATAACTTTGTAACCAAGCGCGGAAAGTGCCTGGGAGTCAGTTCAAAGATCTCTTGGACCCAGGTCGAGACGGGTTCCGCGATCACTTGGAAGTATCCAGGCTGTATCTTGATGGGCGACAACTCCGTGGGTGAGTTCTACTCGGTCGCGGTCACGAACAATTTCCAGCAGGCCGATACCGGAACCAAGATGATTCACATGGGCAAGAACACGCGGAGCACAATTGTTTCCAAAGGTATTTCCGCGGGGCACGGCCAGAACACGTATCGGGGCATGGTCAAAATCTTGAAAGGCGCAACTGGAGCGCGCAACTACTCCCAATGCGACTCACTGCTATTGGGCGACAAATGCGGGGCTCACACTTTCCCCTACCTCGAAGTAAAAAATACCTCTTCTCAAGTCGAGCACGAAGCCTCGACATCGAAGATCGGCGAAGATCAGATCTTCTACTGCCGGCAACGTGGCATCTCCACTGAGGATGCTGTTTCTATGATCGTGCACGGTTTCTGCAAGGAAGTATTTCGCGAGTTGCCGATGGAGTTCGCCGTAGAGGCACAAAAGCTGTTGGGCGTGAGCCTGGAAGGCAGTGTGGGGTAGATGATGCTTGAGATTCGAAACTTACATGCAAGAGTAGGCGTCCGGGAGATCTTGAAAGGCATCGATCTCACGGTGCAAACCGGCGAGGTCCACGCGATTATGGGCCCCAACGGTTCAGGGAAAAGCACGTTGGCTCAAGTGCTCGCCGGCCGGGATCTGTATCAAGTGACCGAAGGCGAGGTCTTTTTTGAAGGTAAAGATCTATTGGCGATGACGCCGGAGGACCGGGCGCGCGAGGGAATTTTCATGGCCTTTCAATACCCGGTTGAAATTCCCGGCGTGAGTAATCTGTATTTCCTGAAAGCAGCGCTCAATACGATCCGTAAGAATCGCGGTCTGCCCGATCTGGATGCCATGGACTTTCTCTCTCTCATAAAAGAGCGGATGAAGTGGATGGAGATGGACCAAACTCTGATGAATCGCCCAGTGAATGCCGGTTTTTCCGGGGGAGAGAAAAAGCGAAACGAAATCTTTCAGATGGCGGTGCTCGAACCCAAACTGGCAATTCTGGATGAGACCGACTCTGGGCTGGACATCGATGCGCTAAAGATTGTGGCCAATGGTGTAAATTCGCTGCGAAGCCCGGAGCGCGCCATGATCGTGGTCACGCATTATCAACGCCTGCTGAATTATGTGACGCCCGATTTTGTGCACGTCCTCTCCGATGGCCGCATCGTCAAGTCCGGCGATAAGTCTCTGGCGCTGGAACTGGAAGAGAAAGGGTATGCCGGCCTCGAACTGGAGCCGGTGGCATAAAGGGATATCGATGCCAGTTGACGCGACCGCGCTGGAGAAGAAGAAAATCCCAGCAAACAAAATTGATGAGCGCCAAGCTGCCTACTTATCCGCGTTCGAGCAATCCGAGGACGAACTAGCCAGGGTGGGCTCGCCACGGCTGCGCGAGCTCCGGCGCACGGCAATCGAATCCTTCGCTGAATTGGGCTTTCCAACGCCGCGCGACGAGGATTGGAAGTTCACCAATATTTCTCCGCTTACCAGACTAGCTTTCCATCCCCCTCTAGAAGCTAATGCCGAGGTCGATGATGCGGCTCAGGTTGCCGGTTTGATTCAGCGCCTGCCGCGCGACGAATATTTTTTAGTCTTCATCAACGGGCGCTATGCGCCCACGCTCTCCAGTGAGCTTCAGCTCACAACTGCAGCGCGGACAGGCCCCGTGTCCGATGGATTCCCCGCCGGAGGCGGCAAAGACAGGCTGATCGTAACAGGCTTGCGGGATGCGTTCACCACTGCCGGGTCGTTATGCGAGCCGCACATCGGCCGCTATGCGGATTACCGCAAACATGCATTTATCGCCCTGAATACCGCCTTCTTGGACGATGGGGCATTCGTCCACATACCGAATGACATGGTAGTGGAGCGGCCGATTCACCTCATTTATGTTTCCCTTCCAGGGTCACAGCCACAAGTCTGCCATCCCAGAAACCTGATTGTAATCGGCGCACGAAGCCAGGCTTCGCTCATCGAGAGCTACATCGGCCCGAGCCGTCTCTCTGGTGAGCCAAAGAGAACGAGGGGGAGTTCGGCTAATCAATCTCCCTACTTTACCAACGCGGTGACTGAGATTTCCGGCGGCGAGGACGCGATTTGTAATCATTACAAGCTGCAGCAGGAATCCCCGAGCGCATTTCACGTCGCCACCCTTCAGGTGGAGCAAGGACGTGGATTCATCTTCAAATCTCAATCCTTTTCTTTCGGCGGCTCACTGACGAGGAATGAAATCAATTCCGTCCTGGCGGAAGGCTCGGAATGCACCCTCAACGGCCT